>ERZ773069.895-NODE-895-length-18503-cov-11.880692_pt1 | contig 18503 bp, 22 predicted proteins | sample MGYA00580619_ERZ773069 | MGnify/ENA primary metagenome ERZ773069 (study PRJEB29015, sample SAMEA2738007) | human oral metagenome | biome: human oral; feature: human-associated habitat; material: dental | place: China | collected 2108 ...
ACGAGAACGCATTAATCCTTCATCACCGAACGCATTGTATGCATTAATCCATTTGCGTAGCTGTGAATCAGAACCAAGTCCATATTTTTTAGAAAGATATGGCGTTCCACCTTTGCCATCCAAATATTCTAAAACAACTTTCTTCTTTAATTCAAAACTATGTTTTGCCATAAAAATACCGACCTCCTAATCATTAGATTTTGGTCTAACTTTTGGGGGTCGGTACACCTGGCTCACTCTTTTAAAAGTGTGCGTATAAAAAAAGATAGGAATGTATCTTGATTATAGCTAATTAAATTATATATCTTTGTTGATAAAATATCCGTACTGAACTACTCTATCGAAGGCTATCTTCTGCCATTCTTCCTTGATTGAATCTCTATCTGTAAGGAAGAAACCTGGCTCCATAAAGCGAATAATTATAAATTCAGAGTTCTTTTGATCCCAATTGTTACCTCTGCTGAAATCTATTCCCTTGCCTGTATTCTTAGTGACTATCGCCTCGAGGAGTGGAGCTGTGACGGAATTAATCGGAACAACCATATCCGCCTTATCGAACAATCCCTTCTTGGTCTCGCTATTATATATGCCAAAGGTTCCTATAGCGCTGACTGCGCATACTACTCGTTTAATATCATTAATATCAACCTCATGCTTAGCACCGATAATCTTGTTACCGCGGAGCTTTATCTGTTTCTCCTTGAGAGTCGTGCCAAGTGTGATATCTAGCTCACCGATATTGTTTGGAAAGTCCTTAGTGAGTTTGTGAGCAGCAAATGCTGTGAGCAATGTCTTAGTCTCTTTGATATTATGATTCTCATAGCCATAATCCTCATCCAAAGTTATATCTATCATCTTCTGTTTAGGATCTACGCTAACCAGGTTAATACTGTAGCTACCATTGGAGCTGAAGTAGTTCGTCGTGATAATAGTCAGTATATCGTCGAAACTAACGTTCAGTACACCTTTCTTCTTGTGCGTATAGGTGAAGCCGTCACTACGAATCTCTAATGTGTACTTAGGCTTTTCGAAAGTCACAATGTCGGTATCAAAGATGCTAATCATAAGGGTCTCCTCACTTATTCTCATCTCACTACCATGCTTGCAGGTGCGAGAAGTTTACTGCGTGATAAGTTTTATAGTTCTCATGTAGGTAGTATAACCTTATTTTTATACTTTGTCTGCATGTTTTCGGAAATAGTGAATATTAAATCAAAAATTGTGCAAAATTTTCCGTTTTTTGGTACTTTTTTGCATTGCACTATTCACACTCCGCTGATTTTAGAATGTTTTTGAGCTTTTTGTGGTGATTTCAATGGAATATTGCATAGTATTTTTTCATGATTAGTAGGTATTATAATATGATTGCACATAAGTAAAATGTGAACAAATTATAGTTATTATGTACTCCTGGGATGAGACAATCCACTACAAAATCGCCAATGCTCACGCGGGCAGTACCAGTCTAATAAACATGAACAATATTCATGTTTAGGTGTACAAAAATCATTTTAAATTATCAAGAATGCGATTAATTGTGATATTTTATACTCTTCAATGATTTGTCTATTTCCTTTGAGATTCTACTCTTTCGCAATTTTCCCTGTAACATGAATTTAAATAAAACTAGGGGGTTAAAACTGTATGATAATTGAATCTTATAATAATTTATCCATTCAATCACAGCAAATCCCCAAATAGCGAAAGAAATAATAGTTGCAAAAGATTTGCTGTAATTAAATATTATTATAGCTAATCCTATACACAATATAATTAAATCTAATACTTTGAAAACACTATAAATCTTGCCTGTATATTTTACGGCAAACCTCGGTTTAGAAATTCTTTTTATTAAAATACACCAGAATGCCGATCCTTGTACAAGTATAAAACTAAGAACAAATAAAGAAAAAGAAATAGGACCTAGTGAATTTGTGACAATAATCATTTTTTTGAATATGAAAAAATTAATCCAAAATACTATTACTGAAACTAATTCCCCTGCAGCGAGATTAAACAATTTTTGTTTCATTTGTTTTTTCAATACCCTATACTCCGTCCTATATTAATTTAATCTATATCTGATATATTATCATGAAATTCCCATGGAACTATAGACTATATATTTTACTATACAGTCTTCATCATATGCCTAGACATTGTTAAGCGTCGGTTTCATATTATCTAATTCTTAATAGTAATATCACTTTGTACATTTGTAAAAAAATTTGGGTACGAATATGCACCCAATCATTTTGTTATTATTATGAGACCATGTAGCGAAGCAATCGCAACTACTCGCTCAGTTTAGTTATCGCCTGATCATACGATATGCAGAGCGCACCATCAAAGCTGAACTTCTTCCATAGCGACACGTTATTCTCGTCCCTATAGGTGCTGAAGATGATGGCTTTGTCAAGTTGTGCGAATGAACTTGTAAACGACTTGCCGCCCTGTGCATTTGGCACGGTTTTACCGTTCCTTTTATATACATCCGAAGTATTTCCCGAATCATCTTGGCTAACACGGTTAGATAGGGTTTCAACCAGCTCAAGCTTCGAATTCTTCATTGTGTACTTGTGGATATTGTACTGCATGTAATCATCGCCGCTCGAATCATACATGTATAGAGTATTTGCTTCCTTGCCCTTATACACGACATACGAAGTGCCAGCTGCTGCCATCACGTCAGACAATCTGCCTTCATTAACATCATCATTAAAGCCAGCATAGCTGAGCTCTACGGCCTTCTTACCATTGAACGTATATATATGCAGTCTTGCTATGCCTTGATTCTGCGAGGTGAAGAAGAACAGCTCTGGAATCCTGTCACCATTCACGTCGCACAGTGCTATAGGTCTATCTATACCTCTAGCATTATATGTATTCTTGCCTGGGACGGTCTGCCATGAGTAGGCTTTTATCGTCATACTATTCTGCTCGATGACGGTCTTATACGCACTATATGCTGCTTTTCTGTTCTGCTCGTGCTTCTCAGCGACTTTTTGTTTTGATGGCTTCTTCTCCTCTTTCTTAGGCTCTTTCTTGCTGCAGCCTACAATAGATAGAATGAGCAATGCAGATATTACAATCGCAATCGTTGATTTTAGCCTCGTCTTGGTATTCATGGTATTCCTCCCTTTTGATAATCGCTCTGTATATTTAATCGTATTATGTCTACATTACACATCCTAATTACGGAATGCTTGTGCTATAGTTCTGCATTCTTATTCAAATAAATAAGATGTCATTGAGATTGATCCGATGTTCCTTACGTTGTTAAAGACCTGAGCTGTACTTTCCTCGCTTGCTCCGAGTATGTAGAGTAGCGGGTAAAAGTGATCCTTTGTCGGAACGGCGTAATTGTAATCGCTACGACGCTCTATGCCATTTATAAGAGTGCTGTAATCACCGCTTAACACGATGCTTTTTACAACATCATCGAAGTCGTCGGCAAGCTGACTGCCGCCAGCGTTGCTCCAGTCAACCAGTGTGAGATTATGTACGATGTTACCGCTACCCACAATCAGGTAGCCTTCTTCTCTTAGCACAGAAAGTTTGCGTCCCATCTCAAATGCTTCTGCTTCTGTTAGATTCCTATCAACACTCAGCTGAACCACTGGGATGTCCGCAGCTGGGAACATATGGACTAGTACAGTCCAAGCACCGTGGTCGATTCCCCATTCGTCATTTGTTGATACTTCATCGTTTAGCAGCTCTTTCACCCTATTCGTTAGTTCTGAACTACCTTGTACTCGGTATCTCATTTTATATAGATCCTGAGGAAATCCGTACATATCGTAGATTTGCTGAGGCTCTTCTGCGCTTTCTATTAATGTACCGTTTGTGTACCAGTGCGCGGAAATCATAAGGATTCCTTTTAGTCTACCGTATCGTTCTATTATATTGCGGCCGATGCTTCCGAATTTTTTTGTTATGTTGTTATCTTCGAGTGCAATCATTGGGCTTCCATGTCCGACGAATATCGTTGGCATCTTCATGTTATTGTCCACCCTCTATTTTAATATCTCTATCTGTTATGGAGTATTATACTAGAATTACGGAGTAAAGGGAACTTGGCTGATTGACAGTATATGCATGCGAGGAATTATTTGCACCAGATGGTTGAAAATGAATGTTAATGAGTTTACTCTATAATCAGCAAATATTGGATACATGCCTAGTGGTATGGGTCAGGAGGTTAAGATGCTATTAATCGGAGTAAGAGCAGATGGGAATTGGCTATTGTCGCAGTGGGACCTCACGTATGCTACCGGTTGGGAGGGCATTTGCAAGGCTGCTGCAAAGATGTACGATTACTATGATAGCAAGGAGATACCAGTTGAGATATTAACGGATAATCATCTGACAGGTGCTCATTCGAAGGATGACATCATGAATATAGAGGAAGCTGGCAATCTGACTGTTAGGGGATTTTCGACTGTGTTCAAGCTACCGCTGATGATTACTTTTTATAATCAGACTAAGACTGTGTATGTCAATATAGCGCAGGCTAATGAGGAATTTGCATATGCTGATTATGAGAAGTTTAATAAGTCGCTCTGTCAGTATCTCGATAGCGTTGAGATGGCGATGTGCGAGTAGGGCTTGGATATTTAATGAACTATATAAGGCAAGGAAAAAATCAGGCGTTGGCCTGATTTTTTTGTGGCTTTGAGAAATTTTGATAGTTCTGATAATATATGTGCTTTATTTCAAAAAAGTAATGGTTTTTGAAATAAGAGCTTTATCATCCACTGATTATTTCAAAAATGACCTGTTTTCTGAAATAAACTGCTTCATTAAACCAGTAAGAGCTGAGGCTTGACTTACTCCTAGTACATCACAAGTTTCTTTGAATTCCTCAACTAATCCCTTTTTTAACTTGTATGACTTATTGATTAGTCCTGCTTTCTTTTGATACTTTTCTGTTGCTTTTGTCTGAGCATTAGAGTTTCCTTTTGGCATGCTAGAAGCTCCGTTTCTAATTGTTTCTTTGAATTCTCAATAGCTACGAATGGACAGATAGTGATGATAAAACAACAATGTGGTTGATATGCTAGTTTACAAGGTTGTCAAACTAACTTCGATATTGTAACTCGGAAAATTGATTTCAATCCATGCGCCCCATGCGGGACGCGACATACCAATCACCATATCCACTTACTTTTGCATCATAATTTCAATCCACGTGCCCATGCGGGACGCGACGTTTAAAAGTTCAATTGAGTATTAACAAGTTAGCATTTCAATCCACGCGCCCCATGCGGGACGCGACTATAAAAATCACAGAGTACACCACCACGTTGTGATATTTCAATCCACGCGCCCCATGCGGGACGCGACAAGTGCAGCTGTAACAACTCCTGCTGCTAATGATATTTCAATCCACGCGTCCCATGCGGGACGCGACCAAGGCGATGAAGGTTCTCGAGGCAACTATAGGATTTCAATCCACGCGTCCCATGCGGGACGCGACATTAACTTAACTTCATTAGCCATTATGTACCTCTGTATTTCAATCCACGCGTCCCATGCGGGACGCGACAACATCATACGGAGCTAACATGGATGCGTTAAAAATTTCAATCCACGCGTCCCATGCGGGACGCGACCGTAGGGATTATTGTTAATAAAGCTAAGCAAATGGATTTCAATCCACGCGTCCCATACGGGACGCGACTAGCGCCTTTTTCAGAATTAAATCGCCATTAACTGCATTTCAATTCACGCGTCCCATGCGGGACGCGACTATCGATTGGTTAAACGCCATATCGTACTTTTTCATTCTTGAATTTACAATCTAAGTGCAACAACTAAATAATGACCCATAGTCTGGTACAATGGTGTTTGTCAAGACATCCACATACCAGGAGGTACTATGAGCCATTACAAACATATTACACCAGCAGAGCGCGAAAAGATACTTGTATTACGCACACAGAATCACTCGATTACATATATAGCCGATAGCATTGGGAGAGATAAGTCAACTACCTCACGAGAACTCGCTCGCAATACTATCGATGGTGAGTATTCTGCCGTAGCTGCACAGGTTGCCTACTGCAATCGCCGGATTAGATGCCGTCGTAAGAAGAAGTTGTCTGAACCCAATATTTTCAAGCTTGTTCAGGAGAAATTTCTTGAACATCAATGGTCGCCGGAGCAGATTGCAGGCAGACTCGTGCAAGAGCATTCAGACATAAGCATCAGCTATACAACCATATACCGAGGTATATATGCCGGACTATTTGACACCCCTGAAGAGCAAAAGTCTTCGGGCAATAGAGGCGCTGTACGAAAGCTTAGACATAGAGGCAAGACCCGTCATACCAAGAATCACACTGAAAAACGAGGTAGGATTGTCATCAGTAATGAGCTTGAGGATCGCCCCAAGGAAGCCAATGATCGTAGTCGGATCGGAGACTGGGAAGGCGATACGGTAGCCGGAACCCGAAACGGTAACTGTCTCCTTACATTGGTTGACAGAAGGAGTAGAATGCTTTTGTGCCAGCGCGCAGAGAAGAAAATCTCTGACTGCATTCGTGATGTAATGATCAAATGCCTCAATGGACAGCCACTATATTCTATAACCCCAGATAGAGGCAAGGAATTCGCTAAACATGCTGAGGTCACAGAAGTTCTCAATTGTGTGCAGTTCTATTTTCCTAAGCCTCGGCATCCGTGGGATCGTGGAACGAATGAAAACACCAACGGTCTTTTTCGTGAGTACTTTCCAAAAGGGGATGACCTTTCAAAGTGCAGCGACGAATATATACAGAGTAAAGTGGACGAACTGAACAAGCGACCAAGAAAGTGCCTGGGTTACTTAACCCCTTATGAGGTCTATCATTCAAAATCGTTGCACTTGATTTGACAATTCAAGATTTCAATCCACGCGTCCCATGCGGGACGCGACTCAGTCCTTCATTCATCATTTCTCCAATCCAAATTGTATTTCAATCCACGCGTCCCATGCGGGACGCGACGCTGCAGAATAGGAGAGGCGATAGATGGAAGACATTTCAATCCACGCGTCCCATGCGGGACGCGACCAAGTAATTAATTATGCTAGGCAGTTTCTCGGTATTTCAATCCACGCGTCCCATGCGGGACGCGACGCGTATGGGCAAGACATAATGCTGCCATTCTCCGCAATTTCAATCCACGCGTCCCATGCGGGACGCGACTCCCGGCAATGCTGAAATCTTGACAAGGTGCTCCATTTCAATCCACGCGTCCCATGCGGGACGCGACTTCGCCCGTGACACGCAATTTCAGAGCCTTTAGAATTTCAATCCACGCGTCCCATGCGGGACGCGACTATTAGGGGTATTGTTGGTAATGGTGCGTATATACTATTTCAATCCACGCGTCCCATGCGGGACGCGACGCGAGCGCACCTAGCTCATCAAGATTCGCCACAGATTTCAATCCACGCGTCCCATGCGGGACGCGACTTCTAGCACCAGTGTAATATGCAATGGCAAAATTTCAATCCACGCGTCCCATGCGGGACGCGACTTATTTTTACCTCTCGTGTACACGAATTGTACACATTTCAATCCACGCGTCCCATGCGGGACGCGACTAGATACAGGCGCTGAGTCGAAGGAAACTGCTCCATTTCAATCCACGCGTCCCATGCGGGACGCGACTAGGGACCGTTCTGTCTGTTCCGAGTATATCCTTATTTCAATCCACGCGTCCCATGCGGGACGCGACGCTGCGGGTTCTGCTCTTTCGCAGAGACCATCCAAATTTCAATCCACGCGTCCCATGCGGGACGCGACTGTTGCCTCCTTATCTGCATCCTGCTGCATACAAATTTCAATCCACGCGTCCCATGCGGGACGCGACTCCATCTACCCTATACTCGTGTCCTGCAATAACTGGATTTCAATCCACGCGTCCCATGCGGGACGCGACGCAATTCTCGCTGTTGTTGCAATGATTAAGTCAAAATTTCAATCCACGCGTCCCATGCGGGACACGACCTAAATCTGATTTCAACTTTGACTTTGACGAATTTATTTCAATCCACGCGTCCCATGCGGGACGCGACCTCAATCCCCCTCTTTTTACAAGCTCTCTCCCAAATTTCAATCCACGCGTCCCATGCGGGACGCGACTTTGACCAAGAAGCATACTGGGATGTCAAAGTGATTTCAATCCACGCGTCCCATGCGGGACGCGACATTGTGGACTAGATAGTAAGGCAATAGAGGTTTTAATTTCAATCCACGCGTCCCATGCGGGACGCGACTCTTTACTAAATCTAATGTTTCTTCATATATCATTTCAATCCACGCGTCCCATGCGGGACGCGACGTTCATTGAAGTTGATAGAGATTATGTTCAAATGAATTTCAATCCACGCGTCCCATGCGGGACGCGACGGCAAGCTGGTATATAGTTCCGCCAGTTATAGGTATTTCAATCCACGCGTCCCATGCGGGACGCGACAAGGTGCCTAATTTTCGTGATGCCTACGAGGCGAAATTTCAATCCACGCGTCCCATGCGGGACGCGACTACTACATATCAAGTAAATAAAGGTTACTATAAATTTCAATCCACGCGTCCCATGCGGGACGCGACGTATTGTGCTTTCTGAGCCTTAGACAGACCGTTATTTCAATCCACGCGTCCCATGCGGGACGCGACTTTAACTCAAAAGGTGTTGATGTTTTTATAGAGCATTTCAATCCACGCGTCCCATGCGGGACGCGACAGCGATATGAACAAATTTAAGTCGCTTTTTAAGACTTTTCTTGTGCTATCGCAACACAATTTTACGTTATTAGTTACAAAATCTGATTTTACAACTAATAAAACTATGTTTATTCTGTACAAATTAGGCGTCATTATTAAAACAGCTTCCAGTTCGCACTAATTAAGCAACATGTGATTAGAACAACAACACTCCTTCCGGATCATAGCTCTTTTTATTACCAAAGTGTTCTATCTTTGAAGCATAATTTTTTCCAATATTGTAAATCCTAATACTATCTTGCTCGCTATCAAAGATTTTTAAAAGTTTATCTTTAATAAACACGTATTGTGAATAATCTACATCACATTCAAAAACGGAATTTTGTACTCTCTGTCCATAATTGCAACAAATCTTTGCAATTTTATTTAGTCTTCGTTTTCCTTCTGCAGTTGTCGTACTTACATCATAGGTTATAAGAATTAACATAATAATACCTACTTCCAGAAAAATGGGGGATACATTTCCAAATCACCTCTTACAGATCGCGCTAAAAGCATCGCTTGAACGTGTGGCAATAAGCCCCAGTTAATTTCTGCTTCTAAAAAGGGATGTTTTAGCTTATCCTGCTTCTTCTTTTGCCACTCCGATAAGAATTTTTTTCGTCCGTCCTCTGTTAATAAAACGGCTCCACTCTCTTGCTCATAGAAGTCTTGTCCCGTAATTATTTTGTTATTGATCAAGGTTAATACAAATCTATCAGCATATACAGATCTCATTTCCTCCATCATATCAAGAGCCAAAGATTTCCTTCCAGGTCTATCAGCATGTAGAAATCCAACATAAGGATCGAGTCCGACTCCATGTAGTGCAGCAGCACAGTCATTTGCAAGGAGCGTATATGCAAATGAGAGTAATGCATTAACATTATCTACCGGCGGCCTACGATTTCTGAAATAGAATTTAAAATCATTCTTATTCTGTAAAATCAGATGATCGAAAACTCCAAAATATTCAGTTGCAGCAGTACCTTCAATGCCCAGTAATATATCTTTAGTGACCCCATCAGTTACATTTTTAATACTGCTTTTTAAATTGCTGGCAACGGTTTCTATGGATTCACAGTCAATCCTTAAGGCATAATCTCTACTAAATTTTAAGAGAAAATAGCGAGTATTGTATATTTTCCCATATAAAAACGATTTTGAAAAAGCAATAGCTTGTTCTTCGTTATCCGCCATTCGATATTGCTCTCTTCTCAGAAAAACATTTCCACTTGTGTTTGAGTTTGTACTCGCCAGATACCATCCTTGAGGAGAGAAAAATGACAACTGAATGTTATACTTTGCACACTTGCCCATTAACGCAGGAGAGGCACCTTTGTAAGAAAAGCAAATTATATTTTCCAGAGTGTGCAATGGTATGCGATGTTTTTCATCAAAGTCTATCGATATCACTACATTCTCACCATCCAGTGACAGATAGGAATTCTCAGAAGTAACATATAATGTATTCAAAAGTTTTCTCATCTCAAAGTTCCTCAGAAATGTGTTGTTTAATATATGCACCAACATCCTGCGTACGCTTGTATAAAATACCCGGACAACATATATTTATTAATGAGCATTTTTTGCACTTAGCGGAGGGTTTAACCTTTGGTGTATGACCACGACTATAATACCCCCACATCTCTTCCAATGCAGAAATCGCAGTGTCCCTTAATTCATTTGTTATTGCAAAGGTTTCACGCCTTCTCGTTTCTCCATAAAATACAGCGCCTTCTTTGATGTCGCAAGCAAGCATGCCTTCAAGGCAGATAGCTTGTGTAGTTACCTGAATTCGATCACAATCTGAAATTTTACTGTGTCCTCTTTTATATTCCACTGGACGTATCCTTCGTAGTCCATTCATTTTCGAAATATTAACTCCGCTTTCATCAGGTAAAAATTCCACAGCATCACAGGTACCGGTAATTCTATATTTATCAGATTTCACTTGCAGGCCTCTAATAGTGATAACACCATTTCTGTTGTCACGAACCGTTCCGTCATGAACTCTGTTATGCATAACGCGTCCTTCAGCGGTCAATGAATTTTCATTCCACTGATTCTCTATATGAATTAACGCCCATTGCCTCTTACAGAACAGAAAGTGCTGTATACCGGAAATCATTAAATATTCGTTAGATTCCATTTATCTCTTCAACTGCTAATCCTAGTAACTGATTAACTTGAATGCTATAGTCATCAATGCTTGCTGGAACATCTCTTTTTGAGGTTATTTCAACACTTCTATGCACATTAGCTGACGAATACTGTCCATCTTTACAATTGTGTTCAAACCAATACAGCTTGTAAACTTCCATTGAACCATCAGGTCTTGCAGATGACGAGTCATTAACGAATAATGTCTTTAGACAATCTTTTACAAGGTTTGCATCTTCTCGTGAAAATCCGGTTTTCTCTGCTAATTGCACATTTATGGATCCCTTTATTTTGTAAAGCCCAAATTTCACAAAATGTTTCATTCCCATGGTATCGGAGCCACGTTCTTTACCTTCTTTTTTTTCACCGCTCACACTTTTAGTAATCTGCTGTGAATAAACTTCGACGGGATCCATGCTCACAGCCTGATGGATTGAAACCGGTCCTCTGACACCCACAGAAGCGCAACCAAAGCCCTTAAACGCAAATACCTGTCCAAAGCTTCTTACATCAGTCCATTTTTCACAAGCTTGCTTATAAAACTCATCATAATCTTTTATTTTTTCTAGATCTTTTGCACGCTCCTTTAAACTTCCAGCTCCATCATCACATCTCTCGTCTGATTGTACAAATACACATTCTCCCATATCTTGCATTCTGTTTCTTATTTTTCTTTTTATGCACACATCTGAAATCTCACCATATCCATTGTAATCAGTACGAGGTCTGTTTCCGTTCAGCGGATCACCATTGGAGTTGGCGTTATTAACTGTGATAAGTGCAACAAAATCGATTTTATTTTCCAATTTACTCATTATTCAGCCTCCTTAATTTCTTTATCTTTAGCGTGTTTTTTGTACATATAATTCTTTTGCAGATAATAACCTACAATGTATAATTCACTCAATGGCTTCCCATACTCACTGGCTGGATATGTTGATATTTCTTCCATAATTTGTCCAATTAACTTTTCATACATAACACGAGAACCTTGATTGAGTTTTGGATAGTATGCATTTTTTAATTGCTCCATAATTAGTTTAAATGCATACACAGGTCTCTTTACAAAAACCGATTGAAGACGAATTGCATTAGTTTCTCTTTTTTCATTGGCATCATAAGTATCTCTTTCAATTTTTTCCAATACTGCCAAAAGTCTGCCGAATTGATAACTTCGATCTTTAAAATTTTCATCAAGCGCTATAGAAACCTCCTTATTATGATGATCTTTCCAGTATTTTCTAATAACTGCGCAAGTTGTAAATAATATGTCTCTCCTATTATTTTTATTGAATGCTTGCATATTATTTGACTTATTCACTAAACCCGTCATTATATCTAGAGGAAAACGGGTCTCATCTAACCTGCAAACAATCAATCTCTGCAACACCTGACCCTCTATTCGGGAATCTATTTCCATTTTGGCATTATCATCATTCCCTCGTTGTGTCCCATAAGACAATATTGTTATTTTGTTGAGTGACGGTGATGCTATGTTGCCTGTATAGGTTATCCAGCAGCATGTTTCGTACCATTCACTCAATCGGTTTAAATAATGATCTCCCATTATCTCTTTATAGTACAACAAAGATAATCGTCCACTTGTTGCCGCCTCAAATATTGCTATAACTGCCTTTTCATCTACTCCTCTCAGTGATTGATATGAGTACAGGAATTTCCTTAATTTACGATTATACTCACTCATTTCGAAGGTTTCTTCATCCTTAAATCCAAATGATAAATTGATAGCAGGAACTTCGATACCATGAGGAGTCCAGCATACGAAAGTCTTTTCACCAATTAATACGCCTTGATTAGCCACAATCCATTTCAGTGCGTTATGAGCCTTTTGAGATGAAATATAACCCAATACCATTGCATCGTCTGATTTAAGGAAACGACCTCTATATGTAAAGTTAGCATTATCATTAGCTGAAATGAGTTTTGCATTTCCAAATTTAGGAACAACTCCTTTCAGATGTTGTTTTGCTACACTCTCTACATTTCCTGATGCATAGCTTATCTCTGATTTAGAATTACAGCAGATTACATTCACATAATAGTCTGAATATTTATTGAAAAGGTTAATATCTTTCCAAACTGGCCCACTGTCATCTCCAAGCCCAAGAACAACCCAACATATCATATCTTTAACATTCGATATATCTCCATTGTTATCATATTGTAAAAGACCGGAATTATCTAAATCATCAATGACAGTACCAGTTTTAACATATTTCAACACTGCTTCAGCTTTAGGATGTGAATATCCTGAGTCGCACCACTTCTCTAATTGTTCAAGATACATGTTATTCTTATCAGGATAGAGATTTGTAATATATTGTACCTGATCGCATAATGCATGTGCTCTTATACCACTTGATCGTCCCGCAGACTCTTCTGATACAGGAATTATAATCTTTTCATCACATTTACTTGCAGTTACGAAACAACCTTCCTCATCAATGGTTATTGATATTTGGCCTTTAGCTACGATATGTGAAATTGGAGCTAGCGGTTCTTTGCCCACGTTATATACTCCAACGGATTGATTTTGATCCATGAAGTCGTATGTTTCGATTGCTCGTTGCAAAAGGCTCATTCTTTCACCTCCTCAAATTCTCCAAGTCCGCTAAAATTCATCGCATCTGTTCCGAATGACTTCATTTGAGCTTCTTTCACCGTTCTGTACAATTTACATTGGTCAGGTCTTATAAATTCTATAATTCCATTCCTCATAACGGGAACCCAAAGGTTAATTGTCATCTTGCCTCTTGTCTCCGGAGAGTATGCTTCATCCGCATAGGTAATTCCATGATACATAGTTCCGAAAGCAAGCTCCGATAAGTTATCGTAATACCCTTCATCATCACCAAATTTCTTTGGTTCTACGTACCCTTGACACTCCCTTGTTCCCAGATAAATATCTCTACGTCCTCCTTTATCAATCATTCTTTTTGCTATTTGATGATGCTTGTTCTCATTCCTGTCCTTATTTAATTCAGGTCTATTCTCATTCCATTCAAAATGGGCTTGTACCTGATATCTGCAGTTTTTCAGATAAGTATAATATGATAGATCGTTCCCTCCATTGTATTTTATAGGTCTTATACCCTTAACCTCCGTTTGTATCTGATTCATTACCCGCACTTTATCTATATACCAGATAAATGTCGGTTTCCAATACACCGAGGATAAAATACCTTTAATGGCTTCATAAGTTGGAATTTGATAGCTGCACTTTTCTCCTCCGACTCTCATAACAGGGTCGGAAAACAACGCATAGTCTCCATACACCTCAAACTCTACAATATTAGGATATCGCATTCTGCATCACCTCCGTTTTCGTATACTCCTAACGTATCATCGTAATATTTTTTTTCTAGCGCATATATACCACTATTTACTATTTCATATATCGCTTTACTATTATACAATCTATCAAACTGATATTTAAATAGCGAAACCGTATAGCTCTTTGCCTCATTTACCAATGACTTTTTATATTCATAGTCAAATTGTGATTTTTCACCGCATAGTTCGGTAATTATATCTATTCCTTCCCCATACGGTACAATCACCGAAAAAGTTTCACCATCAATAACTTCAAACACTTTTCCTGCGGTCGCAAACGCTTGCCTTAATGCATATTTATTGTTACCGTGACCAAACCCCATCGACAGTAATTCAAAGAGACTTTTGTTTAACTTTTTAACGTAATAATCCATCTTATTTTTACGCATATAGGCATCACTGAACAGCCTCTCATAATAAAAATTTATAGAGCAATCAGCTCCTAAATCATTTTCATATTTATTCGCATTATTTTTGTAATTAACAAGCAATTCCTGTGTTGCCATTTTTGCTTGTTCTATTTCTTCAAGGTAATCAAGATTCTCATCAGCACAATTAATTACATATACATCTTTGGGAGCAGTACTCTCTCCATTTCTGTTACACCTTCCCGCTGCTTGAACAATGTTGTCCATTCCTGCTTGAAATCGAACAACCGAATCAAATGACATGTCAACACCAGCTTCAATCACCTGAGTTGATATGCACACAATATGCTGACCTTTTTCTAAAGCACTTTTCATTTCACCGATTACTTTAACCCTATGTGCCATGCACATTGCAGATGATAAATGAAAGGTGATAAAACCAGAGATTTCCTTGCAGGCTAAGCTTAATTGTTGCGCTTCACTTTTCTTATTGCAGACTACAAGCAAACTTCTATTATTGCCTGTAAGTTTACATATTAACTTATTTATTTCACTGAACTTATAATTTCCTTTGTCGACTATATTTGTGCGCTTGAACACGTCCTTTACCCTTTGTTCAATATCCGATGGAATTATTTTTTCATCTTTTATATGCGCAGCATGATCTACCTCATGTAAACATGGTTGTGTTGCAGAGCAAAGCAAAATCGTTGCACTACATATTTCCGATAAAAAGTTTAAAGCCAAGTTAAACAATGTGAGCATTCTTTTGGGTACTGTCTGAACCTCATCAATTATAATTACACTATTGCAGAGTGATTTAAATCGTCTTACACAAGATAATCTACCATCAAAAAGCGTATTCAAAAACTGAACCAGTGTGGTTACTATTATTGGAGCATCCCAAGTTTCTGCCAACAAGTCGTTCATGTCTAACTCGTCATCCTCTTCTTCTCCGGAATTAACAAGGTTAGAATGGTGAACTAAGACCTCTTTCTCAAATGCCTTTCCAACCGCTCTCTTTATTTCCTCGCTATTTTGATCCAGAATGCTAATTAATGGAGCAATATAAAAAATTCTCTTTTTTTCAAATTTGATTGCGTTTTCTAATGCAAACCTCATACCTGATAAAGTCTTCCCCGCACCTGTAGGTAGATTTAACCGATATATCCCGCTCTCATATTTTGAGCCAGCCTTGTAAAACAGTTCCGACAACGTCCTCCTGGCTTTACCAATTTCATTATCTGAATTCTTGCTATTAAGAAAAAGTTCTAGTGACTTAAGCATTGTTTCCCAATTTTGAGGTGAAAAACTATTCATTCCCTGAAACTTATCACCGTTCATAAATTCGGCGGTATCTCGCCTATCCCCTTCAACAATTGAAGACAATATCAACCTTGCAAGCAAGCCTATATAGAACATTAATTCTTCATTACTTTTTTTAGCTTTTGCACTATCCCGTATTTTCTTAAAGATCTCATTAAGCTCAGAACTTGCAGATTGGAAACGCTTATCTACCTCATCGTCAGACGCACAATCAGAATTAAAGTTTTCTATTGCCACTTTTTCATACTGAGGCTGATGCTCTATCCTATGGTCAAATCCGTTTTTCTTATCATCCATATCTACAATATCAAACATGTTATGGTGGCTGCCTATAGCATAAGCCATCAGCTCTGCACTCAGATCATTACATGTCCTCGTTTTATCGTTTGAATGGAATTTATTGAGCAAATAGTATACGCCGGCAAAAGAATGTATAACTTCCCCTTTTCTTACTGATTCCCCTTTTGCACTTTTTTGTATATAATCAGAAAACTCCTCTGTGAATTTTCCGCAATCATGAAGCAATCCTGCAAGGTATCCTGTTTCCTCGAGATTAATGTCCTTTAAGCATTTCTTCGCATAATTAGCAACATTTCTTGAATGTTCCTCGCAAGATTGTACTCTATTCTCACTATTTATATGAGCTATAAACTTCATTTTTTACTCCATTTATTCAAACTTAATGACCGATAATCTTCGTTCAAGTTTAATTAAACATTCAAATTGCATTGAATTTTCTTTTCTTTTGTAATTTCTTTTTAAATCTACTTCTTAAATGTCAAAACTTAGTTGCTTATTAATACCATGCTTATAGTAGTATTTAATATTAATCAATGCTACATTATTTAGATCCAACAGACACTGTAAATCATTAACTTATATTGTAAATTTATCATATGAATATTCATAATCCAATTAAGTTAGTTGTATTTTATATATACAACGCACCTCAATACGACAATTCATTCAAGAATGAAGCTCTCGAACTTTCAGACTAGATTGGTGTAAGAAAGGTTGCAGAGCAGCTTGGCATTCCATACTGCACACTTACTGATTGAAGATATATCCGAAAGCATAAAGTGCCTCATATTTTGTAGGCAGTGGTTACAAACACAAACCTGTCGACGAGAAAGAGAGTCGGATACAGGAGCTTAAAGCCGAACTGCGTGAAACCAAGCGAGCAAATGAGATACTCAAGGATGCCCTCGGTTTTTTCGCAAAAAACCGAAAGAAGCAAAAGCGCATCATCGCCATGAATTCATACACTCCAGAGAAGGCATATTGCCTGCAAAATCTATGTGTCATTTACTGGAAGTGAGTTGGTCAGGCTACTCCAGGTATCTTAAGAATCTTGGTAAGCCTGATAAGGATGCGGTTCTTTCGGCAGCTATAAAGTCCATCATTGATGAGTCTGTATTCAATGACAACTATGGAGTTCCCTGTATGCATATGGCTCTTGCGCAAAGAGGGCAAAGGTAGGTATACGCAAGCTCAGTCGGATCATGCTGAAAATGGGACTAATCCGTGAACGAAAGCGTAGATCTAAGGATCTGACCAAAGCTACAACCGAGATTCAGGATAAGGAAAACCTGATTCGACAGGACTTATCCTCAGATAAGCCATATACCAAGCTACTTACAGATATATCTCAGATCCAATGCATCGATGGGAAGCTGTACATTTCACCGATTATCGACTGCTTTAAGGTGAGATCCTATCGCTCATCATGCGTGATAACATAAAGAAATAATTATGTATAGACATTCTTAAAGCTGCACGGATTAGATGCCTAATCCATGGGAGGTGACCCTACATTCAGACAGAGGCAACCAATGTACAAGCGACGGGTTCAGAGTTATACTTGCAGCAAATAACCTGCAACAAAGTCTGAGTGGCATTGATCACTGTTATGACAATGCCAAAATGGAGAGCTTCTTCGCTACTTTGAAGAAAGAACTCCTATATCGTATCCCTACATACAGAATGAAGTTGTCAGAAGTAAAGTCCTGGATCTTCAAATATGTATTCACCTATTACAATACGGAACGGATATATACGTCTAATCCGAGCGAGCTTCCTCCGGCAGAATATATAAGGATGCTGCTCGACGAAACCCTAGCGGCTTAAATCAATTTTGGGTGTTTAGAGACTGCACTTTTCTTGACATCTCACGACTAGGTAGAGGACTTCGAAACTTTGAACACATGAGAAATAGATTTCTTTTTGCTACTAGCAAGAATCCAATTTGCAAAGGTCAACGAGCCAATAACTGATGAGCCACAGGTTGTGCAGAAAAGGCAAAAGGATATCTCGGGAATAGATCAAAAGATAATCTCCATGTATGCAAGAGGTCTTACAACAAGGCAGATATCTGAACAGATAGAAGATATCTACGGTTTTGAGTGTAGCGAAAGATTCATCTCCAATATTACAGATAAGATACTGCAAGAAATAGAAGACTGGCAAAAGAGACCCCTAGATAGCGTATATCCAATAGTCTTCATAGATGCAGTTCATTTTTCCGTGCGCGAAGATCATG
>ERZ773069.899-NODE-899-length-18396-cov-12.314160_pt1 | contig 18396 bp, 13 predicted proteins | sample MGYA00580619_ERZ773069 | MGnify/ENA primary metagenome ERZ773069 (study PRJEB29015, sample SAMEA2738007) | human oral metagenome | biome: human oral; feature: human-associated habitat; material: dental | place: China | collected 2108 ...
TAACAGTAGGGCTGCACTCAAAACAGCACCTGCTCCTAAGAGCCACTTTTTCGATCTCATAAGTAATCTCCTTAAAGATAGTATTTTCACCATTATACCCTATTTTTTTATAAAAGCAAGAACTTTCGCATAATTTTTTAGAAAATTCTAACAAATATTTTTAAAAGATTTTTACACAATTTTTAGTAAAAAACCTCAAGCTTCAAAAGCTTGAGGTTCTCTCATTTTAGTCAGTCATTTCCACACAGAAAGCATCCCATGGCGCCAAGACCTGTTTTTCAAGTGCTTCTTGAGCCACAGTGTTTTCAATCAAGACCGATTTAACTTTTCCTTCTACTGAAAAGTTTTGTTTTTCATTGGACAAATTAGCCACGACTAGGAAGCGACGGTCTCCGTCCTTACGGATATAAGCAAAGACCTTATCAGCTGTATCAAGTAATTCAAAATCAGCTCGAATCAGCCAGCTATTCTCCTTACGGATTTGAACGAGTTTTTGATAAGTATAGAAAATAGAATCTGAATTTGCCAGTGCTTCTTGAACGTTGATTGCTTGGTAGTTTGGATTAACCGCCAACCACGGTTGACCTGTTGAGAAGCCAGCATTTTTACTCTCATCCCATTGCATCGGAGTACGAGCATTATCACGCCCGATGACACGGATACTGTCCATAATTTCCTCCATAGGAACACCTTTTTCAAAAGCCTCACGCGCATAGTTGAGGGATTCAATATCTTCTACTTGATCCAGTGTTTCAAATGGATAGTTGGTCATCCCAATCTCCTCACCTTGGTAGATATAAGGTGTCCCTCTCATGAGATGAAGCAAGATTGCAAAGGCTTTGGCAGATTTCTCACGGTATTCTTGGTCATTTCCCCAGATAGAGACGATACGAGGGAGGTCATGGTTGTTCCAGAAGAGGGAATTCCAGCCGTCTTCAACTCCTAACTCTGTCTGCCATTTGTTGAAAATTTCTTTCAACTTACTGATATTCAGCTCTTTTTGATAGTGCCACTTAGGTTGCCCTTCCTGATACTGAAGACAGATGTGTTCAAACTGGAAGACCATAGACAACTCTTGCCCCTTTGGATCAGAGTAGAGTTTAGCGATTTCTGGCGTTGCTCCCCAGGTTTCCCCTACTGTCAAGAGATCCTTATCTCCAAAGGTCGCCTGATTCATCTCCTTGAGATAGGGATGGAGCATAGGACCGTTATTGACTACTTTCTCGTCAGGAATTTTCCCAATCATATCAATGACATCCATACGGAAACCGCCAATGCCCTTATCAATCCAGAAGTTCATCATCTCATAAATTTTCTGGCGCAGTTTTCCGTTCTCCCAGTTGAGATCGGGCTGTTTCTTGCTGAAAAAGTGGAGATAGTATTGCCCTGACTTTTCATCGTATTCCCAAGCAGACCCACTAAAGATAGACTCCAAATCATTGGGTTCATCCCGCCAGATATAGTAGTCACGCTCAGGGCTGTCAGGATTTTCACAGGCCTCAACGAACCAAGCATGTTCATCTGAGGTATGATTGACCACCAAGTCCATGATAATACGGATATCACGCTTCTTAGCTTCTGCTATCAGCTCATCCATGTCCTCCATGGTTCCGAAAATAGCTGCAATCGCTTGATAATCAGCAATATCATAGCCATTATCATCCATCGGACTGTCATAAACAGGAGAAAGCCAAATCGCTGTGATTCCTAACTTAGCTAGATAGTCTAACTTACTAGTAATTCCTGGCAAATCGCCAATCCCATCTCCGTTGCTGTCCATAAAACTCTTTGGATAGACTTGATAGACTACGGCATTGTGCCACCATTTTTCTTGCATTTTCTTACCTCATTGTTTTAATAATCTACAGTCTATGATAGCGCTTTTTTTAACTTAGTGCAAGCGTTTGCCTAATCTTTTTAATTTCTTTTTTAGCTCCGTAGTTTCCTATCTTCCAATTTTTTATTATAATAGAGGTCAGAGGTAAAAAAATGAAAAAACAAGCTTTTAGTTCTGAACAATATTTGAATCTACAACGCGACCATATCTTAGAGCGCATCAACCAATTTGACGGCAAACTCTACTTGGAGTTTGGTGGCAAAATGTTAGAAGATTTCCACGCTGCTCGTGTCCTTCCTGGATATGAACCAGATAACAAAATCAAACTCTTACAAGAATTGAAGGAGCAAGTTGAGGTTGTTATCGCTATTAACGCTAGTAATATCGAGCACTCAAAAGCTCGTGGAGACTTGGGCATTTCTTATGACCAAGAAGTGCTTCGTTTGATCGATAAATTCAATGAACTCGGTATCTTTGTTGGTTCAGTCGTCATTACTCAATATGCTGGCCAACCGGCAGCTGATGCCTTCCGTAATCAATTAGAGAAAAATGGTATTGACTCTTATCTCCACTACCCTATCAAGGGGTATCCGACAGATATGGATCACATCATTTCTCCTGATGGTATGGGGAAAAACGACTATATCAAAACTAGTCGTAACTTGATTGTCGTGACTGCTCCTGGACCTGGTTCAGGTAAGTTGGCAACTTGTATGTCTAACATGTACCACGACCAAATCAATGGTATCAAGTCTGGTTATGCCAAATTTGAAACCTTCCCAGTTTGGAATCTCCCACTTCATCACCCAGTCAACTTGGCTTATGAAGCTGCTACAGCAGACCTAGATGATGTCAACATGATTGACCCATTCCATCTCCAAACCTATGGAGAAACCACAGTCAACTACAACCGCGACATTGAAATTTTCCCTGTCCTTAAGCGTATGCTGGAACGTATCTTGGGGGAGTCTCCTTATGCATCTCCAACTGACATGGGTGTCAATATGGTTGGCTTTGCAATCACTGATAACGACGCTGCCATTGAAGCATCTAAACAGGAAATTATCCGTCGCTACTATCAAACTGTTCTTGATTTCAAGGCTGAAAAAGTCAGTGAAACTGCCGTTAAGAAAATTGAGTTGCTCATGAATGACCTAGGTATCACACCAGCTGATAGAAAGGTTGCTGTTGCCGCACGTCAAAAGGCAGAAGAAACAGGCGGACCTGCTCTAGCTCTTGAATTACCTTCTGGTGAAATCGTTACTGGTAAGAACTCAGAACTCTTTGGTCCAACAGCCGCTGCTTTGATCAATGCAATCAAGAAATCAGCTAACATCAATGCTGAAACAAAATTAATTGAACCAGAAGTGGTGAAACCAATTCAAGGTTTGAAAATCAATCACTTGGGTAGCCGTAACCCTCGACTCCACTCAAATGAAATCCTTATCGCACTTGCAATCACAGCTATGCAGAATCCTGATGCAGATCGTGCCATGAAAGAACTCGGAAACCTCAAAGGAAGCGAAGCTCACTCTACGATTATCCTAACAGACGAAGACAAAAATGTTCTTCGCAAACTAGGAATCAATGTAACCTTTGATCCTTACTACCAATACGATCGTTTATATCGCAAGTAAAATACGACACTCACTCCTCTAAGAGTTGGCTCCTTATCGTCCAGCTCTTAGAGTTTTTTTATAGCTTTCCAGTCTTTCACAAGCATATCTTTCAAAAAGAATTCTAATTTTAATAGAAACTGGGATAACATTTAATTTTAGATTTATTTCTCATGAATTCTTAAAAGGAGTGATACTCAATGAAAATCAAAGAGCAAACTAGGAAGCTATCCGCAGGTTGCTCAAAGCACTGCTTTGAGGTTGTAGATAGAACTGACGAAGTCAGTAACATATATACGGCAAGGCGACGTTGACGCAGTTTGAATTTGATTTTCGAAGAGTATTACCAGTTCTTTTCTATTTTCACTTAGTCTTTAGGTAATTTGCCAGCTTTTTCAAGCATTTTTTTGATTAAATAAGGCATCTTGACATTTTCACGACCTTTTTTCTCAATTAATTTTTTAACAAATTCTGGCATTTGTAAGTCTTGTGATTCATCTAAAATATTCTTAGTTTCATCCGAAGGGACTAATTCATCAAAGGTTTCTTCTTCTGGGAGGAATTCTCTAAATTCTTTATGTTCGTTAGCTCGGACAATATTGACCAAGGCATCAATCAAACGAGAATCTGTATTTGGCATTGGTGGACGATGGTAGTTCACCTCCAATTCCTGACACAAGTCATGACATTCCACATCGTTGTCAAACAATACTTCAATATGCTCACTGATAAAACTAATAGGCACAAAAATATAATGCTCTGGATGTTCTTCCTGTTCTCTTAGATACTCCAATACATCTGGTTTAATCCAAGGAATACCAATATCACTTTCGCTCTGCCAAGTGTTGGTATATTGCTCTGGTTTCAAGCCTAATTTCTCAGCAATTAACTTGCTATTTTCGAAAATCTGGTCGATATAGGGATCACCAAAATCCAAGGCAAAAATGGGCACACTGTGGGCAGAAAAGATGACTTTAAAGCTATCCTGTTTCACCTTTTCTTTTAAAATTTTAGCAATTTCAGCTGTCCAATAGTTTAATAGTGCTTCTTCTTGATACCAGTCCTTAATAACTAAAAACTGAATTTGTTTGCTTTCCAGAAACTTTTCGTACCCCATGACAGAGTAAAAGGAATAGTGTGGCTCCAAAATCAAGCAAATACACTTTTCAATTCCATCTACTTCCATTTGCCGAATTACATCTGGAATAAAAGGGGTTGAAAATTTATTGGCAAAATAGACACTATATTCATTTCCCAACCTAGCATCTACCAAGGCAACTTCTTCACGGGTAATTTTTTGAAGTGGAGTTCCTCCAATTCGAACATAATTATCATAGAGTGTTTGAATCTCGTGGTCTTGAGGTCGAACTCCTCGACGAATGTTGGTAAAAAAGTCGGCTACTCCTTCAAAGGTAATCTCTTCTGGTGAACCAAATGTCATCATTAAAATTGCTTTTTTCATCTCTGCATCCTTGTGATATTTTTATCTTTTTTATTGTATCATTAAAGAAGCCATAAGTAAACGCTAACATAAGGATTTTATCTCCCTTCTGACTTTTGTTTTTCTATTCTTTCTATGATACAATGGTTTTAAAAGAAGGAAAAAAGGAGTTTTTATGAAATACCAAACATTGTTGGAGCGTTTTTTGACTTATGTCAAAGTAAATACACGTTCTGACGAAAATTCAACTACTACACCAAGTACTCAAAGTCAAGTAGACTTTGCCACTAATGTTCTCATCCCAGAGATGAAGCGTGTCGGTTTGCAAAATGTCTATTATTTGCCAAACGGTTTTGCTATCGGTACTCTTCCAGCTAACGATCCTAGTTTGACTCGTAAGATTGGCTTTATCTCCCACATGGATACAGCAGATTTTAATGCTGAAGGTGTTAATCCACAAGTTATTGAAAACTATGATGGTGGCGTTATCAATCTTGGTGAATCTGGTTTCAAGCTCGATCCAGCGGATTTCAAGAGCTTAGAGAAATACCCTGGTCAAACTTTAATTACTACAGACGGGACAACTCTTCTCGGTGCTGACGACAAATCAGGTATCGCTGAAATCATGACAGCTATCGAATACTTGACTGCTCATCCTGAGATTAAACACTGTGAAATCCGTGTTGGCTTCGGACCTGATGAAGAAATCGGTGTCGGTGCCAATAAATTTGATGCAGAAGATTTCGATGTTGACTTTGCCTATACAGTCGACGGCGGTCCTCTAGGTGAACTTCAGTATGAAACTTTCTCTGCTGCAGGTGCAGAACTTCACTTCCAAGGTCGTAATGTTCACCCAGGAACAGCCAAAGGACAAATGGTTAACGCCCTTCAATTAGCGATTGACTTCCACAACCAACTCCCAGCTGGTGACCGACCTGAGTTGACTGAGGGTTACCAAGGATTCTACCATCTCATGGATGTATCTGGTAGTGTCGAAGAAGCTAGTGCGAGCTATATTATCCGTGACTTCGAAAAAGAAACCTTTGAAGCGCGTAAAGCTGCTATGCAAGCTATCGCTGATAAGATGAACCAAGAACTTGGCAGCAATCGTGTTACTTTAACATTGACAGACCAGTACTACAACATGAAAGAAGTCATCGAAAAGGATATGACACCAGTAACCATTGCTAAAGCAGTAATGGAAAGTCTTGATATTACACCAATTATCGAGCCTATCCGTGGAGGAACAGACGGTTCTAAAATTTCCTTTATGGGAATTCCTACGCCAAATATCTTTGCTGGTGGTGAAAACATGCATGGTCGTTTTGAATACGTTAGCCTACAAACAATGGAACGTGCAGTCGATACCATTATTGGGATTGTAGCTTATAAAGACTAAAGAGATCGGGAAAAAATTCCCGACCTCTTTTTTATCAGTAGCCTACTTTTGACACGGTAGCTGTCTGAACTTTTTATTATTCTGCTACTTTTTCTCTTGTTTCTGGATAGCTAGTTTCAGGAGTTAAGTTTGACTCAGCTTGTTTATCGTTTGTTTCTTTACTGGCTGTTTCATTGCTAGCTTCAGCTGGCTTGACTTTGGATTGAAATTCTTGGTTTAACAAAACGATTTCTTGAGCAAGAGCTAAAAGAGCTTGCTTGTCTTTGCTTGCGGCACTAAGCTTATCAAATAAGGCGTCCACTTTTTCAAAGTCAGCATCAGAACCATTATTCATTTCTAAATAAGTATGAAGGGCAATGACACCATTATAAAGTTTTTGGTAAAGAACTAAAACCTCTGGGTCTTGTTTCGAATTATCACGTTCATTTTGGATTGTTAGTGAAATACGTTTCAAAAGATCTTGAACCTGTGTATTTAATTCATCAAGGTCTGCGTCATCTTTATCTAGAGCAACTTTCAGATTTTTAACTTCGTCAGCAAGTGAAGCTTTAACTCCCTCTTCTTTGACTTGAGCTACTAATTCTTCGGCTTTTGTTAAGAGTTCTTCTACTTGACCTTTTCGAACATGATTGCTTTGTTCCTCAGGCTTAATATCATCATACAAACCTTTCAAAAATTCATAGACTGCCGTTTTAGCACTATGACCATCCACTTTTTCAGTGTCTAGGATCGTTTCAGAAGGTTTATGAGCAACTGATTCATTCTTCACTGCTTCTTCTACCTCTAATTTTGTTTGATAGATTTCAGGGAAGAGTTTGTTTAAGTCAGTCGCCTTAAGGAAAGATTGTGACTGATAAAGAGTCCAAGTTAAGTTAGCAACTTTATTTCTAAGAGTGTCATTTAAACGACCATCTGACAGATGTTGATAGAAATACTTAATGTATTCGACTGTCGTAACACCAGTACGATCATTAAAATCTTGCAGAGCTTGTAGTTTAGCTTCAACTGCATCTAAACCAGCCTCATCTTGAGCCAATTTATTTTCTTGGAGTTGAGCCAAGAGATCCTTTTTAGGAAGTCCATAAGCATCCGTATCCAAGGTATTAATCTTGTCTACTAATGCTTGATATTTCTTGTCTAAAGGACTGATTTCTGTTGGTTTTACACTAGAGTCAACGTGGATATACTGCTTGTCAAAGAGATCTAAAGCAGCCAGATAACCAGCTGTTGAGTTGGTTGAGAGCTTCTTCATATTTTCAGAGAATTGACCCAAGGCAAGCTCAATTTGTCTTTGTAAAATTGGTTTATCTTTATAGACTTCACGACTTTCTGCTAGAAGTTGATCAACCTTATTTTGAACAGTAGCTTCATCAAAGACTCCTGGTTGGTAGTTAGATTGCAAGGCAGGAATCTTATGTTTCAAAGCCACTTCATAGCCTTTAGTTTGTACTTTGATGTAATGATTATGATCGCCGTGAGGAATGACGAAGCTACCATTTTCAACCTGCAAACTATAAGGAGAAACGCCATCACGTAAAGCAGTTGTATAGAGTTCGTTTAGGAAATCAAGCTCTGCATCACCTGTTTGGAGAGGAATACGAACGTGTTCCTTTCGAACTGCATAAGGGTGAATGTGAGTTGGGTCATAAGCCTGGTCTGGATTTCCAAATACAAAGAATCCATTTGAAATTCGGATCGCTTCAAGCGGAACACCATAGGTTTTAGAGATATAAGCTATCTTTTCTTCATCGCTGGCATCTCGAGAGAAACTTTCTACAGTCTTGGCAAGAGGTTTTACAGGCTCTGCCTGATGGTGCCCATGCAAATGCTCTTGAGCTGCCTTAATCTGCTCTGCTGACAAATCTTTTTTAAAGAAATAGTGGGCATGGTCTCCATGTGAAACCACAAAACCTTGCTCATCCTCACTGATCACTCGCTCAGCTGCAAATCCATGATCATGTTCATCTTCATGATGCTCGTGTTTTGCTTGGTCCTCTTTATGAGTATTATGATTATCTTTTGGAACTTCTGTTTGGACATGCCCATGCAAATGCTCTTGTGCTGCCTTAATCTGTTCTGCTGATAAATCTTTTTTAAAGAAATAGTGGGCATGATCTCCATGTGAAACTACAAAACCTTGCTCATCTTCTCTAATCACACGCTCAGCTGCAAAGCCATGATCATGTTCATCTGCATGATGGGTGTTATGAGTTACATTTTCATGGTCACGCTGAACTGTTGGTTTATTTTGATTTTCTAACGGTTTTGTTGGTGTTAGAACACCTCCAAGTGGTATCAAACGAGCAATTTTTTGCTCCAAAGCAGACATACTACTATAAGGAATGAAATGGTAGTGATTACCGTGTGGAATCGCAACTCCTGATGGTGTACGACTAGTAATTTTAGCTGGGTCAAATACCAAACCATCAGATTCTTGATAGCGTTGACTAACTGGTAAAGCATATAACTGAGCGAGAAGACTTTGGAGGCTATCCTCTTGATCTACTGGGATGCTTGTTGCTGGGCTATCGGCTTGAGAACTTGGTGTAACACTTGGATTTGGTTTATAATCCGTCAGGCTTGGTTGACTTCCTCTTCCAGCTAGATAGGCTTGAGCTGCTGCTAATTCACTTGAAGATAGAGCACTCTTTGGAACGTAGTGATAATGTCCACCATGTGGAACGATATAAGCATCACCTGTATCTTCTATGATATCTGTAGCATTAAAGACATAACCATCATCTGTTGTATATCTACCTTGTGCTCTGGCAACAAGAACTTCCTTACTTGCACTGCCACTATCTGATGTATGTTCTTGTTTTTGTTGCTCGATTTGGTCTTTCGTTCGGACATTATCAGCATGGCTTGCATCTTTTAGATAGACATAGTATTTGCCATCCACTTTGATGATATAGCCACCTTTAATCTCATTGACAATATCTTCATCCTTCAGCTGATAGTTTGGATCTTTCATGACCAGTTCTTCACTAAAGATAGCATCATAAGGAACCTTACCATTATAATAATGGAAATGATCACCGTGGGAAGTCACATAACCTTGATCAGTGATTTTGGTAACAATCTGTTCAGCTTCTATGCCTTCCTTCTTGCTAACTTGGTCTGGTGTCAGAGTTTCATTCTTTTTAGCTTCAGATTTTTCCCCATTAACATAGGATACACGGTTGTCATCTTTTTTCTCAGGTGCTTGATGTTGATTTAAAGCATAAGCACAGACACTTAAGGCAAGGACCACTGCAGATCCCGCTAGATATTTTTTATTAATCTTCATAATCTCCTCATTTCAATTCTTCAGCTAAGATAGCCATATTTTCTTCTAGATTTTCCAAGTAGGACTTGTCATTTTGTGGGTCTGCCTCTAAAGGATTGAGGGTTTTAAGACTCACACCTGTTGATTTGACAAGTGTGTCCGCTACCTTAGATGATGCATTGCTCTCTGTAAAGATGGTTTTGACCTTATAAGTCTTTACAAATTCCTGGATTTCAGTCAACTGTCTTGGGCTCGGTTCTTGGTCAGGAGAGATCCCTGCAATCCCAAGCTGATTTAGTCCAAATCGTTTAGCTAAATATGAAAAGGCTGTGTGTTGGGTTACAAAAGTCTTTTGATTAGCTTTTTCAAAGATTGGTTGGTATTTCTTTGTCAAATCATGAGCCTTGGCACTAAAGTTCTGTGCATTTTTCTGATAGGTATCCTTGTTAGCACTGTCTAATTCTGATAACTTATCAGCAATTATCTGTGCTTCTTCAGCAACCTTTTCAGGATCTAACCAAGTATGAGGATCATACAAGGTTTTCTCATCAATCCCATCTCCTGCCTGCATATCTTCTAAGCCAGGCACGCGCTCCAAGGTCATACCTTCTGATGCTTCTAAGACCTTTACCTTGGATTTTTGCAGGCTTGGATCTAAACTTCCCGCCCATGACTCTAGTGTATGAGAATGATAGACAAAAACATCGGCATCATAGATGGCTGCAATATCATTTGCAGAAGGTTCAAAGGAATGGATACCAGAACTAGACTGAATCATCCGAACATCATTTAGATCACCTGAAACTTCTTTGACCATAGCATAGACAGGATAAAAACTGGTCACAATTTTCATTCCCTTAGTTTCATCACTCTTGTCTTGACTGGTCTTTTGTCCACATGCTCCTATGGTAAGAGCAAAGAAGGCAAGCACAAGCCATAGGATACTTCTTTTTTTCATAACAACTCCTTAACTAGTATTTAACCATTTAATTAACTAGTAAACATTTTACTCCTAAAAATTTAAAATGTCAATATTTTTTCTACATTTTCATGAAAAAGTGAGAACTAGATTTCATTATCAGTTCTCACTGGTTATTTTTAACTCACGAATTTTAATCGTTTTGACTTGTTTTAGGCTTACTATTTTTTAGTAAGGCTATGAGGTTTTCAGCTTGAGCCATAATACCATTGTTATCCATAGTTCCCAAAGTCAGATTATTTCGCAAACCAAGCAAGGTTTCGCTAGCATTGGATTTAAGGCTTGCATCTGTGACTGTCTTTAATAGTTCCTCTGCTTCTTTTAGCTTAGCTTCTACCTTTTCAGTTTCAACCTGTGGTTCTTCCTCTGGAGATTCTTTTGGTTCATCAGCTGGTTTAGTATCCTCTGGCTTTTCCATTTGCGGTTTCTCCTCAAGAGTTTTTTCATCTTCAGTTTTTTCTGTCTGAGGTTTCTCCTCATTTGGTTTTTCATTATTCGAATGGTCCTGTTGTCCATTTTGGTTTCTTAGAACATGGTCACTTGCATTTCCCTAACCATCATTTGAATGTGGACGTTCATCTGGGTGTTCTACATAGTACTTAATCGTTGCAAATAAGTCTTCAAGACTATAACCATTCGGTGCCTTATAAGATTTGTCGTCAAACCAAGCAAACTTGATATTATGATAATGATCCTTATGAGGAATAATCAGATTACCATTTTTTACTGCTACAGTATGTTCAACATTATAGGGTAAACGAACCAAGGAAATTCGTTTTTCTCCTTGTACACGTTCATAAATGGATGCTGCGCTTTCCCCATTTGGATTTGCTTGAGTGGCACTATCTTCAGATGGAGGGTTGATATTTTTCTCTTTGGTATAGACTTGAGCTTCAGATTTTTCTTTATCGGATAAACTATCCTTACCAATCCAGTGACTATGCCCCATATGTGGTGTTACATAAGCATCCCCCTCATCACTGATAATATCATGGGCATCAAAGATGTAGCCATCCGATGTTGTGTACTTATCTGCTAGCTGGGCTACACGAACTTCATCGTCACTATACTCGATTTGTGAGTTTGGCTTACCAAGACGTTCTGGATGACTAATCGGTGCAATAAATTTAAGCAAGTCATCGACAAAGGCTACCTTGTTTACATGTTCATCATTTAATCTTTCTAGCAATTGATCTAAAGTCTGGAAGTCAGATAGCCGTCCCTTATTTTCAAGTAGGTTCCTATGCGTTTGCTCCAACAAACTATAAGCCTTATCATAGAATTCCTGATCTCGAGGAGCTATTGTGCTTTTCTTCTCCGCCAAGGTATGAGATGGTGTAGCCACCTTATTTATTTTTTCTCAAAAGCTATAAGATTCTCTTTAGACAAATCCTTAGTCAAGACATAACGTAAAACTCCCTTCTCTTCAAGGACATACCCCTGACCAACTTTTCTGACTACTTGTTTGGAAAGCTCCTCATTAGAATGCTTGTCAGGAAGTGGAACTGGTGTTGGTTGCAGATTTGGGGCAGGCCGAGGGACTGGCTTCAAAATAAGATTTGGCTGTAAGCTAGTAGCTCCAGGAACGGAAACTATTTTTTGATTGCCAACTGGAAGCATCCGTGCAATCTTTTCTTCCAACGCAGAGATCTGACTATATGGGATAAAATGGTAGTGATCCCCATGAGGTACCGCTACCCCATTTGCTGTTCTTTTCGTGATTTGAGCAGGGTCAAAAATCAAACCATCTGATTCTACATGACGTTGCTGGATAGGCAAAGAATAGAGTTCTTTCAAAAGACTATTCAAATCTTCTGCTTGGCCTGACTCTGCCTTATAGCTGGAAGCACTAGGTTGACTTGGTAATGATGAATTATCGGCACTTGTATTTGAAGGGTTATCGGTCTGGTTATAAGCATAAGTTGGTCTGCTAACCAGCTTTTGATCCTTCCCAGCTAAAAAGGCCTGAGCAGCAGCTAGCTCACCAGCCGATAAGTAACTCTTAGAAATATAATGGAAGTGATTGCCATGTGGAACGATGTAAGCATCACCAGTATCCTCAATAATATCACTCGCATTAAAAACATACCCGTCATCCGTCGTATAACGTCCCTGAGCCCTTGCTAGAGCGACTTCATTACTAACCTTTACTTCACCATCATGACCATGTTCTTGCTTCTGACGATTGATTTCTTCCTTACTACGAATATTTTCTGTTTGGGAAGCGTTCTTGAGGTATACATAATAGCGACCATCAACCTTAATGACATAACCACCCTTAACTTCGCTGACAATATCCTCATTTCGAAGTTGATAATTTGGATCCTTCATCAAGAGTTCCTCGCTAATAATAGCATCATAAGGAACCTTGCCATTAAAGTAATGATAATGGTCCCCATGTGAAGTCACGTAACCTTGATCGGTAATTTTAACAACAATTTGTTCAGCATTAATGCCTTCTCGCTGACTAACTTCATCTGGCGTCAGATTTTCTGTTTTAGCACTAGCCTGATTCCCTTCTATTATAAGCCACACGATTAGGCTCTTTGCTAGTCTGTACCGCTTGGAAACGCCCCAATTCATAACTGGAAAGGCTTAATGCTAAAAGAGCTACCGAACCAAGAACATATTGTTTATTGATTTTCATCTAAACACACTTCCTATTTCATTTATTGGTTAACGAAAGATCTATACTTTCCCTAAAGAATTTTCTTAAGCAGTTAAGTATATAATTGAAAAACGAAATCACTTTTAAAACTCCTCCTTCTATTTTCTATTTATCTAACAATATTTGAGCGAGCGAGTTAGTTCCCTATATAATTAACCGGTTATTTAACTAGTTAAGATTTTACTCCTATCACATAAATCTGTCAAGAATTTTTTTGACTTTCAGGTAAAATCTAGATAAAAAGGGTTTAGCTCTGCCATATGCAAAACTAACCCCCATATTGTTTATATCAGTAATAGTAAGCTATTTTTATTCTTCGATTAGCTTATTCAATAATCTGTGTCTCAGCTAGTTTTTTGTACCAGTGAGCTGATTTCTTCGGATAGCGTTTTTGTGTTTCAAAGTCCACATAGAAGAGGCCATAGCGTTTTTCATAACCATTTGACCATGAAAAGACGTCCATCAATGACCAGATGAAGTATCCTTTGACGTTTGCCCCATCCGCTATCGCATCGGACAGAACTTCCAAGTGTTGCTTCACATAATCAATCCGTCCATCGTCATAAACCGTATTGTCCACAAACTCATCTTTGTAGCCCAGTCCGTTTTCAGTGATGTAAATCTTCTTGTAGTTTGGATAATCTTTCTTGACACGCATGATTTGATCATACAAACCTTGAGGGTAGATAATCCAGTCCCAGTCAGTCCGAGGGACATAGTCAGGAGCAACTCTACGACCAACCCCTTTGATTTGGTATTTAGAGCTTCCTTTTTCCCCTTTACCATTATGAATGATTTCTGTTTCGCCATCAAAAGCTTCCATCCAGTCACTCATGTAGTAGTTAATTCCAAGGAAGTCATTCAAATCTTTAGCTGCTTCAAGCGCTACAAAGTCTTCGTCACGAAGATCTAGGCTACCACCATTGACTGATAAGATATGGTTGACACCTTCCATCGTTTTTTCAGAATAATGACCAAGATAAGTTGCATCCAAGATGAATTTATTGTGAATGATATCTTCTAACTCAGCTGCACGAACGTCTGCAGGGTTTTTAGAATCTAATGGATACTTAGTTGGAAGGGCGTGAACAACACCGATTTCACCTTTATAACCTTTTTCTTTGTACAATTTCACAGCACGAGCATGAGACACCATCATATTGTGGTGAGATTGGAATACTTTCGCAAGGTCATACTGAATACCTGGAGGAAACTTGCCGACCAAATATTGACCATCTCCGATAGGTCCGATTTCATTGAAAGTAGTCCAGTAATTGACTTCTGGGAATTCTTCAAAACAGAAGGCAGCATAATTTACAAAGTGTTCGATATTCTCACGATTCAAGAAGTCTCCATTTGAGTGAAGAGCTTCAGGTGTATCAAAATGGTGAAGAGTTACGAACGGTTCTACATGACGTTTATGACATTCTGCAAATAACTTATGATAGAATTCTACCCCTTTTGGATTTACTTCACCATAACCAGTTGGAAAAATACGTGACCAAGCAATTGAAATACGGATACCGTTTACCCCATATTCCTCAGCCAATTGCAAATCTACTGGATATTTATGGTAAAAATCACTAGCTGGTTCAGCTGTGTACCAATAGTTATCTGCTAGGTATTTGTCCCAGGCAACAGGACCTTTACCATCTGTATGCGTAGCTCCTTCTGCTTGATAAGCAGCTGTTGCGCCACCAAAAATAAAATCTTTAGGAAGTGTTTTTGTCATTTTTTCACCTATTTCTTGATTGGATAAAATGAAAAGTGAGGGGAGAGGAGTTAGTGAGCCATCCATCTCCATCTCACTTCTTGTACAAAGTCACCAAATAGTGACATAAAGGGGGAAAATAAATATATAATCAGGAGACTCTTTTACAGTCCCCAAGGTCAGTCGAATTGTGACATGAGGAGGTAAAAACGATATTTTTTTACCGACGAATTAATAAGGCGATTAGGAAATTCGCCATAGCGATTTCCGTGATGATAGGAGACTGTTTTACAGTCCCTATCATCAATCGAATTGCGCTTGAACAAATGCAAGAGCACCTTTACCATCACGAGTCAACTTGATGTATTGAGCACCCTCAGTCTTAGCCAGTTTGATACCTAATTTATCCGTTTCAGCCTTCATATCTTCGAAGTTTGAAGCGACCTGTGGTGCCAAGATAACCAAATCAAACTCAGGTAGCATCTCACGGTGAGCACCATAGCCACCAGCTGCTGCTTTAACTGGCACCTTGTACTCAGCTGCTGCTTTGTTCAAGGCGTTGGCAAGAAGTCCACTTGTTCCTCCACCCGCACAAAGAACGAGGACGTTTGTTTCTTCAGTAATTGTATTTTGTGCTGATTCTACTCCAGCTTTTTCAAGAATGGCATCTGCTTTTGCAGTGTTAAAGTTTGCTGCAACTTTTTCTTTTAATTCATCATTAGCTTTACCTGAACGTTCTTCTTCAAGAATTTGTTCATCATAAACCTTGAGGAATGGATAGTAGATAGCAATATCTACTACAATTAACAATGCTGCAAGAGCAAATGACAAGAACTGGAAGTTAGTACCAAGAACAATACCTAGAGGCCCAGGCGTAGTCCATGGAAGGTTGGCAGTAAATGAGTTCATGCCGAGAGTTTCGATAAAGAACTTAAAGATCCATACGTTTGCAATAGGTGCAAAGATAAATGGAATAAAGAAGATTGGATTCAAAACAAGTGGTGCACCAAACAAGATTGGTTCGTTTACACCGAAGAATGTAGGAACTACTGAAGCGCGTCCGATGGCACGGTTACGCTTAGACTTACACAACCACATAAACATGAACGGAACAACAAGAGTTGCACCAGTACCACCCATAGTGACGATAAACATTTGTGTACCAGATGTAAGGATCTTATCAGCGTGCATACCTTGTTGAAGAAGGTTCAAGTTGACTTCGGCATTTGCATAAGTAATCGCTGCAATGGCAGGTTCAACGATAGATGGGCCGTGAATACCGACAAACCAGAAGAAGGCAAAAGCTCCAAAGATAATAGTAATACCAAGATAACCGTCTGCTGCAGAGAATAATGGAGCAAAGAATTTACCGATTGATTCTGCAACGCTTGCACCAACAAATTGACGAGCGAGCAAGTCAAGAGCATAAAGAGAAACAACTGAAAGCGTAAACGGAATAACGTCTTTAAAGACTTGTGAGATATTCGGTGGAACTTCGTCAGGCATACGAATAGTAACGTTGTTCTTGACACAAACCTTATAGATAGCTACAGTTACAAAAGCTGCCAGGAAGGCTGAAAGCAACCCTTTTGTTCCAAGGAAACCAGTTGCAAAGCCACCATCGATTGGATCAGCTGCCAACATCAATAAACCAACAATAGCCGCCAATAGCGTTGACATATAGTTGATTTGGTTGGTTTTTTCCATGCTACGGTTGACTGAGTCCGTCAATGATTTAGCAGTTGTACCAGCTACCAAGAGAGCGAGGATACCCATTGAATAGCTGTAAGGTTTCATCAAAAGTGCTACTACTTCATCAGACCATTTAAAGCCCCAAGAGTTTGGAACAAAAGCAATCAAGATAAAAATACTTGAGAAGAGAATAACTGGCATTCCAGCGATAAATCCATCACGAATAGCACGAAGATAGATATTTCGAGATAGTTTTTCAAAGAAAGGCTTCCCTTTCTCGATAAAAGCGATTAATTTATTCATTATTTAACTCCCCGTTTGTAAAGTTCGATTAAGTGATGCATTAAATCTTTTAGCAAGATTGTTGTCATCAAGTGATCTTGCCCATGTATCATAGTGATACTATAGGCAATATCCTCACCCGCAGCCTCTTTAGTCAATAGGCTTGTTTGAGCATGGTGAGCATCTGCAATGCAAGCATTAGCTTCTTCAACTAAAGCGTCTGCTTTATCAAAATCACCAGCTTCAGCAGCCTTCAAAGCTTCCAATAATTTTGAACGAGCATCACCTGCATAGGCAACGATTTCAAAACCTAACAATGTTACTTCTTCTCTATTCATGATAGAATTCTCCTTATATATTTTTTTGTAAAGTGTTATGACAATAAACGTTGGATGTGTAGAACAAGATAAACTCGTTCACTCTTGTAGAGGTCAAGACCAGTTTCCTGAGCAATGACCCCATAAATTTTACTACCAATCTCGAATGCTTCTGGATAGGTATTCTTTATATGTTCTTCCATATCGAGCAAGGATTGATTATCATCGCGACTACGATCCAGATAATCCAAAAAATAATTTAGATGAATCATAAAGCGGTCGTAGAAATTATTATTTTCAGGTGTTCGCTGGATTTTATAACTCTTCAAAACGCTTTCAACACTCTTTAAAATTTCCTTTCTCTTATCAATCGACTCAACAACTTCGACTTCATTCTCACCTTCGGCGTTGATGAAATGATAAGCGATACGAATGATTTCGTCTTCAGGAAAATTTTCTGTCAGTTTTTGACGATAAATTTCAAAAGCTTCTTGTGCAATTTGAAAAGCGATAGGATATTTGGCAGAAATGTCAGGCAAGTTACTATCCTTATAACGTCCTTGACTAATAGCCTGATAAGAACAATAGATATGGTCTGTCAGAGTGACGTATAGATACTCTTGGACAGGATATTGATATTTTTTAGAAAAATTATCAATAATCTCATAAGTGACCGTAATAAAATCAAGCGGTACATCCTTGAGAAGAGCCATAAAATTTTCTCGCGACTCTTCTGTTTTCATCCGAAAAACTTTTTCAACCTGATCCTCAGAAATCAAATCTCCCTTCTTCTTACCGAACGAAATACCCTTACCAATTACGATCAACTCCTCTCCCTTGCTATTCCGCACGAGAGAAACATTGTTATTCATTGGATTTAATATCCGATACATGGCAACCTCCTTGCCCTATTATTTAAGTTTTGTGAGCATAAAAAATGACCACAAATGAACTCAGAAAATATAGCTCTGAGTCATCTGTGATCATGCCTAATATTACTTAGTAACACTCACTTTGTATTAACTTGTGACTTTAGTATATCACAAGAATGATTTTTTGTAAACCTTTACATACAACTTTTTTTAAAAGTTTTTTAGCTAGGTTTTAGGACATGAAAGGGGGGAAATTTAGACACGTTCAGTCCATGAAGTAGCTGTTGTTTGAAGTACTTTATTGAGTTCATCAA
>ERZ773069.901-NODE-901-length-18379-cov-7.748636_pt1 | contig 18379 bp, 16 predicted proteins | sample MGYA00580619_ERZ773069 | MGnify/ENA primary metagenome ERZ773069 (study PRJEB29015, sample SAMEA2738007) | human oral metagenome | biome: human oral; feature: human-associated habitat; material: dental | place: China | collected 2108 ...
GTCGAAGCTTTGAAAATGGGTTGCGAGTATGATTGAATTATACGGAGTTTTTATAAATATAATTGTTTATGTTACCAACGCCTGATTATTTTTTAAACTACTGATTGAAGCCGTGCTTTCTCTCATACGAAACTATCAAATCTCTATTTGACACCTGATAGGCATTAAGTAGGCGATCGGAGAAATTCTCAGCCTCTATAGTCGGATAATACCAATAATACTGTGAAAAGAAGTTTGAAAGCTCTGCATCTTTGAATTTTCTTCCCATTTTGGCATAGATACCGTTTCTTGCCAATCTGCACATCCTAGCATCAAATCCGGCTATATCCGCCTCTGTAAAATACATACTGTCCGAATTATATATAAAATAATCAAGCATATCCCCAACATCACCGTAATTGGGGTAATAGTACACTATAGTTGTCGGCGGCGGAGTCTGTGGCGGCGTCTGCGGCGGTAAAGTCACAGGCACCATATCGGTTGCTTGAGGAGTCGCATAGGTCGGCACCTGATTGCCGACACTTTGCTTTGCATCGGCATCAAGCGAAGCCATAACCTCATCTTCATCCTGTGCCTCCTCGGCACTCTCCTCAGTACTGCCTTTCTTTGACTTTTTCTTCTTAGACTTTTTGCTCTTGGTTTCATCATCATCGTCATCCGCCTTGGCATGTTTTTTCTCAGCCTTATCGGATGTATCGGCAAGCAGCATATTTTTTATAACAACAGCTCCCAAAACTGCACTTGAAGTCATAAATACCGCAAGTACTATGATGATCCAAACCGGTATCTTACTCTTAGGAGGCTTCGGTGCGGCATTTTTATTTGTATTATTGTATACTGACGCAGCTGCCTTACTGTCTGTATTTAAGTTATCGGCACCTGTACTTTCTTGCTGCCTTTGTGTAGAATATACAGCCAGTACCTCCTCCGGTATACGAGTGCCGTCATAAGTACAAAATGTTTCAGTTTTGCCAAGTACCTTATTGCAGGTAGGACAGCGAGGAATCTTCCCACCGCAACCCAAACAATAATTAGCAGCATCATCGATTTCTTTACCGCATATAGGACACTTCATAACTTTCCTTTCTGTAATCACATACTTTACATAACAATTTATCCATAAAATTCATCTACATTAAAACTTTAAGTATTTGATGAATTATAAGTTACTTTATTTGATCTCTCCTCTTATCAAGTCCTATAACTTAAGTAAATTAACGGCTATTGTAAAAAATATCAATAAGCTCATAGCATCTACAAGTGTACTTATAAGAGGTGCTGCCATAATCGCAGGATCAAGCTTTAACTTCTTTGCAAGCACCGGTAACACTCCGCCTGCCAGATTGGCAAGCATAACTGTCATAAACATACTCAGAGCTACCGTCATACCTACCAGATACTTTCCCGGATACTGCACAACAATCTTTATAAAGTCAATAATTGCAAGTATGGTTCCCACTATTACGGCTACTCTAAACTCCTTCCACAGTACCTTAAGAGCGTCTTTAAGCTCTATCTCACCTACTGCCATGCCTCTTATTACCATAGTAGATGACTGTGAGCCGGCATTACCTCCGGTATCTGTAAGCATAGGTATAAAGGATACCAGGATAGGCATAGCTGATATCGCCTGTTCAAATTTGCTGAGTATACCTCCTGTGATCATTGCACTTATCATCAAAAATAAAAGCCACATAATACGGTTTTTTGCTATTTCAAATACACCGGTCTTTAGGTAGGGTTTTTCAGAAGGATTCATAGCCGCCATCTTCTCAAAGTCCTCAGTCGCCTCTTCTTCCATAACATCCATAGCATCATCTATGGTAACTATTCCTACCAGTCTGTTATCATGATCCACTACCGGAACCGATAAAAATCCGTACTTATTAAAAATCTTTACTATATCCTCTCTATGATCCAAGGTGTCCGCCTTAATAACCTTTGTGTCCATAATATCTTCTATAAGAACATCATAGGAGCTCATAAGCATTTCTTTGACCGTAACAACACCCTCCAAAACTCTATAATCCCCCATAACATAGCAGGTATATATGGTTTCCTTGTCCGTGCCGTATTTTCTTATATAGTCAAATGCTTCCTTGACCGTCATAGTCTTCTTTAAGCCTATGTACTCAACAGTCATAATACTTCCGGCGGAATTCTCGGGGTATTTGAGTATCTCATTGATCTGCTTTCTTGTATCCGCAGTAGCATTCTCCAGTACCCTTACTACAAGTGCGGGCGGCAGTTCTTCAAGCATATCGACCGCATCATCTATAGATAAGTCTTCTATAATATATTGCAGGTCGCTATCGCTCATTTCACTTATGATATGCTCCTGCGCATCAGAGTCAAGCTCGGCAAATACATCCGTAGCCATAGCCTTAGGCAGCAGTCTGAATGCAAGACAGGCACTCTCCGCATCAAGCTCATCTATAAACTCGGCTATATCCGCCTCATTCATATCTATAAGAGCTTTTTTAAATTCCCTGTATTTTTTTTCCTTAAGCAGCTCAAGGAGTCTTTCCATTATTACATTTTCTTCCAAATTTTTAAGCCTCCTTTTACTTTAATTCACCAAGCAGCCTTACAGCTATCTGAAAATATATTATAAGGCTGAACGCATCTACTATAGTTGTGATAAGCGGTGCCGCCATAAGAGCCGGATCCGCCTTGAAAAGTTTTGCAATAAGCGGTAACACTCCGCCCACGATCTTTGCCATGATAACAGTACCGAGTAAACTCAGCATAACCGTAAGAGCTATCATATACTGTCCCGGATACATAATAACCAGTCTTATAAAATTAACAATTCCAAGTACCAACCCTACAAGTACGGATACCATACCCTCTTTCATTATAACCTTAAACGCATCCTTAGGCTCTATCTCTCCTACCGCCATACCTCTTATTACCATGGTAGAAGACTGTGAACCGGCATTACCCCCTGTACCCATTATCATAGGCACGAAGGTTACAAGTATCGGGAGTACTACAAAGGCTTGCTCATAATTACTTAGAATTCCTCCGGTAAGCATATCGCTTATCATAAGCACAATCAGCCAAATAATACGGTTTTTGGCAAGCTCCACAACTCCGGTCTTAAGATAGGGCTTTTCGGAAGGAAGCATAGCCGCCATTTTTTCAAAGTCCTCGGTATCCTCTTCTTCCATGACCCCTACTATATCGTCTATAGTAACTATTCCTACCAGTCTGTTCTCATGGTCTACTACAGGTAAGGATAAAAAGTTATATTTATTAAATATGTCAACCACATCTTCTCTGTCTTCGGTAGTAACCACCTTTATAACCTTATCATCCATTATATCTTCTATTTTTTTGTCATAAGGATTCATAAGCAGCTCTTTGACGGTTATAACACCCTCGAGCACACGGGTTGAGTCCATAACATAACAGGTATATATAGTTTCCTTATCTATACCGTGCTTTCTTATATACTCAAATGCCTCTTCTACCCTCATGTTTTTCTTAAGTCCCACATACTCCGCAGTCATTATACTGCCGACTGAGTTTGCCGGATACTTTAAGAACTCGTTAATAAGCTTTCTGGTATCGGAGGTGGCACTTTTAAGTACTCTTTTAACCACCCTTGCCGGAAGCTCCTCAAGCATATCAACGGCATCATCCACATACAGATCCTCTATAATATACTTAAGCTCGGTATCGTTAATACTGTCTATTATGCTTTCCTGCTGCTCTACCTCCAAACAGGCAAATACCTCGGTAGCAAGCTCCTTGGGAAGCATACGAAATACAATAAGTGCCTTTTCATTGTCGAGTTCTTCCATAAAGGCGGCTATATCAACTTCATTCATATCACAAAGTTCTTTTTTTAACTCTCTGTACTTTTTTGCTTCAAGAAGCTCAAGCAAAACTTCATGCATTGTTTCATTGTCCATAATTATCACCTGCCTTTCTGTAAGTAATGTATAGTGTAATGTATTATTGATAAAATTACTATTAATATGAAAATATATTAATATAATTTTTAGATTTTATCAAGCCAAAGCAACTTTCTATTTAGAGTTTTTTAAGCATTTTTAAGCAAAAAAATAATAACAAAACCTGTAGCTCTAAACTTGCCTTTTTTCTAAGTCTTGTTATTATTTTTTATCCTGCTGTTTAGCATAATTCTTCGCTAAACGATGCAGTAAGATAATCTATTATCTAAGTGAATTTACTGAAATTATTCATTTCTGTTTGAAATCTCAAATCATCAATTCCAAATTCCAAAAAACGCTTCCTCCTTAAAGCAGTCCCACCGGCTCTAAAATGCGGTGCTTAGCGTATCTACTTTGAGTTTTGTCAATTAATATTTTATTTACAGTTGACCAAACAGTAGAAAGATTAAGTATCGTATATGCTTTTGAACTTTTTCATTAATATTTAATACTCTGACACCAATATCTCTCCGCCTTCATATTCGGCAAGAAAGATATCCTTAATATTCTTATGCCCCTGCTTTTCAAGCGTTTCCTCAAGCCAAGCCTCGTCTTTTCCTATGATTTCCAAAACATCCTTTTGTACCTGACCGTCAGTTATAATCGGGAATTTCGGATTTTGCTCACCGTATTTTACTATTATAAACTGTCCGTTTTGCTCCAAAATAGCCCTTTTGATCTCATGCACATAGTGGACATTATTGGCTCTTAACTTAAACGCCACATCATGTGCATTAAGCCCTGCCTTTCTGCAGTTTTCCACAATAAGTTTGCCTTGGTTTACTATAAGCATCGGACCGCCGTCAAGCATTTTCTTGGCAAGCATATTGTTGGTCTTGATCCATTTAAGTACAAGAATCAAAATACACCATATAACCAAGATAAGACTGTACTGTACTACGGAAACATTGCTGTTATAGATAGGTCCTCCTATAATTCCACCGAGTACATAGTTTTGTATCTGATCGCTGGCAGAAGTGGGAGCAAGATTTCCCTTTCCGCTTATATTTATAACAACTGCAAGTGATAATAATCCTATAGTAAGTTTGATCGCTACATCTACATAAAAACTTGGCATAATGCTACTCCTCTATTAATGAAATATTTGAACTCATTAGATTAATGGGCTCAAGAACATAATCACTGTCATTTATCAATATAACTCTGTAAAAAAATCCGTTTACATTTATCAAAGGCTCACCCTTCATTAAGGTGGTATTGATATACACATCCTTTGTCTCTACATGAAGTCCCTTTGCTATATGCTCCACCGATTTTAATACCGCTATTGACTGCTTGCTTGTATTTTCCAGATCTATTGCTTTATTAAGCTGCAAAAGCCCCAAAAAAACCATACAAAAAAGAGCAATCAGCGCCAACTCTCTGTATCTGGTATCTCTTTTATTTCTATAATAACGCACCAAACTGAATATTAAAACTGCAAAAACTATACCTAAAATAAGCAAATGTACTTTGTCCATAGTGATATTCCTTCGGACAAGATATTCATAGGAATAGAACTTCATAGCCGCAAACCTTCCTTTCAGGGATTTTTATATACACTCATTATAAGCACTAATATCGCAGATAATGAACTTAGTACTTTCTTATTTTTTTATTATAAGCAAAACAGCTCAAATATACTAAGCTGTATACCTGAGCCGTTTTAAGTCATAAATAAAGATAATCGATGCGACTGGATTCGAACCAGCGACCTCTGCGTCCCGAACGCAGCACTCTCCCAAGCTGAGCCACGCATCGTCAAGCAAGTAATATATTAGCATACTTTTAAGAAAAATGATAGAGTTTTTTTTGATTTTTTTTAATTCTTTATACGAGGGGGGGGACAGCTTTTGTTTTCAGGTATTAAACTTATCGATACTTCTCCATATCTATTTCAATCCTCTTGACTTGGTGTTTTTAGATAATCTTACTTAAAGTATCAGAAAATAGCCCTTACTTATTATTATTGTAACATAAATTAAGATTTTATAGCTTATTTTATTTACAAGATAGTAAGTTTTAATATATACTGGTAATAATTACTATTTTAGAATGTGTTAATAAGGTTGTTAAACTCATTATTTATATATGTTAATGAGGCTTTACAATATTACAACTTATAAAGAGTATAAAGGAGAAAAAATTAATGAGAAAAACTAAATTGCAATTAACAGGTGCAATGTTGCTTTCTTGTTGTCTTTTGGCGGCGACTCCCATATCGTCTCATACATTGATTACAAGTTATGCAGCAGGAAGTGAGGTATCTTACCAACTTGATATCACACCGACAGTTACAACAAATGTTGATACTTATATCAGCAACCGAATTCAGGATGCATTAAATACCAACGATGTAGTTACCGTATCGGGAAATGCTACTTTGACTGATGCCAACTCCGGTAATTCTATACAGGTCAGCATACCGCAAGGTAAAAAAGTAATCTGGAAAGCTACAGTTCACAACACTTCTTATAGCCATTCTGCAATATCACTTGTATCTACTGCTACTTCCGAATTTGAAATTGCAAATGGTGCATTATTAACTTCAGAGAGACGCCCGGCTTTAACTTCTGAACCTAACAGCTATGTAAATGTTACAATTACAGGCGGTGATATTTATATATCTTCTAACAGCAATGATCATGGACTTGTATTAACAGGATTCGGCAAGTTTGATATGAGAGGCGGTCGTATAATAAGTTATTCATCAGCACAGGCTTTAAATATCGTCCCTACTCCCCACGGAAATACTACAGTCAATATACAGGGTGGAGTGATTTTTGCAACAGGCGCTAACAACACTGCCAACATAAGCGATCCTAACGGCAACTCTGCTATCTACATATCGGCAATGGGCAATCCGCCTGTAGTAAATATAGACGCCGATAAGAGCGCTATAATTACTTGGGATCAAGCTGCATATTATGCCATAACCCCATTAATACGCTATGCCGGCGGCGGCTATGACAGCAGACATCTTGCAATTTATCCGGGGTCTTCCACCCGTGTGTTCTGGTCTGCGGGTAACGGCGGACAGGCAGCTGTAAATTATGTAAAACCAAACGGTGAAAGGGGCATGATACATGATATCCCTACCGGAGCGGACGATATTGATTTCCCCACTCTTCCCGTCAATGTAGTATATGATAAGACAAAAAAGGGTGTTAGCAATATTACATCACCTCAAGGAGAGGCAATCACTTTTGAGTATACGGGTGTCAATGGAACAAATTATCCTACAAGTACTACAAAGCCTGTAAATGCGGGAGAATATGAAGTTAGTACTACTTTACCTGATGAATACGGCAATCTTTTTGTATCATTGGGAGTATTAAAGATCAATAAAAGAGCTGTTACAATCAAGGTCGCAAATCAAACTATAGATAAAGACAGTGCACTTCCTTCACTTCCGCAAAGCTTTGCAGACTTTACAGTTGAAGGCTTGGCAAACGGAGACGGCAATCAGGATGCACTTTCATCCGTACCGGCATTCTCATGGAACACAGACGGACACAGTGCGGGAACTTTTGCTGTAGGAACTGCTACAGCTATAGCTTATACCGATAATTACAAGGCGGCAGCTACAGCTATAACAGGTGTACTTAATGTAATTGACACCACTGCTCCAAGTAATCTGGGCACTAATCAAGGCAATCCAAGTACCAATCCAAGCAATCCGGGTATAAATCCAAGTAATCCAAGTGGCAAACCCGGCAATTTTGACAACTTAGGTACAGCTACCCCAAGTAACCCCGACAGACCAAATAACCAAGGTGCCCCAAGTAATCAAGGTACTCCAAATAACCAAGGTGCTCCAAATAATCAAGCCGGCAATAACAACAGTTCCTCAAACAATTATGATTCGGGCAGTTCAGGCGGTACAAGGAGTTCAGGTTCAAGAAGCTCAGGCGGTTCAAGAGGTTCAGGCGGTTCAGGCGGTGCAAGAGGTACAGGTGCTTCCAAAGGCAACAAAACTACAGCCACAAATAAATTCACAGGCAGTGATTGGATACAGGATGCAAAGGGTTGGTGGTACAAGAACCCTGACGGTTCATATCCGAAAAATGCATGGCTTCAGGTAAGTTATAATAATAAGAGCGACTGGTATTACTTTGATGAGCAAGGTTATATGCAGACCGGTTGGAAGCTTATAAACGGAAAATGGTACTATATGTATGAGCAGACAGAAGGTACCAATGTAAAGGGAGCTATGGCTGCCAATACAACGATAAACGGTTATCGTGTAGATGCAAGCGGTGCATGGGTACAGTAAATAAACATATTGGCGGCTTAAAGTGTAAAGATTTATACAATAATTAAAGTAAAAGCGGTATAGACCCTTGTGTAAGCAAGAGTTTATACCGCTTTTTTCAACTATCTAATATGATGTATTATCATATAAAAAATCTATTTTATAAAATTTTCTTAAAGACTTCATTTGCCACCTCTTCACTGTCCACTGACATAAAAAATCTTCCGATATGGCAAAACTTAACACCTTTTATTCCGGTTATTTCCTCCAATTTTTCTCCACCAAACCCTGCCCACTCCTTAGGAAAAGGCTGCCTTTGTTTGTTAGTTTCCTCAGTACTCGGCGGTATCGCTACAATACAAAACTCCCCATCCACACTTAAATATGTGCCATACAAAAGCCTCTTAGCCTTAGGGTTTTCACTTTTTAGAACAGTAATCTGCCAATTAGTAATATATTTACCCAGACTTAATACTTGATTGCTTGATTTGCTTATTTTATCCTCTACAATATCTATGGCTCTGTATTTGGATATAACTGATTTGATAAGATTAGACAGGACTGTATAAGCAAAGTCAACTGCTTTTATAAAGCAGGTATCGCTATCTGTCCCCTCCTCATCCCAGCCGGGATTAAATCCTGAGATTATATAGGATACAGTTACTTCTTCACTTAATGGAAGCTGTCCGTTATCCCTTCCGTCAATCCACTTAACCAGTTTGTTATCTATATCGCTAAAACAAGCCTCAAGATATGCATCCTGACAGTTATTTTCTAATAAGACATCTTTTTTGTATCTATTCCACAATAAGCCAAAACTTGAGTACTTAATCCCATCATCCCGCTTTTCTTCAAAGCTTCTTTGATGATGATCGTAAGCATTTATTTTAATGTCATATACTCCGCCTACATCATACATGATTATATCAGAAGCCTTATCCTGTGCAGACAAAGCCCTGGTTCTAAATAACTTAACCTCCATAATCATGCTAAGTAAGGCAGTTGCAAAGACTTCATCCGCATGAAATACGCCATTATGGGTTATTGCAGTCGCTTCTTCAATATTTCCTACAAGTTCGAATTTTTTATACATATACTTCCTTTCGGTATTGCAATGCTGTGTGGCAGTTTCTGTGCCACTTAAGTAAATAGCTCAAACTTCCCACACCCCAAATGGGGTTAGTACATTGAAAATTCAATATTTCAGCTAACAAAATAATGATTTATGCTGTTTTAGGTTTAGGATGTAATGCATTTTGCAGATATTTTGGCAGCCTTGATTCAAAATCAAGCATAAAAACAGATATTTGATCGTTACTTAATCTAAGTGTCTCACAAAGACTTGCCATCAATGCAATCATTAATATAGCAAGTGAGCGATAAAAAGTGATATCTGCCATTTCATCCACAAGAAAAAAGAATAACTCACCAAGAGTCCGATAGTCTTCATTTTGTCTTTGCTCAACTGAAAGTAGCATATACCTAAGAAAAACAATTGCAGTATGTGCAGTCAGTGCATCATAAGATAAGCTGTGGCACTCACCTATAAGATTAAGCATTGATTTACAGGTTTTGAAAAATACTTCTATTTGCCATCTTTTTCCGTAAATACGAATGATCTCTTCTTCACACAAACTTGTGTCAGTGCATATAAAGGCAAGCCAATCCTTACGATCAGCTTTATTCCTTACACAGACAATTTTAGCTGCTATAGGTTCTTCTTTTCCTACTTTTACATCAACTGAAAGTAGATATTTAGATCTACCTCTACGCTTTTTGTTTTGTGAATAAATCTCCTTTATATTAAGTTGTTTTCCACAATATTCATACTTGATGCGTGAACTTTTCTTGATCATTGCAATGGCATCTATTCCTCTTGACTTGATATCAGTTATCTGAGCGGGAGTGGCAAACCAAGAGTCAAACAGGACATAGTCAGCAGATAATCCGGCTTTAGTTGCATTATCAAGAAGAGTAAGCATTGCCTTTGGTGCTTTTGTTTGAGCAAGTTCTCTACGCTTTCCTGCAATCGTTCTTTTGTCAAATGATCTTTTGGGACCAATAATATTTGATTCCTTAGAAGAAGCTAAAAGGCAACTGTTAACAGGGATAAGAGAATTGCCGTCACTCCAACATAAAGTAAGCATACGATAACCCTTTTGATAACTCATGCTTACATGGTCAAACACTCTTGAACTGAGTTCGGTCTTTTTACAGCCTGTTCGGTTAAAAAGACTGTCATCTATTATGAATACATTTTTTCGATCGGGTGATGTCAGCTTACTGATATCGTTATTGACTATATTGGCGGCAGCTAGGGAAGTGAGACGAAGCCAATTAGTTTTTACAGAGTTCATGAAACGATAAAAAGCATTCTTGGAAAAGTTTTCGGTAAAAGTTCCTGTTTGTTGTTGCATATACATGCTCTTACCTACAAAGATGTTACTAAACTTGTATCTCAAAAGTGAGATTGCCGGAACACCTTTTTCCTTTGTGCCGTTACATTTTTTCAAAAGTTTACCTAATTGGTATTTTGTAAAAAACTTTTTTATATGATCAATTAAGGCTACCTCATCAGTACTGTTTTGTGTTATAATGGACATGGCATAAATCTCCTTTGTTAGAATTTTTCTGATAACTACATTATAGCAAAGATTTAGGTTTATACCTTTTTTATTGGCTGAAATATTGAATTATCAATGTGCGTTACACCTTAAAGGTGTGGGAAGTTTGAGTTTGTAAAACTTATAGATTAAGGCAAAATCGGCAGTAAAAATATAAGGTTTCTCGGGTTTTATGATGTATATAGATATGTTTTTCCGCAGAAAGAGGAAAGAAAAATTATTTTAAATTAGGAGGTTGTATGCCAGGTTTGTTATATCCAGCGTATCAAAAATTCTATAGTGCAATAAGTTCGCTAGAACGATTTAGTAAGGAAGCGAATTTTTTCGACAACATTTCTTGTCTAGATACATTTTTTTCTGAGTATCGTAATGTAACATTTGTTATACAATCTCAACTTAAGCACACAGATTTTTATGAGAAATACGAAAAAAACAGGGACAAATATCTCACAGATCATTGGTTTGTAGAAAAGAGGAATGAAACAACAAAACAGCAACCATTTCGCTTTCAAAAGAGAATCACGATATCTGTTTATACACCTAGTGAAGAAATAACGATTGCTGAAGAACTATTTTCTGTAGAAAATGACATTCCATTTGACTCTCTAAAGAATGAAATACAGCAATTCTTCAATGGCTTCTTGGATGAGGAGATTTTCTTTTCCACAGTATACTCTTTTTCAGAGGATGGTGAAGAAACGGATTTATTTGGCAGAATTCTCACAGGTATTTCGGCTATGAAAAGTTTGCTTGCTGCTTTAACCCGTGAAATCGGCGACAAATGTACTTTATGTGAACAATTAAGCCATAAGATTGATAGAATGGCATTTATAAATGTACCTAGAGATTTTTTGCTTACGGATGATTATGTATATTATAGGCGAAAAAATGAGTTTGAGAGAGCGGGACGGTTAGCAATGATGCTTTCACTAGATGGAAAAAAAATGATAGCTAGAAGACCACTTAAAGAAATAACTGATACTAATTATCTAAATTATGACGGTACCCCGTTTGGTAATTTTACCTTGATGCATGCCATATTAAGATCTGTGCAACCTAATGCGGATATTATGCCTGCAATCATGGTTGTTTATGGTGATAATACTTATGATATGGATGTATTTCATACAGATATAAAAACAACTGTTTACAGAAAACTTAATGAAGTAGCAAAAGTCATAAATAGCGAAGAGGTCAAAGAAGTATGTTTTATGTCATTGTACACAGTTTTTTCTGTAAAAGAAGATATTCCTGTATATTCTAAAAAACGATTGCAATCAGCTGTTTCAGACATTCTTGTAGTTTCAAGTATTGATTTCAAATTAAACGAAAAAGAGTATGTTTTTGATGGGAATTTAATGTCATGTACTAAATACATTGGTTATATTATGAAAAATGAATTAAAGAACAGGCTAGGTGTGAGCAGAACGAACTTGACGCCGGTATTTCGTGCATTTAATAATAAAATGAATTAGATACATCACAAATTTATCAGTCAAAAGTGTGAAGGAATAAAATGATTGGAGCAGATTTTGTGAAATTGTGTTTTAAACAAAATGAAAATGACTTAAAACTATATCTTGATAAAAATAAGACAACTGAAGTTATCAAGAGGATAAATACAATTATTCAAAATGAAGCAAATAGAAATACACTGTATGAACTTATCGATCTGCTTTTAAAAGAGCATTATTACACAATGCTTCTTGGTATAGATGGAGAAGCCTCCTTAGCTAGATAACAGCTTCGTTATAAATTATTTGATGAAGATATGGATATATTAAGCAAGTGTGGTAAAATTGAGGAAATAGCATATAAGTATTTTATGGAAGAATACTTTATTCAAATTTCATTTTTTGTAAATAACATTTGCTTGGAAACTCCACTTTCAAAGCAACACAAAAAAAGACCGCAGCACTCACGCTACGGTCTCATTTTCTATCCAAATGCAAGTCACTGGGGACTATTATTTCTATTATTCTTTTTGCCTGTTTGTACCATTTGCGTGCCATCAGAATAATCTCATTGCCTACAAGTATTGATTTTGCATAGCTTAGATAACTCCGTCTCCTACTCCAACTCAATAATTACCATAGCATATTTATTTCTTTTATATGCCATCAGTATCTATTAAGTCCCTAAAATCAGGCTTTTTTATACCTATTTTTTATGGTTTTTGAGATTTTTAGTATCAAAATAGTATCAGTGGTGATACTATCCAATAATTCATATATCAAATATAAAGTGCAACTTCAAAGCCTTTCATCCAATCTGACTTTACTTCAATATCTATATTTAAATCATCTGCTAATTGTTTCACAAGATACAATCCCATACCTGTTGATTTTTTTCTCGTATCTCCGGAATCTCCGGTAAATCCTTTTTCAAAAATATGTGGCAGATCACAAGCTTTCACTCCACAACCATTATCTACAATGAATAAGACATTTCCTGTATTTTCTTCTTTCATTGAAATATACAGTTCCGGATTTTCTGCACTATATTTTACTGCATTACCAATCATTTGAGATAATATGAATTCAAAGCTACGATAATCTGTATAGGTAGTTCCCTTTATATTCTCTACATGTACTCTAAAATTCTTTTCTTCCAACAAAGGTTTAAAGTCCTCTAAAACATCCTGAATACATTCTTTTAAGTCAACATCCTCAAATAAGAAATCCTTTTTATCTCCTTTTACTCTGTAATAAAACAAAATTTGTGATACATTTCCTTGAATTTGATTTCTTACATAATCTAATTTATATTGAATGTCCTTTGGTAAATTATCACTTTGATTATCCAAAACAAGATTGAGAAGAGAAAGAGGCAATTTTATTTCATGCGCCCAAGTTTCAACAAACTCTTCATATTCCGATAATAATGAAGAAACATTTTCAATCTCTGTTTGTTTTGTATAAAGCGCTTCTGCCACATCTTTCACCATTTCTTTTTCGAATACATTACATAGTCTGAGTAATTCTATTTCCGTTCTTTTATCAGGATTAGATATAAAGGTTCTATATGTGTCTACTTTTTTCCTTTCTTTGGCTGCAAGCACGATAGAAATCGCAAAAAACAGTATTGCAGTGGTTAAAATCAAAAGTACAAAAAGTGCTTGAAATGCCCTCACATCCGAAAGCCAAAGCAAAATAGCTATAAACAAATCAAAGGCAAATAGAACAAAAAACCAAGGGAAATAAGAACGCAGATACTTCATATTATTATTCATCTTGTTACACCTCTGTCAATTTATAGCCAATCCCTCTAACCGATTGAACTTTAAGTTTAATACCGGACTCATTCATCACTTTTTTTAGCCTTGTGATATTGACTTGCAATGCATTTTCATCAATAAATTCCGTTGTATTCCAAAGCTTCATACTTAATTCTTCTTTCGTTACCGCCTCATGATCCGAAGTTAAGAAAACTTCTAAAAGCTTGCCTTGGTTTTGAGGAAGCAACACCGAATTCCCGTTTATATAAAGAGTGTAGGTATTTCTATCAAGTAAAAAATTATTCTTTTCAAGCAGATTATTCCTTCCCTCATATCGTTTAAGGATATTTTCAATACGTGCCAAAAGCCTTTCTTTTCTGAAAGGCTTTGTTAAGTACTCGTCTGCACCTAATTTTAAGGCATGTATTTCATCATTTAATCGATCACGAGAAGTAAGAATCAATATCGGTATTGATTCTTTCGCTTTTAAGTTTTTACAAATTTGAAATCCACTTTCTCCCGGTAGGTTTAAATCTAATAGAATTAAATCAACATCATATTTCATGGCTTGCTGCGTTGTGTCTTTGAAGTCGTTTATCTCATCAACTTGATAGCCAGCCTTTTCCAGTAAAATTACAATTTCATTTCTTATCAACGAATCATCTTCAATGACGAGAATATGCTTCATATTTGCCTTCCTTCCCATATTTTTTACTCTACTCTTCTCTTCTCGGTTCCATCAATGACCATAAATACTTATTGCTATTCTTTTTAACAGCTATTATATATACACACTCAAATACACCTAACAAGAGTATAATAAACCCAGCCATAGCAAACTCTTGTCCAATATATATCCTTGCACTTGATGGCAAAATGCCTGTAAATAATGAACTAACACCAAAAAAGCTATTTATAACTGCAATGGCAATAGGCAATCCGAAATACCAACTGATTTGTTTTTCAGATGATTTGCAGAGTGTTTTATATGTTGCTCCAAGATGTATCAATGTTTGATACCGTCTATGTGATTTTCTTTGCCCCATTAAAAACTGAACACCGATTATTGTATTCGCAACCACAAGTAAAATGATGGCAAGGTAAATGGTAATATAGCTCGCTGAGATGATAAAGAATAATTGTCTTCCCATGTTTTGTATATAACTTTCAAATTCAAGTGATGTTTGACTAAGCTTTTCATTTGTATCAGAAATAGCACGCATCAATCCTTTTTCTTTAACAATATCAGGGTGCAAAATTCCACTGACATAGGTTGAATATTTGCCATCCGTATATCTTTGAAAAATATCATCCGATACTATCAATGCTACAGATAAGGTGATTTCTCTATCTGTGATAAGCGGTAATGACTGGACTTCGCCGTTAATTTTCAGTTCATCTCCCATAATCTTAACCGTAGGATTGGTTTGCAGAATAGAATTTATCATGACTTCATCAATATTAAAATCTTTTCCCATATATAAGCAAGCTTCATTAGCTTTTAATACTATTGTATTCATTTTTGCAGCCTGTCTTATTTCATTATATCCGGTAAGCGAAATTAAATAACAGTTCTCGTACTGTTCTAAATTATGAACCATTGTTTCCTTTATTTTGCTATCTTTCTGTTTTTTTATTTCATTAATAATATTTTCAAATGACACCGTATTGTCAGTTTTTGGATTACCTATTCTAATTTCAATTATATTTGAAAATTGAGAATCCAATCCTTTGGCTGCAAGCTTCTTTTTTATTATATCCGCATCAAGGTTTTCTTCAAATTTTAAACTTTCGTCCTTAAATGTGTAATCTAAAATATGAGTTTGTTCATTTGTACTATTGGTTGAGATTGCAACACCGGCTGCAAACAAGCACAGCGCAGAGAATATCAAAAGCGAGCAAACAGCAAGCATGGTAGAACGATGAATCACCAACTCTTGAATCTGTCTAAAATTATAGGTATGTAGTTTGCGTTTGTTTCCCAACTCAGCAAATAATCCTATAAATAGCCGCATCCCAAAGAAAATGCAAATAGTACCGGTAGTACCCAATAAAACCGTAATGCCCATATTTATTGCGCTATTCCAAGCTTCACCACTTATTCCATAGTAGTATGCTTTTGCAAGTAGCAGAATTCCTAAGATAGAAACAATAAAATAAATACCTTTAGGTAGCACTCTTTTCATTCCGGAAGGAGTATAGGATAGAAGCTCTCCAATCTCCCTGCTTACCGTCCTCGCACTTAAAAAAATATACGCTATAAATTTTACTAGCAAAAAACCTGCAATGGTAAACAAGAGTGCCATAAATGATAAAGAAAACCGATGTCCTATAATGCCAAGTCCCACTGCTTTAGCCGTTATTAAGCTTATTAGCTCAGAAATAGATATGGCAATAGGAAGTCCAATACCAAGTGCTATAATATTATTTCTCAAGTCCTCCAACAAAAGCATTAAAAACAGCTTGTTTCTACGCATTCCCAGTGTGAGATACATCCCAAACTCATGCTTTCTTCTTTCCATCTGCATGCTACTTGCAAAATATACCAAAAAAAATAGTATGACCAATGTTGATACATAAAAAATCGGAATAAGGGTAAAAAGTCTGTCTACTGCATCACTTTCCATCTTCTTTAGAAAAATCATAATATCCTGATGAGATAAAGAAAGTATAATATAAAAAGCAATAATAGATATAATCATTGAGCTGAAATACAACCCATTACTTTTTCTGTCTCTCTTACTATTTCTTACAACTAATTTAAAAAACATTCTGATCACCTCCGCCAAGTGTTGACATGACCTTTAGTATTCTCTGATAAAAATCCTGCTGCGTTTCTCTTGGATAATCTCGTCTTATTTCATGGAATAATTTCCCATCCTGTATAAATAAAATTCGATTACAAAAACTGGCTGCAACAGAATCATGAGTAACCATAAGAATCGTAGTATTTTCCATTTCATTCATGGCTGATAGTTTTTGCATTAAAATATTGGCGTTTTTCGAGTCTAATGCACCTGTCGGTTCGTCTGCAAATACAATTTTAGGGTCTAAAATCAAAGCACGTGCTGCCGCTACCCTCTGTCTCTGACCTCCTGACATCTGAGACGGAAATTTATTTAGAAGCTCAGAAATATCTAAATATCCTGCAAGTAAATCTAATCTTCTTTTGCTTTCTACATCATCCACATTATGTAAAGATAGGGGTAATAAAATATTTTCTTTCGCAGTCAAATTATCTAACAACTCAAAATTCTGAAAAAGATATCCTATTTCTTTGCCTCTATAATCTGCCAGTTGATTTCCCTTTAATTTACTCAAATCATGATTCTGCATTTGAATTAAACCGTCCGTCGGCTTAATAATTGTTGCAAGGCAATTAAGAAGCGTAGTTTTTCCTGAGCCACTACTTCCCATTATTCCTAAGAACTCGCCTTTTATAACCTGAAAAGAGATTCCATCTAATGCTTTTGTCAAATTAGGCTCTTTTCCATAATATTTTTTTAATGATTCTACTTTTAAAATTATTTGCATATAAAACACCTCCATCATTTATTACTCTTATTTTATTATTGCTGAGTCAAAAATAACACTTACTGATGATGTAAGAATTATTTGATAGAGATCGTTCAGTAATACAACGACACATAAAAAACATATTTAAGGAGAATGAATTAGATCCAATCGCAACTTGTGCAAATTTTGCACGAGTTCAAAATGAGGGTGGACGAGAAATAGAGAGGACTTTTAACTATTACAACCTTGATATGATTATTTCAATCGGTTATAGAGTTAAATCAAGTAGGGGAATCGCTTTCAGACGCTGGGCTACATCTATTTTAAAAGATTATATTATGCAAGGTTATGTTGTTAATGAAAAAAGCAAAGGTGCTTTGGAAGGCATCATCGGTTCCATTTAACAGACAGTATTGGGAGAAGATGCATATCCTACTGTCCAGGAAAAAGCTGCAAATCTTCTTTATTTTATTGTCAAGGATCATCCTTTTACAGATGGATGCAAACGAATCGCAGCAAGTATATTTCTATACTTTTTAAATAAAAACAATTTGCTGTTTAGAGCTAATCAAAAAATTATTTCAGACAGTACCTTGGTCGCAATCACTTTGCTTTTAGCAGAATCAAAACCTGAAGAAAAGGAAATCATGGTTAATATAATAATGAATTTTTTGGAATGGTAAATTGATTTATTTAAAATAAAATATTCATATTTCCATACAGTATCAGTCTTAATACTCCCACTGCCACAAGATGTGCAGGATAGTAAATGTAAAATAACCATTTCATATTTCTGTTATTCCCT
>ERZ773069.903-NODE-903-length-18358-cov-2.664536_pt1 | contig 18358 bp, 13 predicted proteins | sample MGYA00580619_ERZ773069 | MGnify/ENA primary metagenome ERZ773069 (study PRJEB29015, sample SAMEA2738007) | human oral metagenome | biome: human oral; feature: human-associated habitat; material: dental | place: China | collected 2108 ...
TGGATTCCTGCGGAAGAGAATCAGCCTTTGACGGAGCAGATTCTTCCGGAAATCTTTCCCTACGAGGAAGTAAGGAGATGTATCGCATCGATAAAGCAGAAAGGAGAGTGTGATCCGGACTATATCGTGATCAATCTCGGTACCAACGATGCAAGTTACACAAGACGTATTTCGGAGCGGGAGGAAGCCTTTGCAGAGAAGTATTGTGCTTTTGTAAAGCGTCTACAGGAAGCATTTCCGGATTCTCCTCTTCTTCTTCTTTACGGGGTAATGGAGCAGACCCTTATAGAACGGGTGAAGGAGGTCGCGGAGCAGTGCAAAGTGGAGTTTCTCGCCCTGCCTTTGCAGGCCCCGGAAGATGGAATGGGTGCTGCGGAGCATCCGAGTGAGAGAACACAGGAGAAAATGGCGGAACGCTTGCTTTCTTTTCTAAAGAAGAAAAATCTACATTAATATTTAAGGAAAAAGCTGTATTTAAAATCATAAAGAGTGCGGTATCCATTCTTGAATGGTAAAAAAATCTTGCTATAATATGGATTCAGAAAAAATATTTTGTATTTATACTGAAGAATCCGGAAGAGATAGGAGGGCTTATGGTCTTGGAACTTGTGCATTGCGAAGAGGATATCCGGGCGATGCTGAGAGAAGCGGTTGAACTTGCTCCCTATCTCTCTTTCTCTACGGAGGATACAGTCGAAAGCAGTCCTTTACAGAGGAAGTATCGGATTCATTTTCAGGAAGAGAAGGGCTACCGGATTTCTTTTCAGGAAGGCGGAGGGGAGATTGCCTATCATACGAGACCTGCTCTTTTACGGGCGCTTTTATATGCTCTTTCTCTTGAACCCGCTGAGGAAAAAAACAAAGAAAAGACGGAGAGTGACCGGAAGGCAGAGACAGACCGAAAGACGGAAAAAGACCGGAGGACAGGAGAAGACCGGGGCTATACAGGGGAACAAGGTATTGTGGAGCACTGTGCGTTTTCGGAATTCGGCATGATGTTTGACCTTTCCCGGAATGCCGTACTTCGCACAGACACGGTGAAACGACTGATTCGTATCGCGGCATATCTCGGCTACAGTTTTGTCGGTCTGTATCTGGAAGACACGATAGAGGTGGAAGGAGAGCCGTACTTCGGTTATATGCGGGGAAGGCTCAGCCGCAAGGAAATAAAAGAGCTAGATGACTATGCGGTGCTTTTCGGGATTAGCCTTCGCCCCTTTATTCAGACGCTGGCGCATCTGAACCAGATTACAAGATACGAAGAGTATCAGAAGAGTATTGATGTGAACGACATCCTGCTTCCCGAGGATAGCAGAACGGAGGAGCTTCTAAGGCATCTCATTCGTTCCGTAGCGGAGGCGTTCCGCTCCCGGAAGATCAATATCGGGATGGATGAAGCGGAGATGCTGGGACTCGGAAAGTATCTGAAGAAGCACGGTTACAGGAATCGACAGGAAATCATGCAGCGGCATCTTAAGAAAGTTTTGGAAATTTGTCGCGAGTACGGCTATACGGTGCAGATGTGGAGTGATATGTTCTTCCGTCTTGCAGGAGATGGTGCGTATTATGGAAGTGAGGAGAAACCGCTTTCAGAGGTCGCCGTTCCGGAGGAAGTGGAGCTTGGCTACTGGGATTATTATTCCACGGAGGAAGCACACTATACGGAAAATATTCGGCGACACCGGAAACTTACAGATCAGGTAGCTTTTGTCGGCGGTGCATGGAAGTGGACCGGGTTCGTGCCGCATAATCACTATAGTATAGAGGCGGGGAAGGCGGCACTCGGTGCCTGTAAGAAAGCCGGTATTTCTTCGGTTACTATTACGGCTTGGGGAGATGACGGTGCGGAAGCCAGTGCATTTAGTGTTCTTCCAACCTTGTATATCGATGCCAATATAGCCTATAATAGCAAGATGCCTGAAGAAGCTTTTCAGAAGCTCAGCGGGTTCAGTTTACAGGAATTTCTCCTGCTGGATGAGGTGAATCCGTACTGTGAGAGCGGAGAGACGCATAACAATGCATCAAAGTATCTTCTATACAATGACCCCTTGCTCGGTACCTTTGATTCCGTGCTTCGGGAAGATACGGCGGAGCGCTTCCGGGAAGTTGGCGAGAAACTGGAAAGAGTGATTCGGGCGTGCGAGGGAAGTGCTTTCACCTATATTCTGGAGACGGAAAGCTGTCTTGCGCTGGTTCTGGAGAGGAAAGCGGATTTCGGAAAGCGCATTCGAAGCGCCTATCTTGCAAAGGATGAGAAAACTTTGCAGGAGATTACGGGGCAGGAGATTCCGCTGCTTCTTAAACGTATGGAAGCGTTCTATGCAAGTTTTCGGGCACAGTGGAACAGGGAGAATAAGTCTTTCGGATTTGAAGTGCAGACGGTTCGTCTCGGCGGACTTATGCAGAGATTAAAAGATGTACAGGGAATTTTGCGGGCGTATCTTAGAAAAGAGATTCCTAGTGTCATGGAGCTCGATGAGCCGGTAAAACCGTTTCATTACTTTGAGAACAATGATATCCAAAGCTTGAATTACAACTTGTGGACGGATATTGTTTCAACATCAAAAATATAAGGGAGGCAGAAAATGAAGAAAAGACTGTTAAGTGCAGTACTTAGCGCAGTAATGGCAGCATCCTTGCTTGTCGGCTGTGGCGGTGCGAAGAAGGGAGCAGAGAATGCATCCGAGAGTACCAAAGCAGAGAAGACGGAGGAGAAAAGCGGAGAGGCGGTGACTCTGGATTTCTGGACAATCGATTTGAAGGCAAACTTCGGCGATTTCTTTAATGAATTGATTCAGAAATATGAAGAGGAAAATAAGGGAGTGAAGATCAACTGGACCGACATTCCTTTTGCGGATGTACAGTCCAAGCTGGTTGCGGCTGTTGCTGGCGGAACCGCTCCGGATGTGGTGAACTTAAATACCCAGATGGCGCTTACCCTGGCAGGACAGGGAGCACTGGTAGACTTGAATAAGGCGGCAACGGAGGAGCAGAAGAGCATCTATGCGAAAGACCTTTGGGAGTCGGCAAAGATCGGGGACTCCGTATATGCTTTCCCCTGGTATGCATCACCGGACATCATGTTCTACAACAAGGATTTGTTTGAAAAGGCGGGAATGGAAGTTCCGAAGACGTTTAATGACGCTTTGAAGGAGTCTAAAGAGTTCTATGACAAGACCGGCGCGTACCTCTTCCAGCCGGATGAGTTCTTCAACATTCTCTTCGAGGAAAATCTTCCAGTATTGAATCAGGACGGTACGGCAGCTGCTTTCAATACACCGGAAGTTGCCGAGTTGTTAAAGAACTATAAGCAGTATACGGACGAAGGGGTTATCCCGAAGAATAACTGGGGTTCATGGGATGAGGCACTGAAGCTTTTTGAATCCGGGAAATTGGCAATCGTAAGTTCCTCCGGTTCTTCTCTCAGCAGAATTAAAGATGAGGCACCGGATATCTATAAGACCATTGCCGTTTCCAAGCCGCTGACAGGAGCAAACGGACTGAGCCGTAACCCGCTGATGAATCTGGTCGTTCCGACAAAGAGCAAGCATCAGGAAGAAGCCATCAAGTTTGCAAACTATGTCACAAACGATGAGAATCAGCTTGCTTTCTGTAAGAAAGTATCGATTTTCCCGTCCACCACAAAGGCAAGTGAGGATTCCTTCTTCACTTCCGATACTTCTACACTGGAAGGACAGGCAAGTGCGATGTCTGCGGAAGCCAGCCGGACATCCAAGGACTTCTCTCTTGGTGTTGCAAACCAGTCCATTATTCAGGATGCGGTAAACAAGGTTTATCAGGCAGTCATCATCAACGGTGAGGACATCCAGAAGTCCCTTGATCAGGGTGAGCAGGATGTCAATAAACTCTTGAAGAAGTAATGTAGAATGAAATAGAGCAGGCAAAGATTCCCCGGCGATGTCCGGGGAATTCTTTCTAGGAGGGAGACCCCATGGCGAAGACCGCAGGGACAATGAGCAGAAGAAAAAGAGTAGAAACTTTGAAAGCCTATGCGTTTATGACTCCTGCATTATTGATTTTAACCGTATTTACCATTATTCCTATTATTGGCAGTTTGATTCTGATGTTCTATGATTATTCGGTTTTGGGACAGACCAGATTCATAGGCTTGGAGAATTTTATAGAAGCTTTTCATGACCGTGAGTTTTTGATTTCCATAAAAAACTCGGTAGTTTTCGTGGTTATCGTACCGGTTATTCAGATTTTATCGATTTTGCTGGCTCTTCTTGTTAATCAGAAGCTGCCGGGAATCAATGTATTCCGTACTTTATTCTATATTCCGGTAGTCACTTCCATGGTTGCCGTTTCCATCATGTGGGGATTCATTTTTGATACGCACGGTGTCATCAATACCATGCTTTCGGATTGGCACTTTATCACGCAACCGCTTGGATTCTTAAACAGCAAATATGCCGCTATGCCTTGTCTTATGTTTATTACTGTCTGGCAGGGCCTCGGTTACTATATGATGATGTATCTCGCCGGGTTGCAGGGGATTCCGGAAGAACTGACGGAAGCGGCGGAAATTGACGGTGCAAACCTCATCCAGACGATTTTTAAAATTAAAATTCCGCTTTTAAAGCCTTATATCTGGCTTTGTACCTTAAATTCCGTTATCTCCGCCATCGCCGTATTTGATGTCGTTTTCGTCCTGACCAAGGGCGGACCGAACAATGCTACGATGGTAATTAACTATTATTCCTATACAAAGGCCTTCGGGGATTTCCAGTTCGGATACGCTGCGGCTATCGGCGCCATCCAGGGAGTTCTTACAACCTTACTGAGTATTGCGGTGTTTGTATACGGTAGAAGAGGGGGGATGACGAACAATGACTAAGGCGTATCGCAGTTCTAAAAAGAAAGATCATATCCTGTCAAGGATAGGAACTTATCTTTTACTGAGTCTTGTTGCACTTCTCTGTGCCGGACCTTTTATCTGGCTGGTTTTGTCTTCCCTTCGAACGGGAGCCAATATTTATGATTTGCATTTTCAGCTGAAGCACTTTACCTTATCGAACTATTTCGGGGTAATCGAGTACATGAATCTCGGAAAATATGTTGGCAATACGGTTATCATTACCTTCACAGGCATCTTCCTCGATGTACTCTTCTCGGCGATGTGCGCTTATCCGCTTGCCACAATGGATTTTAAGGGGAAAAATCTGGTTTTCGGGCTCCTGGTTGCGACACTAATTATTCCGGCTGCGGCAGGAATGATTATCAATTATCTTACGATTTCCAAGTTACAGCTTTTAAATACTTATGCCGGTGTTATCCTTCCGACATCCGTAAAGGCGTTCAGTATTATCCTGCTTCGCCAGGCTTATCTCGGGATTCCGAAGGAACTCATCGAAGCGGCGAGAATTGACGGCGCAGGGGAGCTTCGTACCTGGGCGACCATTATGATTCCGGGAATTATGCCCAGTATATCGACCATCATCATTTTCGACTTTATCGGAAACTGGAACGCTTTCTTATGGCCCATTATTGTTTTGCAGGATCCGGAGAAATATCCGCTTGCAACGGCGCTACAGTATTTGAACGGCTCCTTCAGCTATAAGTTCGGCTATGTTGCGGCAGGAACCGTCATTTCCATTATTCCGGTACTCCTTGTCTTTATGCTTTGCCAGAAAAACTATATTGAAGCGGTAAGCGGTGCCGTTAAGGGATAAAGAAGTCGTTGGGGGATGAAAGTATGGAGAAGCGTTTTACCGTATGGGTAGAAATTAGCGCGAACAAGGAATGGATTCTGGACTTGGCAAAGTTTCAGTCTGTTATGGAAAAATGTCGGGAAATCGGGACAACGGAGGTTATTTTGTCCGTAAAGGACACGACGGGATTTGCGCTCTATCCGAGTGCGATTGCGCCGCATTATGCGAAGTATGACAGTGCTTTTCTTCCGGAAAAGGACTATGTAGGGCAGTGCTTCTCCATGATAAAGAGCCTGGGCATGAAGTGTTTTGCCGCTTTTGATACCTTTGCCGGGGGAAACAAAGAAAACCCACATCCGGAGATGCCGGCAATCGCACGGGAGGGCTTCGCCTGTACGGTCTACGGGTTGGACAAAGACGGAAAAGCGGTTCTTCGGGAAAGTGCATCCGCAGGGAGACTGCATACGGTAGGCAGTATAGATGATTTCGGAGAGATTTTCCTGAATCCCGCGAAGAAAGAGGTGCGGGACTATACGCTTTCTCTTTTACGAGAATTTGTGGAGCACTATCATCCGGACGGAATTGTCCTCGACCGCGTGCGCTATGTCGGGTTGAGTACGGATTTTAGCGAAGAAAGCCGGAAGCAGTGGGAGAAGTATAGTGGAGTAAGCGACGCGAAGTGGCCGGAGGACATCTATACGATAGAAAAAACGGCAGAAGGATATCGGGAGAAAGCCGGGAAGTACTTTGGGTCCTTTCTCAGCTTTCGAATGCAGATTATTCATGATTTTATGCAGGAAGTGCGGCAACTCCTCTCTGCCTATCCGGAAGTGGAGTTTTGCGATTATACCGGTTCCTGGTATCCGCTTTATGATCGGGTGGGGGCGAACTGGGCTTTGCCGTCTTATGAAGGAAATGAATTTCCCCGGTGTGAGCGGGAGAAGCTGCGGAAAACAGCTTATGCGGAGGAAATCGATACCCTCCTGTCCGGTTGCTACTATGAAGAGGTGACGATTCTTGAGGCAAGAGAGAAAAAAAGACCGACGGATTGGTACAGCGTGGAGGGCGCCGCGGAGCTCGCAAAAAAGGTTGCCGGCGGCAGGGAGACCCCTCGAATCATCGATTCGCTTTTTCTGGATCAGTACAGGAAGAATCCCCGAAAGATAGCGGAAGCCATCGCGATGTGTATGACGCATTCGGACGGCTGTATGCTCTTTGATCTTTCCTATCTTGTGAAAGAGAATTGGTGGGAGAATGCGTATCCGATGGAGTACGTTTCTTTTCACAGAGCGGATCGGGATAGCGTATCCGAACTTCTCAAAGCGAGTTTCTTTCCCGAGTATGCCGTAAATGATGAGAAGTTGGAATCCCATCTTTTTTCGGATCGAGAGTTTTCTCCGGAGTGCAGTCTGTGTATGAAAAAAGGAGGAAAGGGAAAGGATGCAGGAAGGATTCTCGGATTTCTGGGAGTGAAACTTTCCAAAAATCAGGACTTGTATCCGGATACAGCGTGGCTTTCCGTCTTTGCTGTAGAAGAAACCTATCGAAATAGAGGATACGGAACGGTACTTCTACAAAAAACCGTGGCAGTTCTGCAAAAAAGAGGAATCCGGAAGATTTTTGTCGGACAGGATTTTGCGAATTTCTTTTCGGGAATTCCGGCTCCGGATGAAAAGAAATGCGGCGTCTTTACCCGACTCGGGTTTACAGTCAATACAGAAGACCATTATGATCTCGAAGGAAAATTACAGTGTAATGACAAGATAGAAGAGTTTGATTCTTCTCCCTGGGAAAAGCAATGTACAGCGGAAGTCTATCATGGCGAAAAGGAAGCTTTGCTCCGCTTCCTGCACGAGGAGTTTCCGGGACGATGGGCATTTGAAGCGGAAGAAGCACTGGAGAACGGAAAAGCGTCGGAGGAAGTGCTTCTGCTTTGGAATCCGGAGCGAACGGAGGTACTTGGCTATTGTATGCTTTCTGCGGCACGGGATAGGAACGGGACAAAGACCGGTTATGGAGGACTTGGTCCTATCGGTATCGCGAAAAAAATCCGGGGGAAGCATGTGGGGGATTATTTACTGCATGAAGGTCTTGTACAGCTTCGTAAAATCGGTGTGGAGACCGTCAATATCGATTGGACGATTCTTAAGGATTTCTATGGGCGGTTCGGTTTTGTACCGGCAAGAACATATAGAGGAGCCTACAAGGATCTGTAGTCTATAGGCGTGTGGAAAGACGGTTCCGCTTCGGAAATGGTCGGAAAGAAAGGGAAATTACAGATAGAAAGATATGGAAAAAGCGGTAAAACAAAAGAAAATCGTACTTGTTCCCCTGGATGAGCGTCCCTGCAATATGCTGTTTCCGGAGCGTTTGTTCCGGAATGAACACTTGCATATTGTAAGTCCCTCTGCTCTTGGAAAGAAAAAGAAGCCTGCGGAGAGGAAAGCGCTGGAGGAATTTTTAAGAAAAGAATGTAAGGACGCGGACGGGCTGATCCTTTCTGTAGACAGCCTTCTTTATGGAGGATTGATTCCTTCCCGTCTCCATCATGAGACGAAGGAAACCCTGCTTTCCCGTATGGCGCTCATCCGGGAGATTCGGGAGGAGAATCCGAATATGCTCTTTTATGCCTTTCAGGTCATCATGCGCTGCCCCGCTTATTCCAGTAGCGACGAGGAACCGGATTATTACGAGAGCTTCGGACAGGAGATTCATGACGGAGGGGTACTTCTTCATAAGGGAGAGTCGGCAGATGCACTCTTGGAAAAGATAGACAAGGACTGCCTGAAAGATTATTTGGACAGGCGCGCCTTGAATCGCGCGATGAACGAAGAAATGCTGCAATATCTGAAAGAAGGTTTGGTGGACGCGCTGGTCATTCCGCAGGATGATTCCGCATCGTTCGGCTTTGCGGCGATGGATCAGGCTGCGATTCGGAAGAAGATTGCAGAAGAGGGATTGACAGAGAAAGTACTCGTTTACCCCGGTGCGGATGAGGTAGAGCTGACCTTGATCTCCCGTATGTTAAATACCATGTATGGAAAATGCCCCGGCATTTTCCCCTATTATCTTGCAGAGAAGGCAGGGGAAACAGTACCCCTTTACGAAGGACTTCCCTTGTCCCGCGCTCTGTCTTACCATGTTCAGTCGGCAGGCTGTCGGCTTGTAGAAGAGGCAGTGGAGGCGGACATCGTCCTGTTTCTTACCGCATCCGGAGAGAAAATGCGGGAAGCGGTCGTGCAGGGAGAGGGAAACGGCGGTTTTTATACAGATCGGAAGCTTTGCGAATGGGTTATAGAACTGAGAAACTTCCTTAAGAAAGGAAAAATTGTTTCTATCGCGGACAATGCCTATGCGAATGGCGGAGACCTCGCCGTAGTGCGAATCCTTGATCAAGAAGGACTCCTCATGAAGGTCGACGGCTATGCGGGTTGGAACACGTCCGCGAATACAATCGGTACAGCGATAGCGGAGTCGGTAGACGCATTGTATTATGGGGAAAATGAGGCGCATAGAAATTTTCTCCTGGAACGGTACCTGGAAGACGCGGGATATTGCGGCGTCGTGCGAAAGCAGGTGACAGACACGCTTCCCTCCGATATGAACTATTTTGATGTAAAAGAAGAGCGGGGCTTTGTTGCGGAAGAAGTGCGGAGAAGGATAAAGCATTTTGCGGAAAGCTACCTTCCTTCTATAGCGAATCGAATCCACATTACAAAGCTTGCAATGCCATGGAAGCGGATGTTTGAAGTGGACTTGGAAGCGGAGTATGAAGTAGAATAGGGAATATTCTACAAGGCGTGGGTGGAGGCGATAGACGCGTTTTTTTACCGTCTGAGTCCGGAATATTCTGCAAGGTGTGGGTGGAGGAGAACGGAGTATGCAGATCTTGGTGGTGGAAGATGAGAGGATGCTTGCAGAGTCCTTGAAAGAGATTTTGGAGAAAAACGGGCATGCGGAGTGCGCTTTCCCATGCGGCTTCAGAACCTATGGATGTTCCCTTTTCAGAGGCTTATCCCATTTATCAGATAGAAGTAGATGAAAACGGGGAGATACAGAATCGTTCAGGGCAGGACTACTTTTTAAAAGAAAATAGTATAGAAAAAGTAGTAAAAGATGCACTGGCGAAGAAAAAAACAAAAAAGGATACAAAAAGGAATACAAAAAAGGGGTTGGAAGAGAGCGGAGTTTACGGCGCGATAGAGTCCGGGAAGATTCCTTATTACATTGTGGAAAAGAGTGAACCGGGGAGCCGGGGGACGGATGAAGAGGGGAAAGAGAGCGAAAGAAGCTATCGTATTGCGATTACGGAATATGAGAAGGAAATAGAGAGTATAGAGAGGCTTTCCGTAGTTTTCCTCCTTTTATTTTTTGCTTTTTCCGCAGGGATTGTTTTCTTCTCCCGTTATTTCGTAGGAAAAACACTGCTTCCGGTGAAAGATGCCCTGAAAACGCAAAGGCAGTTTGTTGCGGATGCTTCGCATGAGTTGAAAACGCCTCTCACGGTTATGATCAATAATGTGGGAAATTTGGAATATGACATTGTAAAACTGAAAGAATCCGTAGAGCAGTCCGGAGAAAAGAAAGGCGCAAGAGATACGCTGTTCAAAATGGAAGGGAATATTCACGGAATTCGGGAGATGAGTAAGCGGATGCAGTATTTGACGGAATCCCTTCTGGATTTGAGTCGTTTGGAGAATTGGCAGGATCGGAAGCAGCAGTTTTCGTCTTTTTCTCTCTCCCGTTTAGTAGAAACAGAGTGCCTTTATTTTGAGCCTTTATTTTTTGAAGAGGAAAGGGAACTCCTTTATCAAGTTCCCGATTCGATTGCCCTTTCGGGGGATGAAAATAAGGTAAAACAGCTTGTGACCATTTTGCTGGATAATGCCTTAAAGTATTCTGTAAGGGGGACAAAGACGGAACTCTCCTTAGAAAAATCGGGAAATAAAGTCTTTTTGCAGATCTCCAATGCGATAGAGAAAGAAATGGGAAAGGAAGAAAGAGAGAAGCTGTGGAAGCGCTTCTATCGTCTGGAGGAATCGCGCAGTGAAGAAAAAGGATATGGACTGGGACTTTCCATTGCGAAGGAAATTGTGCGAATGCATCAGGGAGAGATCAAGGTGGAGAGTGTCGGAAAGCGGATCTGCTTTACGGTAACATTCTAAAAGCGAGTATCGTGTATTTTTCGCACGATACTCGCTTTTATATCTAAGGGGAGAAAGGAGTTTCTCCTATTCGGGAAATGAAGCGGGAAGGATACACTTCCTCTTTTGTAGAAGAACGAAAAGAATCTGCAAAGTACAAAGTCCTATACCGACGACAAAGTAAGGGATTTCCAGATAACTGGAGGTGCCGTAGATTTCCAGGATTCCCTTATAGAGAGAACCCACGGTCAGACTTGCCACACCGCATTTCCAGAGGAAGGAGTCTGCCCTTCTTCCGAATAAGCTCGGAAGAAAGAGCCCTAAAAAGGGGAAGAGAAAGGCAAAGAGCATATAGTTGGAATACACCCCGTGGGAGAAGTGCTCATAAATTTGTCCGAATAACAGGACGAACAGGGAAAGGAAGAAATAAAAGCTTCTCTTTTTCATGATTTTTCACCTCCTATGTATAGAATATCGCTGACGGCACGCTCTTCTATAGAGTGACCGGTTGTGGTCGGGTTATTGATGATTTTTCCCTGAAAAACCATAGTGGAAGAGCCTCCTCCGTCCAGGTTATAAGCATCGCTTACGCCTAAACTCTTCATAAAGCTTGCGAGTTGATAGAGACTCAGTCCGGCACTTTCTTCCGTTCTTCCGTCGGAAACTACAAAGACATAATGGTTTTTACCGAGACGACCGATGGCAGTACGGGGATTACTTGCCATGGCCATCCCCACTTCTTCATTTTCAGAGACGGCTATGCTGCCATTTTTTAGCAGAGTAGGCCCAAAGGAAAATACTTGCAGGGCTCCGTTTTGTTGAAGATTGTCTAAGGAGACATCCCCTTCTGTTACGAATTGAAAATCTCCGTTTTTCAGGATAGCTAAGGCTTCGCGACTGCCGGAGCTGTTTCGATAGCTTTGTCCGTTTCGGAGTACGTAACCGCTTTGCCTTGCCCCGTAATAGTCGCCGTTAATCGCGAGAACTGCATTATGATTGCTTGCGATTTCGGAAGTTAATTCCGTGATGTTTCGTCCGTAAGTATCATCCGCTAAGGCGGTTTTCAGGGAGGAAACATCCGAAACCGTTACATCCGCGACATAAATGGTACTGTCGTAAGCTCTGTACTGTTTTAATGTGATTTTACTCTTGCTGTCGGAATAGCTGCCAATGACGGTGCCTGCACTTGTTGCCGTACTGCTGTCTTCCTGCTCCGTTGCATCCGTATTTTCTACGGTATCTTCTTTACCGGACGTAACTCCTCCATTTTGAACGGTAGAGTCCTGCGTGTCGACGGTATTTGTATTTTCCGCACTTTCATTTCCGGCGGTACCGAGTTTTTCCTGAATTTTTGCTTCGATACTTTCTTCCAGGCTGCTCTTCGTTTCCTCGTCTACGGGAGAAGCCATAACGGTTTTCACGGGATGGGGGATGACAAAGCTGTCCAAGAGAGCGAATCCGGTATAGGATAGTAGGGTCAAGCCATAGAGAAGACCTGCTTTCTTGGTATTGATCTTTTTCATGGGAAACTCCTTCCTCTTTCTTAGTAAGAAATCTCTGCAAGCTTACTTTCTTCCTCTTCAATCTTTTCCGGTTTCAGAAAAATCAGATTTTTCTGCACATAGTAAGAAAAGAAAAACAAGAGGATTTCCGTAATGATTTTTGCGAGATAAGGGTTCATCTGTAGGCTGTCCACGATGCCGCTGAGGAGCATGGTATTGACAAAAAACAGGAAAAGTGCCAGGGCAAGGTAGGAAAGGTAGTCCTTCGTGAGTACCGTTTTGTCCTCCTCTTTTTTAGGGTTTCGCTTCTCGAACACATAGTTTTTGTTGAAGAAAAAATTGCAGTGTAGAGAAACGAGGCGGGCTATCGCATTGGAAAGGAAGAGATTCCCGCTGAGGCTCAGGCAAAGGCTGTAAAACAGAAAGTCTACGCAGAAGGAAAGAACGGAGCTGGAGGTAAACTTCAGGATTTGCCGGTAAATGCGAAGAGAATCCTTGACGGTGTCGAAGTGACTTCCTCTGTTGTCCTCGATGTAAATGGTTTCGATGGGAGACTCCACAAGGGGAATACCTTCTTTGGCGAAACGGAGGAGCACATTCATCTCATATTCATAACGGTCTCCGAGAATGGAAAGAAGCTTCGGAATCATTTTCTTGGAAAAGCTCCTGAGGCCTGTTTGGGTGTCCTCAAGCTTTACACCGGTGGAGAGAAGAAATACTTTTTTGGTAATATAGTTGCCTATGCGGGAGCGAAGAGGAGAATCTCCGGATTGTTCTCTTGCCCCGAGAAGCAGGCTATCCGGCGCTTCTCTTCCTTTTTGAAGAAGGGCCACGGTATCTTTCGCGGAATGTTGTCCATCGGCGTCCACGGTAATCACTTGAAAATCACCGTCCAGTGTTTGAAGATAGGATAATCCTTTTTTTAAGGCGGATCCTTTTCCCTGATTAGTGGGAGAATGGATTACTTTTGCGGAACTCTCCTCTTCAATTCTCTGAAAGAGGGGAAGGAATTCTTCCCCTGAGCCATCATCTACCAGAATGATTTGTAAATCCCGTTCTTCCAGAGAGTGTATAAAAGGGAGGAGGTTTTCCGTAGGCTTATATGCCGGAATTAAGACATATTGTTTTTTCATGTCGGCTCCTTCCAAGAGCGAAACGCTCCTAATTGATTTATGATGCGCAGCGTGTACAAAGCGCATACTACCTCGTTTTCTTTAATAGCCTAGTGCCTCTTGTTTTCTGTCTTGTTTTCTTTAGACGAATTCTTGCTTTTAGTTTTATTTTTCTTTTTTTGCTGCTTGTTTCCATTCATTGGCGGCTGCCCCTGCTGCCCGCGATTGCCCTGCTGTGCGTTACCGTCGTTCATTGGCGGCATCGGCGGACGGTTCTGATCATTTTCCTGTCCATGTCCGTCCCGGCGCTGTCCTTCGCTGTTGCCTTGGCAGCCGCCATTCATTGGCGGCTGCCCCTGCTGACCTTGACCACCCTGCTGAGCACCACCGCCGTTCATTGGCGGTTGTCCCATAGACTGGCTTCTTGTTCCGACGGTATTGCTCTTACCGCTGAGGGTTACCGATTTACTGGAGGAACCGACCGACACGGTATACGCTTTTCCGTCTTCCAAGTCGGCGCTGCTGAAGAGAATGGTGTTAAAACTCTGGGTAGTATCGGAAGAAGAATAGATTTCTTTTCCGCTGGAGTCGGTAATTTTCACGCTGTCTCCCGCATTTGCCGTGTCGCTAAGGTAGTAAATGACGCTGGACTGTATGGAGCTGCTTTCATCAAATCCCTGGAACATACCGGAGTTTCCACTGGCTACTACGGTTCCGCCGGTAATACTTGCCGTTCCGTCGTAGTCAATCGGTGCATTTCCACCGTCGGACGGACCATCGATTACGACGGTACCGCCGGATACGTTCAGGTCTCCGTTGGAGTCGATACCGTCTCCTCCCGGAACAATTTTCACATTTCCGCCGGAGATGTTGACAGAGATGTCTACGGCAGAGCCGTCTTCGGACTCTCCTGCACCGTTGATGCCGTCATCGGAGGATTGAATGGAAATATTGCCGCCTTCTACATTTACGGTGATGCCTTCCAGACCTTCATTGGATTTCTGAATGTCAATGGTACCGTCTTTTACTGTGAGGGTATTGTCTGCATGAAGCGCATCGTCTCCGGCATTGACGGTAATCTTTCCGTTTTCTACGGAAACATCGCCCTTGGAGTGAAGGGCATCTTCTACAGTGGTAATGTCGAAAGTTCCGTCTTTTATCGTGAGTGTTTTCTTTCCGTTCAGTCCGTGGTGGGAAGCGGTGATTTTGTATTCTCCACTTTCTACGGTTAAGCTCGTTTTGCTGTGAATACCGTCTTCATAGCCTCCTTCAACGGTGAGACTCCCCGATCCGTTAAGAATAAGGTCTCCCTCGCTGTAGATTGCAGCGTCATAGTCTGTTGTTTTTTCAGAACTTTCTTCACTTTCCGTAGAATCGGACTCTTCTTTAGCGGAACGTTTGTCGCTGACGGTATTTTTGCTGTTCTCTTTTAAAAGAATCTGCACATTTCCTTTTTCTCCTACGATGGGAGCATTACTCGAATTGGAAATGTTGAAGTTATTCAGAATGAGCTTTACTTCTCCATCCGTATTGATTTTAATCTGTCCTTCTTCCAAGGTTCCGCTGAGCTCGTATGTTCCGGCTTCCGAGATGGTGATGGTTTTTCCTTCCCTTGTTGCCCCGTTTCCTTTTATGGAAATGTTGTCGCCTGAAACCTGAATGGCGGTTGTTGCACCGTTCACCGTAGTGGAGGAGCTCGTAAGGGTCTCCGCACTTGCGCTTTGGGAAGCTGTTCCGCAAGCGTTTAAAGCAAGCATCATGCCGATTCCCAGGCAGGGAAGAGTTAAATTTTTCCTGAATGTATTCTTTTTCATAATGACCTCATTTCGTGTGTTTGTTTTTTGTTTCTGCGAAGAGAATACAAAAGGAAGCTGAAACGAAACTGAAAAAAAGAAGGGAAAGTGTGAAGTCTTTGTGAAAAAGAAAAACTGTACGAAGAAGAAAAGACTTTTTCTTTCGTACAGTTATTTAGTGGCTGTGCATCGCTAAGAAATCGTTGGAGAATTAATCGCTGATGTCAAAGTCTCCGGTCACATGGAAATGATAAGGCTTAAACTGGTCTTGCAGTTCCGCTTCGATGTCCCGCACCTCCTTGTCTCGGTCTTCCACACTGAAATCCAACACGACATCCAGGTCGATGGAATTCGTTTCTTTTTTCAGATAAAAGCCGTGTACTTGCAGGACATTTCTTCTGGTCATCAGGAAAGCGGTGATTTCCTCTCGAAGCTCTACAATCTTTGGATCGGTATTTCGCGCATAAATCCCGACACCGGACATCACGATACCGAAGTCTTTGTAACAGATGTCTTCCACTTCCCGCGTCAGCCTGTCAATTTCTTTTGCCGTCATATTTTCCGGTACTTCGATATGCACGGAAGCAAGATATTTTCCCGGACCGTAGTTATGCAGAACGAGATCGTATACTCCGTAGATTCCCGGAATTTTCTGAATGGCATGCCGGATATCCCGGCTGAAAGAGGAGTTGATGCGCTCTCCCAGGATACGGGAAAGCGTTTCTCCTAGGATATCGAAGGCGGACTTTATGATGAAGAGAGAAATCACGGCACCGAGGTAAGCTTCTAAAGAGATGCCGTAGAATAGAAAGACGAGAGCAGCCACGATAGTGGAAGAAGAAATGACGGCGTCCTGGAGTGCATCCTGTCCCTGCGCTTTCAGAGAGTCGGAGTGCACTTTGATCCCCGTTTTCCGCACGAAGATTCCGAGGAAAACTTTGATGAGAACACCGACAAAAAGAAGCAGAAGCATCGTCCTCGTATACTCCGGTTTCTCCGCTTTCAGAATCTTTTTGACCGATTCCACAAGCGAACTGATCCCGGCGTAGAGAACAATCAAGCTGATTGCGGAAGCGGTGAGATACTCCGTTCTGCCGTGCCCCATAGGGTGATCCCTGTCCGCAGGCTTTTCAGAGAGTTTCATTCCTACGATGGTCAGCACGGAAGATAAGGCGTCGGTAAGGTTATTTACGCCGTCCAGGACGATGGAAATGGACTTTGACAGCAAGCCGATAAGAACCTTAAAAGACGCCAGAATAAGATTCGCCAGAATGCCGATGATACCGGCATGGATGATGGTTTTTCCGCGCTTTTCCAGATTGACTTTATTTACATTCTCTTCCATACTACTCCTTCCAAAACCCTGTACATTATAATGGAGTTGTTATAGCATGAAGAAAAAGTAGAAACAATAGGAAGGAGATTTTATGACTACAGAAGAAAAGTTGAAGAAGTATCGGGATTGGATTTTTCGGTGTTCCGCCTATCAGATGGCGCTTGCGGTAATCGGAATTGATAAGCAGACGGTGGCACCGCCGGCGGGAGCATCTTACCGGGATGAACGGTCAGCCTATCTTGCCGGAGAGCTTTTCAGCCTGGAGACGGATCCGGAGATCGTTACTTTATTCGAGGAGCTGAAGGACGATCCGGAGGTGGGAGCGGAAGATAAACGTGCTATAACTCTCTATTATAAGAATGCAATGGATTCCGTTCTGATTCCGAAAGAAGAGTTTGTTGCTTTTCAGAAGCTCTGTGATGAGTCCTTTGACGCCTGGATTCAGGCAAAATCCAAGGCGGACTACCGTATTTTTGAACCGTACTTGAAGAGAGTCATCGAAGGAAAGAAGAGATTATACGGCTATCGGAAAAGTGAGAAAAGCATCTATAACCAGATGCTGGATGATTTTGAGCCGGGGATGACGGAAGAAAAGTATGACGCCTTCTTCCACTCCTTGAAGGAACGTCTGATTCCTCTTATTCGGAAGGTGAAGGAGAAGCAGCAGATACCGAGCGATTTTCTGCATCAGAAGTTCTCGGTAGACGAGCAGAAGAAGTTCATGCAGGAGCTTCTTTCTTACCTTCATTTTGATTCGTCCTGGGGCTATCAAAATGAGTCGGAACATCCCTTTACTTCCTGGACTTGTGAAAATGATTGCCGTACCACGACGAAGTATATCGAGAACGAACCGGTGAATGCGATTCTGTCCACGGTACATGAGGTGGGGCATGCCTATTATGAGCACAACATTGACCCGAAGTACGACGGAATGATTCTCTCGGACGGCGTTTCTTCCGGTATGCATGAGTCGCAGTCCCGTCTCTGTGAGAATTATCTGGGACGGTCAAGAGCCTTTTGGGAGTATCATTATCCGCGTTTCCAACGTCATTTTCCAAATGAGCTTGAGAATATTTCGTTGGAAGAATTTTATCGCGCGATCAATCTTTCCGAGCCGTCCTTTGTGCGGACGGAAGCGGATGAGCTGACCTACCCGCTTCATATCGTGATTCGGTATGAAATTGAGAAGGGCTTGTTCAACGGGACGATTTCCACGGAAAATCTGGATCAAACGTGGAATGCGAAGTACAAGGAATATCTGGGACTGGATGTTCCGAATGACCGTGTTGGTATATTACAGGATGTACACTGGTCAGACGGAAGCTTCGGCTATTTTCCGACCTATGCGCTCGGAACCGCCTTTGCGGCACAGTTTATGCACGCCATGCGGAAGGACTTGGATGTGGACAGTCTTCTTCAAAATAACCAGTACGATACCATCATGCAGTGGTTAAAAGAGCACGTGCAGCATTACGGCTGTCTCTATGATGCTGGAGAGATTATAAAAAGGGCGACAGGAGAAGAATTCAATGTAAATTATTTCTTGGATTATATTGAAGAGAAGTATACAAAATTGTATGCGCTGTAGCTTTGTTCTAAAAAACCTTGAAATCATAAAAATGAATCGTCTATAATGGTCTCCGTATTTTCCGTACGACAATAAAGGAGCATTTTATGCAGAAGAAGACGCAGTACTTTCTCTTATTTCCTTGTACCGTTCTGTTGGTATTTTTTCTGGTAGTACCATTACTGAACAGTCTTTTTCCCACCTTTTTCCTGCAAAGTCGTTTGAGCGGAGA
>ERZ773069.905-NODE-905-length-18341-cov-28.350104_pt1 | contig 18341 bp, 15 predicted proteins | sample MGYA00580619_ERZ773069 | MGnify/ENA primary metagenome ERZ773069 (study PRJEB29015, sample SAMEA2738007) | human oral metagenome | biome: human oral; feature: human-associated habitat; material: dental | place: China | collected 2108 ...
GTGTCATTACCGAAGATGAGCGTCAACGACTCCAGCGCAGCAGCAGCGTCAGGAACAGTCACCTGAGTCACCACGCGGGTCTCAGGGTTGATGGCCGTCTCAAACAGGATGTCAGGCTCTACCTCACCAAGACCCTTCAGACGAGTGATGTCATACTTGATACCAGCATCATCCAACTGTGCAGCAGCAGCGTCACGCTCACGCTCATCACGAGCATAGATCTTCCGCGACTTACGACCCTCATGAGTGGCGATGGAGAACAGAGGAGTCTCAATCTTAAACAAGCGACCCTCAGTGACAACATCCCTGAAGCACTCCCAGAACAAGGAGTAGATGAGACAGGCGATGGCGTTACCGTCGGGGTCGGCGTCAACAGCGATGAACACGCGACCATAACGCATCTGATCCAGGTTGAAGTCATCACCATAACCAGCACCCAGAGCCTTAATGATGTCCTGCACCTCCTTGTTCTCCATCACCTTCTTCGGAGTGTTCTTCATGACGTTAATGATCTTGCCTCGAATACCCATGAGAGCATCCACACGACCATCACGAGCAGCCTTCAACGACGACAGAGCTGAGTCACCCTCACAGATGTACAGAGAAGCCTCCTCAGAACCAGCCAACTCACAGTCAACAAGTTTCGACGGCAAGGACGATGAGGAGATCTGATTCTTCTTACGAGCCACATCACGCCTGTCACGAGCACGCTGACGAGCCCTGGAAGCAGACACAACCTTCTTAGCGATGACAGCAAGATCCTCACTGTTCCCACGAGAGGAGATCCACTTGCTGAAAGCATCACGCAGAGCCTCCAGGATGGCCTTCTTCACGGCAGGCCCACCCAGTTGCTCCTTCGTCTGAGAGGTGAATGAAGGCTCAGACACCTGCACACTGACAACAGCCGTCATACCCTCTAAGAAGTCAGAGACGGCGGGACGCTCCTCACCCTTCTTCAGCAGACCCTTCATCGTCGAGAAACGCTCACCAAAAGAGTCACTCAAGGCACGATAGAAAGCGTCCTCATGCACACCACCGTTCTTCGTATTGATTGTATTGACGTAACTGCTGACACTATTGTCGAAGTCAGCACCCCAGGACAGCATCACCTCAACCGGCACACGACGCTCAACATCCTTGTGGGAGACAGTTCCGTCGTCATTGATCACAGGCACGTTACGCTCAGTGTAGAAACCATCAGTGACAATATGAATGGGCTGAGAAAGGATTGACTCGCCACGCTGGTTCGCAGCCACCAACTCAGCCAGACCGTCCTCAAAGTGATAGAACTCATGCAGAGGCTCCTTGACACCAGTCTCAGGATCCTCAACAAGACGAATCTCGTCATAGACCTCAGCATGAAGAGACGGAACCAGATAGCAGGTAGCCTTCAAGCGCTCAGCAAGATCAGCAGTGTCAACAGGGTACGGCGACTGGAACACAGAGTCATTCAACCACACACGAACACTGGTACCGGTCGGGTAGAGAGACTTCTCCTCCTTGGAACGAGTGTCCTTGGAGACACGCAGGTAGTCATACTTGTCATCATCCAGTGGAGCAAAGGTGGAGTCAGGGTTGTCATCCTCTGCGAAAAAACCAGGAGTGCCGTCCTTGAAATGAAGTTCATAAACTTTTTTATTGCGGTAGACCTTGATGACAGCCATTTTGGAAAGGTGAATACAGGCTGCCCCACCTAGTCCATTCAACCCGCCGGTAAATTTCTCTGAATCGCTAGAGAATTTACCACCAGATTGGAGTGTTCCAAGTGTTTTATAAATACCACTTACATTTCTTCCATTTGCATCAGGAGAAGAATCAATTGGAAGACCTCGACCATTATCAATTACCTCAAAACTACCGTCATTACGGGCAATAGTCTTAACATGGGAACCATATCCACTTCTTGCCTCATCTGTAGCATTGTCCTGCAGTTCGCGGAGGCTGGTATTCTTTTGGCTGGAGAATTTATAATCTCCACCACCAGATTCATGCCCCATTGTCAAATTAAGACGCTTAATTAAATAAGAGTGACTGTCTAATGTCTGAATGTCTTTTGAGGTATATTCCGGTGCATTCTTTGCTGTCATTATTTTGTATTCCTTATTCTATTTATTTTTAGATAGTAATTTCTTTTATTTTACAACTGCAAATCCAGGTGTCCAGATAGGTCTGAACCTGGAGTCAATCATTCTGCTGTACTCATCAGACAAGTCATAGTCAGTACAGTCTCTCAGGTATGGCCCAATACTCATTCTTCCTGTTCTCTCGTACTTGTAGTGAACCCATACACAGAGTGGACCAGTGTAAGAGTAGGCAACATCATCTCGTAGGTTAGTGGTCTTACTAAGGTCGATCCAGGTTCCTTCTGCTGGTCTTTGCTTCTCTATTTTGTTAGCAATCATTGGAATCACTGTGTCCCAGTCATCCCAGTCAAAAACCTGTATGAGATCATACCCGTTGCTCAGAGCAGTCTTGCATCTGTTCAGGTGGTATGAAGTCGCTGTAGGCTTGTGTTCACTGCAAGGGTATCCGCAATGTACTCTCTCACAGGCAAAAGATCTGTAACTATTATGAGAAACTGTTGGGTTAATGTCCACCAGAATGTTCGTTCCTGTCAAGTGCAGATCAAAGAACAGGCTACCAACCCTCTTCTCAAGTTCTGACTCTATACCCAACTCTGCTAAAGATTCTTGAAACAATATGTTCTTCTTGGATATGTTTCCAGCACCTCCGAACAAGATTCCATGGTTCTCAATAATCTTGCTCAGAGCCTTTTCCTTGACCTCAGGAATCTGCATAGGGTTTTCATAACCATAACGTTCCATCAATGTTCTTCTAAGTTTTTCTCGCACCTCAGGACTTGACATCGATCCCGCGCCTCCGTATCTTTCGATCATGGTTTGGCGTTGTTTCTCTGTGTTAAATGCGTAGACTCCTCCGTTGTTCTTGTATTGTGTTTCTCTGATCTTTTTCTGGACTTCCTTGTTTTTGGATGGAACCTCAACACCGTACCTTTCTATCATGGTTTGTTTCTGCTTGTCAGTATTGAAGGCTAACTTGCCATATTTCTTTATCTGTGAGTCCATAACTTGTTGCTTGAACTTGTCCAGGTGCATAGAGTTCTCCACGCCGTAACGTTCAAGAGATGTCTTTTTGACTTTCTCTCGTGTTTCAGGTGAAAGACCTCCACATTTGTATGAACAATATTTCTTGTATTCTCTTCTGCAGCACTTGTATTCAAATACGATACCACAGACTGGACACTTTGATGTTTTGTTCTTATTGCAATAAACACCTATAGACGATTTGGGTGTAAACATCTCCCCACACAGAAGACATTCCTTCTGGTCATGTTCTACCATTCTTCTTCCTTAAGGTCTCGTTTTTTGTTGAGAAATCAATCAAAAACTACGGCGTTGGTGGTACTATCACATCTTAACACAAAGTATGTCCTGCTTATCAAAGACACAAGAATCTAATCTGCTCTCAAAAAACACGCAGCATCTTGTCTTGCAGAACCGCTCACCTGTACCTGATGTACTCCTTGTAGTGTTCTTGTGTGAGGAATCCTGGTCTGTTCATGAGTTGTTCTGCTTTTTTGAGGACTGGTTTTGGTGTGTTTTTGACCATTCGGATGCATCTGTATCTGTGGTCTGGGTCTTTGAAGGCTTCTGTGAATTCTTGGACGAATTTTCTGACTCTGGCGTTCATGTCCTCGCTGACTGTGACGTCACTGTTTCTCCCTGTGCCTTTAAGTGTCTTGCTGTAGTCGAAGTCGAGTTCGTGTCCGGCTTCGAGCAGTTTCTTCTGTGTGAGGTAGAGGTTCCAGAGTGCTACTTTGCGAGTCTTTTTTCCTCCGGCGTTCATCTCTACAGTGTTTGACAGTGCTTCGTCGATGGCTTTCTGGCTGGGGAGTTTGCTTGGTTCTCGGTATCCTAGTTCATCAAGCCATTTTCCTATCTGGTTGGCTGTTGTGTTGAAGTAGGTTGCGAGTGTGCCGAGGTTGACCCATTGTGGTTCGCCTGTTGCTGGTGCTTTGATGTCCTGGTTGACGCTGGCTCGTTCAATGTGCATTCCTGCGTCTGTCAGAGCGTCCTGGACGGCTTGTAGGTTCCACAGCAGCGTCTTATCACAGGTGTCTATGATTCCGTCTTCCAGGGCCTTTCTGGTGGGTTTGTAGGCTGTGCTGGTGCCGTCCTTGGAGACCGTCTGTCTCATATATCCTTGTTTGACGAGGATGTAGGCAAGTGCTCGTTGGTGCAGGCCGCTGAAGTTTGATGCCAGTGATGCTGTGGAGGAGTGGGTTGGGCGTCTTCCACTGAGGTGCCGTTTCGTGGGTGGTTCCAGTTCAGCCATGATTCCTGCCTTGTTCTATTGTGCTTGCTGGTTGTGACGGATTCTGATAGAGAGAGGGTTTGGTGCAGATCGTCTACTCTGCTGTTGTCCACACTGTTGTGCTGACTCTATGCCATCATCTGCTCATCACTGATTTTGACAGGTACGATTATCAGCGGATTCAAGTGCTTTGAGCAGGTCGATGGCTGTCTTGGTTGCTTGGATTACCTTTTCTCTTGCTTTTCTGGCTAAATCATGAGTGTCGTAAACTTTTTGCGTCACATCATCATAACCAAGAAAAACCAACTCATTAAGATAGCGCACTAGGCACAAGATGATTTCCATAGTAAAGTTATATACATCCATAAAATCAGTAAGTTCGTTGTTTTGTTGTCTATAGATAGATTTGTTGAGTGATTCTATCGCACTTGATCCTATAGCACTACTGGAATTATTTGTCTTGCTTGTAGGTGTTTTATCAATCTGTAGACATACAGACACCAAGTTATCAACTACTCCGAGCATCATGTTACTCAGGCTTTCAGAGATGTTATACTTACTGATAATGTTCTCAGTTGTTTGTGTAGCAGTATTATATTTTCTATGGATGACTGAAAAATGTGTTGACTCAGAGAAAGATCTTTTCTTTCCATCTTTTTTAGAAGAAAATACTCCATCTCTACCCGTTATGTATCTGACCAGAACCTCAGACACAGAGCACGCTAAGATTTCTGGTAAACGAAAAAATCCCTCAGTATTGATAACGGATCCTACATCCTCAATAACATCTGACGACAATTCATCAAACGCTGTCATAAGTACTGGTTCCATCTCATCATCATGATAATAGTATAGAGATGAACCTGTTTTTAGTACTAAAGAGACTGTATCAGCATCACTAGTGACTTTTGATGCGGTTGCCTGAGTCAGACGCAGTTCCCACAAGGATGCTCTTTGGTACTTTCTTTCACATGAGTTAAAATAAGCACCAGTCCAAAAAACCTTATTTAGAGTTTTTTGAAATGATTCCTGAAAACTTGATGGTATGAGCGAAGCAGTAACAATTCCTGGTGCGCTGCAAAAGAGATTTGTCTCATCAACAGGATGTTTCAACGAGCCTTTCATTTTTAATGATCCAAGTCCAACAGGTTCTACTGTTTTAAGCAGTTCATCAATACTCTTGCACGCTGGCAGATGATACACCATGTTCCCGATTAGAGCCGCCGTTGCTCCAACATGACCAGGCTCAATCTTGTGTACCAGACCAAGTGCTGAATCCTTCAGGTTCTCTGTGATCTCATCCCCAATATTGAAGTCAATGGTGGTGTTCTGGCAACTGCTGGTATCAGTGCACATCATGACCTCAATCAGTCGTTCTGCAAGAACAAACAACCAATGGTCCACAAGACCCTGATGAATCATGTTCACAGCAACTTTATCCGATTCTTGCCTGAGAACAGCAACGACATCAGCGACACTGGTTTCATAGACGTCCTCGTGCCTGTCAGCAATAAGTCGAATAGTAAGAACACCTCCATCTTCGCCATCAGTACTTCCTGACTGAACAAGGTCTCTTTCTATTTTTAGAATGACTTTGTCATCTTCTCCTGTAAGAGAAAGATACGGGTCATAGTCTTCAGGCTCAAAGAGTAAGGATGCTGCCACATCACCAGCGGAGCACGATAGTACGCGGCTCCTTCTCTCATTACTGTAACCAGAGAGACACCATTCAAGTCCACCTAGATACGCAGAAGTAGTTGCCTTGTTGCTCATCTCGTTCCCGCTCCTCACGAATTCACTGGTCCTGCGCCGTGCACTACAGCAAGTCGCTCTCATCAAGCATCTTCATCAGGTCAAGAGCCGCTGATGCTATCTTGACTCTGCTGTTGTCATCCCATACACCGCGATCCCATACAAATGGATCCTCATGAGCACTCAAAAACACCTGCTCATTGATAAGTCGAATCAGGATCTCATTCATTAAAAGAATCAGGTAACAGATTCGTCTTGAGTGAGTGATACCCAGAGCATAGACGTCTTTAGAAACGTCTTTCTCACTGCTCCTTATTATTTGATCGAGAACAGAAGATGGATTCAATCCAGTAACCTGAAACCTGTCTAGGAAAGAGCATACTCTATGAGCACTATCAAGAGTCATCTCTAAGAGATCTCGCAATCCATCATCATCTGACAGACCCAGACTCCTCATAATTCCATGAAGATGTTTCGTGCTGTCACAGGCGATCTCTTTATGCGAGTCAGCCTCAACAAAGTCCTCATCCTCTCCGTAAAGATCCTTAGCGCTGTTGCGCCAGTCCTTACCATATAGACGAACAACAAGCGACTCGGTAATAGAAGCAGCCATAAGAGCAGCCAGCCACTCGTGCTTGTCAACATTCCTGGCAAGAGAGAAGACGTTCTCAACAGCGTTCAGAGAGTCGTCTCCTAAAGGGTTCAAGGCGGTGATGGCATACTTAATGTAATGATTTGTCTCCTGCATCCCGTTAGTATGGTTGGAGTCAACAATGTTGTTGCTGAGTAGAAGGGCTTTGACGAGATCTGGCGAGTCAATAGCACTGCAAATGATTCTCTGAGTGGCCCTCACCTCCCAATCGGAACGAGTGAACCACAGAAGAGGCCAGGATGATGAACCACCAAAACAAATACAAAAACCACTAGGAAGAGCCTCTAAAGCCTTATCACTGTTCTTACGAGAGACGAGATAACTGATAACAACATGGCGTGCATCCTTAAAAAGGATAGGCTCATTACAAGGGTGCTCCAGCGATCCTGTCATCCACATGTCTCTTAAACCAGAGTGGCTAGTAAGATCAAGAAGGCTATCAAGATCACCACTAGAGGGAGTGTTGTAGACAATTCCACCGAGTAGCGCTGCTGTCGCTCCAACATAACCAGGTTTAATATGAGATAAGACATTTCTAATCATGTCTATTCGATCTGATGACTCAGCATAGACCTCAATAGAGGCTCTGCATCTGTCCGAGAATCCCGTACACAACATCACCTCAACAACACGCTCAGCAAGACATATTATCCAGTGATCGCGCAGTCTTTGCTCAACATCATCAAGATTAAAAGCAGGATTTTCCTTGTACAGGAATTCCAGCCCATTGAAAGACTTCTCATCAAAAGAGTCCTGTGAAGATGACCCCATGAAGCGAAGATCTAAGGATGCATCATTAGGGCCGCGAGAAACCCGAAGATTCATATAGTACTGCCCGTCTTGATTCACAAGGCAGGTGATGCCTGCTTGAGTACCAGCAACTTCCAGTAGAAGCGAAGCGCGACTACTGTCAGCAGAGACAACAATCTGCCAAGGCATGTTTGACACATTCACAGGCAGGACGCGGCTGCAATCGAGGGAAGACATGAAAACAAGTGTAACACAGCACGTCGAAGAGGATCAAGTGTATGAGAGCCACCTAAGGACAGAAAGAGGAGGCGATAGACTCTTCTACAAGATCTATAGAGTCATATGGTGTAAAAACGGATCGACGTTTCATGTGTGCCGTTTTTAATTTAATGTTGAACATCTTTTACACAACAGATGTAGACAAAGGTATGAGAACGATGTGTGCTCTAGTGCTGGAGTACCTGACGTTTGTCACCAGTCGGTTATTTACGTACAAATCCGTAACAACCAGACTTTTCGTTGCAATAACGCGGATTGACCAAGAAATGACCATCCTACCTTGCGTTTTTACACCATATGACTCTATAGATCTTGTTAGATAACCGGGTGTGGTTCGTTAAAGTGTTCGGTGTGACCTTGCCGACACTTTCGTGGCTCGGTTCCCGCCGCCGTCTGACTATTCATGGAGGTTTATCTGATGCCGTCAACTTCAGGACATCGTTATCCGCAGGGATCCTCGTTCCTGCAGTCAGACATGATCCCTGGCTTCTCTGGTGGTAAAAGAGACTACAGCAAGCGTAGCATCTTCCTAAATTCCTTTGATCTTAAAGAAGCCAAACAGGCTATTCAGCGTATCATGAACAAGAACGTTCGTTACATCCAGGCGCGCGACGACAAGAGGCCATATGGGAAGTCGTGGGGATCAGGGACAAGCAACTGCTACGACGACATCATGTCTATCCCCAGCAATGGTGGAGAGTCAAGATACGGCATCATATACAGCGGTGACCTTGTGTGCTTTGACCTTGATGTTCCTACACAGTACGAGAGCGAGGTTGAGGGCTATCTGGATGTCTGGGACGCTGTTGACCAGATGTCTGAGTTGTTTGGTGTGGATCTTCGTCGTTTCGTCGTGGGCACTCCTAGTGGTGGCCTCCACGTCACCATGCGTATCCCGTCCAGGTATGCCCCATCAGCACAGCACAGGCAGAGCCCTGAGGACTTCTGGTTCCCTGTTGGACACTTCAACGAGTACAACCGTTTCTTCAAGAAGGTCTACGGTGACAAGTGGTTCAAGATCAAGGGTGACTTCAGAAGCGGGGCATCTAACGCCTACGTGCTCGGACCAGAGGTCATAGCAGAGGTTGGCACACCATCAGACGGCAGGTACATGCTGTTCTACGACGAGGAGCCTGACACCCTGCCTGTTGAGGCGTGTAAGAAGATTCGTCAGGTCACAGGGATGAAGCGTCGTGAGCGCAACAAGAGGGCCGAGAAGGCCGCTAAGAAGGCTCGCAGAGAGCGGTTGAGCGGTATTGAGTTGCAGGACATTCAGGCGCCCGTACAAGGCCAGAACGCCGCCTCTGTGAAGAGTCAGATGAAGAGGTTCGCCGAAGGTGGCCCGTTGAAGGTTCTTCATGGGGACATGGGGCAGGAGCACCTGTACAAGGACCTGCGGTCTCAGAGAAACGTCAGCGAGTACCTGGCCGCTGCTCCGTCTGACGACGTTCTCCAGGTCGTGGCCTCCATGATCCAGACTAAGATCCAGGCTGATGAGGGTGAGTACAAGTACCACTCCTTAAGAGCATTCGCTACTCGCTCCCTGTGGTGCTGCTACGACGAGAAGTCCATCATCGGCGCCTGTATCCTTCTGCACATTGACCAGGACACCAGCCGTAGGCGCCGTATCCCAGTCAAGGAACTCGTCAACGACATCGAGAAGTTCTACAAGACAAAAGACTCTGACTCCACCTATCACGGTCACGCCTGCCCCAGAAGAGTCAAGAGCCCTGAGGAGCGCAAGTCTCTGAGCGAGCGAATCTTTGAGGGCCAGGACATCCACGACAACATCGCCAGAAAGGCCGAGCGTATCAGGAGCGGGAAGTCCTTGTCATACAACGGCACACAGCACCTGAAGAACAACCAGGACGGTATTGTTCTGGACTACGAGAAGATGTATGACTTCCTGTACGAGACCGTCGGTTCCAAGAGGGTTGCCATCCCTAAGCAGGTCACTCACGCCATGATGATCTTCGACTACGTTCTCCAGCCGTACAGCAACATCGGGCTCTACTGGATCGTCATCGCCTACTCCTACCTGATGGAGCACCTTGGACTGACGAAGAGCCAGGTGAGACAGGCCATGAGGCTTCTTCGTGAGGTCGGAGCCATCTACGTGGTCAAGAAGCAGGCTAAAGGCATCGCCCCTGTCTACATGGTGAACACTCAGGTTCTGATGCATGTAGGACTGACAAAGGCTCTTAAGCGTGCTGAGCAGGACTCTTTTAACAGGATGCCTGACGGCAGTCCTCATTTCACCGTCTACAACCGCATCACTAGGCAGTTCCAGCAGGCTCTGACAGGAAAGGTTGTTGTTGGGCGGTTCATGAGTAGGAGGCTGGAGAACAAACTCTTTAAGCGCGAAATTCCTAGCCAGCAGTGGACTGTCGGACCTGGCTCCACCATGGACTACCTGAAGAAGGAGCGTGAGGAACTGGGACTGGAGCGCAGCGACCGGACCAAGCAGATGCTTCAAGCAGGAACAAGCAAGCGCGCCAGGCACTTCGTGCACTACTCCACGCGCTACCGACCAGAACTTGAGAAACTAGGTGTTCTCACTCCTGAGTCTCCTCGTTTCGTCGAGGAACTGGCTCGTTTCAGAGCCACGTTCACACAGATGACAGGCGAGGATCTAAACCAGGACAGTGAGTCCACGTCTTCTGTTTTCGACTCTTGGATTGACGTCGTGACCTCTGTAGCAACCAGAGACTTCACACTGCCCACCAGAGACAGGATGAGCGACCTTCCAGGCCGTTTCGAGGCGTTCATCAACGGTCGAGTGTACGACAGAAGAACATCCAGAACAGCAGGTATCAATAACAACAGCAAGAACCAGAGCTCACCATCGTTCACCAAAGATTTCTCCCGTTCTTATCACATTGCCGGAGCCCAGGCGCAGTTCATCAAGGATGTCAAGTCAGGCATGTACAGAACCATGAGCGGCAGCCATGTCAACAGGTACGCTCCACGTCCTATTGTTGGAAGAGTTCTGTCAGGCAAACCCCCCTTCAAGAGGAATGATGCTTTAAGCACATCATCCTCTGCATCCAGAAACACAGATGAAGGTGTGAAGCAGACTAGCAACAATCCGCCTGTTGCTGTAAATGATCTCACCAAGAGTAGTGGTAGTACTGGCAAAGCAACCATGCCGCCATCTGCAGGTGACCAAAGCCAGGACAAAAACCCTCATGTCAGAGGACATTTCAGGACTAGAAGGGTTTGTGCATCAACGAGCACTGAACCAACATCACTCAGGTATCAGAACTATGAAACAGATCACATGCTAATGATGATGCTGACAGACACAAACGACAGGAGCAGACAATGAGCAACAATGACAAAGACATTCTTGACCATCAGGCGGAATCAGTGGTTACAGAGGATAAGAATGGTGACGAGCCAGTGCTTGACATTCCTGAGCCCATTGTCAGTGAAGAATACGTTGACAACACCATTGCACGCCTAAGGAGAAGATGGCGTATCAGAGAGATGTCGATCTACGAGTGCAAGAAGAACGCCCTGTCACCTGAGCAGGAGTACGCCATCATCGAGATAGATAAGCAACAAGAGAAGCAAGGCAGATAAAAGATAAAGGTGATAAACTTCACTGAGAATAAGACCTTGCACGCAACCATCAACCATTCATAAAGAACAGGACGCTCATGCTAGAAGAACTCAAAAAGCCCTCTCAGATGTCTGTCAGTAACACAGAGAGTGTTTGTAAGGCATGTCTGGTAGGTATCTCTGGGAAGATGGGGTCTGGCAAGGACACTGTTGCCTCACTGCTGGCTGAAAGGTTCTACAGAAAAGGAGACAAGGTTGTCATTCGCTCGTTTGCTGACAGCCTCAAGGAGGAGGTTGCCAGACTTGTTGCAGACGCTCTCATGTCTCAGAGCAAGCAGGATTTCTGTGACTTGGTGACTTCCTGGGGCGGGATTAGCAGCACTCAGGCACAAAAACTCTTGAAGGTCCTGCATCCACTCATTACCTCACTGCTTGAACAGAGAGTTGAACCCAATGATGTGACTTCTGAACTACTCTACAGGAACCCTGCTGACAAACCACTGGTGAGAGAGGTTCTGAAGTTCTGGGGTAATGATGTCAGAAGAGCACAGAATCCTGACTACTGGGTGGACACAGCAGTAGTGTACGCAAAAGAGCAAATAGAAATGGGTGTGTCATGTGTCATTCCTGATGTCCGCAGGCAGAACGAGGCCAATTTCATCAAGGATGCTGGTGGTCTGCTGGTAAGATTGAACGTCTCAGAGCAGGAACAAATGAGACGGCTGTTGAGTAGAGACAACAAACTGTCTGACAGATCAGCATTCACTCACATCACTGAGACGGATTTGGACGACTACGACAGGTTTGATCTAATCCTGGACACTGACAGCATGGGTCCAGAAGAGGTTGCTGATGCCATCATGTGTGAACTCACAAAAAAGTGAATCTCCATATGTCATGTACATGTGACACAAAACACTTCCAGATCAATCATATCAGTGTTGATACTTGTCATGAAATGATGCTACAATCATCAACCAGAAATCATTCATACCTCAAAGGAGGAGCAGAAAAATCATGGGAACGATTGCCATTGTCGGTATGGTCTTCTTGATTGGGCTTGGAGTTGCCTGCCTTATTATGGGGGTAACTCTTATTGTCGAATCTCTGATTGAGAAGTACTCCCACAAGAATGATAGCGGCTCTCCAACTGAGGGCGTTACAGAGAGTCATGATGAGAAGGCTGTCGCTGACGCTATCTAGTCACTGATCTGTCTCGGGATGCAGGTGCTGGAGATCTGTTGTATGATAATGATCACAGATTGCAAGAACCAGCACCTGCATTCTTTTGTTTGTTTATGTGCTGGTAAATATAGCAACAAGCATTTATTCAGGACGGATAGGACACAAGTTGATTATTGTAGCAGATCATGACAGGGTTTTCAACAGCAGTATCAACCTTAATGGCACAGAAGTTCTCTACCTGAGATCCTTGAACGAATCGTTTGACTGGATAAACAGAATCTCAGCAGGAGAGACAAAGATTCCACACATCTCACAGGTGTGGGTCAGTTCTGAAAGCATTCCAGTGGAGTCATTCAGCAACAGTACTTCACCACAAGAACAATTAGCAGGTAAAGATGTTCACTCTGAGGAGAAAGTCTTCACAAAGTTTGAGCCACTAGTCGTGTTCCTGTGTGAACTCTTTGAGAACGAGAAGAACCTGATGCTCAGTCCTGACTCATTTGTTCTGTATGGTGACGAGATCTCTGTCAACAGACTTAAGAGCATCCTGACTGACAGGTTTCCTGTTAACATTCTGGACTCAGTTGACAGGTATCTGGTCAGTAGCAACCAAGGCCATAATCATCAGTGAACAAATTTCCGGTCACTAATCTCTGGTCCATACCCTGTAATTCCAGCCGGAGTGTCTAGATCATCCAGACTAATCATCCCGTCAGACGTGACAACCTTACCATCAGTGAGATCCAGGTGACCAACAGACAGGAAATCAGGTTTGACGATACTGACAGCCCAGTCCAGGTCATCCATCACCCAAGGAGCAGTCCTCATGCCTCCAGCCCACTGACTGACAGGGTTGTGCATCTCCTCCGCATGGAACTCGCCTTCATGAGGTAACGGTCCAGCACCATGCCTGGTGGCATACGTCCTCATTGCCCCATAGACAGTTACGTCATCAATACCAGCCTGATCGGCAAGAACTCTGGCGTTATGAGGAGTTGTGGTTGACCATGTTGTGTGAGGCTGTAACCCTAAGTTCTCATCCAGCATAAAACCTTGAGCACCTTCAAACACTGTGTGTCCAGTAGATAAAGACTCTAGAAAGTCGTTATCACACAGAGTTGTGAACACCATTGAGGCAGCATCGACCATCCGCTCAGCAATGACCAAAATCTCGTTCCTGGGAAACATCTCATCCAGACCCATAGCGCTGCCATATGTGCTCATCCAGTCAGCAGTCTTGACAACAGCATCAGTCCTGCTCTTTCCTGTTCCGGTGGACGCGATGTCTCTCACTTGAAGAGGATCGTTTCCATAGTACTCCCAGGCAATGGTCTCACCAAACCCTGTCCCAGTTGACCCGTGCCTGTTGTCACCACGCAAAGTCTCTTTAGCATGATTGACAAAGATGTGCAGAGGTGTCGTCACCTTGACATCATCATGAACCCTAATAGTACGTGTCTGGTCAGTCAGAACAACTTTGCTGAGCAACGACTCCTGCTCATTGAGCGCTGACAGAGGATCCGCAGTACACAACGGCCCGATGAATGTAGGTACTCCACTGAAAGTCCCAGATCCATACGATGCGAATGGATGGTGCAGACCATTATGAACAACATTATGCATCGCCTGCTGGCCGCCGTTGAAACGAACAACTCTGTCAGCGCCATGCTCAACCACAAGAGCAGCAGTAGTGATACCCTTACCCTCATCTCCCCAGCCAAGACCAGTCACAATGTCAGCACTAGGCCGTTTACCAGAAGTCATGTTGATAGTCCTTTCTGAAAAGATGAAGAGAACGTCGTTTTTCTTTTGGGTTACATCAGGGGTGCAGGCAAGGAATTTTGCTTAATCGTTCTGCCTGCACCCCTGTGCACTGAATCTCAGTCAGCGGAGAGTGCGAGTGAGCCCGCCCTTGCCGCTAACATGCTCCAGAGTCCTGCTGACAGCCACAGCGATCTCCTTGCCAGAGGTGGTAGCCAGGTCATCAGAGATAGTGTCAGCATCAAGACCCTCGGCGTAACCAATCACAGCGGCAATGGTCTCAGCCATGTTGTCAGGATTCTCGACATCCAGAACACAGTCAGCACCAAACAGGTTGGAGTAGAACTCACGAGACTTCTGAATCCTGGCAGCACCATTCGGAATCAGAAGAACCCACACGTTCCACTTCTCAGTGACAGCCTGAGCAATACCCTCAAACGACAGATCCTCTAAGAGAGGCTGACCGTCACCAATGAACTCCTTGACATGGCTGGCGGTGATAGGAACCTGCTTCTCATCAGCAATCAGGAACAAGTGACCCTTCTTGCCCCTCTTCTCAAAAGAGTCCGTCTCAGTGTGAGCAGCAGCATAGTAGAGCAAAAGGTTGGAGGTCTCACCATTGTTCCCACCTCCGCCGCCTTCCAGATACAGGTTGTCCAGAGCGTCATCAATACGGTTGTCACTCTCAAACTGCGAGAACTGGAGCGGTACGTCATCACAGGTTGCGTCACCATAGGTAGCGACAGCAATCTGCGGATCCTTGGCGTAACCCTTGTCAATCAGCAACTTGAACAATGTAGCCAGTTTCTTCTGAGCGACACGAGGAACAGACCCCATGGAACCAGTTGAGTCAAACCCCACGATAATTGGCAGCGAGTTCGGATGCTCATCACTGTCACAGGACTCGCGGACATTCAGACCCGCCTTGTTCTTACCCTTTGGGTCAACACTCTCATGCGCCTTGACGTCTCCACCGGACCAGCGTGCACGAGACATCCTGTCGTGGTATCCGAATGAACTACCAGACGAGATCTTCGCTCCAGTGGTTGCAGTGTATGTTGCGCTCGACCATGATCCTCCACCCATGTTTCCTTCTCCTTACGTGTAGTGGATGAGTAGTTTTCTTGATTGTTGTGGTAGTAGTGTGTTTTGTTCTGTCATTGGTGCTGGATGTCAACACATGTTGATACTGACACCAGCACTTTCACTACATGAGATGAGCACCTTCAGGAGTACTCAACTCATGCCAAACTCTCTTGCCGAAGTCGCTATCCAAAGCGCTCTCAGTCATTCTGACGGCCTGTTCTAGATCGACTGGACGCAGAGTCCATTCTTTGAGGAGTGACCCCAGTTCACCAGTCGGCTTGTTCCAGCAATCAGTCAACGTTCTGGCAATATGAGACACCATCAGAAGGTCATCAGCCTTACTCCCAGACAGGTAACGCCTCAGCGTCTCCTGCTTGGGTGAGACCACCAGGTGCTCGCCAGACTTGACAGCACTCCACCAGCCGTCCAATCTGAGACCATGAACCTTGGGAGCAAGAGCAATGACGTACTTGTTGATGTCTCCATGAACAACGCCCTGGTTGTAGGAGACAGTTGCAACAGCAAGCAGACGCCTGACAACCCACGCCACGGTCCTGGAGTCAAGGCCGTCAAACTCAGACAGCATCACCCAAGAACCCTCATCACTACCCAGGTTGTAGGTGCTGGTGTAATTAGAATCATCCTGGTTGTCAACTCGTGGAACCCACTTAACATCATCTGTAGCCGAGTGAACAGACTTCTGGAACCTGATGGCACGCTGAGCAAGATCCTGATTCACTGAGTCAAACGACCACCTGACACCACCGTCTACATACCTGCCCTGAGCGATTCTCAGATCGATGTCTGGTGCACTGAACAAGGAGTCAAGCATCATGTACGCCTCAGTGGCCTGCTTGTGCTTACTGACGTCAGGATGAAGCATCCGCTTGGCTCTCAGCAGCCCCTTCTTGTCATGAGGCAGACCAAGACGAGCAAGAGGATCCCAGTTCAGTGCTGACAGAACAGCATCTACCAAAACGTCCTCTGAGATCTTCTTAGTGCTCGTCCTAGTCATTGTTCCTCACTCCTTGCGATCATTGTCAAACAAAATCTACATGTTTGTTCTGATAGATTTCTCAGTCACTCATGTGTGCACGCTGGATGGGCGGGTAGATCTCAGTCGCCTCGCCAGCGGTATACAGATCAGACGGGCGACCACGACCATCAACCTTTTGCTGACCTGGAACCGGCTCAAGCAGACCAGCAACAGACAACATCTTACGACGGAAGTTCTGAGGAGTCAGTCGGTAGCCCCAGACAATCTCATAGATCCGACGAAGTTCAGTAATAGTGAACTCGCTCTCTCGCAGGAACTTGGTCGCCAGAGGACTGTACTCAATCTTGGCACGAACCCGCTCCAACCCGTCAGTAATGATCTCATGGTGATCAAAGGCCAGGTTGAAGTCATCGTCCAGAACGTCGTCAACCGGGAAGAAGTGAGCCTCAGCGGCGTCGTCACCAGCAACAGGAGAGTTGACCTCAGGAATCAGAGCGACATAGGCAGTGGTGACAACGAAACCACGCTTGTCACGGTCAGGCGATCCATAGGTCTTCAACTGCTCCAGATGGCCACAAACATTGATACCAGTCTCCTCGAACAACTCACGAGCAGCCGCCTCATCAAGACTCTCAGTGGTGTTGACGAACCCACCAGGAAGAGCCCACTTACCCCTCTCAGGGTGCCCACCACGCTTGATGAGCAGGAGAGACAGGCTTCCGTCACGGATAGTGAAGATAAGAAGGTCAACAGTCACAGCAACAGAAGGAAAGTCCTTCATGCTGTAGGAAGTAAGAAACTCCTCCTCAGTAACCTCTCGATCCCCTGCTGGAGCCATGGTCTTGTCAGTCATTGTTGTCAATCCTCTCGGTCTGTTGCGGTAAGTCTGTTTTGTTTTGCTGGTTTTATAACTTGTGGATAATGGCGGTATTACCTTAGTTTTTTTTCTGGTACTACCAGGAGTGCTTCTCATGCCATCTGGTGTGCATCTTCCTGTTGATGACTGCTGCTCCACACAACAGGCAGATTCTCAACGGGACAGGTTCACCAGTGCTTGGATTGACGTCAGGAACATCCTTGTACGACGGTTCCTTGTCATTCCATGGTGAAGGGTAGTCTCTCTTTTCAGACAACGATGATACCAGCCTCGGGTAGAGTCACCTCAAGAGCCTGCTTGGTGGTCTCTGGAGTGACACCACGAGTCATGTTGCTCCACACGAAGGTCCTGAAACCAAGTTGAGCAGCATCCAGAGCAGTCTCCTTGACACAGTAGTCAGTGGCGATACCGGTAACAGTGACTGAACCGATACCCATACCCTTCAGAGTGTCCTCCAGGCTGAGACCGCCATGGTTGGTGACACCCTCGAAAGCACTGTAAGCGGCATCATGCATACCCTTGGTGACAAAGGTTGCGTTCTCAATCTCACCAGCAACCTTCTTGACAGGATCAACAAGTTCAGCGCCATGGGTACCAGCAACGCAGTGAACGGGCCAGGAGTCAACAAAGTCAGGGTTGTCAGAGAAGTGGTCACCAGGATCCACGTGCCAGTCCTGAGTGAAAATAATCCTGTCAAAGGAGTCAATCAGAACTCGCTTGGTCAGAATCTTGGCAAGATGGTTGGCCAGTTCCTTGCCGCCTGCAACACCCAGTGCACCTCCCTCAACGAAGTCATTCTGCACGTCAACGACGATGAGTGCAGTTCCTTGGTTCTTCGAGGTGTCAGTCTTGTTGGTGCTCATCTTTACTGTTCCTTCTGTATATGGTGTGGTTGTTCTTGTGTCTTGGATGTATTGTCTCATACTTTGAAGACATTTGCAATCACTTTGACTATAATTCTTCAAATGTCTCGCAATATGAGATTCTGTGTATGTCTTAGGGTCTGGATCTCACTTCTTCATTGTGATCGGCATGTTCCTGCTGCTGGAGAAAGAGTAGGAGGAGACCTTTGGACCAAGAGCAGTCTGACGACGCTTCCACTC
>ERZ773069.906-NODE-906-length-18314-cov-8.709404_pt1 | contig 18314 bp, 15 predicted proteins | sample MGYA00580619_ERZ773069 | MGnify/ENA primary metagenome ERZ773069 (study PRJEB29015, sample SAMEA2738007) | human oral metagenome | biome: human oral; feature: human-associated habitat; material: dental | place: China | collected 2108 ...
AATCGAATTCACGTCCTCATCTTGAAAAATTAAATTTATAAACTCTATCAAAGCCCTTTTTCCAAGCCCTCTTCCAGTAAGTTCAGGATTAATCAGAAATCTTCCAATATGGATATTATCTATTTCTTTTCGTATTTTCTGAATAACTCCTATAAACTCATTTTTACAAAAAATCGAATAAATATCCTTCAAATCATCAATCTGACTTTCTGTAAGTGGAAAATCAAGACTTGCTCCAGCCCATTGCTCAAGAAAGTCCTTTCCCTTTTCATTATTCCACTCAACTATATGATTTTTATTTTTATCGCTTATTCCTGCCTTTATTTCTATGATTTTCATAAAATACCTCTATTTCTCTATTTCAACTCATATTCTACATTATTTACAATACAAAATTTTATTATCCCTTCATAAAAAGTTTCATAATTTTCATTTGTCCTAAAATTTTTAAATTCTAAATCTGATGAAAATACCAAAGTATAAATTTTTCTTCCATCATTTCCTAAAATCTTTAATGTCCTATACCCAAACAACTTTAATTTTTCAGATTGCATCCTCAAACTTGTAACTGTTAGTTTTTGAATATCGTACTTACTATATTCTACATCATCAATCCTTATAGTATCAGTAGATATTCTTATAATTTCAGGGGTATGAAATTTCATTCTGATAAAGAAAATAATCTTTAAAATTAAAAGCAGTAAATAAAGAATTATAAAAAAAATTATCGTATAAGTAGAGTTTAAAAATAGTATTATTCCTACTGTTAATGGAACTAGGTTAAAAATACAGCTTGCAACAATATCTTTGCGTTTTATTACAATTAATTCTTTTTTTGGAATTTTAAATATCATATCTCTTATTTCTGCCTTTTTGTACCAAATTTTATAGATAGCCTTTTCAAAGTTTATCATTTCTTTAGTTCCGATCAAATAAATTGGTATCTCATAGTCGTTTATTGATAAATATTTTATTCTGTATCTCTGTTTAGAAGTACCTTTTTCTTTATCGTATATTTTAATGTTATGCCTTCCTATCTCTGCACGATAACACTCTTTTCGATTTTTGTAATAAATCAAAGTGTTTCCAGATATTACAATTTTTTTATTATACATAAAAATTAACTGAAATAATAAAAATATTATCAATGGAAATGTTAATATCAAAAAAAATATCAAAGCCACTCGATAATCTGTAAGTACAGGCATATAAAAAAGTACCATTACTATAACTACAACAGGAATAATCCCTAACCATTTCAGTTTCTCTTTCCATGACATTTCAAACACTTGCTCTTTTTCACCCAATTTAATTCAACTCCTAAAAAATTTATTCCTTTTTACACCAACTCATACTCAATCTCATTTTTAATACAAAATTTCACTATTTCTTTATAAAGCCTTTCATAATTTTCATAAATCATATCTTTTCTGAAATTTTTAAATTCAGAATTTGGACAAGCTCCCAATGTGAATATTCTTTTTCCAAATTTCCCTGTCATTTTTAATCTTCTGGTTTTAAAAAGTGTTGTTAAAGTAACTATATCTGAATTAGTAACTTTAATTTCTTTTATATCAGATTTGTTGTATTCTACATTATCAATAATAATAACATCTTTAGTAATTTTTATAGTTATAGGTGTAAATTTATTTAATTTTATTAGAGAAAATACATTTAAACTAACAATAATCAAATAAACAATTAAAAAGAATGCTCTAGTATTTGTATTAGCTGCTACCAATATTAACAATAAAAATGTAACGATTGTATCGACAATAAAATTTCCAAATTTTTCTTTAATTAATCTTTCCCTAGGAATTGTAAATAATCTGTTTTTTATTACTGTGTTATTTTTTTTATATTGAATTTCATATATTGCTTTCTCAAGTTCTATACTACCTTTAAGTCCAAGAGAGTAAATAGGGATTTCAAATTTATTTATCGACATATATTTACATTTGTACCTGCTTCTATAGGCTTTTTTTTCCTTGTAGTACGTTTTAATATTGTTTTCAGTTATCTTTGCACGATGGCACTCTCTTCCATCTTCATAATAAACTAAAATATCTTTTAAAATTACTACTTTCCGATTAAACTCAAAATTTACCTTTAGCAAAGCTACTATGCCCACCAATAACATTATCAAAAAAAGCTGGTCAAATATCTCACTTCCTTTAAATAAAAAAACTATTAATCCTATCAAAAAAATTGCTATTCCAAGCTTTATCAATTTTTCACTCCACAGCATTTTAAACTCTTGAATTTTCTCATTCAATCCCACTCAACTCCCTAAAAAATCAAATCAGTTCCTTCTTTTCCGCAATTTTCCTATACATGTAGTCAAAACTGAAAATCAGCACATAAACTGCTATTAGCATTGCCATATTTTTTATTAGCCCTTCCCCGAAGAATGAGCCTCTTGGGATATAAAATAAATTTGGTATGAAGTAATAGCTTGTTAATAATAAAAATCTATTTTTTACAACATATTTTTCGTATTTTATAATAAAAATTCCAAGCAGAATTGAAATTACAATTAACCAGAAGTAGCCTAAATCATACATTTCTGCGATATAGTTTGAGCCGATTCCTTCTCCTTTTAAATAAGCACCTGAATTTAGATAATATGTTAATTTATCTGCAATGGAGTTGGTTGTGGCAAGTGTTTCCAGCGACTGTGGCTTAAAGCCGAATATTCCCTGCAAGATGTAGGGGTAGCTTCCGTTTCCTACAATGCTGTGCTTAAAATTGATTGTGTAGCCAAGCACAAGATAACTTACTCCTTGAGAAAATAGAAAATTAAAAATTGTGTTTACTAAATCCAGACTGAATATTTTTTTACTTCGCACAGACACTAGAATTTGTGAAAAAATCACGGTAAATCCTACTAATTTTACCATTGTCTTGGCTTTTATCCTGATTCCATAGACTTTTGCGTAATACCACATTATAAAAAGCAACTGTGTCAAAAATATTGCTCTTGCCCCCTTGAACGAATCCAGCAGTTTTACCATAAGATAAAGGGAAGAAATTGTCAAAAATTTTCTTTTGGATGGAATTGAAATTAAAAATATCAAAAATCCAATTGTCATTACTGTTCCAGAACCTTTTGTAAATGCAGGATAGTCAACTCCTTTTAAAATTCCAGTATAATATGCCTCATATCCAGCATGTAATATTACTCTTAACTGTATGAACATTTTGTAGGCTAAAGCAGGCAATGAGATTATAAATAAAGCCATTCCAATATCTGTAAACATTCTTCTACTTTCAAGTGTAATGCTGCTTCTTATTTCACTAATTTTTTCATTTGAAATTCCAATAAAAAATCCCAAATGTGTAAACAATAAGACAAGTAAAAAAACTGTTATTATCTCATTTCTCACATCATAATAAAAATAAAAATTAGCAAACTTCGTAGCCCATCCAAACTCCCTATAATTCACAATATCCAGAAATATCCTTGTAAAATTAAACAAAAACAGCGTATACAAAAAAATCATATACGAATTTAACCACTCTAAATAAATTTTTGCCGTAAAAAATGTATAAATATATACTCCCATAAGTAGACATTCTAAAAATTTCATTTCCAATGCATCATTTGGAAAAGATACAATACTTTTTAAAAATAGTACAAATGCAATAACAAATATATGAAATATTAAAAATCCAATTTTATCTTCCTTTATAAAATTATTTCTTTTCATCAATTTACCTCTGTTTTCATTTTTTTTCTTTTATACTCAAATCTTTATAAATATCAAGTTATTTAAACTAAATAAAATCAGAATCTGAGTAAAATAGCCATAACTTTAAATAAAGTTATTTCATTATAATTTCATCTAAAATTTTATCATATCGCCACTAAAACTTCAATGATAAATATTTTTTTCAATTTTCATTTTTTATACATCAATATTCCCTAAAAAAATTGGTAAAATGTGGCAATTAATACTATAAATATATATTATAAATAAAAAAAGAAACTATCTATTTATTTAAGACAGTTTCTTCAATATTTTCAATCTAAAAAATCACAAATTATTTTCCCTCAAATATTCTTCCACATCAAGTGCCGCAATTGCTCCACTTCCCGCTGCAACAATCGCCTGCTGATATTTACTATCTTGAACATCTCCAGCCGCAAAAATTCCAGAAGTACTTGTTTTAGAAGATTTTCCTTTTGTTACAATATAGCCTCTATCATCAATTTCGACTTTTCCTTCAAGGAATTTTGTATTTGGAGTTCTTCCAATTGCCACAAAAATTCCATCTGTTGCCAAAGTTTCAGTTTTACCCGTTTTGTTATTTATAAGTTCAATTCCTGTAACTTTTTCATCTGCCAATACTTTTTTAGGCGTGTAATCCAATTTCCATTCGATTTTATCATTATCTTTCGCTCTTTTTTGCATGATTGCAGAAGCACGTAAAATATCTCTTCTATTAATAATAGTAACTTTATTTACAAATTTTGTTAAAAAAATTGCCTCTTCCATTGCAGTATCTCCCCCGCCAATTACAACTACTTCTTTTCCACGATAAAAAAATCCATCACAAGTCGCACAGGCACTAACACCTTTTCCAATATTTTCCCTTTCATTTTCAATTCCAAGATATTTTGCACTTGCTCCTGTTGATAAAATTATTGTCTTTGTTTCTACAATATTTCCATTATCTAAATGTAACTCAAATGTTTTTTTCCCATTATTTTCAACATCTTTAATATCCTTTACTACTGCTTGCAAAAATTCAGTCCCAAAATTTTGAGATTGAGACTTTATATCTTCCATTAATTGCGGTCCTGAAATTCCTTGTGGAAATCCCGGAAAGTTTTCAACTTCTGTTGTTGTTGTAAGCTGTCCGCCTGGTTCCATTCCATTTATAACTATATTTTTTAATCCAGCACGGCTTAAATAAATTGCAGCTGTAAGTCCTCCCGGCCCTGATCCGATAATTACTGAATCGTACATATTTTCACCATTCCTTTTTTATTTTTTATATCATTTTTTATTCAAATAACAATCTATATAAATGCTTTTTTAAAATTTACTGTTAAATGAATAAAACATTACTCTGTTTTTTTTTATGAAATTAAATACTATAATTAAAGTCTAGCAGAAAAAATAACCACTAGACTTGTCCTATAAATAAATATTTCTTTAACAACTTATTTTACCTGATTTACAATTATAATACTTGATTTACTTCTTCATAAAGCGCTTCTTTTGAATGTAATCCAACTAATTTTTTAACAGGTTTCCCATCTTTGAATAAAATTAATGTAGGAATGCTTTGGATTCCAAAAGATTGTGCCAATTCCAATTCTTCATCTACATTTACTTTTCCAACTGTAGCCTTTCCTTCCATTTCTCCTGAAAATTCTTCAATAATAGGAAGCTGCATTTTACAAGGTCCGCACCAGCTAGCCCAAAAGTCAACTAAAGCTACTCCATTTGCAATACTTTGTTCAAAATTATCTTTATTTAAATTTAATGCCATTTTACATCATCCTCTTTCTTTATTTTTTGATTTTTTTTATTAAATTCATTTAAGTTCATAAATTTTATAGTTTATTTTTTAAAAAATTTGTGTTATACTATTTTTATAAAATCAACTATTCAATCAAGTAATTGAATAGTATCATATTTAAAAAAAATTGTCAATACTTTTATTTAAAATTTTACTATTATAATTAAAAAGGAAGATAAATAAATGGATAAAATATGTGAAAATTATAAAAATAGCCTATATTCAGGATTATCGAAAATTGGAAAATGCCTGTCTAGCGAAAAAAGGATTGAAATACTGGATCTGCTTGTACAAGGGGCAAAAACTGTGGAAAGCATTTCAAATGAAACAGGCATGAGCATTGCAAATACTTCTAGGCATTTACAGATTTTAAAGGATGGAAACCTGGTTATTAATGAGAAAAAGGGAAATTATGTTGTTTATGAAATTGCAAATACGCAGATAATTGACTTGGTATACCTTTTAATTGGAGTGGGGGAAAAACAGCTGGCAGATATTCAGCGAATACACAATGAATTTAATGACAGCTGTATGAAAATCCGTCCTATTACGTTAGAGCAGGCTTATGAAATGGCTGAACAAAATGAAACATTAATAATAGATTTGCGGCCTGAAGATGAATTTAATTCAAGCCATATAGAAAATGCAATTAATATTCCAATGAAACATCTTGAGGAAAATATTAAAAATTTGCCAAAAGATAAGAAAATCATTGTTTACTGCCGCGGAAGAAACTGCGCTTATGCAAATTTGGCTTCTAAATTATTAAATGATAACGGCTTTCAAGCATATAGCCTAAATCAAAGCTATTATGACTGGCAAAAAAATAAAAATTTTTAGCTTTATTGAATTAAAAAAAAGATATAAAATAGGAGAAAAATGGGACTAATTTTTGTTACTGGCGGAGCTAAAAGCGGGAAAAGTAAATTTGCAGAAGAAATGCTTTTAAAATTAAATAATGGGAAGCAAAAAAATATATATTTGGCAACATCGCTTATATTTGATGAAGAAATGAAAGAAAAAATACGATTGCACAAAAAAAGACGAAAAAATGACTGGTTTACAGTTGAAACTTATAAAAATTTTGAAAACGAATTAAACAATTTTTTTGAAAATAATGATAAAACAAAAAATAATATGCTTGTAGACTGCCTTACAAATATGATTACTAACATTATTTTGGAAAATAAAAATATTGACTGGGATAATTTTGAAAAAAAAATGTATATTCAAACTTTGGAAAAATTAAATAAAAATGTGGAAAATTCAGTAAATAAATTGCTAAATGTTACAAATGAATTTGAAAACGTTATAATTGTATCAAATGAACTGGGAATGGGGCTTGTACCAAGTTATCCACTTGGAAGGTATTTTCGTGAAATTGCTGGGAAAATGAATCAGATTGTGGCAGAAAAGGCAGATGAAGTGTATTTTGTAGTTTCTGGGATTTCAATGAAAATAAAATAAATAATAATCACTTGTTCGATAACTATACAAACTCAGAATTTGATAAAATAAATATCCTAAAGCAAGGGATCTTGACCCTTCACAATAAAAAATAAATCAAAACAAAGGAGGATAATTTTAATATGAGAAAACAAAAAACAGATTTACAAATAAAAAAAGATGAAATTAGAAGACAAATTTTAGAAAAAAGAAATAATCTTTCTAGTAAAGAAGTAGATAAAAAAAGTGAATTAATTATAGAAAATTTAGCTCCATATTTAAAGAATGCTCAAAATATAATGATTTTTATGGATATGAAAAATGAAGTGAGAATTACAAAATTGATAGAACTTTATCCTGAAAAAAATTTTTTTATTTCAAAAATTGTAAATAGTAAAAACAGGGAAATGAAAATTAATAAATATAATGAAAATGAACTTATCTTGCATAAATTTGGATATTATGAATCTTCTTCCAATGATTTTTATGATGAAAAAATATTGGATATTGTTATTGTTCCAGCACTCGCCTTTGATTATAAGAAAAATCGAATTGGATTTGGTGGCGGGTATTATGACACTTTTTTGAATAAAGTTAGAAAACAAAGTAAAAAGGTTTTATTTATTGGTGTTTGTTATGATTTTCAAATGGTTGAAGAAGTGCCAACTGAAAAACATGATATAACTTTAGATTTTATTATTAATGAAAATGAAGTTATTTAATTTTTAGAAAAATTTAAAAAAATTTCCTTGAAATTATAAAAAAAAAATGATAATATATATTGCTAAAATAAATAAAATATTTAAATAAAAAAATATCCTGCAATATTCCCCTAAAAAATTTATTCATTTTTATTTAACACAATATTAATGGGACTTGGTTATATCTAATTCGGACTACAACCTAAATTTAATCAGTCCGAATTTATTATTTTAAAATTTTTTATTGGTCAAAAAATTTTTTAAAGGAGATAAAATTTTAAAAAGGAGGTTTTATATGAAGAAAAAGTTGAAAAATAATAATTATTTAATCCCATCTTTTTTAGTAGGAGTAACAGGTTTAGGATTTGGAGAAAAAATAGGATCAAATAATGCTCCATCTGTAAATATTTCAAATGGTAACTTATCTAGGAATAAAAGGAATACTGAATTTTCAAAAAATGAAGAAATTTACGATATTATAAAAAATAATTTAAAAAATGAAGATGAATTTAAAGTGGATTTTGAATATACAAATGGTTTTCATAAAAGTCGAATTAATGATTCCTTTTCGGAATCTGAAAAAAAAAATAACTTAAAAAATTCTTCTGAAACTGGAATAACAATTCCTTATGTTATTATTAATCCTGAAAATGGACCTTCTGACAAGGCAGAATACGAATACATTGTACAAATTAGAAAAAATAAAGAAATGGGAATCAAAAATTTAGGATATATTACAACAAATGAATATACAAAAAGTATTAAAATGATAACTTCTGAAATTGATAAATATATACAATTTTACGGTTCTGACAATATTTCTGGAATTTTTATTGATGAAATTTCATCAGGGGTAAATCCACTAGAAGTTGACTATATGGCACAAATATATAATTATATAAAAGATAAATATCCTGACTCAATCGTAGTTGCAAACCCAGGTGGCACAATAACCGATGAAATGTCTAAATATTCTGATTTATGGCTAACAAGCGAACAATCTGCCGACAACTATATTAACCATTGGACACCAAGAACCTATAATTTTGAAAGTAATCCTGAAAATGCAAACCGTATTGTTCATGTCATCCATTCTGCAACACCTGAACAATATGAAACTTTATTAAAGCTGTCAAAAGAGCGAAATGCAGGCTTTCTAATGATAGCAACTAATGTTCCAAATATCCCTGGAAATTTGCCACAAAATTTTAAAAATCTAATAATGTCGATAAACGCTCCTAGACTTGAAACTCTTTCAGATGTAAAAAACAGTTTATCTGAGCAATCAATAATGAAAAACACAGATGTAATTTCAAATTTTGATAATTTAGAAAATTCTATATCTGAAAAAATTGCAGAAAATATAACTAAGGATAATTTTGAATTGCAACCATTTATTTCACCTAAAAAATACAATATTAATGGAAATCTCAAAATTTCAAGTCTTGATCTCTGGAGTCTTCTAAGTTCTCATTGTGAAACTGATATATTTCTTTCTTATCTTAACGTTGGATATAATATTTTAGAAGAGATTACTATAAATCCTTCAAAAGAAATAAATAAATTTGGAGACTTTAAATTTGATTTGGGTAAAAAATTAGATGTTTAATATAGTTAAATTTTAATTATCTGATAACAAGGGGTCTTCCCCCTTGCTAAGAATTTATAGTAAATTTTAATACTTTCTGTCTTTTTCCACAATTACTTTTAGGGAATGCCAACTTAACGTAGCACATTTAACTCTCGCAGGCATTTGAGCCACATACTCCATAAGTACTGCATCTCCTAGCTTTTTACTTTCTTCACTTGTCAACTTTTCCTCCTGCCTCATCATTTTAAAAAACAAATCAACTTTTTCCTTTGCCTCTTCCATTGACTTCCCTTTTACCAAGTCAATCAGCATAGCCATAGAAGCTGTTGAAATAGCACATCCACTCCCAATAAATGCAGCATCTGCTATTATATCATTTTCATCAGTTTTTATTTCCAAAGTTAAGTCATCTCCACAGTTTGGATTATGCCCTCTTTCAGCAAATGTTGGATTTTCAATTTCACGGTTTAATTCTCTACGTCTGCTATATTCTAATATTGTCTGCTGATAAATTTTCTCTAAATTCATAACAACCTCCTTTTCCAATTTTTATTTTTTATTTTTTTCTACAATTCAAAAACTTCTTTTACTTTTAAAAGTCCTTCTATCAATTTATCAATATCCTCTTCGTTATTGTAAATGCTAAAACTAGCACGGCAGCACGATGGTATTCCCAGATAGTTCATCAAAGGCTGAGCGCAATGATGCCCTGAACGAACTGCCACATCATAGGAATCCAATATAAATGCCACATCGTGGGAATGTACATTTTTCACGTTAAAAGCGATAATTCCAGCATGTTCAACATCCTTTGTAAAATATGTTTCCACAAAATTCAATTTTTTCAATTTCTCCAAAGCATTTTTTGTAAGCGAATTTTCAATTTCATTGATTTTTTCATAACTTATTTCCTCAATAAAATTAATCGCTTCCTCCAAAGTTACAGCTCCTTCCACATTTTGAGTTCCGCCTTCAAACTTATTAGGAAGCTGTGCAAATGTCGATTCCTGCTCTGTTACAAACTCAATCATATCTCCACCATACAAAAAAGGTGGCATTTTTTCAAGAAGCTCCTTTTTCCCATACATAACTCCTATTCCCATCGGTGTAAACAGTTTATGCCCTGAAAATACGAGAAAATCTGCATCTAAATCTTGAACATCGTGTCTAAAGTGCAGCATTGACTGTGCAGCATCCACAAGAACAAGTGCATTTTTATTTTTATTACGTGTGATTTCGATAATCTCTTTTATTGGCTGAATAACTCCTGTAACATTTACCACAGCAGAAATCGCCACAAGTTTTGTCTTATCAGACAATTTACTTTTAAAATCTTCAATATCAAACTGCCCATTTTCAGTAAGATAAACAAATTTTATCTTAGCATTTTTCTTTTTAGCCACAAATTGCCACGGCACGATATTTGCATGATGGTTGGAAACCCCCAGTATTATTTCATCATTTTCATTTATAAATTCCATTCCATAGGAATAAGCTATTAAATTAATTGATTCTGTCGTATTTTTTGTAAAAATCACTTCTTCAGGATATTTTGCATTAATAAACTTTTGTACAGTTTTACGTGCATTTGCCATCAAATTAGAGGCTTCCATAGACAATGTATGTGAACCACGTCCTGGATTTCCATTATATTTTTCATAATATTCCATAATTTTATCTAGGACTCTTTTTGGCTTTTGTGAAGTTGCCGCCGTATCTAAATAATGGTTATTTCTATTTTTAAATATTGGAAATTCTTTTCTATAATCCATTTTTCCCTCCTTGTAATTACAATTTTACCCACAAGTAATACAAAATTATATCACTTTGCGGGTATTTTTTCAAACTTATATCATTATTTCTTAACTTCCTTTTTAAATTCTTCTTTCCAATTCATCAAATAATTTATCTCTCAATTTTTCATCATCAATGTTATCCATTATTGGACGGAATGAAGATTCGACTATTAATTTTTTTGCCCTGCTTTCAGAAAGTCCACGGCTCATTAAATAAAATAATTTAGCCTCGTCAACTTTCCCAACAGAAGCCGCATGTTCTCCAATAACATCATCTTCACTGCAAAATAACGTTGGAATCGAATCAGCTTTTATTTCATCATTTAACAAAATCGCAAATTCTCCTTCACGCCCTTCAGACTTGCTAGAACCTTGCTTAAAGTAAAGATTTCCACGGAATACCTTTTTAGCAGTATCTTTTACAGCTCCTCTTGCCTGAAGCTCCCCAATCGTTCTACGTCCACGAAATACTACCGAATATTCCAAGTCCAGCTTTCTGTCTTCATCAGCAAGATATGCAGGCCATACATAAACTTCTGATGAATCTTCTTCAAGATATGATTTATGACTTATCGCATTAATTTTCCCACCTAATTCCACACTATAATATTCAGTTTTCCCTTGTCCCAATGTTTCAATTTTCGATGATTCAAAGTTAGAGCTTTTTGTATTTAATGTCTGTATTTTAATAATTTTTACTTCTGAATTTCTTCCAGTAACCACTTTAATAATTCCATTATGATAAACTGGTGTTTCATCTAGTGAATCATAATTAATAATTACTGTAACTTTTGCAAAATCTTCCACTTCAATTACATTATAGTCAACTAAAAAGTTATTTTCCTTATTTGTATGATAATTTAAATAAATTGGCTTATCAATTTTTTTTCTTTCTCCAATTTTCAAATATTTCCCTTCGTTATAAAAAGCAAAATTTTGTTTTTTGAAAAAATCTCCTAATCCATAATCATTGTCATTTTTCAATTTTTTCAGTTCTTCTAACGACTCATTTATATTTTTTATAACAATTCCATCCTGATTTTCATTTTTTATTTCCAAATTATTAAATTCTTTAAATGCTTCAGGTTCTTCATACTGGTAGCCTACTCTTTTCCAATTAACCTTTTCAAGCGTTTTATATTCTTCAAAGATTTTTAATCTGTAATCGCTGTTATCAAGATTCTGTATGCTTGATTTTTCTAACATTTTCTCTCCTCTCATTTTTTAAGCAATAAATGTATTTGTAATTTTTTTTGAAAAGGGGTCAAGACCCCTTGCTAGATAATATCTATTTTATACAATTTTAAATCCATATAATTATCAAACAGGTCTAAAATCTTTTAATTATCCAATTGTCCCTTCTAGTTCCAATTCAATCAGCTTATTCAATTCAACTGCATATTCAAGCGGCAATTCCTTTGAAATCGGCTCAACAAATCCTCTTACAATCATCGCCTTCGCCTCATCTTCGCTAATACCTCTTGACATCAAGTAGAATATTGCTTCGTCACTTATTCTTCCAATTTTTGCCTCATGACCAATATCCACACTATCGTTATTTATATCAATTATTGGTATTGTATCTGAAGCCGACTCATTATCTAGCATTAATGATTCACATTCTACAGTTGATCTTGTTCCTGTCGCTTCTGGCAAGACTTTTAAAAGTCCTCTGTAAAAAGCAGTTCCTCCATTTTTTGAAATAGATTTTGAATGAACCGTAGAGCTTGTATTCTTCCCTTGGTGGATAATTTTACATCCTGTGTCTAAATATTGCCCAGCTGCAGCAAATGTAACTCCTGTAAATTCACATCTTGAACGATCTCCCTTTAAAATACTCATTGGATAAAGCATAGAAACTCTTGATCCAAATGATCCTGACACCCATTCTATTACTCCATCTTCTTCCACCAATGCTCTTTTTGTATTTAAGTTATACATATTTCTTGACCAGTTTTCAATCGTAGAATATCTTAATCTTGCCCCTTTTCTGACAAAAAGTTCCACCGCTCCAGCATGTAATGCATTTTTTTGATATTTAGGTGCCGAACATCCTTCGATAAAGTGTAAATCTGCCCCTTCATCAACAATTATAAGGGTATGTTCAAATTGTCCAGCTTCTGGCGCATTTAGCCTAAAATATGACTGTAACGGCATTTTTACTTTTACTCCTTTCGGAACATAAATAAATGATCCTCCAGACCATACTGCTCCATGCAATGCCGCAAATTTATGATCATCAACTGTAATTAATGTCATAAAATATTCCTTTAGCATATCTCCATATTTTACAATTGCTGTTTCAATATCTGTATAAATCACTCCTTGTTCTTCCAGTTCCTTATGAACGCTGTGGTAAACCACTTCAGAATCATACTGTGCCCCTACTCCTGCAAGTGACTGCTTTTCAGCTTCTGGAATACCAAGTCTGTCAAACGTATCTCTTATATAGCTTGGCACATCATCCCAATTTTCATTCATTGGTGCCGAATCAGGCTCTAAATAATGTACAATGTCATTCATATCAAGGTCTGATAAATCCGGACCCCAATCAGTCATTGGCTTTGAATTATAAACTTCCAATGCTTTTAATCTAAATTCCCTCATCCATTCAGGCTCATTTTTTCTTTCTGAAATTTTTTTAATAATTTCTGGAGTAAGCCCTTTTTCAACTTTATATCTATAATGCTCTTCATCTTTTATATCATAAACACCACGCTCAATATCCGCAATATATGTTTTTTTTCTATTTTCCATTATTCCCACACTTTCTATTCTGTATTAAAATTTTATAATCCTAATTCTTCTTTTATTTTAGCATAACCTTCTTTTTCAATTCTTTCCACTAATTCTTTTCCACCTGTCTTTACAATTTTTCCATTCATTAAGATATGAACAAAATCAGGATTTAAATAGTCAAGAACCTTATCATAGTGAGTAATTATAAGCAAAGCCGTATCCTTAGTCTTCAATTTTTGAACTCCTTCAAATACAATCTTTGTAGCATCAATGTCAAGTCCAGAATCAGTTTCATCCAAAATAGCTAATTTTGGCTCTAAAATTGCCATTTGCAAGATTTCATTCTTTTTCTTTTCTCCACCAGAAAACCCAACATTCAAGTGTCTATCTGCATATTCAGGATTAATGTGAAGTTTTTCCATTTTTTCTACTAATTCATTATGGAATTGCATTAAATATTGTTTTTCTCCAGTAACAGCTTCTTTTGCTGTTCTCAAAAAATCCTCAACAGTAAGCCCCGGTATTTCTTCAGGATATTGGAATGATAAAAAAATTCCCTTTTTAGCCCTTTCATCCACAGTAGCATCATTGATATTTTCTCCATCCAAAATAACTTCCCCAGAGACCAGTTCATGTTTCGGATGCCCCACAAGAATACTTGCAAGCGTAGACTTCCCAGCTCCATTAGGTCCCATAATTACGTGAACTTCCCCTTTATTTATAGTTAAATTTAGCCCTTTTAGGATTTCTTTCCCTTCTACTTCCGATTTCACATTTTTTAATTCTAATAAACTCATGTTAATTTTACCTCCAAAAATTTTATGAATATATTCAAATTCTCAAAAATTTTATAAACTGAAAAATTTGAATAAAATATATTAAATAGAACATATTTAATTTTTATGTTTAGTTCTCAAACTAATTTTATCATAAATTTATTTGTTTATCAAATTAAATATCTTTACAAATATTAATTTTTTACATTTTTTCAATAATTTAGACTTTCAAAACAAAAAATAATTGACAATATAAAACTTTATAATGGATTTTTTTTTAAATATATAGTAAAATAATTTCAAGAAGAACGTAATAAATAATAGATATTCAAATTTATAACAAACTTACCGTTTCAATAAAAATTATACAATATATTTCACAATTTAAACAGTATATTTTTTATAGATTCTTTTCAGCGAGCAGTTAAAACTCTTGTTACTAAATAAATAAAATATTATTCTATTTTTTATGAAACTTGATATAAAAAAAATAAATTATTGAAAAGTTTTTGGATACAAGGAGATGAATACGAAATGGATGAAAAAAGTAAATTAAAAAACGACTGGAAAATGACAGATGAGGAAATGGGAAATACAAATGTTCCTGTAATAATAAATAAAACTTATAATGAACTACTTCAGCAATTGACAGATACAATTAAAAAAAATGGACTAGATGTAGATATGATTAAAATTTCAGAGGCTTTTACACTTGCTTATGAATCACATATGGGACAAAAGAGAAAAAGTGGAGAAGATTATATTTTACATCCTGTGGAAGTGGCGGAAATACTGGCTGATATGCGAATGGATACAGATACGATTGTGGCTGGGTTACTTCATGATGTAGTTGAAGATACGCTTATATCTTTGGCGGATATAGAGTATAATTTTGGAGTAAATGTTAGAAAACTTGTGGACGGTGTCACAAAACTTAGAAATTTGCCTAGAACAAATAGTAAAAAATTGGAAAATATAAGAAAAATGGTTGTTGCAATGTCAGAAGATATTCGGGTTGTAGTTATAAAATTGGCAGACAGACTTCACAATATGAGAACACTAAAATATATGACACCTGAAAAACAGCTGGAAAAATCTAAAGAAACTCTTGAGATTTACGCACCAATTGCCCACAGAATCGGGATGGCTAGAATAAAATGGGAACTGGAGGACATAAGTTTTAGATTTCTGTATCCAGATGACTATTATGAAATTAAAGAGCTTGTTAATTCCAAAAGAAAAGAACGTGAGGAATACACGGCAAAATTCATTGAAAAAATAAAAGAAGAACTTGAGAAAAATCACATAAAGGGAGAAGTTACAGGGCGACCAAAGCATTTATACAGCATTTACCGAAAAATGCACGAAAAAGAAAAAAGATTTGTAGATTTGCATGATTTAATCGCAATAAGAATTATCGTTGAGAAGAAAAATGAGTGTTATAATGTACTTGGAATAATTCATGATTTATTTATTCCAGTATTTAAACGTTTCAAGGATTATATTTCACAGCCAAAACCAAATGGATATCAATCTATTCACACAACAGTAAAAGGTCCAAATGACCAAAATGTAGAAATCCAAATTAGAACAAGAAAGATGCACGAAATTGCAGAAGAAGGGGTCGCAGCCCATTGGAAATATAAAGAAAAAAAATCAAAATCTAAAAATGAAAAATTTTATGCAGATGCAAAAAAATTAACAGATTCTGTTCAAAGAAAAATGGATGAAAAAGAGCAAAAAGGATTTGCCCAAGAGATTACTGGAGATGTGCTCAAACAGACAATATTTGTATTTACACCTAAAGATGATGTTGTGGAAATGCCTAGAAATTCAACTGCCCTTGACTTTGCATTCCAAGTTCATACACAAATTGGGTATAGAACAATTGGAGTAAAGGTAAATGGAAGAATTACACAGCTTAATCAGGTGCTTAAAAATGGGGATAAAGTTGAAATTATGACTTCTAAAAGCATTAATAAAGGACCTGGAAAAGACTGGATAGAAATGGTAAATAACCATAGTTCACGTGTAAAAATTAGAAAATGGTTCAAAGATAAGGAATTTGAAGAAAAGTCTAAAGAAGGGGAACAAATTTTAGAAAAGGAATTTGAACGGCTTGGATTGAAATTAAAGGATATGCTTGAGGATGAGCGGGTTTTCCTTTATATGAAAAAATTCAATATTCCTGATAACAAGACGTTATTTTACAGATTCGCCATTGGAGATTTGTCACTTGACGGATTTTTAAATAAATTCGAGAAAAAGGAAGAAAAGGCTCTGGAAAAGGTTCTTGAGGAAGAAACAGAAAAGGCGAATAAACAAAAGGAAAAAAATAACGGCGGTATTAAAATATCTGGAACTGAAAACACAATGTACCGTTTTGCAAAATGCTGCAGTCCACTTCCAGGCGATGAAATAAGAGGTTATGTAACACGAGGACGTGGAATTGCAATACATCGCTCTGACTGTGAAAACTTTATTTCCCTTATGGAAAGGGAACCTGAAAGGGAAGTTGACGTTTACTGGGATAAATCTGCAATATCTGCCAATACAACATACGAATTTAATTTTACAATAAAAGCTTCAGATCGAAATGGATTGCTTCTAGATATAATCCAAATTTTAAACGAATATAAAATGAGCCTTTTAAATGTAAATACAAACTCTTTTAAAGAAAACGGAAACAGACGAATACTTATACATTTAAGAATAACAATAAGAAGCCGTGAAGATTTTGAAAGATTGGCAAATAATTTAAAATCAATGTCAGAAGTAATTGAAATAATAAAAAAATAAATTCATTAATTCTTAGTGGAAACAAGAAAAAAATGAGAATTAAAAATACTAATAAAGAAATTTTAGTACCAGAAGGTTTTGATTTAAGAGAAAGTCCGATTTTTTTTATTTAACAATTCTTTAAGCTCTGTTAAACCATTAAGGTTTTATCTTTATTACAAAAATGAAGAACGCCCTTTGCCGTTATATATTTATACTGAAAATTTTGAAGAATTTTCAAAAAAAGTTCAAATAAAGAATGTTGTAATGGATAGTAGAAAAGTTACAGAAGGCTCATTATTCTTTGCAATAAACAATGGAAATTCTTATGTAAAAGATATTTTAGATAAGGGAGTTAGTCTTGTAATAGCTGATAATACAGATGTAAAAGATGAAAGAATAGTAAAAGTTTCAAATACTATTGCTACTATGCAAGATTTAGCAACAAAATATAGAAAAAAATTAGATATACAAGTTATTGGAATAACAGGAAGCAATGGAAAGACTACAACAAAAGATATAGTTTATTCTTTACTTTCTGCAAAAGCTAAAACTTTAAAAACAGAGGGAAATTACAATAATCATATTGGTTTACCTTATACTCTTTTGAATGTAACAGATGAAGAGAAGTTTGTTGTTTTAGAAATGGGTATGAGTTCTCTTGGAGAGATTAGAAGATTGGGAGAAATTTCAAGTCCTGACTATGCAATAATAACTAATATAGGAGATTCTCATATTGAATTTTTAAAGACAAGAGATAATGTTTTTAAAGCTAAGACAGAATTATTAGAATTTGTTGATAAAAAAAATACTTTTGTTTGTGGAGATGATGAGTATTTAGGGAAATTAGATGTTAATAAAGTAGGATTTAATGAAAATAATGATTATAAAATAGAAAGTTATGAATTTTCAAATAAAGGTAGCAAATTTGTTTTAGATGGAAAAGAATATGAAA
>ERZ773069.907-NODE-907-length-18283-cov-20.434167_pt1 | contig 18283 bp, 19 predicted proteins | sample MGYA00580619_ERZ773069 | MGnify/ENA primary metagenome ERZ773069 (study PRJEB29015, sample SAMEA2738007) | human oral metagenome | biome: human oral; feature: human-associated habitat; material: dental | place: China | collected 2108 ...
CTAATAGCTAGCTCTGCAGGAATCCTGCTTTCCACTCCAAACTCAAGATATCTGTGTATAACCTCTGTTCTAGTACCTGGGATTCCTCTCCGCATAAGGATATTAGCTATATGGGGCTTTCCCGCTGAAGGAATCGCCCCTAGCTCTGCAATTTCTTCTCCAGTTAGCTCTATGCCATCCACTTCCCTAAGGTGTTCAATTCTAACTGCAAGTTTGTCTTCTCTCTTCGCCTCTGCAGCGGCAAGCGCCTTTATAAAATCTGGGTGATTGTCGTCATACGAGTAGCCGAGTATGTGACACTTAATGTCGCCTGCTTTGCAGGAGAATTCAATTCCTTTGAAAAATTCCATTCTCTCCGGTATATCATCTTCGACTTCGTGCACGCCGGCAGTCGTATCATGATCTGTCAGCGAAAACACTTTGACACCAGACAATTTTACCCTCTGTACAACCTCCGAGGGACTAAACGAACCATCTGATGCTGTAGTATGGAGGTGCATATCGACCAGCATTCTATTCTTATTCATACTGTACACCTCCTGCTTACTTAATATTTGTAATCTGTATATTGCGCGCTAGCTGCTAAGCTTAATATTATGATCATCTTCTAGTCGTGCGTTAATTCGCTATTCAGCTGTGAACTTCATGCCCTTAGTCTTGGCAACTTCCTTGCCCTGTGCGCTAAAGACAGCCTCAACACCTTTCTGCTTCTTGATAAACGCCTTTCCGCCATCTACACCTTTCATCAGGCAGATTGTGCTCATGGCATCTATATCCATCGAGCGACCTTTCTTAGCCACCAAGCTGACAGCCTCAAGCTGTGTCTCGACAGGATATCCCGTCTTGCTGCTTAGCACATGGTGGTAAATCTTACCATCCTTTTGGAACTGCCTCTCGTATATTCCTGAAGTTACGACGGTCTGGTTGTCCGCTGTCGTGGTTCCGATGATTTCGGTCCTGTCAGTATATGGCTTCTCTATTCCGATGATAAATGGGCTACCGTCAGGTTTACCACCTATCGTGGAAATGTTACCTCCAAGGTTAATCACAGCAGATGTTACGCCTTCCTTTTCGAGCAGCGTCGTAAGTTCGTCCGCAACATACCCCTTGGCAATTCCTCCTAGGTCGAGCTTAGCCTCGGGATCTATGATTCTTATCTTGTTTCCGTCGAACTGAATATTCTTATAGTTTACGTGTTTAAGAGCCTCGGTAATCTTAGACTGCTCTGGAACTACTGGATTCTCAGACTGAAAGTCCCATAGCCCTGAAACCGATCCGATAGTTATATCGAAATCGCCATCGGATAGCTCACCATACTTTACACCAGCCTTCACGACCTTGAGTGTATCCTTTCCAACAGTCACCCAATTTCCACCAGCATTGTTAATCTGACTGACTTCACTTGACTCGATTGTGTTGCTTAAAGTATTCTCAAGCTCGCGGCATCTTTTATAAGCCTTGTTGATTGCAGCCTCTGCCTTCTCCTTGTCCAGATCTCCATCCATGTCATATATCGAAATCTTGCACACTGTATCGAGATAGAAGCCCTCCTTTGATACTGGCTCAACATCCTTGGTGTTCTTGCAGGCTGTCTGTGTTATAATAACCGTTGCGATTATTGCGAATATTAACGAAAGTTTTATGGTTTGTTTGCTAAATTTAATCAATTTATTACCTCACAGTTAAGGGGTTACAGGGAATAACGAACAATGTTAAAAGGATTTATAAGAAAAGCTGATATCGTCCTCTTTATAATCCTCATTTCACTCGGTATCGCCTCCTCGGTATGGCTCAGCATGACGAGTCATTCAGGAGACAAAGTCGCCGTGACAGTAGATGGCAAGAAGTACGGAGTGTACAGCTTGTCCGAGGATAAAACTATCGCTGTAAAGCGCGGGAATAAGCTAAATGTAATCAAAATTAAGCACGGCTACGTGACCATGTCCGAAGCATCATGCGAAAATCAGGTGTGCGTAAAGCACAAAGCTATAAGCAAGACCGGGGAAAGTATAATCTGCCTTCCTAATAAAGTGGTCGTTTCGATAAGCGGAAAGGAGGCAAACAAGTATGACTCAGTCTCGAGTTAAATACTCAACCGAGCCTTCACGGAGGACTCCTCGTGGTCACAGCAGTAACGTCGCAACCGTTGCGCTTCTAGCTTCACTGGCGCTAATTTTATCGTACGTCGAAGCTATTATACCATATACTCCAGGCATTCCGGGGATCAAATTAGGGATAGCTAACTTAGTAGCTGTCGTTGCGCTGTATAAGCTCTCTGCCAAATACGCAGTTATGTTAAATGTCATTAGAATAGTAGTCGCTGGACTGCTTTTTACCGGTGTGTTCGGCATGCTCTACTCTCTCGCAGGTGCGACGATAAGCCTGATAGGAATGATTTTGCTCAAGAAGACCGACCTCTTCAGCATTACCGGTGTCAGTATGGCAGGTGGGTTCTTGCACAACATGGGACAGCTCGCCATTGCAGCATTACTCATCAATGACATCAGAATCTTCTACTACCTACCGGTGCTGATGATTTCTGGAACGATAGCCGGAGTTGCCATAGGCGTAGCTGCAGAATTGGTGATTAGAAGAGCTAAGTTTATAAGGTAGGCTTCTATTCATCAATTATCAAAACGTTTGATAAAGTTATGGATATACAGGTACTCACACTGTTAAAGCCCCATTTGCTGTTCTACAGCAAATGGGGCTTTAACAATTAATAGTTTCAGTTCAATAGAAATTTTTATTCTTTAATTATATATTTTCATGAAAAATCTGCGCTTCTAAAGCGTATAATAGTACAGTTGCAAACGCTGGTGATCTCATAGATGTTAATTCAAAGGATATAACGCTACATGCGAATATCACCAATACAAATTCATCTGCTACAGTAGCAAACGTTTCTCTTAGACTCGACAACAACGGATTTACACCTTCTGCAACCAACTATGCTGATGATTGGTCAGTAGACGCAGCAAGAGTACGCGGAAATGATATTTTCGATGCTTCCACTAGATCCGATATAAATATCGAGTATCAGTTCAAGAACGCCGCTCTCGGAACAACTACAACTACTCGTGCTAATGTTCTCGCAAGCGGGCTTCCAACTGGTTATACCTGGAGTGATTTGACTCGAATCAATATCTCTGGAAATCTTCAGCCTAATGAGAGCGTTAAGTACAATGTTCCACTTAAGCTGACTGCGAAGGCTGGCGCAAAATCAACTTATACATTCCGCTTCGGTAACACTTCTGGAGGAGTATACAGGACTGCTTCTCTTATCTTTAAGAGCATCAACAGGAACGAACTAGTTTCGTCTGTTCTTAACACTAGAATCCTAGCTACATATAGAAACAGCGATGGTTCATACACGGTTGCCGAGAAGAAGGTTCAGGACCTTATGCCTAATGCGACATCTAGCAATACGAAGTTCAACAACTTCCTAATGCAGATCCTAAGCACGTATGAGAATTCACCAGCTGACGGAGTGTTAACGAGCAACTCAGCATACTCGATTTCAACACTAGATATATTTAACGCTATCCACAATGATGGTTACACAACATTAGTTAGAAATGACAACACGCTCCTCCCAATCTACGCTTATTACACTAATGGTAGTTTGACTCTTAAGGATGTGAGCGGAAACCCAGTAAACGTATCGGATTATGGACTTAGCTTCTACGCACAGATTATAAAGGTACTAGATGCACCTGACGTAGTGAATTTAAAGGTTGGGGATAGCTTTAATGCTGAGCAGAATCTGATTTCTGCAGTAAATCCTGTTAATAGCAGCTCGATTCCATATTCAGATCTGACAGTTACGTCGAATGTAAACACTGCAGTTGCTGGCACATACCATGTTACATACACCTATAGATTAGCTGATGGAAAGACAATCTCCATCACCACTAAGGTGAAGGTTTCTGCCAGGGATGCTTCGGGCAGTAACGCTAGTAGCACACCAGCAAAAAAAGCTAAGGTTGTTAAGAAGAGACACCTCTCTCCTAAGACATCCGATTCAACATCAGCGGCAAGCTTAATAGTGCTCTGCGCATCGCTTACAGCTCTAGGTGCTGTAGTATATAAGCGCAAGAGATTCTAAGATATGATGATTAAGCTTTATTTAACAGCACTTTAATAGAGCTTATCGCTATAGATAATTACAATCAAAAACGACTGTGAGAGATGCACTCTTGCCTCACAGTCGTTTTTTCGTGCCACTATTCTGTTATGTCCTGCCTATTCGCAGCACTGCGATAATCATATTCAGCATGCAGTGCTTGAGTACAAATTAAAGCACTGCAGCTTCATTTACAGTATATATAATCATCCCCCCAGTCGGTTTACATCCTGTATTCCATAGTCCCTCAAAATCAAGCCACTTATAGCCGCTGTATGTCACGGCCTTAACCTTGAATCCGTCCTCGGTACCATCATACCCATTTACAAGATACCAATGCCATACATAGTCGCTGTACCTTGTATCCTTGTGCCTGAGTGTAAGGAACGGAATCGGTAATCCTGCATCTATCTGCTCCTTCACCTTTTCCGCTGCCTCCTCGTAGGTATGATCTCCTGAAAATTCGCTCACATCAACTCGGTACTCGCCGGCATCCCTGAGGTATTTGACATATCCATTTATATAAATAGAAAGTTTATTGATTCCAGTGAATCTAGGCCATAGATAGTCCTCCATCATATGCGCAAAGTCTACGTACTCTTCTCGCTTAACAACATCGGAGTCAAATGGATAAAGCTTTGTGAATCCAAGCTCACGCGCAAAGTACAAACTGCTCTCACATGCAGTCTCCGCACCACATCCACCTATTCGCATCCAGAACGTGCGAAACCAGTCCTGATTGCCACCATAAGATTCACCTATATAATGGTGATTCAATTCTCTCTTCATCCTAATCTATACCAATCCCCCAAAAGTAAAAGCAGGGCAATCACGCCCTGCGATATACGAAATCTTAATCCATATCTGGAATATCAGCAGTTTATGCCTCGAGTGCAGCATTAAGAGCATTCACCAGGTGGTCTCCATCAAGTCCGTGAACCTGAGCAGCCTGTCCGATTGACTCTCCCTGAGAAGCAGGGCAACCGATGCACATCATTCCGTTCTGGAAGAATACCTGAATTAAATCTGGATGCTCGTTGATAACATCACCGATAATCATATCCTTTGTAATCTTAGCCATTTATCTTTCATCCCCTTTCCGAATGTCATTTCTATTTTTCTATTGCAACAGTAACATTTTGAAGCTATAAAATCAATACCTAGAAAGTATCTTTTTAAATTCCTACTTATTCACTCGGAATTCACTTTACATGTTGGTTTTTAGTGCTATAATGAGATGTTAATTTTGTAAAATAGAATCGTATAATTTGATTGAGAAATTAAAAAGGGAGAGACTAATGCTAGAATTTAGACCTGTCAGATTAGATGACCAGGACTTTGCAAAAACCGTAATCTGCTCGAGCGGATGTCATGGTGCTGACTACAGTTTTGCAAATTTATATATCTGGAGGCACGCATATGAGCCAGAAATCGCCTTCATCGGCGAGCGTATGATTATAAGAATGCCTAAGTATGGATACATTTTCGCATATCCAAAGGGAAGCGGTGATGTTAAGCCAATTATCGAAGAGCTGCTAGAAGACGCACACTCGCGCGACCAGAAACTGATAATGCGTGGGCTCACGCCTAAAACACTCGAAGAGTTTGAGCCTGTGTACGGAGACCGTTTCACTATAGAGGAAAATCGCGAAGATGCTGACTACATATACACAGTCGAGAAGCTGCGCGATCTCAAGGGGCGCAAGCTTTCTTCAAAGCGTAATCACATCAAGCATTTTGAGAGAAATGGAGAATGGAAATTTAAACTCATTGAAAGCGGCGAAGATATAGATTCTGCAAGAGCATTCGTCGCTGAATTCTACAAGGAAAAGGGGGATCCTGACCTTGTCAAAGAAGCGGATGCTATCGAGCAGATGTTCGAAAACTACGAAGCACTCGGTTTCTTTGGAGGACTTCTGTACCAGAACGGAGAGCCTGTTGCATTCACGGCGGCTACTCAGCTCGATCAGCTCACTATGGATGTCCATTTTGAGAAGGCGCTCCCTGGTGTTGAAGGCGCATACACTATGATTAACCGCGAGTTTGTAAAGGCTATTTCCGAGAAATTCCCTGATGTAGAATACATTAATCGCGAAGAGGACATGGGGATTGAAGGTCTTAGGAAGGCCAAGGAAAGCTATCACCCAGATGTCCTACTCATGAAATACACCGCTTATGAAAAATAACTACATAATAAGGCCCAGGGAGGATTCCGACTTCGATGATTTCATTTCACTACGCAGAAAAGTTTTCGGAGATGATGAGGAGTTTATCGAATTCTTTGACAATTGCTTTCGAGATGACTATCTGGATTTTCTAATTATTGAAGATCAAGATGGTGGCGGGATGCTTCAGGCATCCCTCACCCAGTTCGACATGGGAAAATTAGTTGTTCCTGAGGGCAAAGTTTCAGATATAGCTGGTAAATCAATAGAGATGAGCTACGCAATATGCACCGACCCTGCGGCACGAGGAAAAGGTTACGGATCACACATAACCGTATATGCCAGAGAGATTGCCGAGAGCAGCAGAAAACTATCGATGCTCTCACCAGCTGAACCTAGCCTAATAAATTTCTATGAACCGCTTGAATACAAGAAATTCATGTATGCCGAGCAGGGTTCTGTCCTGGCATCTGAGCACGTTGATTTTGAATTCTCCCATCTTCAGACTAAGCTCTTAACACCGCAGGAATATAATAATTATAGAGAAGCGATTTTAGCAAATCGCGTCCATATCAAGCTGTCAGAAGGAGCTCTGAGATTCGCAGCTGGGCTGGTAACGCATGCTACTGCGAGCTCTGCGCCTACTCTGGATGCTGGATCAGCTGATTTGGCAGGCTCTGCGCCTGCTCTGAATGCTGGATCAGAGGCACCTGATTGCTCTGGATTTTTGCTGATTTCCGATGGCGCTGAGCCTTTGGCAATCGCAGCGTGTGAGGCCGCGGAAGCGAGCTCTCTCGCTGCGGCCGAGCTCCTCACCTTCAGTGAATCTGGTGGTCATAAGGAGCTCGGGATTGCAATCGCGAAGGCACTCGCCGCTAGATGCGGCGCTCAGCGATGCGACTACATGATGCCTAGCAGATCTGGTAGCGAAACGTCCGCTGCGCTTGGGATGCTCTCGGCCAGCTACGAGGAGCTTGCTGAGATCTACAGCGCCGCTCCTGGCGAGTGCCCTCCTTATATGGGCTTCACCTTCGGTTAGCCCCTGACCATTTATGACTGTCAATCTTCGGAATCTGGACCAGATCTCAGATTTCTGAAGCTCGCCGTCATAAGTTTCGGGTTCAGATTCAGATTGCACATAGCTCACAGATCTAAGCTCGTGGACGAGATTTCAATTTCTGAAGCTCACTATCTCCGTTTCGGACTCAGATTCAGATTGCACAGATCCGCCAAGCCTCGAGATCTCACCTCGTACACGATTTTCAGGTCTCTAGGCTACAATAGCCTTCGGTTCGCCCATAGGCAAAATACATGCATGAAAAACCAGGAGTACCAACTCCTGGTTTTTCAATGTGCTAATTGTCATTATGATTACTATCTATCCCCTTTTAAGCTTTTGTATTATCTATTTAAAAGTTAAGGCATAAATGATATTGACAAAGATATGAATATCTGTGATAATTTTTTCAATTAGATATATCTAATTAGCACTAAAAAAGAAAGGAACAAATCCAGATATGTGATATATAGAGCTGGAAGGCGTTTTGTCAGATATTCATACGAAATAGTAGGTGTTTCACGAAAATGAGGTTTATGAAAAAAAATGAGTAAATTATATAAAAATATAATATATATCTATGAAGCTGTTTTCTTTATGGCTTATGGAATATATAACATGTTTGATGTATCCCCATTACATTCTGCTATTAAAACTGGATCTTCAATATCCATTATATTAGTCTTAATATATACATATAAAATGCTCGAGAAAGACGAGAAAGAAAAGAAAGATGCTAACATGACGGTTATGTTTCTATCGTTAAATTTTATGATTACTGTAGGGTTAGGTATTCATTAAAGTTGCATTACTAGTTGATATCCATCTTGAAGTACGGGATGATTGATTGTCCTAGTTTTGATCCCTTGAGAATGCATTTTGTAAGAGCACTTCGGACAGAATTGGGGTGTAGATACACTTCCAAAAGTAACAATTTTCTTTAACCCTTGAACTTCGCAAGATAATAGCTCAAGGTCGTTGTCTTCTATGTCTAGTAAAGATGTGATAATATTCATATGAATTCCTTTCTCAGATGTTTACCCAAAAACATATTATGAGAAAGTGAAAAGCGAGGCAAGCGTAACATTGCCTCGCTTTTCATATACAATCTGCCACTAAAACTAGCCCCGAAAAAACATGATTGACGAGATTCTCTCATCAATCATGTTTTGTTTTCTCATATCATATCTGAAATTTTCAGATATCTATGCTTAAGCTATTTAGTTTCCTAAATATTACTGCTCTCTCTTCTTTCTAGCAAATAGCGCTACTCCAAGACCAATCACACTCATAAATAGTGTAGCTGCATATGCCAGGATAGTGTCATCATCTCCAGTCTTTGGAACATTGTGCTTTCTTGCAGGTGCAGCCTTAACTGCTGGAGCCTGCTTAGACTGCGTAGTTGTAGTAGCTGATGTCGAAGGTGCAGCTGGTGTTGTAGCAGATGGCGTAGATGGTGTAGATGGTGTTGTTGGTGTCGATGGCACTGACGGAGTAGTCTGTGCTGTTACAGCCTTGTACACATACACCTTGTCTCCATTCGCCTCCTCGCGAGTCGATGCAAGCTCATATCCAGCGATATTTTCACTGCCATGTATCCCAAACTTTGTAGGTTTTAACTCAGTTCCATCTTCTGTTACGTAGTGTGTAAAATCTATATCTATGCGGATTATACGATTTACAACGTTAGACGTTGTAATAGATTCGAGAGTACTTGTGCCCCATCCGAACTGATTCTCGTTACCAACCTGTATACTATCGTTCACTAGCGCTTTTACATCATTATAGATGACATCCGAAGTGTAATCCCTGTAATTTGAATCATTCATTCCGTTCATAAAATTTAGATCAATATTGAATTTAGCATCCTTGCTACCATTTGAACCTACGGAATCAACGATTACCTGATTTGCCTTTAAAGCTGCATCTATCTTAACGATAGTCTCATATGGAGTTTCCTCCTTAACCTCTGCCGTGATATTCCAGTATCCACTCATGTCAAATAATGCTACTGACTCCGCATCGTCAATTCTCACATTAAACCTTGGATCTGCATCCTCAATAGGGAAATCAAGCAAAACTCTAGGATAATACACATACATGCTACCTGGATCGATAATTATGTTCTTCACAGTGTATTCAGTGTTATCGCTCTGATCAATCAGGGTAGCTTCCTTAGCGTAATACATAGTATCATAATATGTCTGTGGATCCTGCGGATTTCCTTCTGTAGCGCTGTGCACAACATAAGTATCCAGATTGCTCCAATCTTTAACCTTTACAGTATTTCCAGAATGCGAATCACTCGAGTCCACGATTAGATCATAATCCTGTGTAAGCCTTTCCTTCCTTGTTCGCGACTCGAAAGCCGATATGTAATTGTCCTTACCTGGAATCTGTATCCGCTAGTAGTATTAGAAACAGTTGAGTTCCCTAGACTAGTTGTTGCACCGTCTGCAGGCTCAGTCGCTACGAAGTTATTTATAGCAGATTGCTCATTAGCCGTAACAGCATCATCTGCATACACATTAACAGCCAAAGAAGGTGCCATCATTAGAGACACACCTACAGCTGTTGTCTTTAACATTTTCCTCCTACGCTTGTTAATTCTTTTAGTCATTTTAATCTCCTTATGCGCCAATATTTATGCGTTTAGTAGTTTATCGAGATTATACACTTTATTGGTACACTTGCACAGCATTATTTTTAATGCAATCATATTTTTCACTATCTTATTTTGCATTCACTTATGCTTATTCCACCTTTTATTATTATCGCCAATATTTCAAACTATCTGCTCCAAGTAGTGCATATTAATAGAATTCCTGCTATGATCTCTTGCTATCACACCTCAATGAATATTAATTTATACTCGAAACCGTAGAACACTAAAAACCCTCCTCACTGGTCGTCCAGCAAGGAGGGTGCATATCACTATTAAATAATAATGCTCAACGTTCATTTATCTGTCTGAGTTCTGCAATTATTTACTCGTCTGATAGAAATGAATCATCCGCCTCTTCATCTCATCTGATACCGGCAGCCTATCTACTAGGTAGTAATAGCCCACAAGTTTTCCATCAATAACCTTCTTGAGCCTCTCTAAGTATTCATCACCCAACTTGTCCTTAGGCACGTACTTCACATTAGAGCTCCAGAACGACTGTATGAACAGCGCTGAAACCAGTAGATTAACTTCCTGATTCATTTCCGGCGTGATATTCTCAAATATGTGTGCAAACACCTTGTCGAGCACCAGATGCTTCTCGTCACGCACAGTCATTATCGAAGACTCATTTGTCTGATTATAGTAGTATAGGGCATCGTCAATGTAGTATACAGAACCAGCTAAAGCTACCAATATCGGCCATAACGAGAGATCTTCGTAGTATGAGTGTTCTAGGTAGCGAACTTTTTCAAAAAGCCTTCTGTCATACATCGAAATCGTTCTGCATGGCAGTAGCCACATGGCGCTTCTTATTGAAACTTCCCCAGAGTGATGACCATTTTCTCGGAGGCATCCGTGCTGTCGTTGATCACGCACAGTATCTCAAGATTTTGGTAGTACTGATTAGTGATGGACTCTAGGCATTTATCTATATACTGCTCTCCGTTATATATCGGAATTATCACTGAAATTAGCGGCTTGATATCAGCACCTCCTTACAATCAATCGGTTATTCCCGAATCATTACCGTACGATAATCCGGATCCATATATTCGTACCCGAAGGTTCTGAATACAGATTCGTATTTCTTGTTAGTCATTGCTAGGATTCTACTATCGTTAGGTGCTACGGCGATAAGAAAATCATCAATCTCCTTGTAGAGCTGCATATCAGCACCACTATCTTCATACGCTGGATCCACCATGACATCGGTAATCAGAAAATACATTGCACCATCTCCCGATACTCTGCCAAACGCCACAAGCTCACCATTTACATATAGACCCACCATGAACAGGCCGTCCCGCAGCGCTTTGATGACTGTCTTCGGACTACGTTTACGCTCACCGCACTTATTCATTAATTTAATCAGCTCTGTGGGGAGCGTTCTATTTATACGAGTCTCTGCCTTAATCATAGTACATTCCCAAATTATAGTAACGAAGTATCATCAGAGGGCTATTAATCGACCCTCAAAATCTCATTATAGATCATTGATTAGATTGCTCATCTAATCCAGTTACTATTTAACCTTAAAAGCGTCTTCAACTACTTCTTCAGCTAATTCTTCAACCTCTTCATCTACTGCTGCTGCTCCAAGCTTCGCTGATTCTACTGCTGACTCAGCCTTCGCAGCTTCCTTAGCTACCTTTTCAGCCTCCTTCACTGCTTTAGCCTCTGCAGCCTTAGCAGCCTTTGCAGCCTTTGCTTCTGCAGCCTTTGCTGCCTTCTCTGCTTTTTCTACTGCTAGCACCTCGAGTTCTTCCTGACTAAGGTAGTTATCAGGATTTAGCTTTCTAACCTCATGCAGAACTGCTGCTGCTGCAAATAGAAGAACAGCAAATACGATGTATGACAAGCTCTGATTTAGGATATAAGAAAGGGCATCTCCGAAGTGCTCTCCAATTGATGATCCATATGTCTTGAAGTAGTTTCTAAGGTATGTGATTGAATTGAAAATTGCATATAGCGCATATACGGAAACGATTCCTGTGCATACGTAAAGTCCAATTATAACCTTTGATGTCTTAAGCTTCTTGTTGTTCATGATTCCAACCTTTCCTTAAATGAAATTTATAAAATATTTATTAATTCTCTTGAAATATAACATATCCGTCCATATCATATCATGAATTCCGCGTGGTTGTTATGTGAATGCTAGTCACAAACGATATCACTGCTCTATATCCCAATTAACCGCAGATATTCCGTGTCTCTCGAGGAAATCATTAGCACGAGAGAAGTATTTGCCACCGAAAAACCCTCTGTACGCGGATAGCGGACTCGGATGAACACCAACTATTACAAGGTGCTTTTTATTCGTGATAAGCGGCAGCTTAGACTTAGCGTTAGACCCCCACAAAATAAACACCAATGGTTTCTCTCGTTCATTTAATTTTCTTATAACCGCATCCGTCAGCTGTTCCCAGCCTTTTCCGCGGTGCGAATTAGCCTCGTGCTCTCTAACTGTGAGCGCTGTGTTGAGAAGCAAAACCCCAGACTGAGCCCAGGGAATCAGGCAGCCGTTATCCATCTCTGGCGGAGCAATCCCAAGGTCTGAATTTATCTCTTTAAAAATATTTACCAGAGACGGCGGTTGCTTCACACCCTTCTTAACCGAGAAAGCCATACCGTGAGCTTGTCCTTTCTCATGATATGGATCCTGTCCGAGGAGCAGAACCTTTACATCGTTATACGGAGTGTATCTGAAAGCTGTAAATATCTCATCACGCGGTGGGAAAATTGTATGGGTCTCATATTCTTCATCGAGGAATCTCTCGAGCTCTCCATAGTACGGTTTCTCCATCTCTTCGGCGAGTATGGCATCCCACTCATTTCCGATTTTAAGTCCTTTTGTACCCATAATTTCTCCTATAGCAACATTTATTTTCTGCGATGCTTTGCTGGATGAAGCGCTTCCTGCCTTGCATCGTATACTTTATACACTAGCCATGCCATGAGCGAACCTATGATCGCTCCTGTAACTACATCTCCAGGATAGTGAACGCCTACATAGAGTCTCGAAAGTGCAATCAAGAACGCAAGTAAAAGCGCCGGTATTCCATACTTCTTAGATCCATTCAGGTATATACACATCGCTGCTGCAAACGAACTAGCCGAATGACCAGACGGGAAAGATGCATCGTGTTGCTTGCCAATAAGCCTCTGAACACCGTCAAATACTTCATACGGTCTAGTCCTGCCTATTAAATCTTTGAGAAGCAGGTTATTTACAAGGTATGTGAGCGCAAGTGATGCGAACATGAGTAGCCCATACTTCCTGGTACGTTTAAAAAGCAGAAGCAGCACTGCAATCACAATCCACATAATCCCAGCATCTCCCAGGTGAGTGAATACCTTAACAACAGGTGTCAATGAGTCATGAACTGCAAGGTGCTGAAACTTTATGAGCAGCGAACAGTCGAAATTTCGAATAGTCTCTAACATTTAAAACTCCCATCTACTGTACTCTTAGTTAGCTATATTATCGTCGCCATCTGCGTTATCAATATATATCTTGTGTAATCTCATGCCGAAATCGCACAGAATCTCATAGTTGATAGTTCCAATTTTACCAGCAATCTCTTCAGCTGAGATTTCATCATCCCCTGAGCGTCCCATGATTACAACCTCATCTCCTGCCGCTACCCCTGCTACATCCGTCACATCTATCATGCACTGATCCATGCAAATGCTTCCTACGACCGGAACTCGATGACCCTGCACAAGAACCTCTGCCTTGCCAGTGAGTGTCCTCGAATAACCATCCGCATAGCCGATAGAAATTGTGGCAATCTTGCTCTCTCTATCCGCTACAAACCTCCTGCCGTAACTGATTGAAGTTCCAGCTGGCACTGTTTTAATATGGATAATATATGCTTTTACAGACATAACTGGCTTTAGATCAAGTCTCGTCTTATCCACCTCTTCAGACGGATAGCATCCATATAGGATTATCCCGGGTCTTACTGCATCGAAATGAGTCTTCGGATAGTCCATAATCGCAGCGCTATTGGCTATACATAGCATAGGAACATTGATGCCACAGCCTGCGAGTTCCTCATAGAAGTCGTTAAACAGCGAAAGTTGCTTGTTCGTGTACGTCGAATCAGCTTCATCAGAAGTCGCAAAGTGTGAAACCATACCGTTGATACGGAGACCCTCAAGCTCATCGATTTCCTCGATTTCAGTTCTCGCAAATTCCTTTTCCAGCGGTGTCTCTATCCTGTATCCGATTCTACCCATACCAGAGTCAATTGCGATGAAGCAGTCTATCACTGCACCTTTATTCATAGCAATTTCGGATTTTTTCTTAGCTCTATCTAAACTCACGATAACAATCGTAAGGTTCTGCTCTATTATTATATCGGTGCAATCCTCTGGAACTAAACCGAGAATAAGTATGCTCTCGTTAAAACCAGCCTCGCGTAGCTCGAGTGCTTCCTCAATCGTGGCAACCGCAAAGCGTTTAACCCCATTATCACGAAGCACTTTCGCACAGCGCACACTTCCGTGCCCATATGCATCTGCCTTTACAACGCCTATTATCTCATTATTACCTATTACTCTTTTGATTTCTTTGATATTGTGGTCTAGCGCCGATAGGTCGATTTCCACCCACGTCTGGCGCATTGATTCCTTATACATTTTTTACCCCTTTAAGTATTTAGTTCCTGACAGCTAGGCCGTCAGGAACTGTCTCTGTCAGTAGGTTATACTTTATAAATTGCATGATTTCATGCGAGCTGCAGGTTATCCCCTGCAAATTGCAAGTCATATCCTCGCAAATTACCTAAGTATTAGTTCTTCGCGCGCTGGTCCGTTTGAAACCATAGATACACGAACTCCGATTTCCTTTTCAATCCTCTCGATGTAAGCCTTGCACTCACTTGGCAGATCATCGTAGTTCTTGATACCTCTTATATCAGTCTTCCAACCTGGAAGCGTTTCATATACTGGCTTAGCCTTCTCGAGGAGCGGTGTGTTAGGAAAGTCCTTTGTCACCTCGCCATCGATTTCATAGCCCACACAAATCTTGAGCTCATCTAGATATCCAAGAACATCGACAACTGTAACTGCAACCTCCGTAGCTCCCTGCATCATGCAGCCATATCTAGTTGCAACAGCATCGAACCAGCCGACTCTTCTAGGCCTGCCTGTGGTTACGCCAAATTCGCCGCCATCTCCACCGCGTCTACGAAGCTCATCTGCCTCATCTCCGAACAACTCGCTTACGAAAGCTCCTGCTCCAACCGCAGAAGAGTAAGCCTTTACAACGGTAACTATCCTCTCAATTGCATATGGTGGAAGTCCAGCTCCAGTAGAACCGAAGCCTGCAAGTGTCGACGATGATGTTACCATCGGATAAATGCCGTGGTCAGTATCCTTAAGTGCTCCAAGCTGACCTTCTAATAAGATTTTTTTACCCTCACGAAGCGCATCATTAAGCACCTGCGAAGTATGAGCAACGTATGGTCTCAGTATTTCAGCATATTCCATTAATTCCTCATAGATATCTTCTGGCTTAATCTGTGGTTTGTGATACAAGTTCTCGAACAGAACATTCTTGATAGTGCATACGTTCTCAATCCTCGCCATCAGGACTTTCTTGTCCGCATAGAGATCCGCAACCTGAAAACCGATTTTGGCATACTTATCGGAGAAGCACGGTGCGATTCCCGCCTTGGTCGAACCAAACGAGTGCCCCGCAAGTCTCTCCTCTTCATAAGCGTCAAGCGCCATATGATATGACATTACTAGCTGTGCTCTATCTGAAATGATGATTTTGCCATGTGGGACACCTGCTTCCTCAATGGACGCAAGTTCTTCGATGAACTTCTTGGCGTTGACAGCCACTCCATTTCCGAGAACACTTACAGCTTCTTTGTTAAAAATGCCTGATGGCATGAGGTGAAGTCCGAATTTACCAAATTCATTCTTGATAGTGTGACCAGCATTACTTCCGCCCTGGAATCTCACGATATAATCGGATTCCTGCGCGAGTACGTCTGTGATTTTACCCTTACCTTCATCGCCCCAATTAGCACCTACAACTGCTGTGATCATAAAAACCTCCTTGTGCATTGCGCCACCGCGCCTCTGCCACGACTTTATGACCCCGTCGATTCGCATCGCAAACCGACCTTCTGTAAAGCCTTGCTATAAATCCCTTCCCCCGCACTAATAGTACTTGAGGATTATTAAATATGAATTAAATATACCTTAAATATATTCAATCTTACTTGTATTACGCCAGATTCCCATCTTCTCGGCTTCCTGAATCAGTTCTTCCCTAAAATCAGGATGTGCCACGCTGATGAGACTCTCGGCTCTCTGCCATGTCGACTTACCCTTTAGATTGACTGCCCCATACTCGGTCACTACATAATGAGTTGCCGTCCTAGGCGTAGTGATAATCGACCCTCTCGGCAGCGTAGGGTGAATGAGAGATACAACCTCACCGTTAGGCTTCGTCCTTGTCGAATGCGTGCACATGAAGCTCTTACCATTCTTGGATAGGAAAGCTCCAAGCACAAAATCTAGCTGTCCACCAGTTCCTGTAAGCTGCCTAAAGCCTGCGCTCTCTGAACAAACCTGCCCATACAAATCGACCCCAACGCAGCTATTTATCGAAATGAAGTTATCTATCTGTGAAATGGTGTGCACGCTATTGACGTAATCAACCGGCGCCGCGCAGCAGATAGGGTTGTCATCGATAAAATCGTATAGTGCCTTACTGCCGACTGCTGCCGTATATACGGTCAATCCCTTGTCAACCTTCTTTTTGTTGGTAAGCTTACCAGCGTAATAGAGATTCATAAATGAATCTACGATCACCTCGCTGTGACCACCGAGGTCACGGATATCGGACTCTGCGAGCAGACCGCCGATTGCATTTGGCACGGCTCCGATTCCGAGCTGGAGCGTGCTTTCATTTCTAATGCGATCCACTATCGACTCAGCAATCCTTCTATCCTCAGGACTCGCTGGTGCCGCCTTGAACTCAGCTAGCTCAGGGCTCTCTCCCTCGATTATATAGTTTACATCGGATATATTGATGTGCGACTCATATCCGAGCGCAATCGGCATCTTCTCGTTAACCTCAACGATGACAATCTTAGAATTTCTGATAATTCCGAGAAGGTCAGCATTAGTAGGTCCAAAGTTAAAGTTGCCATATCTATCCATCGGTGCAACCTGAATGCAGCAGATATCGAATCCGTTGCCCTCTTGCCCCCAATATAATGGTTCTTCATTGAATAGAATCGGTACATACCAGCAGTTGCCTGCATCTGCCATCATCCTGTCCATAGCGGTATAATGAGATGAATAAAATCTAACTGTGTTTACGTCCCTCGTCGCCTTGAAAGTCTCTAGTAGATCATTTCTCACAGCAACTTCAGTCTGAATCTCTAATCCGCGAAGGAGTGTATCGGTCTTGAGGCGCTTGCCAAGGGCTCTGTCCATGTAAATGGAGCTCCCTGTTCCCACGCCGAAGTGCAGCCTATAGTTGCTTTTAACAAGGCTGGCAGCGAAATCTGCATCGATTAACTTAGTCTTGTATTCACTCTGCACTTGACTGATATCGTACATAGTTGTCCCTCCGTTTTCCTAAATTGTCACTATTTACCGCAAACTTTTTTGTGGCAAAAGGACAAAGTTATTTTAGCCCATTTATGGCTTTTTTTCAAGCATTTAAGCCTCTTCAGGTCTCTTCAAATCTTAATATTTGCTTATCTTTCAGTGTTGAATTCTAGTAGTTTTTGTCAATTAGTGGCAGATGATGCACCATGAATCATATCGGATTCTCGAGTATTGTCGCACTAGAAAAGGACATGAGATGGCCCCATGTCCTTCACTCCCGATTGATTATTTGACTTTGTAGAATCTTTTATAAACCTAGCCACTCGCGACCATAACGACGGGTGATACCTTATCTATATACTAGAACTAGTCGCGCTTCGATAGAAGATCTCTGATCTCTGTAAGCAGCTCAACCTCTGGCGTTGGTGCTGGCTCTTCCTCAACTGGCTCCTCTGCCTGCTTTCTCTTAGCCTTGCTTAGCGCCTTGATAATGATGAACACGGTTAACGCGATGAGTAGGAAGTTGATGATCGCCTGGATAAATACACCGTAGTTAATAGCGGCGCTTCCAACTGTAACCTTTAGTCCCGAGAAATCAATTCCTCCGATAATTACACCTACGATTGGCTGTAGCTTTACAATAGATGTGAGACCTCAAGGGTAGAAAAAAGCGATTGAGTCCG
>ERZ773069.912-NODE-912-length-18245-cov-5.986861_pt1 | contig 18245 bp, 16 predicted proteins | sample MGYA00580619_ERZ773069 | MGnify/ENA primary metagenome ERZ773069 (study PRJEB29015, sample SAMEA2738007) | human oral metagenome | biome: human oral; feature: human-associated habitat; material: dental | place: China | collected 2108 ...
TGCCCGGTTGGGCACGACGGTTCTCCCCCCTCGATTGGGTCGGTCACCTTCCGGGCGAGACGGCCGACGGCGCCGCGGTGCTGCTGCTCGCCACGGGCACCGCGGTCACGGTCCTGGCCGGAGGATACGCGCTCGACCGCCGTGATCTGCTGCATGGTTGAACGGCCGGGCCTGCTCAAGCGCACGGCGCCGTGCTCCGGGCACGGGTGCCGTTGCCCCAGGACGATGCCCATGTGCACAACCATCCGGTGTTGCTACGGACCGCTCAAGAGCACGATGGCGACGCCGAGCAGGAGGGCCACCGCACCGAGGATCCCCCACGCCCTCGTCTCCATACCCATCGACTCGCCAACCCCCGGTTCTGAAACCATCCGGTCCACGGCACAGCTCCGCTCCGGACACCTCACCGCCCTCATCCCATTTGCCGAGACACCGATGTGGGGTGGCGCGGTTTCCCCGGTTCTCTGGCCCTGAGCGTCTCCAAGTGGAACAATTGAGTGATGCACGCGCTATCGGTATCAGCGACGAGACCGACCTCGTCGGTTTCCCCACGCCCGCTCTCCGTGGTCGATCTGTTCCGCGTGGGCATCGGTCCTTCTTCCTCCCACACAGTTGGACCGATGCGCGCCGGGGTGGCCTTCGCCTCGGAGCTGGCGGGATCTCCGCGAGCGGACGAGATCAGACACATCACCGTCGACCTGTTCGGTTCCCTGGGGGCAACGGGTCGCGGTCACAGCACCGACCGGGCGGTCCTGCTGGGGCTCGGAGGCCACGCCCCTGAGTCCGTCTCGATTCCCGAGGTCGAATCCCTGCTACCGACCCTTGCCTCCTCGGGTCGGTTACCCGTCGCGGGGATCGGGCAGGTGCCGTTCGACATGGCCAAGGACATGCGTTTCGTACCGAGAACGGTGCTGCCTTATCACGTCAACGCCCTGACTATCAACGCCTGCGACGCCGCCGGTGAGACGTTGCTGCGCCGCACCTACTACTCGATCGGTGGCGGGTTCGTCATGGAGCAGACCAACGACGACCCCCAGGCCCCGCAGGTGCGCCCCCTGGATCGAGTGAAGGAGGACGCTTCCCCACTCGCCCTTCCCCATCCTTTCGGCAAGGCCATGGAGTTGCTGAGTGCCTGCGACAGGTCCGGCCTGTCGATCGCCCAGCTGGTCCACGAGAACGAGGTCGCCATGCGACCTGAGGAAGAGGTGGATGCCTATCTTGATCTCGTGGCGAACACGATGTTCGACTGCATCGACGCGGGACTCCAGGAACACGGGATCCTGCCCGGCGGCCTCAACGTGTTGCGTCGCGCCGGAACCCTGGCGAAGCGGCTGCGTGAACGCGAGACCTGCCAGCCCCGTGAACTCCCGGACTCCATGGAATGGGCTGCCACCTACGCGGACCCGATGCGGGCAATAGACTGGGTGAATCTCTACGCCCTGGCGGTCAACGAGGAGAACGCGGCCGGCCATCGCGTGGTCACCGCCCCGACGAACGGCGCGGCCGGCGTGATTCCTGCCGTCATCGGGTTCCTGACCTGCTACTGCCCGGAGGCCGGGGTGCCCTTCGGGATGTTCACTCCCCTCGACCAGGGCGGCCATTTCCCCTTCCGTCTCTCCCCGGCGGACCGGGAGGGAAACAGCGCGAAGAGACGCCAAGCGGTGCATCGTTTCCTGCTGGCGGCAGCCGCCGTCGGTTCCCTCATCAAGACGAACGCTTCCATCGCGGGAGCGGAGGTCGGCTGCCAGGGTGAGGTCGGTTCGGCCTCGGCCATGGCGGCCGCGGGTCTCGCGCAGGCCCTGGGTGGCACGCCCCGCCAGGTGGAGAACGCGGCGGAGATCGCCATGGAGCATTCGCTGGGACTCACCTGCGACCCGGTCGCCGGGCTGGTGCAGATTCCCTGCATCGAACGAAACGCCATCGCCGCCAGCAAGGCCATCAACGCGGCCCGCATGGCCATGTGGGGGGATGGACGCCACACTGTGAGCCTGGACATCGCGATTGAGACGATGCGCCAGACCGGCAAGGACATGCTCTCGAAGTACAAGGAGACCTCGGAGGGCGGACTGGCCGTCAACGTCGTGGAGTGCTGAAACCGCACCCTCCCGGGCCATGTCCAGCGGTCAGGAGGGCAACTCTTGTGGAAAATGTGGCCTTGGGTGGATGATAGGGCTCATGACACATGCACGATCCGATTCCCCCGCGACGAGGGGCCCGGTTCCTTCCTGGATTGGGCGTGTGCTCCCCGGGTGTGTGTTCTGCCTGGCCGCCGCCGGAATCGGCTACGCAGTCAACCTGTTCCTGCCCGGCGTCAGCGCGTTGATCATCGCGATCGTGCTGGGGGTGCTCCTGACCAATGTCATCCACCTGCCGGATGCCCTCTCCCCCGGTATTGATTTCTCGGCGAAGAAGCTGCTGCGCGCGGGAATCATCCTTCTCGGACTCAAGTTGTCGCTGACCAGCATCATCGACCTGGGTGTGCCGATGCTGCTGGTGGTCGCGTGCATAGTCACGGGCGGAATGCTGGGAACGGTTCTGCTGGGAAGGCTGCTGCGGGTTCCCCCGAACCTGTCCCTGCTGATCGCCTGCGGATTCTCCATCTGCGGAGCCGCCGCCGTGGCGGGGGCCGCCGGGGTCACCGATCCGGACGACGAGGCCGAGGAGGACACCATCACGGCGGTGGCACTGGTGGTGATCTTCGGAACCCTGATGATTCCCCTCGTGCCGCTCGTGGCGGGCCTGCTCGGCCTGGATGTCGTGGCCGCCGGAAAATGGGCGGGCGGTTCCACCCACGAGATCGCCCAGGTGGTGGCGATCGGGGGTGTGATCGGCGGTGGGGCGCTGGCCGTCGCGGTCGTCGTCAAACTCGCTCGTGTGCTGTTGCTGGCGCCCGTGATCGCAGTCCTGAGTTTCCGGCAGCGCCGGCTTCAAAGATCGGACGTACCCGGGCGGCAGGCATCACGCACCAAACTTCCCCCGATCGTGCCGCCTTTCATCCTCGGGTTCCTGGCGATGGTGCTGCTGCGTTCCTTCGTGGCGTTGCCGGGGGCGGCGCTGGGCGCCGGTGAGACGTTGCAGACCCTGCTGCTGGCGGCCGCCATGTTCGGGCTGGGGTGCGGGGTGAGGGTCAGGAATCTCCTGAAGGTCGGCCTGCGGCCCTTTGGCCTGGCGGCCGCATCGACGCTGCTGGTCGCGGTGATCGCCCACGCCGGGGTCTCGCTGGCCGGCTGAGACCAGGGGTCAGGTCAATCCACCATCGCGTTTCCCGGCCACGTGGGAGACGGGCCGCAGCAACGGTCGGCCCTTCCCGTGTTCGTCGATCATCTGCCATCCCAGCGTCAAGGCCTTTCCTCCCCGGCCCGTGGCCCGGGGCCTCAGCTTTTCCTGCCCAGAAGTTTGAGATGCACGATGATCGTGCGGCGTTTGCGGTCCGCCACCATCATTGCGATGCGCGATCCGATCTTGAGCCTTCTCCTGACGCCGGGCTCCATGTCCTTGAAGAAAGGACGTTGTTCGAGCAGTTCCGCACCGCATGCGCGGGCGAATGCCTCCGGGTCGTTGATGTAGAAGTTCATCGGGGCGGTGGTGTTCCCGGTCTTCTTGACGTATCTGTTGGCGTACCTCATGCCCACCTCGTCCGTGGCGTCGAACACCAGTTCACTGCCCGGCAGGGATTCCCCGAGCTCCCGGGCAAGACCGACGACGTCGTCCTCGCGGAAGTACTGGAACACCCCCGAGGCCACGAACAGCGTCGGGATCGACGAGTCGATGCGCGGGAGCCAGTCGAGGGAGAGGACATCGCAACCGATCAAGACCTCGCCGGGGCCTTTGGGAAGCACCTTCTCCCTGGCCTCGATGACCTCGGGAAGGTCGATCTCGTAGAACCTCGCGCCGCAATCCGCCAGCCGGAAGGCGGCTGTTTCCAGCCCGGCCCCGAGGTTGACGACGTTGCACTCCCCGTTTCTTCCGGCGAACTCCCTGACGATCCGATCCAAATTGCGGTACCGCGCCACCGAGGCCAGGTACATGTACTCCGAGGATGATCTCCGGATGCCGTCGCCGGGAACAAAGTTTTCGAGCGACAGCGCCTTCTCGTCATAGAAATACTCCGGGAATCTCCTGGACACGTGGATCCGCGCAACCAGCGGAATGAACAGTGTGTCGGCAACGCCTTGCAGATCGTGCATCACGCACTCCTCCTCGTCCACCCCATGGTAGGAACAAGCGTCTCGCCTGTCGATACCCGCTCAAGACCGGACTCCCCGGCCCCTCCCGCACGTGAGCTTCACGGCATCTGCCAGGACATTGAGGTCATGAGGTGGAGTTATGCCCGAACGCTTGAGCATCGAGGGCCTGCGGTATGCCCGGGCGGTCGCCGAGACGGGATCTTTCAGCGCAGCCGCGCGCCGAGAAGCAGGCGCGTCGGCGTCTCCCCGCTGATCAATCCCACGCCGATGGCGACGATCTGCAGCACCGTCACGACCCTTCCATCCTTGGTTGAGGCATGCCCGCTCTCCTGGGCGGCACGTCACCTGTCGGCATCGATGTCAATGCCGTCGAACAATTCAAGTTCCGCGCGGAGGAAATCGTCGATGTTCTCCACCTCATCAGCGGCTGTGGCCAGCATTTCGGCAATCTGGTCCTTGGTCGCCCCAGCACCCATGCACCACGATGCGCGGGCGATGACGTCATCCAGGAAATCATGGAACTCCGTGGAGCTGGGCTCGGCGGCACTCGGCCGGTTTTCCTCCCCGGTGGCTGCCGCCTCACCCACGCGACCGGCCATGCCGCTGTGCAGCGTCAGCGCATGATTTTCCACATTCCACTCGTTGAGTGTCAGCGGTCCTGAAATGTCATGGGCGTTCCAGTCCACGCCGTCCCACCGAGAGGTCACGACGAGTTCCGTGCCCTCCACCGCGACCATCATCTCCTGTCCGTTGTCCCCGATCGAAAGCACGGCGGCCCCGTTCTTCTCGGTGAAGTCGTAGTCGTCACTCAGCGCATCCAGGACGAGCGGGAAGGTGATCCGGGGAAGGCCGGACGCGGCGGAATCGGCGTTTCCCGCCCCGAACAGGCGCAGCATCTCGTCCTCCAGATCCTGGATTTCCCGGATCCCGTGGTCGTGTTGATGCCCGCCCTCAGGAACCGCCGGTCCCCCGGTCACCCCCAAGAACGGCTCGTCGCCGTCCTGTTCCCGGCTCTCCGTCCTGAGCACTTCGAGCACGGCCTGGCCGAGAGCGGCTTCCTGGGTTCCCTGGATTCCCGGGTGGTCGAGGGTTTTCTCCATCATGGTGGCGAAAACATCGTTGATGCCGGTTGACACCGGATCCAGGTCGGCTGCCCTGGCGATCTCGGATGCCTGCGACAGGAGCGTCACCGCCTGTTCCATGTCGGTGCCGGCGACCGCACGCGCCTGTTCGACCAACTGGGCCACGACATCCTCGGGCTGCCCGTCGAGTTCGGCGAGGATCTCCTCCGCGGGGTCCGGGATCCGGATCCCGGCCTGCTGGGCCAGGGTGTCGAATCGCGTCTGCGGGAATGCTTCCTCCAGGAACCGCTCGAAGAACCCGCATCCGTCAATGGCGTCACGAAGGAAGTGTTCGAGCTGGTCATCGGTCAGCCCGACCTCCACCGGCAGCCTCATGGCCCCGCTCAGACGCGCCATGTCCTCCTGCGGCGAGACGATGATGCCGGCCGCCACCGTGCTGTCGTTCACGTTCCACGAGTCGGCCACAACGCACAGCGCCTCTTCCAAATGGCTCGAGGCGTTGGACATCCACTGGATGGAGACGTTCAGCATTCCTGCGAAGACGAAGAAGGAGATGATGCTGTTGTCGGTCAGGGTCAGGAGGGAACCATCCGGCCGGTCACTCGCCCTCACACCGATGTCGGCCAACGCTCGTTTGATGCGGGGCACCGTCACCTTCGTCGGACTGAGGGTGCCCTTCGAAGAGGTACGGGTTACGGCCGGCCCGGTGTTCTTGGATGCGGTCTTCTTCTTGCGAGGGGACATGGAAGCTCCTGTCGTCAGTGAGCGGACCTTGTGAATCGGCACGGGTCGGGGTCGGAACGTGCGACGACGTCCGGGCCCCACATCCACCACCGTAGCGATCTGCCTTGAGAGTCATTCGGGTACGACACACCCCGCCCTCGCCAAGTGGGAGCACTCGACACCGAGCAGCAGCCCACCCCGGCAAGCTGATCCACATCGCGACATCGGCCCACGAATGCCGGACACACGCGCATCAAAGCTTGTCGGTTTGCCACCAGATCAAAGCTTGATGGCGTATTGCAGCACTTTTGTTTCGCTGCCAAAAGGAGTTTTCCTGTAGAAAGCTATCACATCTTCATTGTCATCTTGTTCGGTGTCGACAAAGATCTCGTGAAAATTATTATTCCTCGCATGGTCCATCAAATGACCTATCAGGCTTTTCCCCACCCCTTGACCTTGAAAGCTCTTCTTCACCCCCAGGTCATGAACATAAACACTGGGCCTCGCCATTTCGTAACCGGGAAGAACGTAGGCCGTCAATCCGCCGACTACTTCGTTTCCGACCCTGGCAACCACGACCAACAGGTTGTCGTCTCTCAACAGGCGCAGGAGATAGTCCTCATCGGGGTGATCATGATCGCCCCATTCAAATACATCCCGGAAAACATCGAGCAAATTTTTGAATTCTTCAATATCCGCGTCGATGAGTTTGATGTCGAATTCTTGTGCACGCATTTGCCCTCTCCTGGAGTTGGGTCGCTGTTTTCTGGCCTCAAAGAGGTGCTCGCAGCTCAGCCCGCACGGCATTCAGGTCGTCGTCGCCCCAAGGCTTCTCCTTGCCGTGGAAAGCACAGGGGACGGTCCTACCAGCGAGCGGGTGGGGTGGATCACGTTTCGTTTCCGTTCTTGTGGACCTAGCGGGAGGCTTGTCGAAACCCGCCCCGGCGCTGGTTCGCATGACCGCGACGCATCGCGTGATCCGTCGTCGTGCCCTGAACCCATCCCAGGGGCGCGCCCATATCCGCCAGCACACTCAAGTCAGCGACGAGCTGCTGACCTCGGCGGAGAACAGGTACGCAGCCGGTGCGACCCTGCGAGAGATAGCGAACGATTTCGGTATCGGTCGTGAGCGGCTGGCAACGCTCCTGCGAGGGCGTGGCGTACGCCTGCGCGGCGCTACGCCCTCGGACGACGCAGTACGCGAGATGGCTCGTCTCTACGCAGCCGGGGAGTCGCTAGAGCGCGTGGGCACGCGCTTGGGGTTCTCGGCCGGCACAGTCCGCAACCACCTGCTGTCTGTCGGAGTGCGGATGCGGGACACCCACGGGCGATAGTTCCGCACGATCAGTCCGATCCGTAGACCTCAAACCCACCTTTGGTCACGGTCTGCACGTATGAGGCGGCACCAGCGATGAGCCGTAGTTGCTCGTCACTCGCTGACCTGATGCTCAGGCCTGGCTGGGCAATGATTGTCGTGAACCGCGGAAACAGCAGCGACGCCTGCTGCCTGATCCGGAAGAGCATCTCACGATCCCCGATTTCGAACGCCGTTCCTCCAAAGCGGCGCGTGTATCCTACGGCCCGGCGATCGAGGTGTTCGAGGAGTGGCAACGCTGCGTTGTCTCGCCATCGCGCGCCACGCATCGCTTGACCGCAGACTTCGTAGAGATCCTTTAGGCGGGATCCTGCATCTGGTTTCGAGGAGTACTTGCAGTGCACGAGCGTGACGTGCAGATCTCCTCCATCGACTCGGATGCCGACGAGGTCGGCCGCCTCACCCGACCTGTCATCGTCGATGAGAACGTCAAAGGTCTGGTTCTCACCGAGGTAGCGCGCCATGAAAGCCTGAATCGAGTCGGCTCTGCGATCGGGGCCCTGCGATTCGACCGCGATGTTCACACCTCCGGCGGCCCAGCCGAGAGAACGCAGGTTGTCGCGGGGGTATGGCGGAAGCTCGGTTCGCGGCGCGAGCAGCCGGTCATCGCCGGTGATCAGCCGGTCGCCGGAGAGAAGGAGCGTGGGCTTGTGGTTGTTCAACCAGGTCGACAGAGGCGCTGTCGATCCGCGCCCTCCCTCGACCGTGGCATCGTCACCCAGTGCACGGTAGTGAACACCGGTCGAACCGAACCGCCCCTCGTACGGAAGCTCCCACGTAGGTGTGACGACTGAGAAACGGAGTGGGCCGTCGACTCCGTAATCGTCAATCCTCAATCCGGCATCAGTCAGCGGAACGCCGTTGGCGTTGAAGACAACGCGTGAGGACGTTCCAGCGCCGACGTAGAGCTCCCATGGCCACTCGACCGCGAGGAACGGGTACGGAGGCCGCTCCTTGACGTCGACAGGGATGATCATGTCGCGGAACAGCGAGCGGACGTCAACAGACCTGTCCCGCAGCTTCGCTCCCTGATCGCGACACCACCGTCGCCACTCCGCAAGGTTCGACGCCGTTCGCATCGACCAGAATCTCCCGGACAGCGCCGCTGCGATCGTGACGCGCTCTCCCTCTTGGAATGCCTTGGCTGCGACGTGTGTGTTGGCCTTGTGGGTACGTTCAGCTTCTGTCAGCGCTGTCTCGACATCGCTTCCCACGTGCATGGAGAAGCGCTTGTCTCGATCCCGAGCATCGAGGAGCCCGATGTTCGTCGGGACGAGGCGGTCGAGCTTTGCAAAGACCTTGAAGGTGTCGTAACCGTTGACCGGCGCTGGTTCATGCCCGACCACTGCCTCGACGAGATCGTCCAGGCTGCGTTTGGTGTCCGAGCAGTGGACGTAGAGGAGGCCTTGCGTCCGATCGAGGAAGAGCACGACGAGCGTGTAGTCAGTGGCTCGCAAGGATGGGATGTCGCCCCAGCGGAGATCGGAGACCGTCTCGATCACAAACCAGGCGATGGTGTCATCACGGTTGACGCTAATCAGGCCGTCCAAGATGCCGTCGCCGTACACGGCACGGGCCGCCAGCGGGTCCCAGTCCACGGTCGTCGTCGCGAAGGCGCGAGCGCTCATCTTCGGTTGCAGCAGGCCTACAGGCACGTCAGGCGGGTTGTCAACGAACGAGGCCTCGAACTCGCTGATCTCGTCAGCTCGCTCGGTCGCACGCTCTGTAATGTCGCTGAGGACCTTGTCCCAGTCGGGATCCTCGCGCAGGAGAAAACGCAACGGCGAGAGCGCCTGCTTCGGGTCCTGGCGGATGAAGACGCTCGCGGTTCCGATCGGGACGGGAGATGACGTACGGGCAAGGCGGCCGATGAGCTGGACCATCGGGCTCAGGGATCGATGCGTGTCATGGAACGCTCCGACCTTGAGCGTGGGGAGGTCGAAGCCTTCGCCCAGCATGTCGACGCAGACGATCACGCGACTGGAGCGCTCCCGCATGGCTCGGATCGCCGCGTGACGTTCGCTCGCCCGTAGCGAGTCGTAGATCACCTTCGGAGCGAACTCGGGAGCGAGCCGTGAGTACAGCGCGTGGATCTCGTCGGCTCGAGGCTTTGTCCCGACCCGCGCCAGGAGTAGGTGTTCGTGCCCGGCGTCCAGATCGCTACGAAGCCGGGACAGCGCGGCCCTGGCGAGCGCTTCGTCATCGTCATCCAGATCGAGGACGGCCGTGAAGTCAATCGTGCTGAAGTAGCCCTCTCTCTGTGCCTCCCGGAGAGGGAAACGAAAGATCACTCGTCCCGGCAACGTCAGTCCGTCACGCCGGTAGGGCGTCGCGGTGAACAGCAAGGCGGGACGCTCACCAAGGGCACGGATGATCTCCGTCCACGTTCGTGCTGGCGCGTGATGCGCCTCATCGACCAGGAGGTGTGTGAACCCAGAGAAGAACGCTCGCCGCACAGCAGCCTCCGACGCGTGGATCGCGTTCGGAGTCGCCACCACGACGTTGCTGGCAGCAACGAAAGCTGCCGCTTCTTCTTCGCTGTCGAATCGTCCGGCGACTCGCCCGACCCGCGGTCTCATCGCGTCCGGCCCGACGATGCCCTCTCGCTGGAGGATGCCGAGCGTCTCAAACTTTGAGGCAATCTGCTCTCTCAGAGCGGAGGAAGGGACCACGACGAGGACGCGTTCCGGACGCTGCGCGATCAGCCACGCCAACATAGTCTCGGTCTTGCCCGTCCCCGTCGGCATCACCACGATTCCTGGCTCTGTGAGGCCCGACGACTGGTAACCGACGATGGAATGCAGCGCACCGATCTGCGGGCGACGCAGGCTGTGCGGGCGACTGTGGGACGTGAACCCGATCGCTCCGTCGAAGGAGTCTCGCACGGCATCCGCGGGTACAGGTCGCCTCGATCCCACCCAGGTGATCTCGTCGCTCGATGCGCCGTTCTCGGGAAGGACGGCGGCCAGGCGTTCTCCGCGCGGTTCGTCTGGTCCTGGTGCGGTCGGCCACTGTCCATACCTGCTTCGAATGTGCGGAGCAGGTCCGTCCGCGAGGTCGAGTCCATCGTGGGCCGGGACCAGCAATTGACGGAGCGTGTTCTTCCCGATGACCTCCGTGGTCGCCCACACGTCGCTGGTTCTCACTGCAGCCACCCTGCGGTCGCACCAGCGTACGCTTCGGAAACAGTCGTGTCACCGTGCGATGGCGGTTGGCCAGATGATCTACGGAGCTTCCAACGCAGGCATGCTTCAGCGCGCTGCGCCAAGTCTGGTGTCGTCACCGGGTGCCTCCTACCGGTGACACGGTCACCTATCTGTAGATGCTCATTGAACTCATCATGCTGGACCGCACATGTTCTTCGTGAGCCGACACGCGGCCGGGCGCGAGAGGTCTATCGAGAGCCGCATCGGGCTGTGGCTGCCGTGACCAGATGTGCGGTCACAGGACACAGGCATGCGGACGGTCAGAACGGCAACGAGGCCCCCAGCGCATCGATCACCTGTCGTGCGGCGTCGGCGGTCTCCTCGGTCGCAGCCTTTCCGAGACCTGCGCTGATCGGGGCAAGAAGTCCCTTGATGAGAGTGACTCCCCGACGCACGATGCCCTGATCGGGCTCGGACTTGACCACTTCCTGGAGGACGAGGTTGGCGTTCTCGCGAAGCTCTGACCCGTCGGTCTCGTCAAGCTGAAAGGTCGACAGGCTCGCCAGGATGTCGGTGAGCAGTTGCGCAAGTTGCTCGTAGCCAGGAGCGACCTGCTCGCTTTGCTCCTGGACCTGCGTGACGCTCTGGTTGTCCCATGCGAGCTGGGCGTGGTCGCCGTTCACGGTGACGACCGGCCCGTGGTAGTTGTTGACGGTCGTGGCAGCCGGGAGCGAGACGGCACTGTGGTCGGCTTCCAGCGGCACCCGGACGGGGTTCTTGGCGAACTCGCGCTCGATCTCGCGCGACATCTTCCGTATAGCCTGCTTGTTGATTTTGAACCCGTTCGCCATGCTCGAACCACTTCCTGTTCCCGATGATCGTCTTGTCTAAGGATCGCATGTAGCACTGACATCGGAGCCTTCCATCGTGGCTCTGATGGGAGTAACGTCGATGAGTAGTAGGCGGCCTCTACCTGCGTGGCCCACCGTTGGATGCGGTGGTTGACCCGATGACTTCAGTCGGAGTGGTCCTCTTGTTTCCTTGTCGCCGGTGACGAGGAGAGGACTGTGCTCATGTTTCGCCTGATCTGGATCGTCAGCATCTACACGCGTGACTTCCTGCACCGCTACATGCCGACCAACATCGTGTTGGGCAAGCTCCGCACACGGCGGGGGCTGACGTGGGGCGTGCCTGCGATGTTGCTGGCCATCCCGTACCTCGCGGTCGCGAACATCCTGACGATTCTCATCGACCGCGGTTCGCCCGGTTGGTTCCACCTGCTGGTGTTGCTGTGCATCTGGAACGCGTTCAAGTTCCTGGTCATGGGCCCGGTGAGCGTGGTGCTGCTGGTACGAGCCCGCACAGCTGAGCGTCACGACCGGCGCCTGCTGACCCGTTCGCCGACACCCACGGCCTGACCACCACGCGACACCTGCGGACTGCGTTGACGCACCTTCTCAACGAAGTCTGTTCGAGGAGGAGCCGTCATGTCCGGCGTTGCTGGTCTTGGTGTTGATGAACGTCGTGCCCGGGTGATTCTGTCGCTGTTGGCGGAGCCTGATGATCCCGTCACGGGCGGGCTGCTGCGTCGCGTGGGTGCTGTTGAGACGCTCGGGCTGCTCGACACCGACACTGGCGTCCCTGGTTTGGGCCGGGTTGATGGTCAGGTGTGGCGTGACCGTCTCACGTCACCGGGCAGGCTGGATGGGCTCGACCGGCGGCTGCGCATGGTTGCGGAGAGCGGGATCGCCACTCTGATTCCGGGGGATGCGCGCTGGCCCCTGGCGCTGGATGATCTGGGCGAGCGTGCCCCGTATGTTCTGTTCGTGCGCGGGGCGACGTCGTTCTTGGCGCGACCGTTGAACGATTTGGTGACGGTCACGGGGTCTCGGGCGGCCTCCGCGTATGGGGAGCATGTCGCCGCCGAGCTGGCTGGTGACCTCGCGAACCGTGAGCGTGTGGTGGTGGCTGGTGGCGCGTATGGTGTCGAGGCCGCTGTGCACCGTGCGGTGTTGGCGGCGGGTGGTGACACGATCGCGGTGCTCGCGGGTGGCGTGGACCGCCCCTACCCGAGCGGGCACCGTGACTTGTTGGAGCGGGCGGGTGATGTGGGTGCGCTGGTCAGTGAGCTTCCTCCCGGATCGGTGCCGACGCGGCATCGGTTCCTGGCCCGCTCCCGATTGTTGGGGGCAATGTCAGCCGCGACGGTGGTCGTAGAAGCAGGGGCACGGTCGGGGGCTCTTCGGGTAGCTTCCGAGGCCCGCCAGCTCGGACGCCAGGTTGGTGCTGTGCCGGGGCCGGTCACCAGCGTCACCAGTCATGGTCCGCACGAGCTGCTCCGCACCGGCCACGCACGCCTGGTCACCTCCGCTGCCGATGTCGAAGAACTCACCGCCGACCGCGCGACCAGTCGTCTGGGACTGTTGGCCGGGTTCGCGCAACACATGGGGCCGGCGGCTGGTCCGCCGGAGCGATCTCTGTAGCCCGGTCGGCAGACTTGTGGGTCCAAAAGGGATGGTGTGAGACGGTGCGAGACCCCGCTTCTTTGTACCCCCGCCATTACAGATCGAGGTGCCGAGTCGCCTGGGCGGCGGGCCGCCGACGCTCATCGTCGCGGATGGTTGGGCGGGTCAGCGTTCGTAGCGCGGTTTCTGCCCGGGCGCGGTCGATCTTCTGCGCAGTGTTCTCCGGCTGGGCTCCGAGCGGGGTGGAGTCGATGATCTGGTAGCGGTCACGGTAGGCGGCGATCACCACAGCGCGGCGTCGCCACTGCTGCCGGTCCCGCCCACTGGCGGGTATCGGACCGAGTGCTGTAACCCATGGCTCGTGGGTGTGGAGGGCGGTGTCGAGGACGGCTTCTGCTCGGGTTTCGATGAGGTGGCGGCGCTCGGTCATGGCTTGCTGCATGTCGGGTGTCATGGGGCCGGTGGCTTCGGGGATCAGTCCGGCGATGAGACGCGGTGCCTGGCGTGTGCGTCCCGATCCGGCGGGTCGGGCGGTGACCTTGGAAAGGCGGTGGTAGATGACGGAGGCGATGTCATCGGCGTCGGAGAACCCGCGAACCTTGATGAGGCGCGGCAGGAGGGTATCGACGTTGTGGTGGTTGGCTTCGGCCCGGCGCAGTTCCGCAATCAACGCACCGAAGGCATCAGATTCAATAACGGCTTGCGCTTGGTCGGTGGTCAAGCCGCTGCTCTTGACGAGGCTCGCCCAGCGGTCGTGTTGGGCTGCGGTGGCGATGGTTTCGTATTCGGCGGCGAGTTGGGGCGATCGAGCCCCACCGGTCCTGCTCGGCGGTGATGGTCTCGTGCGCCGACAGCTCAGCACCAGATTGCTGGATCACGCCGTAGAGGACGGAGCGGGCGGTGGCGTCGGGGTTGTCGCCGGAGTGCGGGGTGGCGTGGCCGCCGGGGCGGTCGAGAACGACATAGGCCTCATTCAACTCCCGCCCACGCGTCATCGCGACATACAGGTTCTCCCTGGGCGCGGTCGGCTCAACGAGAACATGCGCGGTGTCGGTCGTGATGCCCTGGGCACGGTGGGCGGTGACCGCGTAGCCGAGGTCGACGTGATCAGCCACGTACTCAGCGGGCAGGACGATGCTGTTGCCGAACTCGCTACCGGGTGAACGGATCGTGACCGACCCGTCGTGGCGCACGGCGGTGATGGTCCAGGTTTGGCCGTTGCGGACCCAGCCGTGCCGGTTTCGCAGCCGCCGGTAGTTGTGGCGGGTGATGATCGTGTCCCCGGCTCCTGCCATGGACCCGTCGGACAGGGTGATTTCGGGGCCGGGCTTCAGCGTGCCGTCAAGGATGAGATCGGCGCGGGCGCGGACTTTGAGGGCGGTGACGTTCTCGCGGGTTTCGGCGATCAGCACCGACGCCAAAACCTGCTGCCGGTCGTGGCGCCATGCTGTGTAGGCGGCATCGGTCATGGCGTCGGCGTCGCCGTCGTGGTCGAGGTAGGTGTCGATGGCCAGGGTGCGGCCGTGCCGCAGCTCCAAGGACGCGGTCTTCTCTCAGGCTTGCGTGAAGCGGTGAACATCGACCAGCTCAGGAGAATCGTCGCGGTCACAGATCAACAGGCTGAACGCGCGGAGGCCGAAGCGACGCTCGATGGCATCAGCCTGATCGATCACCTGACTGATCCCGAGGCTGGTGAGATCGTTGCGATCACGTTGGTCACCGAAAACGGTGGATCGTTGCGCTCGTTCCGGTTCGAACACTGCATCACGGCCCATCCCGAGCTGTGTCATGTCCGCACGCGTGTAAGGCCCCAAGCAGCACGGTGTCCGTGAACGCGCCTTCCAGAGCTTGAAGTACGAGCGCCTCTACCGCGAGTAGATCGATGATGCGCTCGACCTAGTCCGAGCAGCCGATGACGACCGCGTCGAGTTTAACAGCGTCCGCCCGCACCAAGCCTTGGCCTGGAACCGGCCCTCAGACGTTCACCGCGGCCTAGCCGATCCGACCATCCGCATCACCGTCGACGACGAAGAGAACGCCACCTACACACCCGATGAGCCCACAGCCAGCATCTTCGCCTACGCCAGCACCGACGCTCTGGCGCAAGTCACCGCAAAACAAATTTGCCCCACCATCAGGCAGGGCAAATTTCGATTTGCTCATCTTACGTGGAGCTAAGGGGATTCGAACCCCTGACCTCTTCCATGCCATGGAAGCGCGCTACCAACTGCGCCATAGCCCCGAGAGCTGCTCCAGACTATCGGATGCTCTCCCCTGTTGGCAAAGCGGCCCTGGCCGCCTGTTTCAGGGCCGTTGCGATGGTCTCCATGGCGTCGTCGTCGTGGGCGGCGGAGAGGAACCACGCCTCGAAGGCCGAAGGCGGCAATGCCACTCCCCCGTCCAGCATCGCGTGGAAGAACCGCCCGTAGGCCGCGGTGTCCTGGTCCTGGGCGTCTGCGTAGTCGATGACGGGCTTCTCCCGGAAGAACACGGAGAACAGGTTCCCGGCGGTCTGGATGACGTGGGGCACCCCGGCCCCGGTCAGCGCGTCGCCGACCAGCCGCTGCAGCTCGGCGGAGCGGGCATCGACCCTGTCGTAGACCTCCGGTTTCGCCAGGTCGAGGGTGGCGATCCCGGCCGCGGTGGCGAGGGGATTCCCGGAGAGCGTGCCCGCCTGGTAGACGGGGCCGAGCGGGGCCAGCAGGTCCATGACCTCCCTGCGACCCCCGACCGCCGCGAGGGGCATGCCACCGCCGACCACCTTCCCGAAGGTGATCAGGTCGGGTGCCCACTCCGGGGCCTCGACTCCCGCTTCGAGACCCCACCAGCCGGAGGTTCCGACGCGGAAACCGGTGAGTACCTCGTCGAGGATCATGAGTGCCCCGTGTTCGGCGGTCAGCCGGCGGATCTCGGCGTTGAATCCCTCGGCCGGGGTGACGACCCCCATGTTCGCGGGTGCGGCCTCCGTGATGACCGCCGCGATCTGCCCGCCGATCCGTTCGAACAGCGAACGCAGTTCGCCGAAGTCGTTGTAGGCAAGCACGATGGTGTCGGCCGCGGCAGCCACCGTCACCCCGGCGCTTCCCGGCAGCCCCTGGGTGGCCACACCTGATCCGGCGGCGGCCAGCAGCGCATCCGAGTGTCCGTGATAGCAGCCCGCGAATTTGACGATCTTGTCGCGGCCCGTGGCGCCGCGGGCGATCCGCACCGCGGTCATGGTGGCCTCCGTGCCGGTGGAGACCAGCCTCACGTGTTCCGCGACGGGAACCCGGGCACGGATCCGCTCGGCGAGCTCCACCTCCGCGCCTGTCGGTGCCCCGAAACTGAGGCCCTTGGCGGCCGCTTCCTGCACTGCCGCGACGACCTGGGGGTGGGCGTGCCCGAGCAGCGCCGGTCCCCAGGAACACACGAGATCGACGTAGCTGGTGCCGTCGACGTCGGTTACTCGGCAACCGGATGCCTGCTTGATGAAACGCGGCGTGCCACCCACGGACGCGAATGCCCGCACGGGCGAGTTGACCCCGCCCGGGATCGCCTCGCAGGCCCGTGTCATCCATTCCTGGTTCAGTCCAGCCATTCGGCAACCTCCAACGCCCAGTAGGTGAGCACCACATCGGCGCCCGAGCGAACGATACTCGTGATCGACTCCTCGATGGCGGCGCGCCGGTCGATCCAGCCGCGTTCCGCCGCCGCCTCGATCATGGCGTACTCCCCCGACACCTGGTAGGCCGCCACCGGAACCTTCGAGACCGCGGCCACATCGGCGAGCACGTCGAGGTAGTGGCTGGCGGGTTTGACCATCACCATGTCGGCGCCCTCCGACAGGTCCAGCAGCGTCTCCCTGAGGCCCTCGCGGCGGTTCGCGGGATCCTGCTGGTAGGTGCGGCGATCCCCCTGGAGGGATGAGCCGACCGCTTCCCGGAACGGCCCGTAGAACGCGGAGGCGTACTTCGCTGAGTAGGCCAGGATCCCGACGTCCTCGAAACCGGCCGCGTCCAGCCCGGCGCGGATCACCCGGATCTGGCCGTCCATCATCCCCGACGGCGCCACCATGTGCGTGCCGGCCCGGGCCTGTGCCACCGCCTGCTGCGCGTAGGCATCGCAGGTCTCGTCATTGATCACGCGGCCGTCCTCGGCGAGGAAACCGCAGTGCCCGTGGCTGGTGAACTCGTCCAGGCACACATCCGACATGATCACCAGATCATCGCCCACCGCTTCCCGGCAGGCGGTGATGGCCCGCTGTTCGATGCCGTCGGGCGCCCAGGCCTGCGTGCCCCGCGGGTCCTTGTCCGCATCATCGGGCACCCCGAACAGCATGATCCCGCCCAGTCCCGCCTCTGCCGCCGATCGTGCGACGCCACCGATCTGTTCGACGGTGTGCCGCCGCACCCCCGGCATGGCGCCAATCTCGGCGGGGGACTCGCCGACGAAGACGGGCAGGACGAGCTGCGCCGGGCGCGGCCGGGTTTCGCGGACCAGTTTTCTCATGGCGGCGGTGGTGCGTAGCCTGCGTGGGCGCTCGATCATGCGTTTCCCTTCCCAACCAGTTCGGCGGCGGCCCTTGCGACCGCCTCCGCGTCGGGGGACGGCGAGACACTGGCCGCCACCCCAAGTTCATTCAACACCTTCGCGGTGGGTTGTCCGATGGCCAGCACCCGGGTTTCCTCCGGCCAGCCCAGCCGTTGGTCGATCACCCGCGCCACCGAGCCAGCGGTCACGACCACTGCCGCGAACTCCCCGGCCTTCCAGCGGGCCGCCAGTTCGGCGGGTTCCCGGGTCGCCTCCATCGTGTAGACGGGGAAGACATCGACCTGCCAGCCCAGCTCCCGCAAACCCTCGGGAAGATCCGGTTTGGACAGCGCCGATCCCGGGATCACCACCCGTCCCGTGCCGGCCGGGAACTCCTCGACGAGTCCTGCCGCGCTGGCCTTCCCGGGGACGAGATCCACCGCATACCCGGCCGCTTCCAGGGCCGCTGCGGTCGCCTTACCGACGGCGGCGATCCGCCCGGGCAGCCGGACACCCAGCCCCTGAAGGGCCTCGACGGTACGGGCGGAGGTGACCACCGACCAGTCGGCCTGCCCGAGGTCGAGTCCGTCGACCAGCACCACCGGGGCCTGCACCGGGAATATCGTGACCTCCAGTCCGGCGGCGCTCAGTGCCTTGGAGAGCGCGCCCGCCTCGCGGGGAAGAAACACCCTGCGTCCCCCGGCCTGGGGCCACAGGTCCGCGTCGTCGTGGAACTCGGCTAGCCGGGAGGCGCGGGT
>ERZ773069.913-NODE-913-length-18219-cov-15.264589_pt1 | contig 18219 bp, 17 predicted proteins | sample MGYA00580619_ERZ773069 | MGnify/ENA primary metagenome ERZ773069 (study PRJEB29015, sample SAMEA2738007) | human oral metagenome | biome: human oral; feature: human-associated habitat; material: dental | place: China | collected 2108 ...
CTCCTCGAGATGATGAACGGGAGCTCGGAGTGGACGGACAGCATCATGCACCAGGTTAAACGTTTAAGCCGCCTTGTGGACGACCTAATCGTGTTGACCCGCGTTGAGGAGGGCATTCAGAAAGAACTGAGCCGGCAGAGCTTCTCGGCGGCTGTGCGGCAGGGTACCGAAGCCTTCCGCTCGGTCGCGGAACAGCAGGGCAAGCATCTCACGGAGGAGGTTGCGGACGGGGTCACGGCAATCGCGACCGAACGAGAGCTCCCGGAGCTCGTGAATATTCTGCTCGACAATGCGGTCAAGTACTGCGATAAGGGAGGAACCGTCCGGGTTAAGCTCACGCGGCGCAGAAGCAGGCGCGGCAGCGAACTCACGATTTCTAACGACTACGCGGAGGGCGCGGAGGTCGATTGCAGTCGCTTCTTTGACCGCTTCTACCGGGAGGACAAGTCCCACAACTGTAAGAAAGAGGGCTACGGCATCGGGCTTTCGATGGCCGAGGGCATTGTCCGCATGTACAAGGGACAGATACGGGCTCTCTGGCGGGACAAGGTCATGTATTTTATTGTGCAACTGCCAAGTTGATAGAAGGAGAAACAGGCAATGGAGAATCAGAATCAAAAGAAAGCGGATGCAATTTACGACGCGAGGGAGCTTGGGCGAGGTCGCATGCTGCTCCTCGGCCTGCAACACATGTTTGCGATGTTCGGCGCCACCGTATTGGTGCCCATACTCGTAAACAGTTATTTTCACGGGGAGGGCCTTTCCGTTCAGGTGACGCTTTTCATGGCGGGCGCCGGAACCCTCTTTTTCCACCTCTGCTCCAAGTTTAAGGTCCCGGCCTTCCTCGGCTCTTCCTTTGCTTTTCTCGGCGGCTTTGCGACGGTGGCGGAGTTGAACACGGGAATATACGCAAACATGAGCTACGGCGAAAAACTGCCCTATGCCTGCGGCGGCATTGTGGTCGCGGGACTTTTGTACCTGGTGCTCGCGGCGATTATCAAATTGATCGGCGTGAAGCGGGTCATGCGCTTTCTTCCGCCGGTCGTGACCGGCCCCATTATCATCTGCATCGGCCTTGCGCTCGCGGGAACGGCCATCTCCTCGGCGGAGAAAAACTGGCTGCTCGCGCTGATTGCACTCTGCACCATCGTGGTCTTTAACATCTGGGGCAAGGGCATATTCCGCATCATTCCGATTCTGATGGGTGTTCTGATTTCTTATGCGGCGGCGCTGGTCTTTGTCGCACTCGGCATGAAGAATGCGGACGGTTCGGCCATCATCGATTTTGCGGGCATTGCAAGCAGCAAACTGGTCGGTCTGCCGCCGTTTCAGCTCTGCAAGTTCGATCTAACTGCGATACTCGTGATGGCCCCGATTGCGATTGCAACCATGATGGAGCACATCGGAGATCTCTCGGCCATTTCCGCGACTGTCGGAGAAAACTTCATCGAGGACCCGGGTCTGCACCGAACCTTGGTCGGCGACGGCCTGGCGACGGCACTGTCCGCCTTTTTCGGAGGCCCGGCGAACACGACCTACGGTGAGAACACCGGTGTGCTGGAACTCTCGAAGGTCTACGACCCGCGGGTCATACGTCTCGCGGCGGTCTATGCGATTCTGATTTCCTTTGTGCCGCGCTTTGCGGCGGTCATCGCCTCGCTGCCGACGGCCATTATCGGCGGCATCAGCTTTATCCTCTACGGTATGATTTCGGCCATCGGTGTCCGTAACGTGGTCGAGAACCGCGTAGACTTCTCGAATAGCCGTAACCTCATCATTGCCGCGGTCATCCTGGTCTCGGGTCTCGGTTTCTCGAAGGGCCTTAGCTTTACGGTTTTCGGTACCCCGATTACGCTGACCGCACTTGCCATCGCTTCGATTGCGGGTGTGCTTCTGAATGCAATCCTGCCCGGAAACGACTACCACTTCGGCGAGAACAAGCGCGGCGATGCAATGCGCGGCGTCTCGCTGAAGAAGTAAGCGCTGTTGCCGGAGCACTTGCGGTACCTGTGACAGCTGTGGTAGAATCAATCTGAATCTAAATCGTCAAGAATGCCGCGGCCGCTTTGTGCGCCGCCTGAGGCATAGAAGGAGCAAAACATGGCAGATGAGAAGAAGGTTTATGTAACAAAGGATATGGTGGTCGGAGAAATCATCAGCAAGTACCCGGATGCGGCATTTGCGCTCATGCAGTGCGGCATGGGCTGCATCAGCTGCCCGGCTTCGCAGGCAGAGTCTCTGCAGGATGCGAGCATGGTGCACGGCATGAATGCGGATGAGGTTGTCGACTATGTGAACGAGTACCTGCAGTTCCAGGAAAGCCAGAAGGAAGCCGGCAAGGCGGAGTAAGTGCTTTGAAGCCCGCACAGGGAAGATCTGCGCGGGCTTTTTTTGTATGCCGCATTGCGGCGGAAGGGGGAGGCATGAGTCTTTATCAGGCGCTCTGGTATTTCTGTATCTACGCGTTTCTCGGCTGGGTGGTCGAGGTTGCATTTCACGCCCTGAAACTCGGGAAAATCATAAACCGCGGGTTTTTAAACGGCCCGGTCTGTCCGATTTACGGCTTCGGCATGCTTGCCATCTGTCTACTCATGAACCGACTGGCACCGGGGCAGGAAGAGACGGTCGGTCTGCCCGGGCTTCTGGCAGTGGGCATGGCGTTTGCGACAACAATCGAATTGATCGGGGGCTGGCTCTTGAATACCTTTTTTCACGCGCGCTGGTGGGATTACAGCGAGGAGCCCTTTCAGTTTCACGGTTACATTTGCCTGCGTTTCAGCGTGCTCTGGGGTCTCGGGACCGTGTTTATGATACGCATTGTGCACCCGATAGTGCGCGGCTATGTGGGGCTCATCCCCGTTGTCTTGGGGCGCTGGGTACTGGTCTTTTTGTACCTGACGCTGCTTGTCGACTTTGTGTCCTCCGTTATGACGGCGCATAAGCTCAGCCGGGAGCTGGGAGAACTCGGAAAAATCAGCGAGCGCATACGCGCGGTCTCGGATCTTCTCAGTCAGCGCATCGGCGAGGACAGCATACGCGCGAGCGAGGAGCTTACCCGCCAGCGCGCGGCGGCCGAGCAGCGCTTTGCGCGTTTACAGAAGCGGGCGGAACATACGAAGTTCTTCGGAACCGGACGCCTCTTAAACGCCTTCCCCGCCCTACGTCCGAACGGTCATGCCGAGCTTTTGGAGAAACTCAGAGAGCGCCTGCGCGGGAATACCCACTAAATGCAGTAAAATGTGGAGAAAAGGTGTCGTATTTCCGTGAGTTCTGACAACTTGCGGAGCGGGGACGCATAGAGTACAATCAGCTACACAAGCGCCGGTGGGCGCATTCAGAAAGGAGATTTGAGATGAAGTACGTTTGCAATGTTTGCGGTTATGTTTACGACGAGACGACCGGTGATCCGGACAACGGAATTGAGGCAGGAACTCTTTGGGCAGACCTTCCGGATGACTTTGTATGTCCGCTCTGCGGCGTTGGCAAGGAGGACTTCTCGGAGGAGAACTAATCCCTCAGAGTAACTGACAAGAGAGATTGGGGGCTTTGCGCTTGCAAGGCCCCTGTTTTCGCTGTCCGGAAGGAGGAACTATGTACATCATCGCGGGGCTCGGAAATCCCGGGCGGGAATATGAGAAGACCAGACACAATGCGGGCTTTGAGGTAATCGATCGCCTCGCGGAGCGCCTGCAGGTTTTGAGTTGGGAAAAAAAGCATAAGGCGCTCGCCGGGAAAGCCGTTTATGCGGGAGAAAAGCTGCTGCTTTTAAAACCGCAGACCTATATGAATCTATCGGGAGAGAGTCTTTTAAGCGCGGCCTCTTTTTATCGCGTGACCCCGGATCATATCCTCGTGATTTCGGATGACATTGACCTCGCGGAGGGCAGACTGCGGATTCGAAAGAGCGGCAGTGCGGGCGGTCACAACGGCTTGAAATCCATCATCTCCAATCTGGGCTCGGCGGATTTTGTCCGCATTCGCGTCGGTGTGGGCAGTAAGCCCGCAGGCTGGGATCTTGCGGACTATGTGCTGGGGCGCGCAAAGGGCGAGGACGCCGAAAAGATGGAAGAAGCCTATGCGGATGCGGTCGAGGCAGTGCTCACAGTTCTCGAATCCGGGGTTGACAAGGCAATGAACGAAGTGAATCGGAAAGAGAAGAAGGGATGAGCGGTTTTCGGAATCCGCTGGACGGGCTGGATGTCTACCGGGCGCTCGAAGAGAAACTCAAGAAGCGGGGTGGTCCTGTTCTGGTCACCGGGCTTGCGGACGCCGCAAAGGGACAGTTTGCGGAAGTCGTACTCGCGGCGGAGCGCCCGCTCAAGCTCTATGTGACCTATGATGAGCTGCGCGCCCGCGAGCTCTATGAGGATCTCTTAAGCTTCGGCGCGGATGCCATGTTCTATCCGGCGAAAGACCTACTCTTTTTTGCGGCGGATGTGCGCAGCAACGAACTGAGCGCCGTCCGCATCGATGTGAGACGCCGCATTGCGGAGTGCGGGAGCGGCTTCGTCGTGACGACCATAGATGCGCTCATGGATAAGCTTGAAACGCCGGAGCGCTTTTTGCGCCGTTGTCTCCGAATCCATGCGAGCGATCGTCTCGACCTCGGCGAGACCGCGAAGCAACTTGCGGCGCTCGGCTACGAGCGGAGCGCGGAAGTGGACGGACGCGGGCAGTTTTCGGTGCGGGGCGGCATTCTGGATGTCTTTCCGGTCACGGAGGAGACCCCGGTACGCATTGAGCTCTGGGACGATGAAATCGATTCCATGCGCCGCTTCGACCCGGAGAGTCAGCGTTCCACCGAGGGCTTGGAGAGCGTACACATTTACCCTGCGCGGGAAGAACTGCTCGGCGGCAGCGACTCCTTTTTGCGCTATTTTTCCGGGGACAAGTCACTCCTCATACTCGATGAGCCGGCGCGTCTTCTCGAGCGTGCGCGCGAGGTGGAGCGGGAATATCTCGCGAGCGCCGAAGGCAGGGCCGAGGGCGAAAAGACAGCGGAGGCCATTGTCACGGCCGCCCTCCTTTGGGAAGACCTTCAGAGCAGTGCGACCCTCTGCCTGGCGGGCCTCGACAGCCGCATTCCGGAGTTCACGATACGCGCGGAATTTTCAATTGCGGCGAAGGCTGTTGCGAGCTTCCCGGGTAACTTTGAACTCTTGATCGAAGACCTGAGGCGCTATCGGAGAGAGCGCTGGTCCGTCATTTTGATGACGCCTTCGCGCACCCGTGCGCGCAGACTCGCGGAAGCGTTTCAAAACTATGAGCTCTCGGCCTTTTGTCCGGACGAGACGGAGGAGCAGCTGCCGGTCGCTGAGCCGGGATCCATTATGCTGCTCAGCGGCAAGCTGCACCGAGGCTTTGAATATCCTTTGATTCGCTTTGCGCTCCTTGCGGAGAGCGATCTCTTCGGGCGGCGAAAAGAAAAGAAAAAGCGGAGAAAGCAAAGCGAGCAGGCGGGCAGTCATATCTCGGCGCTCTCGGAACTCTCGGTCGGCGACTATGTGGTGCACGAGGAGAACGGCCTCGGCATCTACCGCGGGGTCGAGAAGATAGAGACCGACGGTGTCGCGCGGGATTACATCAAAATCGAATACAAGGACGGCGATAACTTCTATGTCCCGGCGACCCGCCTCGACGCGATTCAGAAGTACGCGTCGGCGGAGGCAGCGGTACCGCGCCTAAACCGCCTCGGGAGTCCGGAGTGGGGCAAGACCAAGACGCGGGTTAAGCGCGCCGTCCGTGAAATCGCAAAGGAATTGGTGACCCTCTACGCGACGCGGCTCAAGGAGAAAGGGCATCGCTACGGGCCGGATACGGTGTGGCAGACCGAGTTCGAGGAGCTCTTCCCCTACGCGGAGACCGGAGACCAGCTGCAGGCGATTGCGGATGTCAAGGCGGACCTCGAAGAGGGACGAATCATGGACCGCCTGATTTGCGGCGACGTGGGCTACGGCAAGACCGAAATTGCGCTCCGCGCGGCCTTTAAGGTGGTGCAGGAGGGCTATCAGGTTATCTTCCTCGTGCCGACCACCATACTGGCTCAGCAGCACTACAACAATTTCTCGCAGCGGCTCAAGGACTTTCCGCTGCGCATCGACCTCCTCTGCCGCTTCCGGAGCGCCGCCGAGCAAAAAAAGACCCTTTCGGATTTCGAGCGGGGCACGGTCGATATCCTGGTGGGCACGCACCGCGTGCTCTCAAAGGACATCAAACCCCATAAGTTGGGACTCTTGATCATCGACGAGGAGCAGCGCTTCGGGGTCGCGCACAAGGAGAAGGTGAAGCAGCTGCGGAAGGATGTCAATGTGTTGACGCTGACGGCCACGCCGATTCCGCGCACCCTGCACATGAGTCTTGCGGGCATACGGGAGCTCTCCGTACTCTCCGAGCCGCCCAGGGACCGCCAGCCGGTCCAGACCTACGTGATGGAGCACAGCGACGCCATCGTGCGGGAGGCCGTGCAGCGCGAGCTGAACCGGGGCGGTCAGGTCTACTATGTCTGCAATAAAATAAGCCGGCTGCCCGACATTGCGGCGCGGCTTGCGGCGGAACTTCCGGAGGCGGAGGTCGCCTACGCGCACGGGAAGATGCAGGAGAAGGAGTTGGAGCGCATCATGCTCGACTTTATGAACGGTGAGATCGATGTATTGGTCACGACGACCATAGTCGAGACCGGTCTGGACATTCCGAATGTCAACACCATCATCATCGAACAGGCGGATCACTTCGGCCTCTCGCAGCTCTATCAACTCCGGGGGCGTGTCGGGCGCTCCTCTCGCATCGGCTATGCCTTTTTGCTCTACCAGCGCGGCAGGCTGCTCCGCGAAGAGGCGGAAAAGCGACTTCGCGCAATCCGCGAGTTCACGGAGCTCGGCAGCGGTATACGAATCGCCATGCGGGATCTGGAGATTCGCGGCGCGGGCAATGTGCTCGGCGCCGAGCAGCACGGCCATATGCAGGCGGTCGGTTACGACCTCTACTGCAAACTTCTGAATCAGGCGGTGCGCCGCCTGACCGGCAAAGAGGAGGAGGAAGAGGAGCACCTGAGCGCCTCGGTCGAGGCGGAGGCGAGCGCCTACATTTCGGACAGCTATGTGAAGAGCGAGGAACAGAAGCTGGATCTCTACCAGAGAATCGCATTGATTCAAACGGAGGAGGATGAGCGGGAAATGCAGGACGAGCTGATAGACCGCTTCGGCGATATGCCGATCGAGGTCACGAATCTTTTGCTCATCGCACGGATACGCGCTTCGGCCGAACGCGTCAGGGCCGCCGAAGTGCGCATCAAGCGGGAGAGCACCCGGGTCATCATGCGGGAAGACGCGGTGCTTGACACGGAAAAACTGCCCGCCCTGCTCTCCGAATACGCCGGACATCTCTCGGTGCGTCCCCAGAGGCCGGTCGAGTTTTTGCTCACGAAACAGGGGACAAGTCTTGCCGAAGACGCAATGCTGCGCGAAACTTTGGCTCTTTTCGCGCATTTTGAGGCGCTTTTACCCGAAAAAGGGCGCTTGGATATTGACAAGGCGGGAGAGCCTCGCTATAAAAGTAAAGAGTAATCGAAAGATATCACAGGAGGATTCAAGAATGAATAAGACCGAGTTGGTTGCTGCGATCGCAGAGAAGGCAGAGATTTCCAAGAAGGACGCCGAGGCTGCTCTGAAGGCATTCACGGAGACTGTCGAACAGGAGCTTGTGAAGGGAGAGAAAATCCAGCTTGTCGGTTTCGGAACGTTCGAGATTTCCGAGAGACCTGCACGCGAGGGCAGAAACCCGAGAACCGGTGAGAGCATGAAGATCGCCGCTGCGAAGGCTCCGAAGTTTAAGGCAGGAAAGGCTCTCAAGGACGCAGTCAACGCCTAAAATGAGGATTGACAAGTTTCTGAAAGTCTCTCGGCTGATTAAGCGCCGCACGGTTGCGAACGAGGCCTGCGATGCGGGTCGTGTGCTCGTGAACGGAAAGGCAGTCAAGGCATCCTACGAAGTGAAAAAGGGAGATGTTCTTGAGTTGCTCTTCGGACAGCGCACCGTCAAGGCAGAGGTCCTGGACCTCGCGGAGACCACCAAGAAAGAAGAAGCAAAAGAATTGTTTCGTTATCTGTGAGCCCGTGCTCACGGCAAAAGCAGCGTCGCCTGTCACACAGGCGGCGCATTTTTATGTCCGTGCGGAAATTGAAAAAACGCGTGGCGTGGAGTAAAATAAACTTAAAGTGTGCGCAAACGGAGGAGGAGGGAAGAGCGTGAGTCGCAGCAAGAAAAAAGCAGGGTCTGCGAAGAAAAGAAAAGTAAGACCCATCCTGTTCGTCTATTTGTTCTCACTGCTTTTGGTCGGAATTTTGGTGGGGCAGCGCTGTCAACAGAATGCGCGGCGTGCCGAGCAATTGGAAAAGCAGACGCGCGAACTGGAGGAGAAATACCGGTTTGAACTCGCGCGGAACGACAAGCTCACCAAGTACAGTGCTTACGTCGAGACCAAAGAATACATCGAGGAAAAGGCGAGAGAAAAGTGGGGACTCGTGAGTCCCGACATCATCCTCTTAAAACCGGAACAGTAAAACAAGCATTGAGGATCTGCGGTTTGCGCCGAGGTCCTCACTGTACATTTGAGGAGAAAGAGGCGTGCGGGATAAGCTTTTGCGGGCGCTCGGAGAGAGCGGTACGGTGCGGCGGGGCGACGCGCTCTTGCTTGCGGTGAGCGGCGGGGCGGATTCGACGGCGCTTCTGCTCGCGCTGCACGCGCTGCGGGAAGAACTGGCCCTAAGCCTGCGCGTGCTCCATGTCCACCACGGTCTGCGGGGCGAGGCGGCAGAGCGGGACGCAGACTTTGTGCGGGCGCTCGCCGCTCGATACGAGCTGCCCTTTGAACTGGTGCGCGTCGATGTACGGCGGGCGGCGCGGGAGGAGAGGCAATCACTCGAGGAGGCCGGGAGAGAGCTCCGCTACCGCGCTCTCTTTGCGGCGGCCGAGCGCTGGGAAAAAGAGTGCGGCGGCAGGGTGAAGATTGCGACCGCGCACACCGAGGACGATGCGGCGGAGACCGTGCTCTTACAGCTTGCCCGCGGGAGCGGCCTAAAGGGGGCCGCGGGCATCCCCGCAATCCGGGGAAGACTGGTGCGCCCGCTGCTCGAGGTTTCGCGCGCGGAAGTCGAGGCCTATCTCGGACGGCGGGGGCAAAACTTCGTCGAAGACGAGAGCAATGCGACGGATTCCTTTGCGAGGAACCGTCTCCGGCGGGACATATTGCCGCGTTTTCGGACGGACATCAATTCGGAGGCCGTGCGGCACTTTGCCCGAGCCGGACGCTATTTTCGCGAGGCGGATGAGTACTTCGAGACGCTCGCCGGCGAAAAGGCGCAGGTCCTCGTGCAGAGAGAGGGGAGCAGTGTGCGGATTGCACGGCAAGCCCTGCTTTCGGAACCGGATATTGTCAGCGGCTATTTGCTCCGGCATTTATTGGATGCGGTCGGCTGTGCGCGGAAAGATATTTCCGCGCGGCATTTGGAAGCACTTCGGTCGCTCGCCGCGAAGGAACACGGAAAACGCATTGCGCTTCCGCAGGGCTTTCTCGCGGAGCGCTGCGGGGAGGCACTGGTACTGCGAAGGGCGGAGAAACACGGGAAATGCGAGTCGCAAGGAAAGCCCCTGCCCGGTCCGGAAGCCATTACAGCGCGCAGCTTTCCGCGTACCGCGGGGGCAGAGCCTCCGAAAGACCCGTATGTACAGTGGTTTGACAGCGACAAGCTGCCGAAACATTGGGAAATCAGAACGCGAAGAAGCGGCGATAAAATTGCGATGCAGGGCGGCGGGCACAAGAGTCTCCGCGCCCTCATGACAGAGGCAAAAATGCCGCTCGATTCGCGGGACCGCTTGCCGCTCTTGGTGAGCGAGACAGGAGAGCTGATTTGGGCCGTAGGGCTTCGGAGCAGCGCGGCCTATTGGGTGGATGAGACAACAACCGACATATTGGAATTGCGATACGAGGGAGAAAAAGTATGAGAGAGCATGTAAAGATTATGTTTCGAGAGGAAGAGGTCAACCAAAGAATTCAGGAGGTTGCCGATCAGATTAACCGCGATTACGGCGACACGCCGCTGCACCTCATCTGCATTCTGAAGGGCGGCGCGATGTTCATGTGTGAGCTCGCAAAGCGCCTCACCATGCCGGTCTCCTTTGACTTCATGTCGGTCTCGAGCTACAGCGGCACCGAGTCGAGCGGTATTGTGCGCATTGTGAAAGATCTCGACGAGTCGCTCGAAAATAAGCATGTGCTGATTGTCGAGGACATCATCGATACGGGGCGCACCCTGGCGTATCTCATCGAAGTGTTGGAGAAGAGAGGGCCGAAGGACATTCATCTCTGCACCCTCCTCGATAAGCCGGAGCGCCGCGTAAAAAAGCAGGTTACGGTGGACTATGTCTGCTTTACGATTCCGGACCGCTTTGTGGTGGGCTACGGCCTCGACTACGATCAGAAATACCGGAACTACCCCTATATCGGCGTGGTCGAGTTTGAAGAGGAGCACCCTTGAACTTAAAGGGAGGACGCTTCCTTCGACTCTTCAGTTTCGTGCTGCTCGGTCTCTCCCTGCTTTGGCTGGCCGGAGGCTTAGGCGGCGATCTTTTGGAGGCAAGACTCAGCCACAGCGAGTTTGAGGCGGTATTGGCGGGCGGCGCGGTACAGGAAATTTCCATACGGCAGAATCGCCTGACGCCGACCGGCGAGGCGAGGATTGTATACAAGGGAGATGAGAAGCGCTTTTCGAGAGAGCGCTACTTTGTCTCGGATGTGAACCGCTTACAGACGGAACTGGAAGAAAGAGGCATTGATTTTCGCCTGGAGAATCCGCCGGTCGGCGGGGACTTCCTGGGTTACGGGCTGTTGCTCCTTCTCACCGCCGGCGCGGTATTCTACACCTTCTATCGCCGCGGTTTTCCGGGCGGGGGCGGCCCCGTGCAAATCGGACGGGCAAGAGCGAGAAGAGAGAACCGGACGGGGGAGAACTTCGGGACCGTCGCCGGTCTCAGCGAAGAGAAAGAGGAGCTCGCTCGGCTGGTCGACTTTCTCCGTGCACCGGAGAAGTACACGGAGCTCGGCGCAAGGATACCGAAGGGCGTATTGCTCGTGGGGCCGCCCGGTACCGGTAAGACCTTGCTCGGCAGGGCGCTTGCCGGAGAGGCCGGCGTTCCCTTCTTCTCGGTGGCGGGTTCCGATTTTGTGGAGCTCTTCGTGGGTGTCGGCGCGTCCAGAGTGCGCGAGCTCTTTGAAGAAGCCAAGAGCAGTGCGCCCTGTGTCGTGTTCATCGACGAGATCGATGCGGTTGCGAGACGGCGCGGCGCGGGTCTCGGCGGCGGAAACGATGAGCGGGAACAGACCCTGAATCAGCTCTTGGTCGAGATGGACGGCTTCACCCCGAATGAGGGTGTCATTGTCCTGGCGGCGACCAATCGGCCGGACGTCTTGGATCCGGCGATTTTGCGCCCGGGGCGCTTTGACCGGAAACTCGCAATCAGTAGGCCGGACCTCGGCGGCAGAGAGGAAATTTTAAGGCTGCACGCAGCCAACAAGAAGTTCTCGGAGGAAGTGGATTTTTCGGAGCTCGCACGCATGACTGCCGGTTTTACCGGGGCGGATCTTGAGAATCTCCTGAACGAGGCGGTCATTTTCGTGGCGGCCGAGCGCAGGGCGTTTGTCACGGCGGCGGATTTGCGCCGTGCCTTTCTGCGCGTCACGGTCGGCGCGGAGAAACGAAGCCGTGTGATCTCCGAGGAGGAGAAGCGCATCACCGCCTATCATGAGGCGGGACATGCACTGCTCATGAAACTGATTCCGGGGCAGGGACCGGTACACACGGTCTCAATCATCCCGACCGGCATCGGTGCGGCAGGCTACACCCTCTCGCTTCCGAACGGGGAGCAACTGTTCGAGACCAGGTCTCATATGCTCGGACAGATTAAAGTGGCACTCGGCGGCCGTATCGCCGAGGAACTGGTTTTCGGCGAGCCGACCACTGGGGCGGCTCAGGATATCAAGGAGGCGACCGCGCTCGCAAGGGCGATGGTTGAAACCTACGGCATGAGCGCTGAAGTGGGAACGGTCCACTGCGGCGGCGCGGAGGACGAGGTCTTTCTCGGCAGAGACTTCGGCCACACCAAACCCTACAGTGAGGCGACGGCAAGTCTCATTGACAGCGAAGTAAAACGCATCACAGACGAGTGTTACCGCGAGGCAAGAGACATCATGGTATTGCATCGGGACAGCTTGGAAACATGCGCCGCGCGACTGCTCGAAAAAGAAAAAATTAACAGGGAGGAATTTGAAGCCCTGTTTGAAGGGAAGTCGGAAGAGAGCAATGGAGAGTAACGCATTTTTCAGCGACACCAGTGAGCGTTTTGTCACGGAGTGGCAGACCGAAGGGCGAACGAAGATACGTGTGCGCTTTCGCGGCGCTTTAAACGACAAGCTTCGTGTGAGCTTGATTCTGCAGGAGAAGAAAGAGAAAACAGAACTCCTGCCGGTCAGCGGCGGAAGACGCTTCCGCTACTATGCCTGTACCTTTTCGGCGGAGGAGGCAGTCTCCTGGCTGTTTTTGATTGAAGACCGGGAGAGCGGTGAGCGCCTCTTTTACGACAGGCGCGGCGCAAGCACGTTCGCGCGGCCCGAGCTCGCGTTTCAGCATATTCCGGGTTTTCGGACACCGGAGTGGGCCAAGGGCGCGATTATGTACCAGATTTTTGTGGATCGCTTCCGGAACGGCGGTGCGGAAAACGACGTGGATACGGATGAGTACATCTACATCGGCCTGCCGGTGCAGCACATCGAAAATTGGGATGAGAAGCCCTCTCCCTTCGATGTCGGTTATTTTTACGGCGGCGACTTGAACGGGGTGCGGGAAAAGTTTGCCTATTTGAAAGATCTCGGCGTCGAGGTCATCTACTTTAATCCGCTCTTTGTCTCGCCCTCGAATCACAAGTACGACACCCAGGATTATGAGCACATCGACCCGCACCTCACCGTTATTGCGGAGGACGGCGGCGAGGTGCTCGCGTCGGATGCCACGGACAACCTGAATGCGACGCGCTATCAAAAGCGGAGCGCGGACCCGAAGAATCTCGCGGCTTCCGACCGCTTCTTTGCGGCCTTCACGGAGGAAGCGCATCGCTTTGGTTTCCGCATCCTCCTGGATGGCGTCTTTAACCACTGCGGCTCCTTTCACAAATGGCTGGACCGGGAGAAAATCTATGCGGAGCAGGGAAGTTATGCGCCGGGCGCTTATCTTGAGAGAGAGAGCCCCTATCACGACTACTTTGTGTTTATGGATGATCGAAAAGAGGCCTGGCCGGATAACCGCAGTTACGACGGCTGGTGGGACAATGATACCCTCCCGAAGCTAAATTACGAGGCGAGCGAGGAACTCGCGGAGCGCATACTTCGCGTCGGCGAAAAGTGGCTGAGCCCACCCTACCGTGTGGACGGCTGGCGCCTCGATGTCGCGGCCGATCTCGGACACACGCAGGACTATAACCACAGCTTCTGGAAGCGCTTCCGCGCGCGTATCAAGGCGGTGCGGCGGGATGCCCTGATTTTAGCGGAGCACTACGGCAATCCCTCCTCCTGGTTAAACGGCAGGGAGTGGGATTCGGTGATGAACTACGACGGCTTTATGGAGCCGGTCAGCTGGTTCCTAACCGGCATGGAGAAGCATTCGGACGGCAAGGACCCGAGCCTTCGCGGCGACGGCGCGCGTTTCTGGGACATGATGAGTCTCGCAATCGCAAAACTCCCGGAGCCCTCTCTCCACACGGCCATGAACCAGCTCTCGAACCACGACCACTCGCGCTTTCTGACGCGCACCAACGGCGTGGTCGGAAGACTGGCGGAACTCGGCTCCGCAGCGGCGGAGAACGGTGTGCAGCTCTCGGTCATGCGGCAGGCCGCCCTCATGCTCTTTACCTGGCCGGGCGCGCCCACCCTGTACTACGGGGATGAGGTCGGCGTCTGCGGCTTCACCGATCCCGACAGCCGTAGAAGCTACCCCTGGGGACACGAAAACCTGGAGCTCCTCGAATACCACCGCTACCTCAGCAAGCTGCACCGCAATTCGCAGGCACTTCGGCGGGGCTCGCTCGTGCCGCTCTTAATGGAGCGGGATTTGGTCTGTTACGGCAGGGTCTACGGGCGGGAACAGGTGCTGATTTTTGTCTATACCGGCCGGGAGGACAGGCTACTGCGCCTGCCGTACTGGAAACTCGGCGATCAACTCCCGCAGTTCGTAAAGCGTGTCATGCTGACCTACGAGACGGCATACAATGTGGGTACGGTCAAGTACACGCTGGAAGACGGCATGGTTTTGGTCTATGTCACGAAGAATTCCGCGGGTATTTACATCGGCAAGGTGGCGGAATAAAAAAAGGCTTTACGGAAGAGAAGCCCTGTGCTATACTCTAACTGTCCGAAATTCGGACAGATGCGATAGTGGCGTAGTTGGTAACGCGCGACCTTGCCAAGGTCGAGACCGCGGGTTCGAGTCCCGTCTATCGCTCTCGCTTCTCCCCGCAACCTGCCGTCGCTCCCTTGACGACGGGTTGCGGGGATTTTTTGTAGAAGCGGTACCGGCGGAGGAGGGAAACTTGGGAAAAGAAGAACCGAAATTACCGGAGTGGCCGAAACTGCCGGGAGAGGAAGAGACAGAGAAGCGCAGTGCCGAGCGGGATCGCAGATTTCGACAGCAGCTTCCGCCGCTGTTCGGTCTCGCCGTGCTCTGTGTGAGCGCCCGGATTGCGAACGATATCCAAGCGTTCTGGCCGCGGGCTGTCATAGCGGCGCTGGATTTGGCACTGATTTATTGGCTGGTGACAAGGCGAAAGGAGAAACCATCATGAGAGTAAAGCAAATGCAGGCTATGGTTGCGGCAACGTTGCTCTTTGGCGGCGTCCTGCTGGGAACGCATACAAGCTATGCGGCCTTGGGCAAGGTTGTGGATATTGCGGAAGTCAAAGAGAGCGAGGCGGACCGCACGAGCTATCGCGGCAGAGTCGAAAAGCCGATCGATGAGGTTTATGCGCCGCGCGAGGCGAAAACCGATAAGAATGAGATAAAGGCGGAGGCAAAGCCGCAGGACGGCACGGCTGCGGTCAAGCAGGAGAGTGCCTCCAAAGTAGGTCGGGAGAGCACGGTGGCTGCGTTTAAGCCGGAGAACACCGGCAGCGGCAAGACCGGACAGGCAACGCTTGCGCCCTCCAAACCGAAGGAGAGTGCAGCGGCTTCGACGAGTGCGGCAAGTACCGCGACCGCGGCGACGGAAACCGTCGCGGCAAACGGAGAGAAGCGCATCGACACTTCGCTCCTCAGCTATGACGTATCGCGCTTTACGCTGCCGGAGGACGCAAAATCCCTCATTGTCGTGGAGGGCTTTGCCGTCAAGGGCGGCAAGGATACTTACCGTGAGACCAAGGTGAGCGATGAGTCGCGCTGGAACAAGGCGCGCGTCACGGTCTTCGTGAAGAACGATGCGGGACAGTGGCAGGCGAAAATTCAGTCCGCGGGCGTCTACGGCTACGGCGGCATGTCCGCAAAGCGGAAAACCGGTGACGGCACGACCCCGATCGGACTCTGGAAGACCGACACGCCCTTCGGACGAAATGCCGCGGAGGAGGGCTTCCCGAGCGACTACACGCACATTCAGGCGGATGCGAAGCGCCAGTACTGGTCGGATCAAACCAACCGCCTGGAGAGTTCGGAGAAGCTCGCATCCCAGAAGGGTGAAAAACTCTGGGAGGACTGGGCAAAGAATATCTACGCCTATGCGCTGAACACGGGCTTTAACAAGGAAAACCGCCAGCCGGGCACCGGTTCGGCGCTCTTCTTGCACTGCACCAGCAACGGCAAGCCGAGCACCGCGGGTTGCGTGGCCATACAGCCGGAGGCGATGAAAGCGGTGCTCCGCCAGTACGCAAAGGGCGGCATGTATATCGCACAGGCACCGGAGGGGCAGTTCGAGCAGGTCTACGGCGCGTTCAGCGAGAGCGGCGCTTCGGCAAAGGGCGAGTTCACGGCCTCCACCAAGGAACTTCCGGCGACCGAAACCGTCGTGTTGCAGTGAATTTTGTTCGACAAAATAAGAGAGACGGCGAAAGCCGTCTCTTTTTCTTAAGAGTATTGTCGCTTGCGACAAGCGGAACGGGACCTTAAGATAGATGCAAAGCATAGAAACGCAAAGCGCCGGGGAGAAGCGCAAGCGAGAGGAGAAAAAAATGAAAAAGGGATATATGACGGCGGCGGCCGCGGCGGCGCTCAGCGCAGCCATGGCCTTCGGCGCATGGGCAGCTTCGTTTCAGTCAGTCAATCAAGTCATGTATGTCAATGCGAGCAGTTTAAATGTGAGAACCGAACCCTCGACGACAGCGGGCAAGGCGCAGAGCCTTTCTCGCGGCACGGCGGTACAGGTGAACGGGCTCTCCGGAGACTGGGCGCGCATTTCGCTCGGCGGCAAGAACTATTATGTCGCGAGCCGCTACTTGAGCAGCGGCAACAGCGCTGCGGCTGGCACGACAACGGCGGCAAGTACGCCGGTCTCCGTTCCGGAGGGCGTCACGGTCAGCGACATTGCGGTCAGCGATAACCTGCGCTTTGCCTCGTCTTCGAAAATCAAGACGGGAACGGCAAAGCTCTACAAGAACACCAAGGGCAAGTACGGGGATAAGGTAATCTGCGTCAATGCGGGTCACGGCACCAAGGGGGGCGAGCGCGTCAAGACCCTCTCGCACCCGGACGGCAGCCCGAAAGTAACGGGCGGCACAAACCAGCGCGGTGCGGTGGAGTCCATGGCGGTGTCCTCGGGTATGACCTTCCAAGACGGAACGGCGGAGAGTACGGTGACCTTACAGGAGGCACAGATTCTGCGCGACGTGCTTTTGCAGCGCGGCTTCAGCGTACTCATGATACGCGAGAGCAGCGATGTGCAGCTCGACAACATTGCGCGCACGGTGCTCGCAAACAACTATGCGGCCTGCCACATTGCCGTTCACTGGGACAGCACGACTTCGGACAAGGGCGCATATTTCATGAGCGTTCCGGACGGCCTCAAAAAGATGGACCCGGTCTCCTCGACCTGGCAGAAGAGCGAGGCTTTCGGCGAGGCGCTGATCGGCGGCCTGAGAGGCAGAGGCGTGAAGATTTTCGGCAGCGGTTCCATGGATGTGGATCTCACGCAGACTTCGTATTCCACGGTTCCGAGCATTGATATTGAGCTCGGCGACAAGGTATCGGATCACAGCGAGGCGACCCTCCGAAAGCTCGCAGAGGGCTTGGCGGACGGCGTCACGCAGTATTTTACAAAATAAGGGACATCCGACAGAGGGAAGTCTCCCGCAAAACAGGAGACTTCCCTTTTGTTGTGCGGCAGACAGCAGAGAGGAGAGAACAATGGGAGAGCGTTTGACCGGAGCGGACGTTCGAAAAATCGAGGCGGAGATCGAAGAGCGGAAGCTGGTGCTTCGCCCCGAGCTCATTCAGGCCGTCAAGGAGGCCAGAGCCCAGGGAGATCTCTCGGAGAACTTTGAGTACTACGCGGCAAAGCGGGAAAAGAACCGGAACGAGAGCCGCATCGCTTATCTGGAGCGCATGCTCAAGTTCGCGACCATCATTGAGGACCGTGCGGCGGCGGATGAAGTGGGTATCAACAAGTCGGTCGAGGTCTACTTCATCGACGACGATGAGAGCGAGCGCTATAAAATCGTGACGGGCATACGCGGCGATACCACGGCGGGGCGCGTCTCGATCGAGTCGCCGCTCGGGAAGGCGCTCTTGGGGCACAAGGTCGGCGATTTGGTCCATGTCGCACTGCCCCAAGGCGGCTACGATTTGGAAATTCGCGCCATAGAGGCGGATGACAGCGACGATGAGATTCGCTCTTTCTGAATTTGCGCGGGGACGCCACGAAGAGAGAAAGCTGTCGCAAAGCTTCCTGAAATGACGTATAATTCAGCTATATGCAGGGAAGATTTGACGACTTGAACAAATCAATGACAGGAGGACAGGGGTATGAAAACGACATTGGTTGTGCTGGCCGCGGGAATCGGTTCCCGTTTCGGAGGAGGCATCAAGCAGCTCACGCCTATGGGCCCGAACGGCGAAATCATCATGGACTATGCAATCTACGATGCGAAGCGCGCGGGCTTTGACAAGGTAGTCTTCATCATCCGCAAGGATCTGGAGAA
>ERZ773069.915-NODE-915-length-18186-cov-10.417351_pt1 | contig 18186 bp, 16 predicted proteins | sample MGYA00580619_ERZ773069 | MGnify/ENA primary metagenome ERZ773069 (study PRJEB29015, sample SAMEA2738007) | human oral metagenome | biome: human oral; feature: human-associated habitat; material: dental | place: China | collected 2108 ...
TCTTCTCCTCGCCGAGTGCCAACACTTCCGGCTCAATGAAAGCTGTCTTCTCGAGAATCTTTACATCCGCACTCTGTGCTTTCTGTAAGAGCGCAAGGTTGTCCGCGTTTCCGGTGTCCACGTCGCTCCGCATCATCGCATAGCCGAAGAAGCGGTAGTCTGTCTTCTTGCACTCCTGATAGAGCTCGTAGACCTTTAAGAGCACCTCCGCGCCGTCGCCGAGCTTGCCTTCGTAACCCGCGATTTCATCCGCCAATGCGAGGCCGCGCTTTACATCGTCCTCAAAGGCCTGTAAATCCGGGTAGACATCCTCCAGCTTCCAGGTTTGTTCCACCGCAACCTCACTTCTCTTGGGCAGTTTCTGTTCCATAGGATCCTCTCCTTTCGAAGTCCGTTGTTATCTTCTGTATTATCGTACCAAAAATAATGTGCTTTGTGAATCTGTTTTGGGCGTTCTTCACAAGGCAAGACTTAGTTTTGCCTATATGAAAATTTTAACCTTAATATTGTCAAATTATGGTATAGTAAGGCAGAAAGGAGATATGCCAATGAATAAAAATCGCTTGTTTGTCCTTATTTCCTCCGGCGTTGCCATCCTCGGGAGTCTGCTCCCCTGGGCAACCGTCTCTGCGGGTATCTTCGGCTCCATGAGTGTGAGCGGCACCGAAGGCGACGGAACCTTCATCATCATACTCGCAGTCGTCGCCATTGTCCTTGCCTGCCTGAAGGACTATAAGACAGCGCTTCCGAAGAACTTTGCGACCGGCATCTTTGCAATCGGTGCTGTGCAGAGTGTCATCATGCTCCTAAACCTCATCAACATGGGACACATGTTCGGCAAACAGGGTGCGGAGCTCAAAGCCTACGGTGTTGCGGTACACATCGGCATCGGCTTCTTCCTGGTGTTACTTGCGGCCGTTGCCACCGCCGTATTCGGCGCCATGGCACTCTCCGGCGGCAAACTCTCGAAGGACACGCTGAACGAGGTCATGGACGCGAGCAAGCAGCTCTCCCAGACCGTTGCGCAGGCAACCACAACCGCCGTGAAAACCGCTTCCGAAGAGATCAATAAGCAGAGCGAAAAGATGAAGGAAGCCAAGGAGGCTAAGGCTGCTTCCGAAGCTGCCGCGACCGCTGCAAACACTGCGGAAAATGCCGCTAACGAAACGGTCGAGACCGCAACCGCTGCGCCGGAAAGCGTTGAGACCGTCGTTGCCGAAGCCGCTTCGGAAAGCGTTGCGAGCGAAAGCGAAACTTCCGACAACACCGAAAACAAGGGAGATGCGACCGTCTGACACTGCACTGCAAATATCCCCGGTTCCCTTATGGGCGCCGGGGATTTTCTTTTTCGTTCGATACAGAAAGGCATTACAAACAGAAAAGATTTGCGCCTCCTCGGATTTACGCTATCATAGACCTAAGGAAGAACGGGTTTTCTCCCCCTCAGAAAGGACAGGCATGAAATATCAATCCGTCAACGAATTCTCTCACTTCTCCTTTTCCGACTGCGTGCTCACGGAGATAAGCGCGAGCCCCGCGGGCGTTCAGCTGACGCTCGAGGCACTGATAGTCCTCCCGGAAAACTCTCAAAACACCAACTTCACCGCGAGCTATGCGGGCACAGTTCAGCTGCGCCTACTCGGCGGACAGTTCACCGAGAGCGTCAAAGAAGGGTATCAGTACCGCGATGCAAATGATGTGCTCCTGGAATCCGTCCCGGACACCCTGCTCTCCCCGACGGAAGTTACCGCGCTGCTCCCCGAGCTCCGCGACGTGTATCTCTTCCAGATTCTCAGCGAAACAAAAGCAGACGGCAAGATCCTCTTAGAACTCGGCATCGAGTTCCCGCAGGCCGAGGAATACGACACCCTCATCACCCCTTCCTACCGCATCGGCGTCCTCTGCGAAAAGGCCGTCTTCGGCTGGGATTACTATATGAACCGCGTGGAGAGCTGAGTCATGGATCTCTCCCGGGTCATCATTGTGAGCGACCGCCATTTGTTTGACCGCGAAGCAGATCCCGAGGCCGCCTTTTTATCCTATCTGGAGCGCATCGCAACGAAGCATCCGCGCGCCGTTCTGCTCCGCGAGAAGGATATGACAGAGGCGGATTACCTTGCTCTCGCAAGGCGCGTCCGTGCACTGCTTCCTTCCGTACCGCTGATTCTCCACTCCTTTCCGCGCGCGGCAAAGGAACTCCCCTGTGAGGGCCTGCATCTCCCGCTTGCCCTGCTGCGACAAATCAAAAAGGAGCAGCCCTCCCTCTTGGAAGGCTGCTCCTCTCTCGGTGCTTCGGTACATGCTGTCGATGAGGCCGTGCGCGCCGTCTCCTTTGGCGCAAGCTATCTCATCGCGGGAAATGTCTATGAGACCGCCTGTAAACCCGGCCTCGCGGCGCGCGGTCTCCCCTTCCTCGAATCGGTTTGTAAGGCGGTCCCGGTTCCGGTCTATGCGATCGGCGGCATCACCCCGGAACGGCTTCCGGAAGTCCTTGCCGCCGGGGCGGCCGGGGCCTGCATGCGCTCGGCGCTCACTCACGCTTCTCGCTTGCTCTGACCGCTCGCGTAGTCGATGCGCACGCCGGGCTGCACATTGTAGAGAAATACATGGAAGGAAAACTCGGGATCCCGAAGCGCCTCCGCTTCGAGCTCTACACCCCGCGCAAGCGAGTCATCTCCGAGAAAAATCGGGGTCGCACGGTAGAGCACCGCGCCGCCGCCGTTCTCGATGTAATCCGCAACCCGTTTTTCATAGGGCAGCATGCCGCTTATGTTAAGATAACGGGTTCCCGTAATTAAGTTCTGCGGGTTCGCATTTTCCCCGGAGAGCATGTAGGCAATCAAATGGCAGCGGTTATAGAGATACTTGTCTTCGATTAAGTCGTCGTAGCGCACCGTGTGCCAGCCGCTCGGCCGCACATCGCCTATGCTCTCGCGCTTTTCTGTCGGCATGGTCGCCTTTGTCAAAACCGCAAAGGCAGGACCGCAACGCCCCAGCGCATCCAAGTCCGCGTAGGACTCATAGCCCTCTGTCTCATGCTGCTCGCCGAGCTGCCGATCCTCCTCCGTAAAGAGCGGCTGCCCCATGTTCATGCTGATGTCCGGACTGCCGTGATAGCTTCCGACCGCCGTGAGCACTTCCTCCGCGTAATCCCCGGGCGGCGGCACAATGACGCCGATTGCTTCTTTTTCCGCCCGCGCTGTCCAAGGCAGCCGGGCATTCGGCCACAGCGTCTGCTGCAGAGCTCCCAGGGTGAGCAGTATCAGCAGGATCCACAGCGCCTGACGTATGCTCCCCCCGCGCCTCTTTCGTCTATGTGCCGACATTGCTCCCCCCTTGCTCTCCGGTCTGATTTCTTTGCTATAGGCAAGTATACCGTTTCGCTCCCCACTTCTCAAGCCCGCTTGCCCTTCACAGCAAAGAGTGGCTCCTACAATGCGGCTGATGTCGGTAAAGCCGGGATACGCACACCCCTGCGGAAAACGTTTCGGAGCGACAGAAAGGAGAACCATGATACTTTGGACTTGTCAGGAAGAAGCCGTCTACAACGAGCTTCTGAAAACCGGCTTCTATCGCTGTGATTTTAATCTCTCACTGATGAAAGACTGTCGCAAGCAGTACGACTGGCTGGTCCGGCAAATGAAACGGCGCATCGGCCCGCCGCCAAATGAAGTCACTTACCCGGTCTGGGCCTTCTATCAACAGGACGGCAAACACCGTAAGCCCGATCTCCGCAGAGAGCGCTGGGCGTTCGGCTGCAACGAGGTTCGTTTTGCCTGCCTCGAAATCGAAATTCCCGACCGGGAAGTTCTCTTATCCGATTTTGACTACTGGTGTATCATCTTAAACAACGGCCTCCTCTCCGATACCGAGCAAGAAGACCGCTGCCTCGAGGCACAATACGAGGCGCTCTCCCCTTCCGAGAAGCGCCGCATGAAAGAGAAAAATTGGGAGCGCGTCTTTGATTTAAGCCCCTTGGACAACGAATGGATGAGAAAAGGGTACGACATTCAGGCAACCTTCTGGGAACTCCGGCTTGAACAGGTTCGGGATGTTCGCTTCTTTCGCGCCGCCGCCAAAGTCGATCCACCGCCCTCAGACGCGGCCACGGCAAAATAAAAGGACAGAAACGCGTAATCTCGCTTTTCTGTCCTTTTTGCGTTACAACAAGCTCACATTACGGCAAAATCTCAAGCCAGTAGCCGTCCGGATCTTCGATAAAGTAGATGCCCATCGCCTCGTTTTCAAAGCAGATGCAACCCATCTCCTCGTGCTTTTTATGTGCCGCGTCAAAATCGTCCGCCCGAAATGCGAGGTGGAATTCGCACTCGCCGAGGTCGTACGGCTGCGGATGGTCCTTAAGCCAAGTGAGTTCCAGCTCAAATTCCCCGACCTCACTCTTTAAATACACGATGATGAAATCATCCGTTGTCTTTCTTCTCACCTCGTGTAAGTCGAGGGCCTCGCTGTAGAAGCGGAGGGAGCGCTCCAAATCCGCAACATTCAAATTCTCGTGTATCATCTTAAACTTCATATCTCTTCTCCTTTCGCTGTCTCCGTATTTTTGATGCGGGCGCTATACTGCGGGTATTCCGTGAGAAAGCGCCGAATCACCTCCGGCTCTCCCCAGTAGTGTATCGGAAAGACCGCATTGCAGTCCACACGTTCCAAGAAATATAGCAAGCCGTCCGCGTAGTGTGCTTCCAGTCTCGGATCAAGCGGCACAAAGGCGATATCAAAATGTCTGCCCTTGATTTTTCCGATCTCCGTGTGAAAGATGGCGCGGAGCTCTCGGTTCTCCTCCTCCGGTTCTCCCTCCCAATACCAGTCGTTCAAATCACCGCCATGGTAAACAATCCCGTCATCGCTGCTCACGATAAACGCGACGCCGCTGTCGTTTGAAAGCAGGGTCTCGACCAGAATCCCGCCCTCAAGTTGATAGCGTTGATTCGGCGCAACGAAGCTGCGCTCTATCTTTGACAAGCGCTTCTCATCATGGATATCGCTTGCCAACACCGCACGGTAGCGCATTTCTCTCTCATCGAGCAGGTCAAAGATTTTCGGATTGTAGTGATCCCCGTGGCAGTGGCTGCAAAAGACCAGCACTTCTTTTTCTTTGTCGAGCGGCGGCAGTACTCCCTTGTAATAGTCAAACACATAGTAGCGGTCTTTTAATTCCAGCAAGAAACCGCTGTGGTCTAAGTAGGTTACTTTCATGAGCTCACCTCGAACGAAACAAGTTGTTACAAGCCTTCCTTTCCCTTCCGTCTGTCAGAAGGTAAAACCGTAATCATCCGCAAATGCCAAATCCATAATCACGGGATGGCGGAAACTTTCCGTTCCGGTCGCTTCATCGTAAACGACCAGGTAATACTGCTGATTCTTATCATACTGCTTATTCTTGAAGGTAAAGCGCATTCGGAAGATTCTCTTCTGCGCGTCCGTATCGCGGCTGTCCGCGATGTACATGTTCTCATTGGAAATCTTTTCGTTATCCTCGGAGATGAAGTACATCTTATATGCGGTCTTCTTAACGGTATCACTGACCGCATCGGACTGGATGAAATCCAGGGTTGTAATCAAGTTCGTGATCTTTTGGACAATGCTGACCAAAGAAATTTGAGCGGGCCGCGTCTCCATATGACCACGTTCCATCTTGATATCCACTACCGGAACCAGCATTTCCTGCGGAGATGATCCTCCATGGACAAAGTTCTGTCCGCCTCCGGCAATCTTGAATACATTGTCGCTCACAGGAAAGGAAACGACCTTTGCATCGTCATTATCCAAAATCTTCCCCATCGAAAGGCTCTTGACGCCTTCTTCTGTCACAGCCTCATGGGCTACAATAAACCTTCGATTGATAAAGGCCTTCTTATCACTGATTGCGCCGATCTTCTCGCTCTCGGAAAGCTTGTCCCGCTTGTAAATAAATCCGTGATCCGATGTCACCACGAAGCGATAGGTATTTGCATTGGTCGAAATTTTGCGAATCAGCTCCATGATTTCACAGATCGCTTCCTCACAGGCAACAAACACCTCGTCCTCCGTGGTTGCCTTGTCACCGCGCGCATCAATCTGATTGTGATAGACATAGACCAGCTGCTTACCGGTAAAAATGTCGCGCAGCTCATTTTTCTTTAAGCCTTTGATTTCATCAAAGCGGACGCAAATGCCGTTTTCCTGATGCTGTCGCAGCACCTTCTCTCTGCCGGCAAGATCGTTGCAGAGCACATCATCCGCCAAGACGCGGTAATCATCCGTCATCGTGAGGGTTTGATGCGGCAACAAGGCCGCCATACCAAGCCGCGTATAGGAGGGCAATACGGAGAGCTGTGCTTCCAGTTTGGCACTGCACTTCGGATCGTCCAGCATTCGCTGAAACAGTTCCTCTCCCACCTCATAGCGCATGGCGTCCGAAATGATAACAACCGTCCGCTCCTTTGCATTCCTTACATAGCGCTCATAAAATTCACGCTGCAGGGGTAGCTCATGAAACGCAGCGGGCTCCTGCAGGCCTTCATTCCATTTCGGCATCACCTTAGCCAGATACTCATTGGTATAGATGTTCTCGACCAAAGTGCGCAGACCTTCTCTTTCGACTTCGTCGAAGTTCACCTTGTCGAAGCGCAAGTAAAATTTTCGGTACTCCCGATCGATTTGGTAATCCCTTTCCCGATACTGCTTGACAATCTGTCGGAATCCGTCCGGGCAACTGTAATTTGCCGCTGTGAGCAGGTGGTAGGCACTGAGGAGTAGCTGATATGTTTTCTTCGTCCGGCTTCCAAAGTGCATTTTCATGCGCTTCTCGCAGAGTTCCGGTATGCCGATTCCGTCAAGCCTTGCTCCGGTATCCTCCGCTGTCAGGCGTTCCACCATCCACTTCACCAGAATCCGGTCCGCTATAAGAAAGGTGTTTACTTCCGTCAGCTCTTCCGGCTGCATTTCCGCAAAGATTTTCGAGGTATTTAGGCTATCAGAAACCTGATGGGATAATTCGTCAAAACGCTCGCTGTACAACACACTGTTCATCAAGCTGTCCAGAAAGGCTATGATATTGCCGGACTTATAGGAGACATAGCTCTTCCAATCCTGCGGCACAGCGCTTCCCAGCTGTCTTGCCGTTGCCGTCACAAACATCGTAACGACCAGCTTCTCCAAGGTCGGCGTTGCATCGGTATAGCCAAACTGTTGCTCGCAGAGCTTCCAGAAGGAGCTCTGAAGATCGTATTTCTCCATTTCCGAGAGAAATTTATTATCTTCCGCTGTTCCCTCGGTGAGCATGACACGTAACACCTCTTCCAAGGAACAAGTGCGGGTCTTACAGATGGCACTCAGAAGACCTACCGTAATATTCTCCTCGTTAAAGTTCTCGATCTCCAAATCGTAAAAGCGCTGCGTCCGTTCCTTATTTGCAAAGAACTTAATGTGCTTTTCAATGATGGGCTTATATCTCTCCTCAATGCCGAGATCCACGGAAAGCAGAGAAGCCCGGTCGGCAAAGAAACGCTTGGAATACAACATCGTATCTTCCAAGTGGTTATCTTTTACATCCGGCTTCGGAAACGGCGCATAGATCAAGTAGTTCGTGCTCGTATCCTCGCGCTCCAGAAAGCGCTTTGTCATAAACTGATTGTCAGGCTCCAGCCGGTAGACTTTGGCATTCTCCAGTTCGACAGAATCTATGTCCTCCGCAAACTCTGCCTTATCGTCGTACCAGAAGACAAGCTTACGCGCATCTCCCGTAAACTCGGCATTCAGCCGGTCAATGATTTGTTTTAGGTTAAGCTCTGCCATATCAGTGTTTCTCCTGTATGATCCATAATCCCCGTGTTCCGCCGCTTCTCCGCACCTGTCCGCTCTCCATCAGCTTGCTAAAGGCTCTTTGAACCGTAGAGCGGGAAACGCCGATTTCTTCCGCAATCCGTGTCTGCGAGATTTTAGGATTTGCCCGAATGAGCCGCAGGATTTGATCCTCGATTGTTCCGCTTTTCGCTTCATTGGCTTCACGATTGGCTTCATTTGCTTCAGCATTGGCTTCATTGGTACCATGATTTTGATTGTCACGCAGTTCCTTTAGTGCATTGCAGATCATGCCCAGCATGAACTCCGCAAATTCTGTGGAATCTCCCGCCTTGTCTGCCCTCTGCAGTACGCGGTAATACTCTTCCTGATTCTCATGCACCAGAGTTTCCACCGGAAGCCACGCAAACAGCTCATTCCATTTCCGAAGGATCAGCGACTGCCAGAGCCTTCCGGTTCGTCCGTTCCCATCTGCAAAGGGATGAATGAATTCAAACTCATAGTGGAAGATGCAGCTTTTTACCAGCGGATGGTATTTGGATTCCTTTAGCCAGGTCATCAACTGCGACACCAGCTCGGGAACGTATCTTGCCGGTGTCCCGGCATGAATCAAGCGGTCTCCGGCATATACGCCGACATTGCCGCTGCGGAATCTCCCGGCTTCTTTTACCAGACCTTCCATCATCAGCTTATGGGCATAGAGCAGATTCTTAACACTGTACGGATCAAGCTTAGAAACACGCTCGTATGCTTCGTACGCATTCTTCACTTCCCGGATATCCTCCGGCGGGCCAAGTACACGTTTCCCATTGATTACATCACTGACCTGATCCAGAGAAAGCGTATTCTGTTCAATCGCCAATGAGGAATAGATGGATTTAATCCGGTTTTCTCTTCGAAGAACCGGATTTCGGTGCATCAACTCATATGTTGTGATCGAGCCGACATATTGACCGATCTCAACGATTAAGTTTGTAATTTCTTCTGTCATACGGAAGGGCGGCTGATATGTTTCGCTCATCGTATCGAACCTCATTCCTTCGACATGATGTTCTTTGAATCCGCAAGAACCTCGTAGAACTTTCCGTCATTTGCGGTCTGGATCTTACGGTAATTCTTCTTTACACCGTCATCCAAATCCAGTTGAATGCGAGACAATGCGAGGTGCGCCAGCTTCTCATCGTATTCCCGGCATTCCTTCAACTGCTTGACCAGTTTTTCACGCCGCTTTGTGGCCTGTGCTATTTCACGGGCATTCGTGCTGTGATCGATCATATCCTGCATGCGGCTCATCTCACTCTCGTAGATGCGCTGCATACGGTGCAGGTAGTCGATGCGGAGATTGCCTATTGTGTCCGCATTGTAGCGGTGCAGGTAAATCAAGGCTTTGAAACCGTGATTCTTTCCGGCATCAAAGAGCCAGTAGATTGGGCGCTTGCCGGAGCCTGCCACGGAATAGGTCTGGCAATGATCCTTGAAGAAATCACTGAGGAAATAGTTCCGGATGATCTCCCGACTTGAATCCCCTTTGTTTCCAAGGGCTTTCGCAATAAAGTCGAGGTTTTCCTCAAGCGTATCTTCTCCATAGACGACTTTCAGGAATTCACAGAGACGGGAAATAATGTCATCCTCCAGGTATTCCTCATCTGTAAGCGGAATCACATTGTCGGCATCCGGTTTAAACTTCTCGTATTTTTGCTCATCCCAAGTGCCGCCGGCATATACAATGCCTTCAATACCCAGGGAGAATCTACCGAACATACAGCCAACCGCATAGCTAATCAGTGATTTTACCTCTCTAGTTAAATCAGGCTTTCGAACCGAAGCCGCCTCTTCTTTCGATGATTTGTCAACGGTGTTTATTCTATAAATATTTGAAAACAGTGTGTTTAATCTTTCTTCATTATCTTCCAACTCAGAAAGACGAGCATAACACTCTGTCTCCCATTCTTTGTACTTATCAGAAATAAGATATCCCATTATTGCCGATCTCCTTTTAGAACCTCTGATAGATACTCGTGAAATTCCAGCGATACTTCCGTACTACATTGTACGGTTTTTACACCATTATCCGTCAAGTCTTGTAAGTATAGTCCTTCCTCGGGTAATGCTTTGATATCACCAAGTTTCATGTATCTCTTTGCCTTATTGTCCTGATAATATGACATCGTGTCCGGGCATGAATCCAGATTACTTTGAAGGACAACGCACTTGTAATAAAGCCTGCTATAAGGAACTCCAACATAGATGTAGATTACATCCCCAGAATTTACTGCCTTAGATTGCTTCCAGTAAAGAGTTCCATGCTCACTAACAAAAGAAATCACATCAAACCTTTTTACATTGCAGCTGATAATGTATTCTTTCATATCTGTTCCTAAATCAACGGATGTTTCTTAAATCCGCTCGATATTTCAAAACTATCCCAGTCGTTCCTAACTATTTCAACATTTCTCCTGACTAAATCCTCCACTTCCTGCTTAGATTCGATTACCACAGGAATTTGTGGTATATGTCCTGTGCTATAATGAAGTCCCTGACATATCAAACTCATAAACTCTTGAATAGTTGTCGAGTTAAACAATCCGAGGAAATATAACAGATTTTCTTCATTAAACAAGAAGAATTCCGGTCCGCTGGCATCAAATGCTGTGCCTTTCTCTACTAATCTGCAACAAAAATCAGCTGTAGATACATCATTCCAAGTTAAAGCTTCCCTGAAAAAGAACTGGATATTCTGAGGCCTAGATTTGAGTTTCCCATTATCATCATAAAAATGACATATCTCAAAACCATCATTTTCCCAATTTACAACGTATACGACATTGCCAAACCATCTTCTAAAGCCTCCACCCTTGTTATAAGGGAACCACTTTAAGTTCATTTTTTCTGGTAATACCTCATACCACAGTCGCAAGAATCGCTCGTTATCAGAAGTAATGAGTCCTTGCTTTGCCACACCATAATCCTTCGTTTTTTTTGTTTGAATCAGATGATCAATCAGCGCTGAATCAAGCCAATATCCAATGAAGTAATTTGGAATCTTTTCGACCTTTGAGAACGTAAATGTGAACTTCTCACCCTTCTTAATTTTATCTAAATACGAATCTCTCTTTTCTATCTCGCTTTTGCCGTTCACTAGTCGAACGTAGGCGCCGGAATAATTCTCCATATGATCTTTCCTTAAAGCAAATGTTGTCGTCTGAACAACTTCACCCCCAATCTCATCAAATGCTCTCGCACCTAAATGGGCCATATTTATCAGAGTCATACTGTTTGTGATATCCATTCTCAGCTTCGCATAGCTTCCTAAAAACATCCAGCCATGTTGTGTTATCATGCTGACTATCCCAGACTTAATACACATATTTCTGCATCTAAAAATGAACACTGAGAACAGATCATTTTTTCCAGCCTCATATTGCTTTTTTACATACTCACCCAGTTTTGAATTCATGTTACCTCCATCCATATAGGGCGGATTTGTGGTAACTGTATGATATTTCTGAGATAAACACTTACCCAGCTCAAGGATGTGCTGAATATCTTCTCGTGTTTCATCAAGTCCAACCGTATCCATACTCATCTGTCCAAGCATTTCACCTTTGGACACAAAGCGATTCAGCAACTCCCAATCATAGGAATCTACGGTCAGAATAGAGCCGTATTCTTTCGCGTCTTTGAACGTATCCAAAAGTCCGGTCATCTGCTCGATGGCACGCTTCTTTTCCGTTTCACTCAAACCCTCACCGAAAAACTTCAGCTGATTTCGGTCTATCCCATTGCTCTCCTGAATCGAGTACACATTCGGCTTATGTTCGCCGTTCAGAATTCGCCGGTTATACTGCCGCGCCTTCATCATCACGGCAAAGTAGGCCAACTGGAACGCGCGGTCGTCAATATCCAGTCCGTAGAGATTGTGTTCCAATATGCTTCCGGCTGCGTCGCGCTGTCCGTATCCGGAGCTCTCATAAATCTGCATCAGCACATCAAAGGCATAGACCAGAATGTGCCCGCTGCCCATACAGGGGTCTATCGCGGTGATCTGCTCCGGGGTTAAGGATGCACGTTCTTTTCTGAGCTCTGTGAGCTCCGTTTCGACTTCCGGTTCTTGTTTTGCTTCCGGAAGATAGTACTTCCACCCAAACGAAGCCGCCAAAGCGGCTTCATCCGCGCTTTCATCAAGCGCTCTCAAATGTTCAATCCAAAGGCGACCAAGCGAATTCTCCACCATATAGCGGACAATCCAGTCCGGCGTGAAGAGCTGCGTAACCGCTGGCACTTCTTCCTTGCTAATCTTGCCCTTCTTGGCAAAGGCCTCATTTTTCGGCTCGGTATTGTAATACTGGTACAACCAACCGATAATCTCCACCTGACCGCCGCGCTCCACATCGAAATCTGCTTCCGGAATATCGTGAACCAGATGCCAAAGCACACCGTCTTGATCGACCACGGAAAGGTTCAGCAAGAGCTCGGTGTAATCGCTGGTCTTCTCAAACAAAGCCGGCAGAATTTCATTCAAGGCATTGCACTGCTTGATAAACAGCAGACGGAAGGCTTCGTCCGTCTTATTTTCCTGCTTCAGGCGAATTATTTCCTGCTGCTCCGCTTGTGTAAAGGACAGTCCTGCGCCGAAGGGATTTGTCACCAAATCGGGCTCTGTTTTGCCGGAATCGGAAGAAAGAACGCGGATATGGGACGGCAGGTAATCATTGACCTCCATAAAGCGCACAGCAATCAGGCGGTTAAACCAGGTATAGGCAACCTCCTCTAATACGTACTTATAGGCGGTCTTATAATTTGTCTCTTTTTCTTTTCTGCGAATCAACTCCGCCAACTGTCGGCGCTGCCACACTTCTGCACCGCTTACGGAATACGGCTCCGCAGTCCCGATATCATAAAACTCTGTTGTCCCGGTGGACTGCGGCAGCGCTTCCCGTATGCCCTCTGCCGTAACGCCCATAAGACCGGCACGGTAGCTGATATCCGCAATCAGTTTATTTCTCGCCCATATGGCAAAATTTTTTATAGCAGCCTTATTCATACCTGCGCTCCGTTCTTTCTATCGATCGGCTATCGGAATCAGAATTCGACGTTCACAATATCCGCTCCACCCAACTCTTCCAGCAGTGCCTTTCGGAGTCCGGCAAGATACTTGTCCACGTCCTGCTCGCTCTCCAGTCGCCAGTAAGCTGTGCTTGTCAGGTTTTTAATCGTCACATTCTTGGTCTTCTTCACCTGATAAACTTTTTCTTCTTTTACAACAAGATCCGGAACAGCCCGCCCCTCTTCCTTTGCTTTCCGGGCAGCCTCTTCCGCCTCTTTCTTCGCCTGCAGGGCTTTTTCCTCGGCAATCCGGCGGTCGGTCGCATCCATCTCGTTTAAGAGGCGAATCTTCAAAGCGTCCGCCTTGTCCGCAAAGCTTCTGAGGGCCGATACATTGTTGCAGCGTTCCGCGCCTTCTCTGATTTCATCAAAGAGCGCATGATAGTTTCGACGCTTCGACTCCGCATATTCCTTGGTGTTCAGGACTTCCGTCACACGCTCTCTTGCCTGATCGATGGTGTCCAGCACCGGCTTTTCTTCCCGCGTCAGTATCTTCGAATAAGCGTCCGTGAACCGGCTGCGCAGCTCCGGAAGTTTCGGAATGTTCGGATACGGCTTGTCCTGTTTTACGATGTTCCGCATCTCGGCAACGATCTTCTCCAGATTCTCATCTACAATATAGGTCTTGCTGTCATCGTAAATTGCAAGCATATCAAGCGCTCTGGTAAAGATGTTCAGCTGCTCTCCCGCAAAAAAGCTCTTGACCGGCTCATAATCTTCCGCAAAATCATAGAAATCATCCCGTTGATCGGAGACCTGCTTAAAGAACGCAATCGGGGCTTCGATTCCGATTACCGTCTGCAGCAGGCGCTTTCCTTCCGCCAGAACGTTCGCGCCGGGATACGCGCGATCCTTGTACTGCAGTTCCAGACGGAGAATCTCATTGAGGATATTCTGTGCGTACTGCCGGAAGTTCTTCATAATACTGTCTTCGTCTTCTGCAACAGCGACCGTGCCAAAGAGCTCTTTCATCACATCCCGGACAGCTTTTTTGTCTTTTTCGCTGACTCGAATTCGCTCTTCCAAAAGAAGTCGTTCCACGAACGCTTTCTTCGTGATGAAGCCGATCAGCTCTTCCTCGGTCTTATTGTTCTGATTGACACTTGCCCCGTTCACGGTGAAGGCAAGATCTCCGCGCTGAAAGAGCCGCGCCACGAGCCAATGTACATCGTCCTCAACAAAGCCATAGGGCGCCTTCATAAAACGGTCCTTCAAGGTCTTCATGGAGGTCTTCATGTGCATATGGGTATTCGTAGCGATGAACTGCAGCACATCATCCAGCGCGTGGGCATTGGCATCGCTTGCACCTTCCAGCCCCAAGCTCATCTGATTCGAGGACCGGAACAGCTTGCGGATTTCCGCCTCCCCCATAGCAGCGGTGATGTAGGAAAGTTTGTTATAGACCCTTTGCACCAGTCTGCCGATTGCTTCCGAGATTCTGGCGGATACTTCCTTTGCGGAAATATGCGGAGCATCTCCGTTTACGTAGATGGTGGCTCCTTTCAGGTTCTCTGTGAGATAGAGCTTGGCATTGGCGTTGCGCTCGCGCATTTCGACGCGCTTTGCTTCTTTAATGGTCTCGTACTTGGTAAGCTGGGTGGAGGTATTGAGACGCAGGAATTTCTCAATCTTCAGGTACTGCCGAATTTCATCCAGGAATGCGGCATCGTTCGGCAGCGACACCAGCACTTCATCCTTCTGTCCGGACATCATGCGAAGGGTCAACTCATCATTGCCGCCCTCGTACCACGGTGTCAGAATGCGCACGCCGATATCATAGTTCTGATTTGCCTTATACGGCCTGTCATCCACCGCCTGGTTAAAGTTAAAGGAATAACGCCCGTTCAAGGCAGGATACCGATATCGCTTGTCCGCGAAGATATCCTCGAATATCATCTCGGCTACCTTGTTGATCACCTCCGCTATTTCGACATTCTGGCTGTCAATCTCGCGATTGATTTCCTGCTCTTCATCCGTCAGGAACACATAATGGGATCCGTTCTTCTGTACCAACATCTGCCGCATCAGAACCTTCAGCGCTTCTTCCACTCGCTCCTTCACCGCAATGCGGTCATCGTCAATGTTCTCGACCATAAGGCTGGTGATGTTGTCGATGTTGGACTCAATCTCAAGAACGTACTTAATCATAAAGAGCGTCTTCAGCACATCGATGGCAAATACATTCTTCTCCTTATGCTCCGGATTGATTTGGCTGTTGTCATAGGCTTTGATGATGACGCCCTTATGGCTGTGGTCCAGAAAGTTCTCCAGCGCATCATAAAAGCGATGGAAGGGTACAATCGCTCCCGGCGTTTCATCCTTGAGCGCCATCGCGGACTCTTTGAACAGCGCCAGCATGGAACGCTCTCCCTCTGACAAGTGCTTTCCGGATGCACCGTGGGTGCGAATCGAAGTCAGCACACTTGCCAACAGGTTGAACTGATACGGGATGAAGGGATAGACTTCGGAGAAATCTCTGTCGTTTGCATACAGCTTTTTCTCGACACCGTCATTGAACACGATTAAATTCTTAATAATCGTAGCCTTCTGCTCGTACAGCAGACGAAGAGTCTGTGCGGCCGTATCGGTTTTATCCAAAATTCTCTTCTTGATGACGGTATCGACGTTCGCGGAGGAGAGAGACAGGCGGGTGTCAAAGCGCCCCTGAATTTTAGAGAAGTCATTGCCCTTTACCTTCGTGATGGTGTCAATGTCCTGCTGGCTGGTCACAATGACCCAGGCCTTGCCCTTGCACTCCTTCCCCAGCTCTTCTGTCACGGTCTGAAGATTCAACATCAATTTGGAATCGTCTCCGATGTACTGACCGATTTCATCGACGAGAAACACCACATGGTGATTGTTGCCTTTCCGGTCGATATAAGATTTCACGCGCTTTGCAAAATCCTCAATGCTGATCTGATAGTCCCCGATTGCGGCATCACACCAGTTCCAGGCCGCCTTCTCGCTCATATATCCCATCTCGATCAGCGTATCGACCACGCTGTCCTGACGGGACAGGAATTCATGGCGTTCCGCGTACCAATCATGACCGGTGAGCTTTCGGTAGGTCTCCTTGAACGCTTCGTATTTGCCGTCCTCTGTGAGCTTGCGCTCCAAATCCGCTAAATAAGGAATTGCGCCGCAGAAGCCGAGGGAGTTATTGAACACCTTCAGAAAGACATTGACGATGGCATCCTTGTTAGACTTTCCGTCGGATTCGCTCTTCGCATCAATATTGAAGATGATGATGTCGGCAGGCGTGTTCGCTGCCAACTGCATATCCGCAAGCACCATAGGATCGGAGATTTTTTTATCATCCACGAAATAGTCGATTGCATGCTTGCCCCCGACCACCTCATTGTCCAGAACATAGGACAGAATCTTCAATAAATGCGATTTACCGCTTCCAAAGAAGCCGGATATCCAGACTCCCATTTTTGTGGTCTCACCGTTGATGCCCTTGGCATATGCAGAAAAGAAATCTGCGAAGTGACGCTGCAGCTCTGCTGTCACAACATACTCTTCCAGCTCTGTGGCGATATTGTTCTTCTCACCTTGGCCGGCAATCACAACTCCCTGGATATCTCTTGTGATTGACTTTTTGAACATCTCTCTAATCTGCATATGCTTACCTCACTTCACAAGCTTGAATGCGCGATAGTAATTATCGTCTTTGATTTCGTTAAACAGAATCAACTCCTGCTCGGTATAGGTGCCGGGGAAAAACAGAACCACCGGTGCCTTTAATACGGACTGGTGCAAGTTGTTCAGGATTTTATGCGACCGCAGAAGCGGATAGCACTTTCCGACGCCGGTCAGAAAAACGACGGAATTCTCCGGTGTTTGCTCCACAATTCTCCGGATCAGGATGCTGTCATCTTCGTTCATCTTCAAAGATGTAGAGACTGCGCGGATGATGTAGTCAAAACCGCGTCTCTTTTCGTAACGACCGTAGGCAGTCACAAAATCCCGCTCTTCCAGATACTCCATAATCATGTCATAAAGATCGAAGACAAGGAGTTTAAATCCGTCCGTGCCCTTGGCATTTTTCTTTTTCATGTACTCGATGCGTTCGCGCACTTCCAATTCGCTTGCCGGATCGTAATCGAACACCCAGTAGTTGACCTCGTTAGCCCTTCCGCTGTTTTCCCGGAAGGTAGGCTTACGGATGGCAGCCTCCATCTTATCCAGTCTTTCCTCAAGTCCTGCCATCATCTCACCCCCGTCATTGCTTTTAGCCGGTATTCCATCCCCTGTTCTTTCATCCAGCGCTCCATTACGGGGTCCGGAAGCGGCTTATAGATTTTCCGGACAGTCTTTGCTTTATCGGTCACGCCTGCCTCAAACAGCATGGATTTGTATGTCACCATCAGCTTTTTGATTGTGGCCTCTGTCCATTTGGCTACTTTCTCACTCTGCTGCTGTTTGCCCTTAAAGAAAATCCGAAGATCGCTGTCTGCCAGTTCATTACTGCCGATGATCATTTTTTCCCGGACAAGTTCATAAACCAGCTCACCGAAAAGCACATCGTAGGTCATCGCCGCGACCAAAGCAAATAGCTTCTGAGACGCCAGGTCACATGCCTCAAAGACGGGATAGAAACTGTCATCCAGACTTTTCACCCTCGCAGATACTGTATTGAAAATCTGTGTTGCACGCGTCCTTGTCGGCGCTCCGAAGATGTTTTCATTTTCACTTAACCGCTTTATTTCTTCCCAACTCTTCCCCGCCAGACGGAGAGCAACCACCTTGCGGAATTCCATAAACCAGAACGCATGCTTTACAGCACCGGCACTGTACTCTTTTCTGTTCATTCCCCATGACTCCATTCTTATTGTACGGCATTAACTGTCCCATTTTCGGTACTCGGTTCGACATCGGAATATATTTCCATGATGTCACCTATCTCACAGTGCATGTTGAGACAAATTTTCTCCAATACATCTACCATGACATTGCCGCCGTTCTGGAGTTTGTTCAGCGTCCCCTGGCTGATACCGGTGAGCGCCTTAAAATCTTTCTTCTTCATGTCTTTATCAATCAATAGCTTAAATAACTTCTTGTAAGAAACAGCCATAGCTTACACCTCATAGTTTGAGTTGACGCGACGAAACAGAACCGTTCAAAGTAAAGTGTACCATAAAATGAGCGAGATTTTACTATATTTTGTCGCGCTCTTGTACATTTTTTATTACGATTATGCCCTATGGAAAAACCCCGCCGTGTGTTTCCGTCACTGCGGGGCCTTCCAAATATCCTATTCCGTTGTCGTCTTAA
>ERZ773069.916-NODE-916-length-18177-cov-94.625593_pt1 | contig 18177 bp, 19 predicted proteins | sample MGYA00580619_ERZ773069 | MGnify/ENA primary metagenome ERZ773069 (study PRJEB29015, sample SAMEA2738007) | human oral metagenome | biome: human oral; feature: human-associated habitat; material: dental | place: China | collected 2108 ...
CGATGAAGAAGGTGAGGAACGGGGTGGCCAGGGCGGTGATTGTCGCCAGCATGGGATCGTCGGTGATGGTGCGGACCCGGATGCCGATCTTCGAGACTGCCGCACCGACGAGGACTCCTGCACCGATTCCTCCCCCGAAGGACAGCAGGAGCTGTTGTGCGACGAGCCCGGCGGTGACGTCGGAGGAGTCCTGCGCAGTTTGGAGGGCGATGGCGAAGATAACCAGGGCGGTGCCGTCGTTGAGGAGTGACTCGGCTTGGAGGATGGTGCGGCCGTTGGGGTTGATGCCTCGTCCTAGGCTGGAGACGGCGGTGGCGTCGGTGGGGCCGAGGCAGGCTCCGATGAGGAGGGCGGCTCCCACACTCAGCCCCATGAGGACGCCGATGAGGGTGATGAGGGCGGCCGTGATGGCGACGAGCACCGTGGCGCTGAGGATGATGCCGCGCAGGCTTCGCCGCATGCGGTTGAGGGAGACGGACAGCGATTCCCAGTACAGGAGGATCGGTAGGAAGATCGTGAGCACCACGGTGCTGGGCAGGGACATCTCCTCACCCACTGGGAGCAGGGCGATGCCCACGCCCGCTGCGATGAGAAGTACCGGGGCGATGAGGCGGAACCTGTTGGCGATCGCGTAGGCGACAACCGAGGCGCCGATGAGGGCGACGATCATCTCGATGGTCATGAGGCGGCCGGGTTCCCTTCCTGGGATGAGTGTGGCGGGCGGACTGCGATCGGCCTGGTAGAGGGGCGCAGTCAGCCAAGCTCGGGGCCAGGTGTGTGTCAGGCCCAGGCCAGGCTAGGCCGGGCGCAGCCTACAGACGCTTCCTTCAGCGTCCCTGGGGATACTCGATTCGCTTGCGTGACGGATGCTCACGTTCGGCAAGGTAGGTGGGGTCGTAGAGAAAGGTGGTGGAGACCTGGCCGCGCGATCGGGTGACGTGCGCTTGGCCGATCAAGCGGTGGGAGCAATTGGCATCGGAGACGATCTCGATAGTGGTCATCGGGCGCGCGTTCTGGTGAGGCGGCCGGCGCGGAGACGGCCGATGTCGCTGGCCAGAGGATCTGCCGCGTCGACGAGCTGGTCGAGGATGCCCAGGGCGCGCAACACCTGGGTGACGCTGTTGAAGCTGACGTTGGGGTTGCCCGACTCGATCTTGCGCAGGGTGTCACGGGTGATGCCCGCTCGCTCGGAGACCTGCTGCGCGGTCAGGCCGAGCACCATGCGCCACCCGCGCACGTGCTCTCCGAACTCCGTCACCTGACGGTGGATCCTGTAGCCCGACATATCCCTCCGTTCACTATGGCGACTATCGTGGCCAGAACCGACAGTTGTGGCGATCGTGCTCGTCGTATCTTTCAACGAACTTGGAGTGGACAACGGTTGCGGCAACTGAGGATCGTCCCTCAGACGCCTGGGCCGCTCGCCGGCGGGTTGCTTAACCTCGCAGTTCAGGAGCAGGGCGTGGTGGCCGTGCCCGACGACAATCCGCCGTTGTTTCTGGACTGCTCGCGGCAGCCGACTTTCGTTGACCCACAGGCGGCGATCTGCCAGCCGACGAACCTGCAGCCGCAGTTCAAGAGCGGCTTCGAGGCGGCCCCCTCATTGGCCACAACTCGGGCGAGTCCTTTCAGCAGGCCTTCCACGACCCAATCTCCGCAGAGATCCAGCCCAGCGATGGCCAGCCGGTCGTGGCCTCACCCTGAGCGAAGGCGACGACGGCGGTGCGCGGCACCGGCAGTCGTGCGACCGGCAACGTGAAGCCGACCTGAATCAGTCAGACCACAGAGGTATCGGCACTACCTGAGTGAATCTCACGCATGAACTGCTTCCGAGCCTTCATAGCATGTATCAGCAGTTCATAGCCGTCGTCAAAAACAAGGACCACGAGCTCCAGCACTCTTCCGGACTCATCGACTCCAAGAACAAGCCAACGACGCGGATCATCCTCATCGTCCAGAGGGCGCGAGTTCAGCACATGACCGTAAGCGTGCCGCAGATCCTCATCGCCGATATGGTCCTTCGCATAGTGCTTGCGGGCAGACCGATGGATATCAGGCTGCAACATGAGCCCATTGCTTGACAGCGGCTCGCACGGCCTCCGACCGGTTCGTAATCCCCTCATCAGCGGCGCGCTTCAGCAACGCGGCAAGAAGTTCCTCGTCGAGGCGGACAGTCACAACCGTGCCGGGCCCCCGCCCGACTGGGGGCCGCCCAGGAGTCGGACGGGGCAGCTGCTGAAAGTGGTAACCAGCCTCAGCTTCGTCAGCCCAGGCCTGGATCTGCTCGTCGCTCACGCGATGTCCGTGGAGAAGGTGCTCACCCATGACAATATCGTATACGAAACTCGGTCGCAGGGTCTTCCCCTCTACCGCAACACTCAACAGCCAGTCGCCACCACCGAGCCAGACAACAACCCCGCCCTCTGACAGCTCGCGGATGCGTCTGAACTGCTACCAGCGGTCGAGCTTCGCTGCCCCGCAGGCGGCGATCTGCCAGCCGACGAACCTACAGCCTCGGCTCACGAGCGGCTTCGAGGCGGCCCCCTCATTGGCCGAGACTCGGGCGAGTCCTTCCAGCCAGGCTTCCACGACCCCGACTCCGTGGCGATCTAGCCCAGCGAGGGCCAGCCAGAGGTGATGTCGCCCTGAGCGAGGCGACGACGGAGCAGGCAGGTCCGGTAGCCGTGCGATCAGCTGCGACTACGCGGTGGTTGCAGAACTGCCGGCGATCGGCGCACCTATCCACCGGGACCGTCCATGAGGTCAGCTGACGCGCCCTAACGCTCCGCCTGACATTCTCCATGCAGTTCAACGTGTTCGACTCCCGCAGGCACTGCTGGCCTGCCACCCCAAGACGAGGTGAAGGCATCCCATAGTACTGGTGCCACTGCCGCCGATGCTCAGTGAGACATGAGGACGCAGGCCGAAATGAGCCTATCGATCTTGCGGACGTCGACCTGAGACCCAAGCTTAATCTTGATGTGACCTGCCCGCGTCCACAGTTCGACTTCAGAGTTCATGTCGAATGTTCCCGCGTTTTCGGTCGACCACATGTTGATAGCACTGTAGGGCAGCGAATAGATCTCTACCTTCCGCCCGGTCAGGCCTTGAGCATCACGGACGATCAACCGCTTCGAGGTGAACACAGCCGAGTCGCGCATCGTCTTGAAGGCAGCGTAGGGCTGTTCCCCTTGGACGAGAACACCAAGGACGTCCTGAGGGATCGGAACCTCCGCCAAGAAGGTCCACGTAGCCACCGAAGCCATCTCCATGCCCATGATGTCGCCTCACTGAAAATAATGATCGCTGGAAACCCAGCCTGCTTCGAACATGAATATTACCAAGCGACGTCTCAGCACCCCAAGACACAAATATGCATACTTTGATTACTTCAATCGATATGCAACAATTGATAGAATACGACCGAACAAGCGGCCACCGTTCATGTGGCCCCAACACCCACCCGTACCGACTAACCTATGTCAGAAAGTTGCAGTTAACGACGAACAACGCCACACACCCTCACACCCAGGCCCACGCTCTGAGCCACACCCACACCCCCATTGAGACACCCCCCCTACAACCATCCCACCAATTCCGACCTCAACCTCACTCTACTGTCTGATAAGGAAGTAACAGTCGAGGTGAATAAAACGGTTGCAGATCTCCGGCGTTTCGCTCTGCCGATTCTCGGAATAAACAACTCCCACAACTACCTGCCTGAATTCCTACCGTCGAAGGCATTCCGCTTTGCAGGACAGCGAATCGACTGAAATCTTCATCGCACCCCGATGTCGAATGAGAGCACGATTAAGGTCGAGGCACTAGTGCAGGCCCACCCTCTTTACCAGGTCCTGACCTCCATGCCCGGGATCGGGGGTCAGGACCGCAGCCGTCATCCTGGCCGAGACCCTGGGCAAGGACCCAGACACCGGCGCCCTGCTGGCCTCCTACGCCGGCCTGGCACCGGTAACCCGGAGATCAGGCTCCTCCATAAGGGGCGAGCACGTCTCCCACGGCGGCAACAAGAGGCTCAAGCGCGCCATATTCCTGTCCGCCTTCACCTCCCTGCGCTCCGACCCCGTCTCCCGGGCCTACTACCAGCGCAAACGCGACCAAGATAAACGCCATAACCAGGCCGTTCTCGCCCTGGCCCACCGCCGCTTGACGCACCACATAGGGCCCCACTACGGAGCCCGCGCCCCCGTCCCAGCAACACACCCCCGTCAAACCAGTTCAGATACCCTCACCCAGTAACTTTGCCGCCCCCTGGGTGAGGATGAGTTTCCGCACTGTCCACCCCATCTCACGCAAAGCTTTCTACTCCCAGAGACACCAGTCCCACCTAGAGAGTGCCGGCGGCTGAGCTTGAGCTCAGGTCGCGTCTCCCACAATTCCAGAACCTGTAACACACCACATCAGACAAAAGTCCCACCGAATTTTTCACGCAGAACCATCATGTAGCAAATGTTCGCAAGTTAACTTTCTCGCCACGAACGAAATAATCAATGATCGCCACCTACTTCCAGTTTTCTTAATCCAACTTCTTTACGGACGTTCTGAAATACTCCAACAAGGGATATCGAAATCACCACAATCACAGTAATCCAACGTAATTCAACCAATCTACCTCCGAGTTCAGAGAAATGTCTGGCAACTATAATGTGATAATTTTGATGCTCTAATAGACTTGCACCTATGTCAGTCATGTTGTCCACTTGTCCCATATTATACATTCGGTCATGCAAATACTTCTCGCTCACTATGTATCCAAGACCAAACGGATCCCGCCTACAACCAACGAAAAAGACAAGCACCCACACATCGAACAAGACAGTAGGTGCTACATATTTGTAAATCAGATTACTAACATCGGAAATAAGGTGACAGCATGCCGAACATAATCCGACTACCAATCCCACAACCCCCAGTCCTGCAGGAAACTTCAGCAATGCACTTCCGTCAAACATCACCGACGAAAAAGCCACGTCGCGGGATCCAGAAATCATGTACCAGAACGGAGCGGCCGCCACAGCTAAGAACCCGACAACACCAGACAGTCCGACACAGTTGCTTAGATGCTTCACAGCCCCAATCAAGTCAATATTCCAGGATATCACCTTCAAGCATCGAAGAACATACAGTAAAGCTATCACCAAAGCCAGCGGCACGAAAATCGACGACAGAGCAACTACCGCAAAAAACCCGATCTCCGATAGTAATACATCAGCATACCGACCATTCACAAATGGTACATAGGGGAACATTGATCCCACAAGGCATAGGGCACCCCAAAGGGCGGTCCAGAACATCCACCCAGGTTTCTCCAAATTGTCTAGGCCATCTGAGTTAAAACCTTCACGCCATCCTTCAGGCGCACAAATTTTGACAAATTTAGAATACTTTGCACCTATTTTTTTACAAATCATGTTCGTTAGGCCACCTACTTTCATACCCCCCTTTTCTACACCCTTGATTTTGCGCAACTCAGAATACTTCCAGCCTTCCGAACCTCGACCTCAGCAAGTTAACGTAAACACACTTAACTGTGGGGCAACAACTGAATTCAGGAAATAATTTTCTAAACCGATTTCGAATTCAACGAAGTCGCACGCAGTGCGTTTAAAAAGAACTGAAACCCACCCATTACCCTATGCAAGATGAAATTGCAATCAACATACCTAATTCGCCTTATATTTGCTCACACATTAAACCTAAACTCCACCACATTTGGGACGGGACTAACGTTTGATAGCGCTATCGGTTGACACTACTTGACATGGCATGCTATGATCGCGTTAGCTTCTTAGCGGCGACACGCGAGCCGCCAAGAAGGGGATAACCCTATGGGTGGACACGAGTTAACGCGACCCTCGTGCCACGGTGTAGCGCACCGAACGGCTAGCAACCGGTAAATCCATCGACACAGTATGTAACCGCGTAAGCCCCAGGATTGGCGGCCTGGGCAAGGATAAGAGGCTGGGTAGGGAGTTAGCGCTCCCGTAAAGCAATGGCGGGTTCGCCCGCTAGCGAGTTGAGCACGGCACGTCAGGCCGCCCAGACAGCAAGCCGGGAAAGCACCCCTCTCCGGATGGCTCAAGCTGTCTGGAGTTCATCGTGGCTACGTCCACCTCACCTCGCTACCTCACCCTTCAAGAAGCCGTAGCAGCTGGCTACGGCGCGTATTCGACCCTGCGCTCATGGATCGCCCAGGGCAAGCTGCCCGCATACAAGACGGGCTCGCGCGTCAAAGTGCTGCGCTCTGATCTCGACGCACTGGTCACACCTACTGGCGTCGACCCGGTGGACGCCGCCATTGACAAGCTCGTCGCCGCTGCGCCGCCGCTCACGCCGGAGCAGACCCGTCGTCTGCACGACCTCCTCGGAGGTGCGTGATGAGTGGGCTGGACACCACCTCGCAGGGCGTCGGAGAGATCGCCGCAGAGGACCTCGTTGCGTCCCGAAAAGACGTTATTGGGACGCACGACGAGGGAAAAACCCCTGATCAGAGGCCACTGGCGGCACCCCCCTATGGGGAAGGCCCCATTGCCGCCGCTGCCGCCAACGGGTGGCAGGTGAGCCAGGTGGCCGACACCGCGACCTCGCGCAAGCACCCGGCCTCGTTCGTCGTGCTGACCAAGACGGTCGAACGGACGGCCACCCGTGCGACGGGCGGGTTCGGTTCGTACCCGTCGGTGCGGGGGATGCGGTCGGGCAGGGACTCGATCGTCGTCGGGTTCGACACCGAGTTCGTCGGTGCCGACTCCTTCGACGCCGAGCGTGGTTGGATCGGCGAGAGCGAGCAGGTCACGCGCCGGATCGTGTCCTACCAGTTCGCTGCCATCGACCCGACCGACCACGACCGGCTGCGGCTGGCCGTCATTCTGCCGACCCCATACGACGGTCCACGTGGTCGCCGCTTGGCTCGTCTGTCGTTCGGCAAGGCGCTGGAGCTGGCCATCACGGCGCTGGGGCTGCACGAGCACCCGCTGGCCGAGGGGTGGACGGTCAAGGGCGTGCCTCGGGCCGACGTCGTGGACGCCGACGGCAAGTGGCACCGCGAGTGGTGGTTCCGGCAGAAGGGCGAGCACGCCCACGCGCTGCCGATCACGCTCGTGGCTCACTTCCAGAACGCCGACCTGACGACGTTCGTCGACCCGGTGAAGATGCACAACACCTGGGAGGCCGCCTACTCAGACGGCAGGAAGCGCCGCCGGTCGGGGGCTGGCTACTCCGGCTACCGGAATCGTCGGCTGGACGACCGGGAGCCGGACATCCTGCGCGCGGTGATCTCGGCAAGTGCGGGCATGGTTTCGCCCAAGCCCGTCGAGTGGGTGCTGAGCGGCGAGAACAAGCGCTGGGCACGTCCGGTGGTGGTCTCGATCCGCGACACGATGGCGCAGTCGGGCGCTGCGAAGCTGTCTGAGCTGGGCGACGCCGTGGGCGTGGCTAAGCTGGGTGTGCCCGACGACTGGATCACGCGCATGGACGCGTACCTGTCCGCCCATCCCGTCGAGTTTCTCGACTACGCCTCCAACGACGCCGTGATCGCCTTGGAGTACGTCAGCCAGATGTACGGCGAGGACCAGGAGGTTGCGCTCACGCTGCCGACGGCTGCGGCCCGTGCCGTCCGCGGCATCATCACGGCCGAGCTCGCAGAGCGCCAGTTGGGCAAGCCCCTGGTGGGGGTCGGGCCCAAGATCAACTTCAACTCCGTGTTCGGCGGTCTGGAGAAGGTCACCAAGAAGACCGAGCAGACCGTGAGCATCGAGAACCAGCTCGCCTACTACCGGCAGCGCGAGTTGCAACCGGTGGACGGTGCCGCGGCGACGTGGATTCATGCCTGTGCCCTGTCCTTTCGGGGCGGGTACAACATGAGTGCTGAGCTGGGGCTGTTCGAGCAGACCACGCATGACCTCGACCTCCAGTCCTGCTATCCGACGGCCAGCTCGACGATCTGGGATGTCGACTATCTGCACCCCGAGGGCGTGATCCTGCGGACGGTGAACAACGTCGAGCTGTCGCTGGACGACTTCGCCGAGGGAGGGCCGCTGACGCCGTTTGTGGGGTTCGTGTCGTTCGAGTTTCCCGAGTCGGTGGCCTTCCCCTGCCTGCCCGTGCCCGTCGAGGGGTCGATGGTCTACCCCCGGACGTCGGGCGGTGCACGTGGGGTGTGGGCAATGGCTCCCGAGGTCTGGTTGGCGCTGAAGCTGGGTGCTCGCGTCACCTGCCAGATCGGTCACTTCGGGCGCACGCTGCGGCTCGAAGACGGTTCGCCGTCGCGTCTGCTGCGTCGCCCGTACAAGACGTTGCTGGACGACCGGGCGCAGGCCAAGAAGGAGTTCGGCAAGAAGTCCTTCCAGCAGACTGTGCTCAAGTTGATGGCCAACTCCCCGTACGGCAAGCTCGCTCAGGGCGTGATGGGCCAGCGCGGCTGGGACGCCTGGGCGCAGGAGCGCGACGAGGTGGGTGGCTCAGCGATCACGTCGCCGTGGCACGCCTCCATGACCACGTCACTGCCCCGTGCGGTGCTGTTGGCCACGCTCAACGAGCTGCACGACCTCGGCTACTCGACGCCGAGCTGCACCACCGACGGGTTCATCACCGACGCCGAACTGACCGTCGTGGACGGTCTGGACCTGTTCGGGCTGTCGGAGCTGTGGCGTGAGACCCGCGAAGCTCTGACCGGTTCGCGGGATATGTGGGAGGAGAAGCACACCCAGACCGACCTGCTCAACGTCACCACTCGCGCCAACTTCTCCCGGCAGTCCACGGGCGTGCTTGCCCATGGCGGCTACAAGCTGCCCGAGGGGATCGAGGAGGACAGCCAGGAAGACCGGGACCACATGTACGAGCTGATGGTCTCTCGTGACGGGGCGCTGCCGGTGACGATGAAGGTCTTCCCGTCGATGGAGGAGCTGACCCGTGTCCACAACCGGCTGGACTTCTCCCCCATCGTCGTCCACAAGCAGCAGACCATCGAGTTCGACCGCAAGCGTCGCCCTGTGCCCGACGGCATGACGGCCAACATGGTGATGGTCGGCCATGAGGTCTTCGAGGTCGCCCACGTCCAGACCGTGCCGTGGGATTCCCCGGAGGAGGTCGAGCTTGGCCGGTCAGTCGACCGGGGCCTGAAGCGTTGGGACGACGAGCTGGGCGAGCCGGTGTGGGATCGGTCGCCGGTGCGGCGGACACGCGACCAGTGGCTGGACTACTTCGACCGGCTCCAGGTGCTCCTTGACGAGGACGGGGCGGTCGCCGAGGCCGAGCGGCTGGATCGGATCGCCAAAGGCATCGTGATCGCCCATCGTCAGGGCGTCATCGACATTCCGTGGCTCAGGTCCGGTCGTCTGCTGGCCGAGCGACTCGATGCCTTTGAGAAGTTCGGGCTGCCGCGCCCTCGGGAGCGGTTCTGGTCCCATGCGCGCTCGAAGACCGAGCGCCAGATCGACATCGACCTGGACGCCATCGAGCCGTACGTCGAGGACATGCTCGACGTCGACCCGTTCGCAAGCGCTGCCCCTGCCGAGGCCGGGGAGGTGACCCGATGACCTACACCGTCGGCAGCTTGACCTTCGCCACCAAGGGCGAGGTCCGTGAGCACGCCAGCCGCGTGCTCAACCGGGCGGGGCTCGGCGAAGTCCTCACCGGTCCGGACGAAGTGTTCTCGCGTGCTCTCCTCGCCCACCACCCCGAGGCCCCTCGCAAGCACGGTATGGGTGTTGCGGCAATCACTGTCGTGGTCATGCCCGGGTGGGGTACCCGGAACTTCTTCGTCCTGCGCGAGGACGGGTCCTTCGAAAACTGGTCGATCAAGAAGTGCATCACCAACCTGCGGCCCGATGGCCGCTCTACCGAAAGGAACAATCATGAGTAAGTCCACCCATCTTGACGAGCTGATTGCAGCTGAGCGTGCCAAGGCGAATCTGAGGATCGCGAAGCTCCGCAAGCAAGCCGCTGAGGAGCAGCGCAAGGTCGACGCGAAGGTAGTCGAGCTGCTCAAGGAGCTGCACCGCGAGACCTACGACGAGTGGGCCGAGCGTGCGCGTGCTGCCCTGGATGCCGAGAAGGCCGAGCGCTCGCGCAAGGCAAAGGCATCGGCTGCCGCGTCCTCAGCAGAGCCCGTTCCCGAGGCAGCCGACACCCACGAGCACAGCGAGGAGGTGACGCAGCCATGGAACGGTTGATGCGTGACGAGCGGGGGTCGCAGAGCCCCGTGAGTGCCCCTCCGCCCGCAGGGAGCGAAGCGACCGAGGACGGAGGCCAGCGGGGATTGGACGACACGAACGAAGTGAAGTTGTCGGACAATCTCCCTGCTGGCCGTTGTGGGTACCCCACCGAAGAGTCCTATGACTCGGGGGTACCCACCCGGCGGGAGAGGCTGACTGCTCATCTGGATGTGCGGCTCTCCCGCGGTGAGCGCGCTGAGGTCTCTCAGCGTGCTCACTCACTCGGTGTCAAGCCGAGTGCATGGGCGCGTGCCGTCATGCGTGACGCGTTGGACTCTCGTCGTAACGAGGTTCAACGTGTTGAGCGCATGGCGGCTCGGCCCCGCCGAGGCCGTCAGGTCGATGGCGCGAAGGTCGAGACGCTCCGCAGGATCGGCACGACCTTCGAGGGCTTGCGGCGTGACATCGCTCGTGCTCGCAAGGATGGCGAGTCGATCAGCGTCGTCGTCGACGACGTGTTGCTCGACGAGGCGTGTGCTGTGCTGGCTGAGCTGCGTTCCGATATCGGAGACGGGACGCGACTGTGAGTGCAAACGTGAAGATTGCTAGTGGTCTGAGTGCTCACAGCTCGGTGGCATATGCGCTGTATGGGCGCGGCGAGCAGAACCGTCAGCACATGTTAGACGGTACGACGCGAGCAGCAGGATACGCCTGCACGATGGAGTCTCCCGAGGCGTTCATCGACTATGCCGAGGCTCAGGCTTGCGGCCATGGACGCAAAAACGAAGTTTACAACCTGATCTTAGCGTTCGATCCCAAGAAGTTCGACATTGCCAAGCCAGAGGACATCGAACGTGCTTTGGATATTGCTCAACAGCTCGCCAGTGCAGCGTTCAGCGCCGAGCACATGGTTGTCGTCCACGACGATGCAGACGGTAAGCACGTCCACGCGCACATCGTCGTCGTCAACCACGACGAGCTGACGGGCAAGGCACTCAAGAAGAACACGAGCTGGTCTAAGGGACTGCGTCAGCTCAACGACCAGGTTCTCTCCGAGAACGGGCTGGAGCCTAACCCTAACCCGGTTGCGCCGAAGCCTGACTGGGAGTTGCGCCGTGAGCAGTTCACGACTGGCGGGTTCGAGCAGACCCTCGGGGATCGCGTCTACGAGTCACTGGCTGATCCCCGCAGCGTCAATCGGGAAGAGTTCGAGGTAGTGCTCGCTGAGCACGGCGTACGACTCAAGGTAACCGACCGCGATGGCTGGACGTATTCCATGAGGCGTGAGGACAACGGCAAGTGGGGGCGCAAGAAGGCATCAGCCCTCACACCGGAGTTCACCGCCGAGGGCGCACAACAGATCTTTGACTATCACACACAGAAGGGAAAGACCCATGGGGTTATTGGCCGAGATGAAGCAAGCCGACGAACAACAGTCGACTTCGGAGATGTTGACAGCGTTGACGTCGCTGCTCGACGCGCAAGCCTCGCAGCTCAGCAAGTTGACGAAGGCAGTAAACGACCTGAACGGGTACGTGAAGGTGATGGACGAGGTACACACAGCGAAGTTGAAGGCGCTGACCTCGCAGCAGCCAGAGCAGTCCTCGACATTGCAGCTCGACGACGAGACGAGGAAGAGGCTCTCCGAGATCGAGAAGACGCTCGCCGTGCTCGCGAAGACCGTGAGCGACGATCGCGTCGTGAAGCTGCCAAACGGCGAGAGCGTGAGCGCATCGCAGCTCGACTCGCTGAAACTGACGACGTCGATCAACCAGCAGCTCCAGACGATGGCCCAGAGTTCGGCTGAGCTAGCTGAGGCTGTGACTAAGCGTGGACGGATTGTCATTGATCCTCGGAAGCTCGAACAACATGCCGTCAAGGTGCTGGACGAACGGCTGGCGAAGGCTGTTGAGCCGTCGGTGGCGAGGGTTGAGAAGACGTTGGAAGGGTTCGAAACCAAAGCGGCTGACGTTGGCGCTCAGCGAGTCGCTGAGGCGTCCAAGAAGGTTGAGGAGGTGACCGCTAAGGCAGACGACGTGGTGGCTGCTGTAAATGCGGCAGGGAGGCGTCTGGAGGCTTTGGAGGGCAAGGTGACATGGGCAGCCGTTGGGCGATTGAGCCTCGCCCTGTTACCACTGGCTGCGGTGTTGTTGGTCATTGGTGGACTTGTCAGCGGGGTTGCCTACGCTGCCGGGTTTGGTCCTCTCCTCGGCTGGGCGTGGACATCCTTCACGGCCGCTCAAACATGGTGGATCAAGGTTCTCATTGCACTGGGTACGCTGGGAGGTGTATCAGCGTTTGGTGCTGTCATCTGGTGGCTGGCGAAGCGGCTCGGAGAGGACTTCTGGCATTGGTGAGAGGCGCGAAACAAGAACCCCGCAACCACGTGGCTGCGGGGTTCTGTCGTCAGAAGTTCCGGAAGATGATGACACCTCCATCGGGCGCATCCATCACGGTGTAGTCGAAGGCGAGGTCGCGAGTCCAGGCGTCCCAGTCGAAGTAACGCTGAGCTTCTTCTGGCCAGTCGTTGGTCAGACCGATGTCGTCTGCGAGCTGTTCGGCGTACTCGCGGAAGCTATCCCACTGTCCTTGATAGGCATCCTCAAAGTTGGATAAGGATGGGATGTCTCCTGTGCCTTCAGCGATGTAACACCCGGAAGCAACCCAAGCACACACAGCAGGCCATTGCTCAGGGTCAGCTTCCTCGTAAGCCTCACCCCAGCGTGCAGCCTCGGCAAGGCTCATCTCCCCTTTGATCGGGATATTCTCGTGGTCAAGGCACCACATCTCCTCACATTCCACGTAGGGCCCGTCAGAGCCCTCGTGGAGCGATTCGATGGTGACGTCGGCTGCGTCAGTGCAGTCGACCCACTGGCCAACAAGATGACCATTGTTGTAGCAGTTGAGACATGCAGGCCATACGCGAGGCACTGTGTCGGTGATACTGATAGGCATGGTAATCTCCTCCAAGCTGTTTTGGATGAGAGCAAGACCTGACCGGCCGTGCTCGGAGAATCAGCGCTTACGCCAGGTCACACTCTCACCCAGACACCCGGCGCGGCTACGCCGCGTACCTACCGCCATTCGATAACCACACTGTCAGGGTTGAAACCTTTCTTGCCCCGTGGTTGAGGGAGGAGTGTCACCGTCACTAAAGCGTCGATGACCTGCCGTTGGACTGCGAGCGAGGCATTGAGAAACGCCTCGGACGGATCATCTGCACCGAGAACCGGAGCAAGTTCAGCAGCCTGACCACTGAGAAGGCGCTCAGATTCAAGTTGAGCAATGCGAGCCTCAGCAGCGTCACGGATGCGCCTAAGGTCACGCCCCTCGATGACCTCTTCATCGTAGTCACGCTGCGCTCGCAAGATGCGTGCGCGCTGTTCAGAGATAGCGGAAGCGATGCCCGAGCTTGCCATGCCGGAGTCAGTCGAGACTTCCTTGCGGAGGGCGTCGGGTTGCTTGAGTCGCTCAGCGATGAGAGCAGTGACAAACTCATCGACCTGGGTACCACTTCGCATGAGGCTCTGAACAATGACAGTCCCGTCGTTATCACGTTCGACGTGCTGCGCACAACGGTATCCGCGCGGCGCTCCAGTGACTTTCGCCCCACAGATGCCACAGCGGTAGAGTCCTGAGCCGAAATGCTTGCGCTTGGTCGACCCCGAGGTGTTGGTGACGCGCTCAGCGTCGTCGAGGATGCTTTGAGCCCTCCACCATGTTTCGTCATCGATGATCGCGTCCCACTGCCCTCGGATAGGTTCTCCAGAGTCGTCGCGAAGGATCTGCGCACGCCAGGTGCGGCGTCGTCCTCCGTCTGGCTGGGCGGTCTTGGGGGTGTAGGTCGACATCTGGGCGTAGCGGGGGTTGCGCAGGATGCCGAGCACGGTCGAGGGACTCCATTCGCCGTCGGGCTCGATGGGACGGGGAGCCTTGCCCTCGGCTAGCCGTCGCTGGGCACGTTCGGCAGAGACGACGTGGGAGTGCTTCGGTCGGGGATCTAGGCCGTCGATGGGCTCGGTGCCGCTGAGGCCACGGGCGAGCGAGCGGAGCGATTCGCGGTGGTCGGTGCGGGTGAACAGGCGGTAGATGGCACGTACAGCCTCAGCTTCGTCCGGAATCACATCACCGTTAACGGTGTAGCCGAGGGGTCGCATACCCTTCGGGGCTCGCCCTTGCTTGGCGCGCTGGAGCTGGGCTGCTGATTGGCGGGCACCCTTGCGCTCCATCTCAGCACGGGCGACGGCGGCCTTGATGCGGGCGTACATGCGCCCACCATCGGTGGAGAGGTCAGCGTCCCCATTGGCAGTGACCAAGGCGAGTCCGCGCAGCTCAGATGCGTCGATCCAGTCTTCGAGCTGACGGGGCTGGCGGGTAAGTCGGTCGAGGTCGTAGCAGATGATGGCGTCGAACGCCCCGGCCTTGTAGTCGGCGACCATCTGGTCGTAGGCCGGGCGGACCTTGGTGCGGTCCGTGGCGCTCTTCGACTGGTCGACGTAGGTCTCGACGACCTCCCACTGGCGGTACGCGGCAAGCGCTTCGCACTGCTCACGCTGGCGGTCGATGGCCAGGCCGTCCATCTCGCGGTCGAGCGAGATGCGCAAGTAGATGGCGGCCTTACGCCTCGAGTTTTCGGAGGTGTCCACATCATCTAGACTAGCGCTAGACGTTAGAGATGTGCAGAACTCACGACTGTTATACTAGGACAATAAGGCCCCTGGCTTGCTTGGAACGCACCGAGCGGCGCCCATAAAATCGCGCGAGCGCCGCCTAAGCACCGAAGTCGACCTTATGCACCACTACGTCGCCCATCCTCGAGGTCGGAGAACCGATGACCGTGTCACGACAAATCACGAACAAGAAGCGCTACGGACAGCACTACACCCCGGCTGATCTTGCACGCTTCCTCGCCCGGAGGGCCGCGACCGCAGTCGACTTCGACAAAGCGACACTGACCATCGTTGATCCCGCCTGCGGGGACGGAGAACTACTTATCGCAGCAGCCGAGGCGCTTCGAGAGGCGGGGCACAGCGGCTGGGTATGCCTGCTGGGCTACGACATCGACGAGCATGCCATCACCACGGCAGGCGAGCGTCTTCGCGCCGCCGGGCTGTCCGCCAAGCTCACTCACGGTGACTTTCTCGTACAACAACGCCGGATGAAGACCGGCTCGGTCGACCTCATCATCACCAACCCCCCGTACGTTAGAACTCAACACCTTGGGCAGGAAGCCGCTCAACTCCTAGCCGCCGAGTTCGGATTGGTGGGCCGCGTCGACCTGACGCACCCGTTCGTCACCGTCGCATCGCGTCTCCTGCAACCAAGCGGGGTCCTCGGACTCCTTTGCTCGAACCGCTTCCTCACGACCATCGCAGGCGAAAACATGCGTCGAACCTTCATCGGCGACGGCGTGCGCGTTCGCGAGCTGTACGACCTCGGGGACACAAAACTCTTCAAAGCCGCCGTACTTCCGGCCATTATCATCGCAAGCAAGTCCGGACCTACGAACCAACTAGCGCGATTCGTCAGCGCATACGAGCGCGCTAGCGAGGACACGGCGACCGATCAGCCCCTCTTTCGCGCCCTGGACGGAGCTGAATCGAGCATAGCCACCCACAATGGCAAGCAATACACGGTGAAGGTTGGGACACTAGCACTACCTGTCGACTCCAAGACCCCGTGGCGACTCTCAGAGGACGAAGCTGACAAGTGGCTGGAGGAACTCGGGAAGGCAACCTGGAGGACATTCGGCGACATCGCGAAAATCCGGGTAGGCATCAAGTCCACCGCAGACAAGGTATTCCTTGGCGATAACTGGAGCCATGTCGCTCCAGCCGTGGAAGCCGAACTGCTCCTGCCGCTGATCACGCAGAGCAACATCACCCCTTGGCGAATCGCCGATCATCTTGAGATGAGGGTGCTGTATCCGTACGACCTCACGTCCACGAAGCGCCGACCGCTGGACCTGAGTGAGTGGCCAGGGACCTATTCGTATCTGCGCGACCATGAAGATCAGCTGCGCGGGCGCAAGTATGTGATCGAAGGGGGGCGCGAGTGGTGGGAGATCTGGGTCCCCCAGAAGCCAGCACTGTGGGCGCAGCCCAAGATCGTATTCCCGGACATCAGTGAGTTCCCTCGCTTCGCGTTGGACAGGTCGGGCGCGGTCGTAAACGGTAACTGTTACTGGATTTCGCTGGAGGACATCGCTGATGAGGATCTCGCGTACCTGATGCTTGCGGTGGCGAACTCGAACTTGGGCGTCCGCTTCTATGACGAGACCTGCGGCAACAAGCTCTACTCGGGCAAGCGCCGATGGATCACGCAGTACGTGCAGCGCATGCCGCTGCCTAATCCAGCAACGGACGAGGCCCGGCGCGTCATTGCGCTGGCGCGCCTGGTCACGCATGGCGAGGACGTAACCGCCGAACTGGTCGCCGAACTAGATGATGCAGTCACAGCCGCCTTCGCTGCTTCGTACGCAAAGCGACAGGTGGCACCCAGCGAAGAGCTCGAAGAAGCGACCCTCTTCTAGACGGGGAACCACTCGCCAGGCAACCGTAGCTGCAACTTGACGTTCGACGTTAGACCGCCAAACTGTCGATACTCCTTGAAGAAATCGGCCCCCGTAGTTACCACCAAGCTCTCGATTGTGAAACGGCCACTCGCTCGGGTTGCATAGAAAATCGCGTAGCGCACGTCCCGGACACTGAAGAGTCCGTTTGTCGAAGCCAACGGGGTATCAGAACCAGGTAACTCGAGTCCCAAGTCAACGGTTCGGGCGAGCTGCAACTTCACCTCGACAAGCTGCGACAAGACGTCGGGGAACTGGCCGTTGTCAGCGAAACCCACCGCCCCAAGGCGATTACACACCTCGCGGTGGACGACAGTTCCACGGTTGCGCTCCTGCACGATGCCTGGATCGGCGTAGCTCTCTCCCACCATGGGCAACAACCGCCGATATACCTCGGAGACGGAAAGGAAGCCACCTCGCGCAGGCTGGGCCACGGGGGAAAAGGCTCCAGCGTGGACACCCGGCTCAAGACGTCCCTCGATTGCCTGAGTATCATCAGACGAGACGAGTACCGATCCGGCCGTTTCCTCGATCCGAGAGGCCTGGAACTTAGAAGTGAGCTTGCCCGTCTTGTCGTACTGAGCAAGGTCCGCGCCAGCGATCACCCTGACATCAACGATCTGGTGCGCATCGAGGATGAGAATGACGTAACGCCGCTCGGCGTCGACTTCCTGATTCCAGATCTGCATGTTGCTCGACTGCTGCGCATATACGTCAACCGCAGGATGAGGCAGCCTCGGTCCGCCCGCCATTTTGGGGAATGAACTAGGCGTGCTGTATCCCAACGCCTCGCACACGAGCGACTTGGCCACCTTTGCCCTGGTACGGATCGGCAAGTCCGCCAAGTCCGTTCGACCAACCAACTCGTATCTAAGGATCTCCTCGAGGCCGTCAGGCTCATAGAAGAACTCGGAGTCGGCGGTAGCGGATGGCCAGTAGAGGTCTACACGCCCATGCGCGATGGCAGAGCGGATCTCCAAAGCGCGAGAGAGGTGCGCGCTGAGCCGTCGCCCCACGCTCACTTCTTGCCTCCAGACGTTAGTCCCGTCCTGAACTCCACGACATCACCGTCTGCCATGACGTAGTCCTTTCCTTCCATGCGCACTCGGCCGTGAGCGCGGGCTTCGGCAACGCTGCCGTACTGGACCAGGTCATCGTAACTCACGATCTCGGCCTTGATAAAGCCTCGCTCGAAGTCAGTATGAATGACACCGGCCGCCTGGGGCGCCGTCGCGCCCTTGCGGATCGTCCATGCGCGGGACTCCTTCTCCCCCGCCGTCAGATACGTCTGCAGCCCCAGCGTGTCGAACCCAACCCGGGCCAGCTTGTCCAGGCCGGACTCCTCCTGCCCGTTGTCGTGCAGCATCTCCGCCGCCTCCTCGGGCTCCAGCTCCACGAGCTCGGCCTCGAACTGGGCGTCCAGGAAGATCGCCTCCG
>ERZ773069.919-NODE-919-length-18159-cov-7.695095_pt1 | contig 18159 bp, 16 predicted proteins | sample MGYA00580619_ERZ773069 | MGnify/ENA primary metagenome ERZ773069 (study PRJEB29015, sample SAMEA2738007) | human oral metagenome | biome: human oral; feature: human-associated habitat; material: dental | place: China | collected 2108 ...
TCGGCATCACCTGCATCGCCGAGGCACTCGGCACGGGCATCCTCGGCGCACTCGCGGCGTACCCCGTCGCCGCATTCCTTATGGGGCTGACTCCTGCAAGCTACACCGTCTATATCGTCCCCTTCCTTCTCTCTACGGGCGCGGGCAGCATCCTCGCGTATGTCCTCCTGCGGTTCTTGCTGCCGAAGATTCGGCGAGATTGAAGTCGGTGTTTTTCCTGATCTGCTCGGCTGTTTCATCCTACGTGGATGAGTCGCGTGGTTGGAGAGCGTTTAAGCGGTGAGTAGAAGAGGCTGTTGCACAAGTCAAAATGACTTCGTACAACAGCCTCTTTCGTATACATGGCTCAGGGGGTGACTGCGCGCTGATAGGCGTGCAGTTTTTCAATGTATGCTGTAATGTCCTCTTCGAGCTTGCTGCTCTCCTGATCGGCAGTGACGACAGCGTGGTTCGACTGGTTGCGCTCCTCGCGGATGTCGAAGTAGCTGCGCAGATAGTCAAGTGCCGCGTCGAGCGGCAGGTCGCTGCGCATTATACGATCTGAGTCGGAGAACATCCTACGATAAATTGCTTCGCGCTTCGCCCACTTCTGCGCGCGCCGCTCCTCGTCCGTGAGCTGCGGTTCGGGTGTTTTTGTCGGGTGGTCGATATCTGCAGCGGATAGCCCGAAGATCTCGGTCACGCGTTTCTCGGAAAGCTGCCCGACGCGGTTGGGGATCGTCGGATAGAGCAACCCTTTTGTTTGGTTTTGTTGTTTTGCATTTTTCTTGAGCTGATCGATGGCTCGTCTCAGGGCGGCGTTATTGGTACTGATCGGCTCCAGTAATATGTCCTTGTTGGTGTATATGCTAAGGTTTCTGCTGTGGTCTTGGAGGAAGCTGTGCAGAATCCTCTGCAGATCATCGGGCAGTTCCACAAGGAGATCTTTTCGATTGTACTTCAAGATATAGCGAAACATATCCAACGCATCGCCATATGGGACTTTCTCCTTTTCCTTTCTTTTCCTTTCAGGGTCATACGAAATAATGAATTCCTGCTGCCAACTGCGGAGGCCTTTCTTCGCTGCTTTCTTACAGTCACGTATGGCAAAAATATCCTCTGTATAGCAGATTCTCTTGTTCACGATGATCTGCGGAATCCATTCGGTGCAGAGGGTCATTGCCTGCTGAAGGAATTTCTTGCGCAGGCACCAGGCAATGATGTTTAGGCGGCGCTCCTCGCTCGTGCCGCTGCCGAGGACGGTGCCGTACTCCCGCTCGAGTACGCGGATGATCCGCCGAAAGAGCTCCTCCTGTATGGGGCCGCCGCTCTGATTGCGGAACACGCGGATGTGTTCGCCGAGGCTTTCCAGTTCCTTTTCGATGATGCTCGTGCGGCAGATGCGTATGGCATCGGAGAAGCTGCGCATTGCGCCGAGGAGGCTGCGGAATGGCTCGCTGTACGCTCTGGTATCACCAAAGTATTCGTCCAGTGCCTGTACGCTGCCGTATTTTTGAAACTCGTCCATGCCCGCGATCATGTCGAACATGCGATGGATATCGTCGGCAAACACGATGCTTCCCTTTGGTGCATTCCGATCTTTTCCCGCATAGAGGACGTGACCAATGCGAATGCCCATGTATTTCGAGAGCTGCATGATGGCGAGCATCATCATCGAGGTATGGCGAAATCCACCCGTCATGTCGGCGTGCAGGACAATGTCGTGCAGACCTGCTGCCTCTGCCGCCTCCTGTTCACGCTGGATGACGTCGCCGAGGGCGGCGATGTAGCGCATTGCCCCCTCCATGCCGGCGTCCTCATCGAAGGCACTTTCCTCGAATCGTTCTGCAAGCTCCGGATGTTTTGCCTTGACCTGCTCCTTTAGGAAACTGATGGCGGACATGGAGCTGCGTCCGTATTTCTCAAAAATATTTTTCCATGGCTCTGCTGAATGAAGCTTTGTAACATCTTTGCTTGTGACGAGGATGATCCGATCCAGTCCTCCCGCCTCGCGGAGACTGTGCTGCAGCTGATAGATGCCTGCCTCATTGGTCTGTATACCACAAAAAGCGGTGCCGTCGTCCGCACCGCTATACTCCACCGTCTCCGGGATTTTGGGCAAGCTGCTCACAAATGCAATCATGATGTTGTAGGTCTTTTTGTCCAAGAGGATCATCCTTTCTTCACAGCGCTTTGAGAGATTTCCTTAGAAAAAGTCGGAGCCTCCTCCCCATGAGCTGTCATCGCTGCTGCTCCAACTGTCGTCGCTCCCCCAACTATCACTACTATCCCAACTGCTGTCACTGCTCCAATCACTGTCATCCGAGGAACTCATCATATCATCCGCCTCCCAATGCGCATCATCCATCGCGCTGTTCAAATCATCCGTCATCATCCGCATGCTCTCCTCCGATTCCCACATTGCCTCATCAGTTACCCGCTGCGCCTCCTCTGTCGTCCACTGACCAACTTCGTCCGACTGCCGCATCATCTCGAACATCTGCCTCTGCTGCTCATCCTCCATCCATGCCTGCTGTGCCTCTGCCTCCGACGAGCGGAACATACCCATGATTGCCGAAAAGATACTCATACTTTTTCCTCCTTGATTCCTAACTTCTCTTGTTGACAGGATGTATTATATCCAATCGGTGGAATGAAGTCATTGCAATAAACCTGTGGAGTTCATTGCATAGGAGAAAAATTGCTGTGGGCGCGCTGCCATGCCGTGCGCCATGTCTCGGCGACGGCACTGCGGAGCTCCTCAGGCGCGAGCACGATGGCGGCGGCACCGAGGGAGAGGATGTGACGGCGCACCTCCTCGTAGTCGAAGTCATAGTAGTGGATGGTGAGGAGATAGCTGCCGTCCGCGCTGTCGACAGCGGCTTCTTTTTCGTAGGAGGCAAAGATCATAAAGCAGCGCGCGACGGCGTTGTTTCGCGGCAGAACCCGCATGCGGAAGCTGCGCCGCCTGCCCTCCAAAAATCCGTGAAAGTCTGCCTCGGTATCTGCGGGGATGGGCGCATCGAGCACGTGCAGTGTGCGGATACTGCGGAGGTTCAGCTTGACCGCGCGCGCCTCCTCCGCATCCCAGACGATCGCGCGGAAGCGATTGCTCTGCGCATCGTACTCCAGACGGCAGGGGGCAGCTGTGTGCGCATGGCATTTGCTGCGGCTGTCGATGTTGACGTAGGAGATCATGTGTCCCGTGGTCAGCGCCTGCCAGAATGCGGCGAGCGTCGTTTGGAGTGCGGGCAGATCATCGCCCTGCTCTTGCTCTGTCCGCCATGTATGCGTCGGGTAGGCGGACACGTCGGCGAGGCGTTCGCACAACTTTTCACGCAGCTCTTCGGGGAGGAGAAAGGCTGCGGCAGGATCTGTGAGCATGGTCTTCAGCCAGCGCAGCTCGTCCGTGGTCGGGCGATGGGGGACGGGGAGATCTGCTGCGAGGACGGCTCTGCCCGCCTCGTCGAAGGAGAAGACCGCGTCCGTCAGCGCTGCAAGACGCTCCTGACTCAGGTGATCCACGAGGTCGAGCCCCTCCATCTGTCCGAGGCGGCGCAGGATATCTGCGCGCGAGAGTCCGGCGCCCGCATAAACCTCGTTGCAGAGGCGGCAGAGCCAGAGGTAGGGATAGGAGTGAACCTCATGAAAGAGCGGGCTGTATGCCATAGTTCTTCAGCGCCTCCTCGGCATCATCTCTCATGCGCCGCGCCAAACACGGCGAGGCATCGGCTGCAATACAGATCCACGGGTGAAAGGTGCGGATCCACGGGAGCAGGCTCAGATCGTCCGCAATCTCTACGGCGGCGTAAAAGCAGCCCGCTCCTTCCGTGAAGACGGCAGTGGGGAAACGCGCGCGGATGCGCTGTGTGAGGCGCGCGCGGTGACGTTCGCTCTCATAGAAAAGCGTGAGTGTAAGCGTATGCGGGGGCGGTGCGGGGCACGCAGCGGCGCATATCGGTTTTGCGGGAGCAACGCGCTCCATGCAGTCGATACGGAACCGGCACGTCTTTGTAAACGCTGCAGATCCCCTCCACTGCACGGCTGCGCACATATACTGCCGCCCCGTGTGAAAGTCGGTGATGATCTCCTGCGGGACAGCGATCGTCTCACGGTTCCGATAGGAGAAGGTGACGGCGCATTGCTCCTCAATGGCGGTGATGATCGTATGCAGCACCTCGTCGTCGAGAATGCGCGTGATGGGGCTGTGCTTGATCTGGACGGGGAGAAATGGCTCCGCGTCCTCAGGATACAGGCAGCGGAGTGTTGCAGCGAGGAAGTATCCGGGTACGGCAAGGATGGCGACGAAGCGATAGAAGCCGATGGCGTAGTAGAGCGTGCGCCGTTCGTCTGCCGTGAGCTCCGCAAGCGGTTGCTCCGCCATGGAGTAGCAGAGGGCGTTCCCTCGCATTGTGCGCCGCAGAATCCCGAGAGACTCCAGCTCACCCAACTGGCGAAACACGGTTGCAGGGCTGACCTTCGGCGCAGCCTCTGCCTGTTGCTCGCTGATCGGCAGCAGATCGTACGCACGGGTAAGCGCCGTTTGGCGCATCGGTTCCTTTGCGGCGGCGAGCGTCTGGAGGAGAAAGATGAGCGCGGCGATCGCCCGTCCCGTGAGCGCCTTGATCTGGTAGGTGCGCGCGAGGAAGTTGCCGGCGAGCTGATAGGGATCGCTGCGCAGGCCGTGGATCTCACGGCGTGCCTGCCGCGCGGAGAGCAGCATCTCCCCCGGCAGACAGAAGCATACGCGCGCCCAGTTGTCCTCGGCGCTGCGCGTGCTCTGTCCGAGACGCTGCGCGAGAGCCTCCTTGTCGTAACAGCTGTAGGAGACGAGGCGCAGAAACGGGCGCAGCGTGTCATAGTCTCCGATGAATTTGTTGAAGCCGGTGCCCATGCCATCCCCCTCTCATTTTTACCATTATAACATGTGAAATGTGCAGGCATGAAGAAAATCTGCATTTTTTTGAAAATCCAGAAAATAGGAGTTAACAAGGCGTTTTTCTCATGATAATATACGTATCTTTCCCGTCACAGGGAAGCAGATGTATACACCCCACGGATGGGGCGATGAAGAAAGGGATGTGATTTGATGTTGGATGCATTTGCAGAGTGGTATTATTATCATTACATTGAGGTCTTTACGTGGCTGTTCGGTACGACGCCCGACACCGGCCTTGGCACGGCGATCAGGGTGCTCACGATGCTCGCGTATCCGATCACATGGTATCTCACGCAGAATCGACGCTGTCAGCGGGGATGGGCAGCTGCGAAAAAATATGTGACGGCGGCTGTGCGCCGGGCAGCGCACCGAGGAGAGGAATAAGGGACACTCCCTACGGATGGGGAGGAGATTTACAAAGGAGATGTATGGAATGAAGAAGTATGTATTTTCCATGGGGCTTATGTTTGGGCTTTTGCTGGCAGCGGCGCAGCCGTTCTCGCCTGCACAGGCGCACTTTATGACGAGCGCGGAGGAGCGCGAGATCGGTGCAGCTGCGGCGGAGCGTACGGAGGAGAAGTACGATGTCGCGTGGGACGATGACATCGTCGAGATCCAGAAGCGGCTGATTGAGTGCAACCCCACGCAGCTCAACTGGAATGACGGCAGGCACAAGCGCTGGTTGGCGCCGATGAAGCTGTACCATTCCGATCACCCGAATGCATTTATGCTCCCGGGCGGGTATTCGTATATGGCGGATTCGATGGTGAACTTTATGAACACTTATCAAAATAACGGGTATACGAATAGCAATAACCTACGCCCCTTAAACAGGTCGAATATTTATAATACATCTTCTGTTGCTTTTGTGATGGGGCACGAGTTCGGGCATTGGGCTGGAAAAGATCATCTTGAGGGTTATGATAAACAGTTTGGTTTGAATCTACTTGTTGGTATCTTTGGTGGACAGGCTGGCTCTGTTGGTGGCGCTCTCGCTCAGAGTGCTGGTGTGAACCTTGTTGATACACTTATTGATCGTCAGATGTCGTTCAATCAGGAGAAGGGGGCTGACGAGTGGGGGCTTAAATTCCTTGAAAACGTTCCTGAGTATTCAACTGGTGGAGCGTTAACGAAGTTTTATAGGTTTATGAAGCTTGAAGAGATTCGTTATCCCGATGGAAAACGCCCTAAGAATTTCCGAAACCCTCATCCTGAGACACAAAAGCGTTTTGATCGCGTGGCAGATTATATTAAGAAAAGTTCGAATGGGCGGGTTGGTGTTAATAGTTATGGAAACGTATTCTTAGACAGAGTATACCTTGATATTCCTTCACGTATGGATGTTGCTGATGTAGAACGCAGCTTTTACATTGCAGGACAGATTGCTGCGGCAATTAAAAAAGATATTTTTCATCGTGAAAACATAAGCGTTGTTGCACCAAGCGAAAGTCGGTATGGATATGATCCAAACACCCCAAGAATGAGTTATGTTGTGTTTTCGAGCAAGGATGGTTCAGAGGTTAAGATCCTTGATTTGATTGCATACGATAAGACGCGATCTTATGAAGAGAATCTTAATAGCAGCATCTATGGTAAAGCTGAGATTAAGATGATGGATCAGATTATTGGTCTTATGGAGGAGTACGATCGTACGCATCCGGGCAGAAGATGATTGACAGAATGTGGATGCAAAAAGGCTGCGAATTCGCTTCGCAGCCTTTTTGTGTTAGAGTACGATTGTCTCGCGTTTTCCGAGGTCGAGGTTCACGACCGCTTCTGTCAGCGTGATCTCGTAGAGGATAAGGTCGTCGCCGACGGCGCTGATGAACTCGCGCACGCGCGAGCCTTTCTCCGCAAAGGCGTCGGCGAGGTCGTGGATTGTCCGGGTGGACTTCACGGCGTGCCCGCTTGCACGGACGTGCTCCATCGTATTGTTGTGTGGCACGGTGCTGAAGGCGATGTTTGGATTCGCGGCAAGCTCGACGACCTTCTCGTTGTCCTTCAGCGTGGCGAAGTAGACGCGGCGCTCCTCAGATGTGTAGTAGAAGTTTACAATGCGCACGTGCGGCAGCCCGTCCGTCATCGTCGCGAGTGCGATCTCGCACTGCTCGCGCATCATGCGCTCGAATTCTTCCCTCATGTTCATTTCTCTTCCCTCTGTTTCCTTACTGTGGTGCTTTTTCCGTCCGTATCCCGCGGACGTAGGCGTATCTCGGCGCGCCGCTCCCCGCATCGGCTGCCGCAACGCAGAGGTCGACTTCGCCCGTGCCGAGCTCTGCAAATGGGATCATAACCGTCTGCTCGTAGCCGATGATGATGCGTGTGCCGTCTGTGAGCGGTCTGCGCCCCACCTCGGTATAGGAGAGGTCGCGCCCTGTCTCCGACCCGCTCCGATACGTCAGCAGATTCCATGCAGGGTAGCCGATGAAGCGGGTCTTCACGTAGAGGTGCTCCCCACGAAAGACGACGCCCTCGGGCAGACGGTTCGGGTACGCCTCCTCGGCAGGGATCCATACGGTCTCCTCCGCGCGGAGCGCGACGGGTACAACCTGCGTGAGCGCGGGTGCAGGCGCGGCGCTGACCTGCGCCGCAGAGGCGAGGCAGAGGAGAGCGAACACGGCGCAGAGCGTACAAAGTATTTGACGCATACAACCTCCTTTGTTGTTTGTGACTAGGACGAAAGTTTGATCTGTGACCGTATTGTATCACAGAACCGTGGCATTTTGAACATATAAATACGCCGGCAGGATGCTGCCGACGTGTTTAGCGTGTGATTACGAGGATTTCTTCCCGCTCAGTACCACCTTGCTGAAGAGGGCGAGGATGGCAAGGAAGACGATGAGGCCGAGCATCTCGGCGGTGTCGGCGAAGTCGCTGCCGACCATGGCGAGCGGGTTCTCGTCGCCGCCGTTCGAGACGGAGAGGACGATGAGTCCCGCGAGCAGGACGCCGACGATGGATTCGCCGACGATCAGCCCCGAGGCGAAGAGCCTGCCGCGCCTGAGACCCGTCGCCTCCGCCTCCGCACCGCCCGTCTTGCGCAGGTGACGATTCAGGAAGTAGCCGAGGATCGCGCCGACAACGAGCGGTGTCTGGATGACGGGCGGGAGGTAGATGCCCATGCCGACGGCGAGCGGCGGCAGGCAGAGATTGCGCGTCGTGCGCTTGAGGAAGAGATCGATGAGGACGAGTACAATGCCAACACCGATGCCGATGTAGATGTACTCCCACGCGAGTTTGCTCGAGAAGATGCCCTGTGCAATCGTCGTCATGAGCACTGCCTGCGGCGCGGAGAGCGCCTGTGCCGGATCCATGCCCTCGCGTGGCATTGCGCCGGGGAAGCCGTACGCCTCATAGAGGAGGTTCAGCACGGGGGCGATGACGAGCGCGCCGACCACGCAGCCGATGAGCAGCGCGACCTGCTGACGCCAGGGCGTTGCGCCGACGAGCCAGCCCGTCTTGAGATCCTGCATATTGTCGTTCGAGATACAGGCGATTGCGAGGATGATCGAGGTCGTAAAGATGGCGGTCGCCGTCGCAAATTTCTCTCCGCCGGGCATATCGAAGATGCCGAACGAGGCGCACAGCGAGTACATGACGAGCGAGGCGACGATGATGCCGAGGATGCCGATGCCCGAGATCGGGCTCGAGGATGTGCCGACAAGCCCTGCCATATAGGCACAGGCAGCAGCGACGAAGAAGCCCATGAGCACGGCGACACCGACGCCGACGACCGTGAAGATGAGTTTCTGGCTCGGCGGAATTTGCTCGGGGCTGACAAAGACGTAGAAGATCGCGAGGAGTCCGATGACCGTCACACCGAAGACGAGCGCAATGCTCTTCATCGTCATGTCGATGTCCATGCGGTGGAGACCCTTTTCCGCATCATCCGCACGCGCGCCTGCGATGGATTCCTTTACGCCGTCGATGACGGGGCGGGCGAGGGTGATGAGCGTCCAGATCGCGGCGACGCCCATCGCGCCCGCGCCGATGAGACGCACCTTCTGCTGATAGACGGCTCCTGCAAATTTCTGGAGGGTCATGCCGTCGGGCAGAACCTCCGTCATGGTGAAGTAGGGGACGAATCCCGCCCATGCGATGGCGATACCCGTCAGCATGGCAAGTCCACTCGCAATGCCGATGAGGTAGCCCGCACCCACGAGCGCGGTGGAATAGCCGAGCGGCAGCTGGGTCATGCCGCGGCCGACGTGGAACCACGCCGAGAGGGAGCTGCCGAGCACCTGCAGACCGTTCGTGAGGAATGCGATGACGCCCGCAACGGCGCTGCCCGCAAGGATTTCCTTCAGACCAGAGTCGGACTTTCCGTCATCCTTCGTGTGGCTGCCGACCTTTAGAATCTCAGCAGCGGCAACACCCTCGGGGTAGGCGAGGTCGCTGTGCACGACCATTGCACGGCGCAGGGGGATCGTGAAGAGCACACCGAGACAGCCGCCGCACGCCGAGACGACGAGCGTCTGCCAGAACTCGAAGCCCTGCCAGTAGCCAATCATGAGCATACCCGGTATGATGAAGATGATGGCGGACAGCGTTCCCGCCGCCGATGCCTGTGTCTGCACCATGTTGTTCTCGAGGATGTTCGCGTCCTTTGCCATCTTGAGCACTGCCATCGAGATGACCGCCGCCGGAATCGCGGACGAGAACGTCAGACCTACCTTGAGGCCGAGGTAGACGTTCGAGGCAGTGAAGATGATCGTGAGGATCGCGCCGAGCAGCATGCCGCGCACGGTCAGCTCAGGGAGCCGAAGGTCGTGCTGCATGAACTCGTTCTGCGAATCTTTCATGCGATAACCACCTATCCTTTTCTTCGGTAAAATGAAAAATAACATCAGTATTATAGCATAGAAATCCAGAATGTAAAATCACAGATTCTTATGTATACAGAAGATTTGCGAAAAATAAAAACTCTGGACAAAACAAAACCGCCGACAGGCTTTCTCGTCACCTGTCGGCGGTCATGAGGAAAATACGGGAAGTGATAGGTAACTCTCTTGCATCCAAACGATCTTCGCTTCGTTCCGCGTCCCCGCTAGCATGAGCTGCGGAACTTTCCTCCAAAACGCTGAGAAACTACCTCGACACGCATCCGAACCAGACGTCACAACTCCACTTGTGGACAACGCAATTCTCATCTGTTCGGCACATGTCCCTGCGCCCGTCCTCTACGGGCTGCCGCATCCTCCTGCCGCACCTTCGCTCGGCATCTATGCCCATCACGTGCTAGGCTTTGATGCTCTCGTGCGGACACCCTGCGGCCACTCAATGACCCATCGGAATCTCCTCCCAGTCCGTCAGGGAACTTCTGCCGTGCCCCCTCCGCTCAGCCAGCGAAGCTGCACCGCCGACTCCCTTTCCAACAACCGTCGGTCAACACTGTGGAAACTCCGGAGAACTCTGCCCGTATGCTTACGGATCATACGGGGGCTACCTGTCCTGAATCAGGTTGCCGATGAATCCTCCTTAACTATCTTTAGTATAGTCAAACTTCAGAAGATTGTCAATACCATTTTGAAAAATCTGTAAAATTTTTGTGACACAGTGCACATGATGGCTCTATGTGTTGCAAAGCGGAATGCAATGCGTCTATACGAAGCGGCAGACGTGATCGACAGCGATGTCGGAGAATCCATACGCCTCTGCCTTCGTGAGGCGGCCGTTTGCGACCTCGTGAATGCGTGTGAGGAGGCGTTCGCCGCTCGCGGAAATGCTCTCCTCGCCGCGCAGGATGCCGCTGAGATCGACATCCATGTTGTCCTCCATCCACGAATACGTGTGCGCGTTTGCTGTGACCTTGAGCACCGGTACGATGGCGTTGCCCGTCGGTGTTCCGCGCCCCGTGGTGAAGACGATGACGTTGCAGCCCGCCGCAACCATCGAAGTAACGGAGGAAATGTCGTAGCCCGCCGTATCCATGACGATCGCGCCGCGTTTCGTCGGTCGTTCGGCCTGCGCCAGAACCTCGACGATCGGGCGCGTGCCTCCCTTGCGGATGCAGCCGAGACTCTTTTCGTCGATGGTGGAGAGACCGCCGTCCTTGTTGCCGGGGGTCGGCTGTCCTGCACGGCAGTCCTGACCTGCCGCTTTCAGATGCGCCTCGTAGTCCTCGCAGACACGGATGATCTGATCGTGGATCTCGGGGGTTGCCGCACGTTTTGCAAGGACATGCTCTCCGCCGATCCACTCAATGGACTCGCTCATCATTGTCGATGCGCCGAGATCGACGAGACGATCGCTCAGTTCGCCGACGGCGGGATTCGAGGCAAGCCCCGAGGTTGCGTCCGAGCCGCCGCACTCGATGCCGAGCAGGAGCTCCGAGATGTCGCAGCGTTCCTTTTGCTGCATTCCTGCCGCCGACGCCATCTCGCGCGCCGCACGGACGGCCTTTTCGATGGTCTTGAGCGTACCGCCTTCCTCCTGTATGCCGAAGGAGACGACGGGCTTTGAGGTCATCGCCTCGATCTTCTCGCGCAGTTTGCGATGCGGGACCGTCTCGCACCCAAGCCCAATGATGACAACACCGTAGACGTTCGGGTTGCAGGCAAAGCCCGTCAGCACCTTTTGCGACATCGCCGTATTCGCCGCCACGTCCGAGCAGCCCGTGTTGAACACGATGCTGATCGAGCCGCGCACCTGACTTGCAACGATGCGCGAGGACTCGCTGCCGCACGCGCAGGCGGGCAGGATGAGCACATGGTTGCGGATGCCCGCACGACCATCCTTGCGTTTATATCCCCAGAACTCCATCGTTCTCACCCTTTCTTCCCGATATACTCAGAGGCATAGTCGCGCGGCACGCTGTAGATGTTCTCGTGCGAGACCCATGCACCGCGCGGGATGTCTCTCAGTGCCTCGCCGATCAGTTCTCCGTACTTGAACACATGACCGCCCTTCGGGATTGGCCTGAGGGCGATCTTGTGCCAGATGGGGATTGTCTCCGTGCTCTCGACCTCGGCGCACGCCCCGCCGAAGCATGTGACCGGCGTGCCCGGTGCAACCTCGCCCGTGCAGGTCGCAACATTGTCCTTTTCGTCCAACAGAATGGCATTCGCTGTCATGGTGCTCTCCTCCTGTGTGCACAGAACGGGATAAATATTTCTTATCTTGATGATAATATGTTTTGATGTTAAAATCAGTTTAACATATTTTACCTAGAATAAATGGAGTTTAATGATGGAGACTCTTCTGAAGTATATTCAGACGATTGATATGTGTGGCAGCTTTGCCGAGGCTGCAAAAATTCTGCATGTCACGCCGCCCGCCCTGAGCATTGCCGTGCGCAAGGAGGAGGAGCGGATCGGGATGCCGCTCTTTGACCGCACCGCACGCCCACTGCGCCTGACGCGCGCGGGCGTGTGCTATGCATCTCATATTGAACAGTTGTCCCGATTGGAGCAGTCCTTTGCGGACGAACTGCAGGATGTGGTGGACTTTCGCCAGGGGACACTGCGCGTGGGTGGGACGCAGTACGTCAATTCATTCCTGCTGCCGCCTGTGCTTGGACAATTCCTTGTACGGTATCCGGAGGCACGGGTTGAACTGACGGAGGGGAACTCGGATCGGAGCATTGCACTGCTTGCTGAGGGACGACTCGATCTCACGTTCGGTACAGAGGCGGCGCGGGCGGAGGGTATCAATGCAGTGCCCGCCTTTCACGATCAGCTCCTCCTTGCCGTGCCGGAGTGCTTTCCTGTCAATCGCACGCTTGCAGGCTATGCACTCTCGCACGCAGCAATTGCGGCGAGGGCGTACGGGGAAGGGGATTCTCCCGCCGTGCCGTTGCGCACATTTGCTGATACGCCGATGGTCTTTCTGTCCGAGAAGAACAACCTCTATCGGCGTGCCTGCCGTATTTGCGCTGATGCGGGATTTGTTCCGCAGATCCGCTTGCAGGTGGATCAGTTCGTCACATCCTACCACATCGCACAGAGTGGCATCGGAGCGGTGTTCGTCAGCGATCAGCTCATCGCGATGAGCGTACCCGCCCCGATGGTCTACTACCGTATTGCACATGCACAGGTGCGCCGCACGTTCTACGCATTGAGCAGCCGTGTGCGCTTCGTACCGCAGGTGGTGCGGACGTTTTTGTGCTTCTTTCAGTCGATACGTGAGGATTGACAAAACGACGATTTTGTTATACTATAAACATATATTTTTTGTATGTAATAAAGGAGATGGGGATATGGCATATCAACTGTGGAATGTGCTCGATGAGCTGAAGTCCGATGCGTATGAGTGGGTGGATCTGACGCATCCACTGAACAATGACAGCCCGTTTTGGGCGGGGATTCCCGAGGGATCCGTGGAGCTCGCAAAGACCTGCTTTGACTGGGGCAATCCGATGCTCGACTGCCTGATCCAGACGTTCAAGTTCCCGGGGCAGTTCGGGACGCACATTGATTTTCCGGGGCATTTCGTCCGCAACCGTCCGCTCGCCGAGTCCTATGGGGCGCAGCATATGCTCTATCCGCTGTGCGTGATCGACGTGACGGAGCAGGTCGCACGCGATGTCCACTATGCGGTGACGGTGGAGGACATCAAGACGTACGAGGCGAAATACGGCGTGATTCCGGACGGTGCATTTGTCGCGCTCTATACCGGATGGAGCAGGCACTGGCCGGATATGGACGCGATCTCCGGTATCGCGGAGGACGGCAGTGAGAATTTCCCGGGCTGGTCGATGGATGCGCTGAAATACATCTACGAAACGCGAAATGCGGCCGCGAGCGGGCATGAGACGCTGGACACGGATGCCTCTGTGGAAGCGGCGAAGGCGGGGGATCTTGCCTGCGAGCGATACCTCCTCGACAAGGGCAAGCTGCAGGTTGAGGTGCTGACGAACCTCGATCGTGTGGCTCCTGCGGGAGCGCTGCTCTTCGTCGCGTGGCCGAATATCGAGGGCGCGACGGGGCTGCCCGTGCGCGTGATTGCGATTACGCCGAAGAAATAAAGGAAAAACAACGATGGGGCGGCTGTATAAAGCAAATGCTCAGCTTTATGCAGCCGCCCCGTTTGTAACTTCTCCCGTCTCATACAGAGACGTTTCATCTATTTACAGCATCTTATCCAGTGATGCGTTTACATCGTCAAAGCGATATGCTGCATCTGTTCCCCGCTTGAAACCAGGCATATGATCGCCGCCTGCGCGTGATGCCTTCATTCCATCACGCAGTCCGTTGATGCGGCCAAGTTCTGCATCGAAGACTTCTAGCAATCGCGTCTTGAGTGCGGCATTCGAAATCTGTGCCGAATTTGCACTGTTGCGCGTTTGTTGGATCTTCTGTGAGAGTGCATCAGCTCGTGCGATCAGCCCATCAGCTTGTGCAAAGTTTTTATGCGACGACAGGTAAGCGTTGATGTCCTTTGCTAGTGCTGCAATTTGTTGGTCATACTGATTTTTCGCAGTGATGTAGGCTGATATGTCGTTGCCGGTCGGTACGGAGGAATTTGCCATGGCCTTTGCTGAGGATTCTGCTGGCGTTTCCCGCGCGACCTCGTTGCCGTCCTTGTCATAGTAAATGTTCAGCGTAAGTTCGTCGTCATCGTTGTATTCGCGGACAATTCGATGATAGGTGCGGCCGCCCTCATTGACGTTGATTGCGTCCTCCCCTGTGCCAAAATAGGCATCCTCCGTATGACGCCGCTTATCGTCATATTTTCTACGGCATTCAGCGGCATTGAGTTTCGAAGCGACCACCATATTGTCGTCTTTTCCGTAGAAGCTGATTTTTATCAGATTGCCGAAGTCGTCATAGGTCATGATGAGCTTCACGACATTGTCGCCAAGGGTGTCGCGGTCGATTGCGATCGGGGTGTCATCTGCGCCGTATGTGCTCACCTCGGAGATGTTTCGATTCTTCGTATATTTGAATTTATACGAGGCAATATTTCCCCACGACTTGATGCCGAGAGGCTGCTCATCTTTCCCGTAGAATGCAATCTTGACGGGCATCATGTTGTCACCGTCATAGGTGTACTTTGTGATTGCGCCGGCGCTTATGGCAGTGAGTACTCTGTCTACATCCAGCTTTGGCGCATTCTTTTCTTTGAGCGCTTCGTCCGAGCCGAAGTGACGAGCCTCGATCACCCTGCCCTTGTCATCCGTTTTGTATACGGTTTTGGCAATGCCCGTGGCATCTACCATGAGGGAGTCGTCCTTTCCGTAGTTGGCGACCTCGATTGGCTTTTTCCCCTTGTCATACTTAAAACGCGTCTCATAGTCCTTATGCGTGGTTGTGACTCGTTCCCCGTTTGTGTTGGCGTAGCCGACTTTGATCAGTGCCCCGCTGTTATCATAGCTGAACAGCATCTGGGCACAGCCGAGGCTCGTGTTTGCCTGCTCGCCCTGTTTATTGTAAAAATAGGCGACCTTGTTCGTTTTCTTTTCCTCGTCAATCTTATAGCGGATTGCGTATGAGTCATAGTAGCCTTTCGTTGCCGCCATACGTGAATTTTTGAAATTATATTTCACATAACCGTCCTGGTACTCCATGGTAACAGCGGCAAAATTAAAGCCGCGGTCGACGGTATCCTTCCACTGGGTGTTGATTGCGTTGCCGCCATACATGGCAGTGATTTTCTCGATTTTTTTGTCGCCGTTGAAATCGACCTTATAGACCTGTCCAGCGGATGCGGCTTCTGCATCAACAACCTTATAGCGGGCAAGGAATTCACCATTCGGCTGCATAATGACTTCCTGATAATAACCGGCCTCCTTGATGACATCAAAGCCGGTCTGTGTTCCGCCGCCTCCGATGCCGCCTGCACCGCCGCAGCCTACTACCAGCAGCCCAAAGCAGAACAGAGACAACAGCAGTAGCACTCTGTGCATTTTCCTATACATTGAACTTCCTCCTCCAAGATGTTGCTATATTCAAGGCGGTGCATGCCGCCTGCACATCCTCTTTTTGGATTGTGGGGATGTCGGGGGGGTTAATCTTCATAGAAAATCAAATGATCTTCACGCAGAGCTTCACGCAACTTGGACATGAAAATCTTTCCGGGATCTGCCTTGATCGAGTGATATCCTGCGACCTGCTCAATGTACAATCCGCTTTCCCTTGCCTGATCCTGCTGATAGTGCCCGAATACATAGCGGATGGTTGGATATTTTTCATGGAGATAGCGGATTAGGGAGATATTTGCGGTGAGCTGTGCCTCCGTAAGATCCTCTGCACCATCTACGCCGCCCACGTTCTCGATCCCAATGCTGCACCAGTTGTATCCGATGATGTGCCGCCCCATTGTCGTCTCCGGAAGGAGGCGGAGGATAGTGCCGTCACGGTCAACAACAAAATGAGCGGCATAGTTCAGTGTGCCGTCATTGGCTGCCGGCTGTTTGAAATGATAATAGGCGGATTCCCACGTATCCCCCGCAGTCCAGTGGACAACAACAGCCTGTGGAATGATTTCGGTCATCGCCAGTCCGTAGTGCTGCTCTGCATACTCCTCTGTTAGCCGTGCCCGCTCATCCGTCCATACAACGGGACGATCGATGATATTGGGGGGCTCGACGGCGTGTACAGAAACGTGCGCGAGTAGGGAAAGGATTGGAAGGAGAAGTACGGGTAAAATTATTTTGCTCGACATGGACATGCCTCAATTCTTTGCGGCGCAGATCGCCATTTGACGTAGGGTGTGGATCGCTCTGCCCCTGCTCGAATAGTTTTCAGTCATGCATACCATGATGAATGTTCGGTCCGGCATATAGATGATTCCACCGTCATCATACAGCCCTGCGAGTTCTCCAGTTTTATGTGCGATGTCTGCATGCGGCAGTGCGGCGGGGAAGCATTCGGTATCGGTCTGCCCCTTGAGATACTCCAACATACGGTCATCCAGCGCGGGACTGACACAGCTATGTGCATATAGTTTGTGGAAAAAGTGTCCAAGATCAGGGGCAGAAGAGTAGTTCTCGCGTCCTGCGGACACAGCCTCCGTATCCATCATCTTGCGCTGAAGAATGGTATCGAAGTATCCGCCGCGCTGAATGTAGGCATTGATCTCGTTCATTCCAAGCAAATCAATGATGAGATTCGTCGCAGTGTTGTCGCTCTCTGTAATCATCAGCCGCAATACGGTGTCAAGTGATAACTCGGAACCGTCGGCATATCCAGTGAGGACGCCTGCGCCGCCTACCTTGTCATGTGCGTGCAGTGTGATTGTGTGGCTCAGGGAAAGCTGACCGTCCCGAATCTTTTCCATCGCTGCGCCCAGAATGAATACCTTGATCATGCTGGCAGAACGCATCGCACTGGGCTGGTAGCTATATTCCGGACGATCTTCATCGGGATAGCAGATATAGACGGAGTATTGTGTACTGTCTGCGGTTGAAAGAGTTTCGATGCCTTGCGCGAGCGTTTCATTTGATAAACTGTCTGGTACTGTACCTGTGTCCGGCGGAACTTCGTCGGGAGTAACCGTTTCTGCCGATGGTGCCTGTATCGGCGCTGAATCTGTCGTTTGGCTGTTAAGAAATATGTGGAAACCGACAGCGATCACCAACAGCAGTGATCCAAGTAAAATAGGTTTTTTCATAAGGGGGCTCCATGCAGAGGAAAGATGGAGAAAGTCTTATTTTCCCAATTATTCTTTAACAAAGGTAATTCAACATAATAATAAAAAATCCTTCTATTAGAGGAAAATATTCATCCGTATCCTTCTGTGTCATGAGAAGGGAAGTACCAATATGGAAGAGACGAATGAATGGCAGGAGTTTCGCTGAGTGTGTCGAATCTCTCCAACAATATGTTTTTAGGAGACGATGAATTGCACAGCGAATACTTGGAGATTGAGAAGAAAATAGAGAATGGTGAGCGGCTGACACGGGAGGATGGGCTGCGGCTCTTTGCGTGCCGCGACATTGCATGGATTGGTGCGCTCGCTGACCGCGTGCGGCAGGAGAAGTGCGGTGACATTGTCTACTACAACGTGAACTGCCATGTGAACCTCACGAATATCTGCCTCGCGCACTGCAAGTTCTGTGCGTTCGGGCGCGATGCGGGCGACAAGGGCGCATACGAGATGAGCGTAGAGGAGGCGGTGGCACACGTCGCGGATGCGATGCGCGACCCGCATCTTGCGGGGCTGCATGTGGTGAGCGGGCTGCATCCGGATTGGACGTTCGAGGACTATTTGGGGCGGCTGAAAGCTCTGCATGAGGCATTTCCTACGCTCTATCTGAAGGGCTTTACGGGCGTGGAGATCACGCATTTTGCAAAGAGTTC
>ERZ773069.921-NODE-921-length-18139-cov-3.470139_pt1 | contig 18139 bp, 22 predicted proteins | sample MGYA00580619_ERZ773069 | MGnify/ENA primary metagenome ERZ773069 (study PRJEB29015, sample SAMEA2738007) | human oral metagenome | biome: human oral; feature: human-associated habitat; material: dental | place: China | collected 2108 ...
GCAAAGGCAATCCGATGCTGGTGTTCACCGTTATCCCTGTGGAGCACCCAACCGCTGTGTACCCCTACTACGTGGTGCTGGCCGATAACCAGCTGTGGAAGCTGCGCGCCCTCTTGGTCGCAGCTGGCAAGGAGGTACCGAATCGGAAGGTTACTATTGACCCAGAATCTATCGTCGGCAAGAAGATCATGATTGATCTTGAAGACGCGGAATGGGAAGGGCGTGAAAAGAGTGAAATCGCCGGGGTCTTTAAGCCTGAGCAGCAGACTGAGCCAACTGTCGCGGGTGAAATCGAGTTCGATGTAGACGAGATTTGACATTTAACTGCAGCGGGAGGGGCTACGGCCCCTCCCTTACCCTAGGAGCCAACAATGCAACCCGAATACAGGATTGTTCAGAACATCAAGAAGCTCATCCGCGCGCGCGGGGGGTGGTGTGTAAAAATCCATGGAGGGCCATATCAAGACGCTGGAACACCGGACCTGCTTGCCTGCTATAAAGGCCGATTTATTGCTATTGAAGTGAAAACCTCTAGAGGGGTGGTTAGGCCGGAGCAGAAAGTGTCCCAGCAAGGAATTGTCAAGTCAGGCGGGTACGCTCTTATTACGCATTTGATTGGAGACGTAGCAGATGTCCTCGACGCTATCGACGAGCTTTGACGTACTTGCCCGTATCTGGGGGGATACAGAGGGCTACGTGTGGCTCCCATGGATCGAGGCTGGATCATGGTCTAAGCCTGGTGGCCCCAAGTATCACGAAGGGCGAGCGTGGCGCTGGCCGGAGCAGTCTGATGAGATTAAGATCATCATGGCACAGCACGAGTACGAAGACCAGTACTTCACCCCAGGTGTTTTCGACGCCCCCCGTCGTGTCGCACAGCACGCCATACCAGTTCCTTGGCTGTGGGCCGATCTAGACCCAGTAGACCCAACCACTATAAAGGGTCTGACACCAACCATCGCGTGGGAGACCTCCCCCGGAAGGTATCAGTGTGTTTGGGAGATGCCGTACCCACGGGAAGGCGCCACCGAGCATGGGGGGCCAAACCACAAGCTGACAATCTACATAGGTGCTGACCCATCTGGGTGGGACTCGACACAGCTGCTCCGTGTACCCGGGTCGGCCCACACTAAGACCGATAAGCAGATCGGCAAGCTGATGTGGGCGGACGGTCCTAGGCTTCATTGGAAGCAAATCTCTGAGCTCCCAGAAGTCCCCACTCGGGACGAGGACGCTGCTATGCAATCCCTGTCCGAAGAGGCCATCCGTGCAGTTGATAGGGCGGCCGTGTGGGCCCGGGCTCGTCCCCTAGTGTCTACCCGTACCCGGGAGCTCATGGCGTTGAGGGATGCTGCAGGTCTCGACCGGTCCGAAGCTCTCTGGTCTGTAGAGCGCGACCTCGCAGATGCCGGATGTTCAGTACTGGAGATTGTTGCTCTGGTGATGGGTACCCCGATTGACAAGTATCAGGGTAGGGGTGACCATCTGAGGCGTCTTTCTATAGAGGCATCTAGGGCTGTTGCTGAGCGCCCTTCCGAGCCTCTCGAGGGCGGCGCTCTGCCGGAGGGCGCTCCTATGTGGGCCTCGGACCTGGCGTCAATTACTATCCCCCGTCCAAGGTGGCTTATTGATGGCATCTGGACCCAGGGGGGTTGTGGCTTCGTATCCGGGGCTCCCAAGTCCTACAAGTCTTGGCTGTCTCTGGACATGGCCGTGTCGATTGCCACGGGTCAGCCTCTTCTGGGGAAACACCGTGTAGTGTCTCCCGGGCCTGTTCTGTACCTTCAAGAGGAGGACTCTCTAGCAACAGTTGTAGACAGGTTGGAGGCTATTGTAGAGGGCCGGGCCCCAAGGTCACACTGGGGAGGGACCCTCGAGGCTGACCGCCAAGGAAGAGTCAATTGGGAACCATCTGAGGGACTACCGATTGATGTTCAGGCCCACACCGGGGTTGTTTTGTCGGATCCTCGATGGATGGCTTGGCTATCCGAGAGGGTCAGGACCTACGAGCACCGGGCTGTCGTGATCGACACCCTCACCACCGCAATTGGGGATGTCGACCTAGATAAGGCTGTAGACCTTCAAACGAGGGTTCTGCGCCCTCTTCGTGAGATAGCCCAGACGTATGGATGTGCTGTGATTATTGTGCACCACAGCCGGAAGAACACTCAGAGTGGACGTCGGGGGTCCAACATGCTCGGTTCGGTGGCCCTCCACGGGTGGGTGGACTGCGCCCTGTACTTGGATCGAGACGAGGAGTCTGGCGTCATCACAGTGTCCCCCGAGGGTAAAAATGACCCCGCTGAAGGTTGGTGTATGAAAGTCCCGCGTGTCTGCCGTAACTGGGTAACAGGTGACAGGGCAGTGTGGGCACCGGAGATCGTGGACGACATAGCAAAGGAGTCTACTCCGAAGGTGGCCGGAGGTAAGATCTCTGAGGTCATTCGTAGCATGGGCGGCACTGCTAACGCTGAAGACCTGAAGGGCGTGGTTGGTCGCGGGTTTTCGCGGCAGATTACAGCAGCGCTGTCTAATGGCCTCGTTCAGGAGATAGCCAGAGGAGTGTTTGCCGTAGTCAAGCCAAAATGAACAGTTAAAACTGACCGTTTATTTACAACGCGGATTGGGCAGGGTAGTGTTTAAACCATGAAAGATATCAAGTATCTCAAAGATCTGATCCTAGACTTCGGAAGGGCCTTTTACGGGTCTGAGAGCACAGAATACGCCGCTAAGAGGTGAGTTGAAGCTCTCCCCAGTGAAAGTCCGGCTGACTTCCATGAGTGGTTTTACCGTGGGTTCTGGTCGCCAGACGTCGCTAAGGCCCTCTCAGACGCAGGTGCCTACCCCTGGGAGGTCACTCCTAGTACCGCCTAGGACCTGTGCTGCGGTGACCTTGCGGTAGATCTTTTTCTGAGTTTGAGGTAGTTAGTACGTACTAAAATCAAGTACTTTACACTTGGAGCGACCTATACAACGGGTAGTCAGAGCGAGCCACCAAAGCGCATAAGCACTAACCAGCCTTCAGATACAAAAGGAGCTAAAATGAATTCTGAAAAAGGGTACATCAAATCAACCAGGCTCTGGTTCACCGATATTGAGGATCTCGTCACACCGCTGGCAACTCAAGCGGTAGCATCCTGGGATCGGATTGGGCTTCCGCATGAGGAGCATGAGTGTGAGGTCACCCTCCGTGCCTGGATGACCAAGCGCCGTCAGGTATACTACACCCTGACCTTGGACTACGACTGCGACACTGAAGTTTTTGTGGCCGAGGGATACAGCATTCCTGTGAGGTCTGATGATGGTATCGACTGGTACGAGTGCGCCGAGAATGGTATGTGGACCCAGATCTCTTCCCTTGTCTGTGAGGACGCAGCAGACCGGCTCACTGGATCGGACCTCGTTCGGTGGATGCGGGTGATGTCGCGATGACGTCTATCGGTATGTGCCCCTATGAGTTTCTGTAGACCTCACGGTAAAAGACCTTAGTCGGGGGCGTTTGAAATACTCCCAGATGGCCCTTGAGCACCTGCTCCGGAAGGGAGTGGACTTTTGTCGACGCTGCTGGCGTACATTACCAGCGCGCTCGGATGGGATGTCGGTGATAGGGTGGCCAAAAAGCATGCAGCCGGTATGGCAGAGTGGCTCGAATCTGTGGCTGCCGTACACAACTAGCCCGGGCAGCGCGGACTGCTTCCAGTATGGCAACCACCGCAACCGCTAAGGTAAGTAGAAACCCCCGGTGATAGCCCGGGGGTTTCTTCATGTCACCAACCTAAGAAAACTGGAATATTGAGAATCAACCGGCCATGCTCATTCTCGAGATTAGACGCCCACACCTCGATATCAGATCCTCGGGAGGTCTTATTTACCCACACGTTGCCCCCCGTAATGGTAAGAGCCTCCGAGATGTTCTTTACGCTGTAATCGCCGCCATTAAAGGCTGCTAGCTTCGAAGGCCACGCGGTGCCGACAGCCTCGTCCAAGCGGAGGTCCAGATGGATATTACCTGCCCCGTTGACTGCTATCAGCGTGACCCGGCCATCCGGGTTATGGTCGCCGGAGCCCGACTTCACCCCAGGCGTGAATTTTCCGGTCAGATCGACAGACGGGCCAGGGGGTCTCGGGGTCGTGACGGTTATTTTGAGTTTGTCCTGAACGATGGAGGTACGGGCTGAATACCCGGTTCCGTATTCGAAGACGATAGGCCAGAGCTGCGGGTGTGGGACCTTAATGTCGAGGTTGACACCGCCGGTCACTTCCCGAGGGGTGACACCTCCAACAGTTGCGTACCAAACGGTTCCGCCCTTGATGCTGCCTCCGCCAGGACCTGCCGGCCCAGCGGGTCCTGGGTCACCCTTGGGGCCAGGTTTACCATCAGCACCTTTAGGTCCAGGAGGTCCAGGAGGTCCAGGAAGTCCAGCCGGTCCCTCTGCACCTCTGGGGCCTGCCTCGCCGGAATCCCCCTTAGGACCGCGCTCCCCAGGGAGGCCCTTATCCCCCTTAGGTCCTGGCTGACCATCTTCGCCTTTTTCACCGTTCGGACCTTGGGGCCCAGCGGGGCCTCTAGGACCCTCAGGACCCGGATCACCTTTAGGTCCGCGCTCGCCAGGAGGACCCTGCCGACCTGTCTCCCCCTGCGGGCCAACGGATGTGGGGATATCATAGACATCAGTAGAGTCCTGCCCAACCACTGTTAGCTTGGTGCCCTCGAGTCGGACAGAGCGCACTCCCGGAACGTAGGTACCGTTAGTTGGGGGCGGTTGCAGCCCCTCCTGAGACGCCATACCTCCGATGTCGTGTGTGCGGTCAGCTTCTACTCGTATAGGTGCATAGGTTCTCGCAGCTGTGCCGGACGACAGCTGGAGCGTCCACGTTACACCAGCGACAAGAGGAACTTCACCTACGTCTCCTGTGGGGTATACCCTACGTGTCACCGGAGACACGCCCACAGAGATGCCTCCTAGCGTAACAACCCTCTCATGCGGCGTGGCCGTGAGCCACCACACCGTCCCGTCATCCTCGATCTGGGCCACCCGCCCAATGATTTTTCCTGTAGCCATACACCCTCCATGTAAAATGCCCCCGACCACTGGGTCGGGGGCTGCAGAAATACCACCTACTAGGACACTGTAGCATGAACAAGCTCAACTGGTCATTTATTGCGGAGTCTCCCCGGAGGCGCTACGCTAATACCCATGAATACAACATACTTGAAGTACATCCTTCCGTCCATCAGCATCGTAGTTGGTATGACTATGTGTGTCGCCTACTCTCTTGGACAAGACGACCCGCTCATGCTATGGGGGGGACTCCTGATGATCACGGCGGTATCTATGGCTCTTTACGCCATGTGCGAGTCTTGGTAGGCTCAGCGAGCAATAAGAGGAGACTCTATGATTGGTGAGTTGAGGCCGATTTCTGGTGGGTCACTCCATCCGTGCTCGGAGTTTCTGCAGTAGTGCTGGCCATCCTAGATGCCATTGACTCGTACACGTCGGATTATCGGATGCGGGCCGTAGGCTGTGTAGCGGCCCTGCTCTTTTATGCTATCCATGTTTGCCCTAGGCCCTAACGCAGAAAAGGCCCCTCAACAGAGGGGCCTTTTCTCTTAGGTCACTTACCAGCGACCCGATCGGAGTCAGCAATCGACGTCAGGATCGACGCCACGCCGGCGGCAGCTGCCACAGACAGGGTCTGAACCCAGTCCACGGACAGGATACCGACCGCGCCTACGCCCAGAACCGCGACTACGCTCTGCGCCACAGTCTTTAGGGCGCGCTCGGCAGCGCTGGCCCAAAATTCGCGAGTAAACATACTCACCTTACCTTTCTCTTCGACTTCCCCATGACGGGGCTCTTCTGCGATGCCCGGAGCGGACACCGGCCGGAACAGGATATCCTGCTCCCACCAAAAATTCTCGTGCCAATCGTCCATGATAGCTGGGTTGACCCCAGCCTGCACCACAAGATGAACCGGTACATCGTGCGGGACGTGCGGTGATTCAAGCTCGCGCACCACCTTGCCGTCCACAGACCAGACAACACGGTTTTCGTCGACCTCGAGACGGTACCTGTGCCACTCTGACACGTCGACATCCACCATCAGCGGGAGATGATCAGGCTTTCCCGTCTCAGGCTCCGGCCAGTGGAGGTTAGTCATCGTACGGCCACTACCGACGCGGCCCTCCAGTATGTTGACCTCGCCTCTAGGCCAGACATTGTCATCTTGCGGCCACAGCATAGCGACCAGCTCCACCCTATCGGTGGCCGGTGCTTTTAGGTCGAACTCCCACACGCCCCCGGCGGGGGTATTATAGGTGCCTGACCATGATGGACAAAGCAGCGAGTCATCCATAGCTTGCTGATGATCCACCATAGCGTTCCGGAAAAGCTGGTAAGACGCCCGGTCGAACTTGAACCCAAGCCTAAAAGTCCTACCGTCCTGCTGGAGCGTAGTCATCTCCTGGCTGAAGCGGCCCATAGTACCATGGGCTGGCCGCTGAACCGACCATCCTCCATAGGTAGTGGCGCTAAGCAGCTCAGTGCTCACCCTCTATCCTCCTAACCCTCTCCGAGAAATCATCTAGCCTTGAGGCAGCCATGGACATCTCTGAGGTAATGCGCTCGTTCAACAGTATCGTGTGGCGGTTAAATCGCCCAATTTCAGCATCTTGGCGCTTCTGAGCCTCTTGGATTAGCATAATAGCCTCTGCATTATTCTTACTAATATTCAGAACCCGCTTAATGTCATCCCTAAGGGATGATCCGCCATTAGTGTACTGCTGGGATAGTACTTCAGCGGTGTCACGTGCAGTCTTATAAGCCTGCTGTCGAAGGTCCCGTATTTCGGCAAATACCTTCATACCACCAAAAAGCGCTGTCAAGAGCGCTGCCAACCCCGCCAATAGACCCCCCAGCAGCTCCCACGGGGGGGCTGGAATTGTTATCACTTCCCGAGCTTTTCAAGAATAGCGTCAACGCCAAGGGCGAGTTTATCGATCTTAAGATCCAGCTCCCTGACCTTTGTCTTAGTGTCAGCTATTTCCTGATTCAGCGGAATAGTACCCTCAGGATCTCCGCGACGGACATCTGCGAGATCCTGAGACAACTCTCGCACACGTACCGCCAGATCCCTGATAACCTCGTCAAAGCGCCCAGCGTTCGGGATATACGTGGCCCACACCGAGTTGTCTACAATAGACGCAATCCTATTTGCTGTTTCTTCATTCATTTCCAAGTCCTCCTGACCATATGTAGTAAAGTTGAGCGCCGGAATTGATCCGTAAATGTCCTCAAAAAACACGTGAATATGGTCCTCGTGGCGATCACTGACACCCGACCTGTTGCCACTAAGCTGAGTCCACGTCCCGTACCGTGTCTTCCAGATGCGATTCTGCCAAATAATATGCCTAATGTGCATTTGTTTGGCGTTAGTCATAAGCCACGCCAAGACTGCCTCTCCGGCTTCTCGGTACTTCCCGCCTGACTTAACCCCAACCTCAGGAGCGCAGATAATATCCAGCGCCCTACCAGTACCATGCTCATCAGGCCACTGGCCAGAGTCCGGGTACGCCCCACTCATCGTGTGTTCATCCCACCCCCGGCCAATCCAAATTACCGGGAACGACTTTCTAGTGCCCCAATAAATAGAAGCAGCAAGGGCCTTAACGATAGCCCTGGAGTTGCTATTAAGGTACCTATCCCAATCTATAGGAGCTCCCACGTAATCACCTCCTAGTCCATTTACTATACGCCTCCATTTGGCACTCGCCGCACCACATGGAGGACCCATCAAAGTACAGTTTCGCTCCAATAAAGCCGCAATTGGGGCAGTCAGCTATAGTAATGAATTTCACCGCATCCACAGGACCACCGCAGACACCGCTGCGGAACCTCCAGTTAGAGCCCCGCCAGAGGCGAGATACGCCTGAGTGCTCACAGTAAGGTACTGCCCCAAACCGCTCACGTAAAAAGGCCAAGTAATCCCAGCTGGAACATCAGCTGAGCCCATCATGGACATCATCTGCGGGCTGTACTGACCACCGCACTGCATACGTCCATAGCACCACCCGACAGCCTGATTAGCATCATACCGTGGTGCGATAGTGCCCCCAGCAAGGACTACAGCACGCGTTGCCCACGGGGCGCACGGTATCCCCACACTAGCTGCATCGCCCCACGATGAGCTTGGCTGCCACGATCCGTTACTATTCGAGTAAGACTGCGCACTAATCTGCTCACGTAAAGCATCTGGTCCGATAAGACCCCTACCAATCTCCAAAGTACCATCGAAAATGGCCGACCCAGAAACATGGAGCGTCCCCCGGGTCATCTTGATATCACCCGCCCCGATAGTGGCTGAGAACTCAGCCATTCGAGACTCTAGCATGTCTAGGCGGTCTACTACAGCCCTTAGCCCAGCATCGTCACTAGGCCTATCGATAGTCCTAGGATCAATAGCCACTAGTCACCCCCTGCAAAATCGGCTTGATTTTAAGGATCTGCCCGGATACCGGGTCAGGGTCAGCTACCCAACCAAGCAACCTAGCTCGCAAGTTCATGTTAACTTCCGGTAGGTCCGCATTTCTAAGTTCTACTTCAATCATATCACCAATCTCGAAATCACGAGTCGGAATACAGTCATCTAAAAGAACCTCAATGGCGTAAGATGAAGTCCCGTCCTGCTGATTGGCTCTAGCGGTATCTACGTAGCCCTTAATAATTTCGGGGTTTTTCGACCCTGTATCTGGGCTCCATCGTCTTTCAATACGTAGGAAGTTCGCTGCTAGGTAGGTCTCTGCCTGAACAGTGTACATATACCGCTCATCCCCCTCGCGATTAGCTGTTCCTGTGAAGATTGTCGCGCCTTTGCCATCTGTGTAGTCTTCAGTCTTAGTCCACTCTCCCCGGGTCAAGATGCACGTCACGTCTGAAGACCCAAGATGGTCAGCAACTACAGCAGTAAACTTTAGATTTCCGCGCTCGTCTAGATGCCATCTAGTTGTGAATTCACAACCATTACGAGTGCTCATAAGATTTTGTAGTCCTGCAAGGCAGGTCATATCTTGGTCGCTCGTGTAAGTCCGGTCTCCGCTAGCCCCGGGGAGTTCCTCCACAGAACCCGAGAACTCCTGTGCGAGCCGGTCAATCCCGATCTTACGAGCAATCTCGGTATACGGTTTACTGCGGTACTCGCCGGCGGATATGTAGTTCCTAGCGAGCCATCCTTCGGCAGGCTGAAGACCCAGCTCAATACTAGGGCCGGATCCATAGACTCTCCGGTCTACCCACCCCGCCCATACGACGTGCTGCGACCCTTGAGACTCCGCAATCGCAGCCAGCACAGACCTAAGGGGCTGTGTAGCTACTTGCCACAGTGGGGGAATCCGGTCTGTAATAGGCAACTCGAGAGACGCCTGGTCAGCCCGTCCCATAATATGGGAGATGCTACCCTTTATGCGCGCACCTGGAAGCTCTGTAATAGCCCTCCCAGTACGCTCAAACGACACCCAGCGAATACCCATATCAGCCGTTATCAGTGGCAATCCAGTTGACAGTAACCTGAGAACCTGTATCTACAAACACCGAGAACTCGGTAGCAGTAACATTGTAGACTTTAGGTGTATTCCACCCGACAGATCCTGCTGCGGAGTTTATAGTAGTAACCACCACTGGTGGAGATTGAAAACGACCGGCAGGAAGGGGGACAACTTTAGTGTAGTTACCGTACCCTCCAGCAAGAACAGACCCGGCGGCCATCTGAGGCACCTTCGGGAGTTCGTCTCTGTACGACAGCTGCCTCCAAGTAGATCCGGTCCACACCAGAAAAGCATTCTGCTTAGTGACATAAATAGGAGTACCCGGGCGAAGTGCGTACCCGGATGGCGCGTTAGTGCCGACCACCGGAATAACGCCACCAGCAGCAGCTGTATACTCCCTAATATCCGACACAACTACGCCTCCGGACGACCTGACACGCGCCTCAGCTAGCGGCAGCACCCCCGCTGGGACAGCAGGTGCAGTAGGTGCAGGAGATGCTGTACCACTGATGGCCACAGCCACAGTCTGGTACCTCCCAGACGAGTCCACAGATCCGTCCTCGACCTTAATTCCGATAAGATCAATTCGGTCGTAAGACGGGTGCTTGGCAGCAAGGGTGACCGTGTTACTCGCGCTAGAGGACACCCAATAAGATCCGTTAGTGCTTTGTGACGGTGTGACGACCCCGCAGCCGGACGAGACCAAGACATTCCCGCCAGACGCAGAAACCGAAAAGCCGGATATGACACCGGCACGGCACGCATTTGTATGAGTGTCATGAGTCATTGTGGACCCCACAGCAGCGCGTCTAAAATCGGCTGGCTGGATCGGAATGCTATTGCCAATAGGGACAACTGGGTCGAATGCCATTACATAATCTCCTTAACAGTTACGATTGCTCTACTAACTTGATTGTATTCGTCCGCACTATATCGGATATTCCAGTAGCCATCACTTAGGCTCTCTGGCCACTCCCTAATAGACGGAATAACCGGGGATGACCCGGCTAGAAGGGCTGACCTCCTGAGTGGGTCCACGACCAAGGTTTCGCCATACCCAAGAGTAAGTCCATCCCAAGTTAGCACATACCCGTCCTGACCTTGGGTTATCAAAATAGATGGAGACGTAACAAGACCCGTAATCTCTATTATCAGACGAGCTGCATGCGGGACATAGACCGTCACTTCACCTGTGGTTGTAGTAGTGCCCCATTTGATTGGGAACACCCAAGGGAAGACCAAACCTCCGGAAACCTTGTGGAGTCCTAGCTCATACGTCTTATGTCCAGATGTGTCAAGTCCCCCGTCCAAGCCTTGGCCTCCTTTAAACCACACTGGGTCTGGAGCTGTTACTTGAGTCGCCCATTTAAACGCCTTGGCCTCGTTCGACCATGTTATTGCGAGTTCGCCGCTGCGTATGACCTGCATAGACTGCCATCCAGCAGCAGTTAGCACAGATACCCAGAAAAGGCCGTCCCTAAAGCTCTTCCGAAGCAGCTTAATGGCAGACTGGGAATCTTCAGGGGTATCTCCGATATATGTACCAGACAGTGCACCTGACATAGCGCCGCTATAGGGGTTTGTAATCCAGATGCCGTCCATCTGAGTACGCTGCCCAGACTGGTATACAGATGCGGGGAGGCCCCACAGACCGACCTCTGACGTCACCCATTTATCGAGGTCATTGATATCAAGGCCACGGACTACGACGTTCCTCATATGAGCCTCCTTAGAGCCTGTGATACGGCCACCGCCGTGGAGTACGGGTCAACATTGTAGGTATTTACATTAATACTACCACTATTCGAGTAGCTGCTATTAATAGTAGCCCCAGAGCTATCTGGGATAATATCCCGTGCTACCTGAGCTACGCCCCTTGCTTTGGCCTCAAGATACCCCTGCTGGCCTGCAATAGAGTCAGCGAAGTCAGTCACGATTGCTTCGCCAGAATAGGTAACGTAACCTCGACCAGAGAAAGGCCCCCACTTAGCGGGGGAGAACGGCCACAGGCCGCGCAGCTTAGACATGCCATCCGATACCCAGCTGGTAAGTTTATTCCAAGAATTCTGGATGCCACGTAGGAATCCACCTACTAGGGCTTCACCAGACCTGAGAAGGAAATTACCCATATCCCCGAGAGCCCGCATAATCCCGTCCGGGATGCCCGACACAAAGCTTACTATCCTATCCCACACCTCCTTAGCACCTTCGAGGAATCGACCAGTACTATCCACTGCGAATTGCCACAGCTGCGGTCCCAGGGATGAGATAGCCGAGATAATCTTACCCGGAAGCTCCGAGAGCCATCTAACGTAACCGAGGAATGCATCGATACCAGACTTGACAAAAGCGCCGAACCACTCAACTGCCTTAAGCCAAAGATCTCCAAGGAAGGCTAGGCCATCCAGAATCATCCCAGGCAGGTTACCGATGAACTCCCCAAGAAGTCCGAAGCCTGCAATAGCTGCATTACTAAAATCCTCGGCCCATTTCATACTTCCGAGGTACTCGATGAATGCATTAAAGCCGTCAACGATGCCCTGCCAGAACTGTCCTACCCATGCTGCAAAAGCATTCCAGGCATCGCCGACACCGGACCAGCAGTTAGTCAGCCAGGCCACACACTCAGCCCACACCCCGTTAAGCCAGGCGACAACTGTCTCCCAGTTAGTGATCAGCAGGTAAAGCCCAGCGGCGAGAAGACCAATGGCGGCTACGATCCACGTAATTGGGTTAGCCAGCATTGCGGCTGTAGCACTCCAGATAGCCGCAGTTACGCTGTATAGCCCGACCAACACCACCCCAGTAAGGAGCGCTCCAAGCACGTTAAACACCCAAGTGTTTTGGGACACCCAATCAGCGAGAGCTTGGAACTTTGGTATCAGTTCAGCTGTAGTATCGCCCAGCCATGTAAATACTTGTGAACCCAGAGGCTCAAGAGCTTCCAGAGCCCTGTTCTTCAGTAGGGTCCACTGCTCAGCGAAGTCCATCGTCTCCTCAGCAAGGCCAAGGATACTGTCATCGGTAGACCCAATAGACTTCATCATGTCACCGGCAGAAAGCTGGCCTGACTTCATAGCCTCGACAAACTGCATCGCGCCGCGAGTGCCAAAAATCTTGGAGGCCAGCTCGAGAGCCGCAGCCTCGTTGCCCTTGTCCAGGAATCCCTGAATTTCACTAGTGACACGCTGAAAAGCCTGCTTCGGATCTTCCCCCTTCTTAGCAAGGGTAACAAGACCCTTACTAAGTGACGCCATAACAGCCGTGGAATTCAATCCAGCTTTATCGAACGCACCAACCATAGCAATAGTGTCTTCGAAGCTGAAGCCAAGAGTCTTCATCGAGGGCGCAGCCTGCTGGGCAGCAGATGCCAACTCGTTCATGCCCACACCGGTAGCCTGAGACACTCTAAAAAGGTTATCCATAGCGTCTATGACAGCGTCGCCCTGGATACCAAAAGCCGAAAAGGCTGCGGTTGTCTTCTGAATATTAACATCCTGGCCCAGAAGCCTGCCGGCCTCAAGATACTGAGAAGCCACTTTTTCAAGAGTGTCTCCAGAGAGCCCGAGCCGAGTATTGAGGTCAGCCACCGTTGACCCGATTTTAGAATACTCAACAGGTACAGATCGACCGATTCTCTTTGCGACCTCTACCATTCCCTCAAGGGCCTCACCAGATGCACCAGTGCCGACCCGGATAGTGTCGTTGACGTCGTCAAATACTGATCCGACCTCATACAGCCCCTTACCGAGCCCAGCCAATAGGCCGCCGGCCAGCGCGGGCATAGCCCAGCCCTGTAGCCCCTCAGCGAGACGCTCAGAAAGCTTCTTGCCACCCTCGGATCCTGCCTTATCAGAAGCCCCGGTAACAGCCTCCGTGATCTCGTCGGTAATCTTTCTCTCAGCACCCTGCATGGAGGGCACAAGCTGAAAATAACCTGTCGCCAGCTCTACACTACCCATTAGTCCACCACTCATCGAAAGTCTCGGGGGCTATCGGGTCAGCCCCAAAGCGCTTTACGCTCTCGTCCTTCTCACCAGGTCTCGCTATAGGTTTCGGTTTCGGGGCGTTCTTATTGCCGCTCCGCTGCCAGTTCCCAGCGTTCAGCAGGTCCACAGCATTGGCCATCATATAGTCAGTAACGCTCCACGGAGCGCCCAGATCAGCCGCCAAATGAGACCCGGGATCAGCTGTGTATATTACGGCTTTGAGGTCGGACCACGTAAAGCGCTCCGACCCCAAATCCCGCACCCTGAGGCCCCTGCGAATAAGCTCACCCTCCACAGCAACATAGTGAGCCATCACGATAGCCAGGAGCCCAATTATTCCCCCGCTGAAATACCAGAGTGGTCGGCCCAAGCTTTCATCAGCTCGCCAGCCTGTATCTCGTCAATCTTGTCCAGAATACCCGGGCAGTATCTATCCAAAAGCTTCACCTGGGCCTCAGCAGCAGCGGCCACATCCTCTGGCTTAGGCTCGCGCTTACGCTTCTGAGCCTCGGCCAGAGGCTTAGCAGCTTCAGACAACCCCATCCGCACGCCCACAGGAAGCCGGTTAAGGTTGGGAACCTCGTAGATCTTCTTCTCGCCGGGGAGCTTAAACCTGAATTTCTCTCTCTGCGTAATATCAGAGCTGCTCAATTCAAAAACATCACTCATGCAGACACCACACCATCGTCTAGGAAGATGTAAATGGAGTTTCCGCTCTTATCTGGATAGCACGACAGAGTGACGGGCCACTTAATAGCATCAGTAGCGCTAAATGTAATCGTGTCCGTAGCAGTAACCTGACCATCCGGGACAAAAATAAGGATACGCGCCGCACCATCCTTCATCTTGAAGTACCAGCTCTTATGAGGAAGCTCATCAGCCTTGATTTTCACAGTAGTGCGAGTTCCAGCAGAGGAAGTCGCCCTAGTAACCTCTACATTGGACTCCCCAGCAAAGTTTTTTAGGCTCTGCTCATTAGTTTCCAATTGAGTCCACTTCAACTCACCTGAGAACGTTTCGAGGATCTTCTTGACGACCGTTCCGGACCAGTCTTTGATGTCATTTGTTGACCGGTCAACTGTCAGTTCAAGGCCATCCTCAGAGACATACCCGGCATCCACAGCTTCGGTCGGGATCGTGTCACCCGCATGGGACGGGGCCGTCTGCTGAAGCTTCGGGGAAGACAAGATAGCGCCGGTGACAGCCTGATCCGGCCTGCCGGCGAAAATATTAAGGTTATTAACAGCCATTACATTCCTCCTTAGATAGTAATGCCGGCCACATGCAGCCGAACAGCGAAAGAGTACCTAGAAATACCAGTCTGCGGGTCAGGTTCAGGATACGGAGCCACCGCGACCCGGCAGTTATGGCACGGGTATTTACCTAACCACCCGTCTATGGGCAGCTGCTCGAGCAGCTGGAGTACGTGCTCAGCGAGCCTAAACGCCCCCATGTCGTCCTGAGGGGTAGTACCCCAACAGGATATAGATATTTGGTGCACAGAGCGCCTGGGGTCGAGGATTTCGCCGCCAGTGGAGCGAACCACCACCAAGGGCGACTTCCCAACCCTGCCGGCTTTACCAGCGGCACGGATACCGTCCTTGGAGTTAAGAAACCGAATGACCGCCGTCTCCACGTCTGGGCGAATAGACACACTCAAGATAGACCCCCAAAAGCCGCAGTAAGAACCTTATCCTCTGCCTCCATTATACGCCCTTTTCTGTTTTTAGCTCTAACGGTAACCCTTGACCTATGCACCCCATCATATTCGGAGTACTCAAAGTAGTCTTCTCCGGCCTGAGACACCATCTGTGCTCCCCACTCACGGAGCTTATCCTTGACCTCCGGGCTTTTACGCATAGCATCGAAAGCCTCGTAGTTAAACACTAGCTTAGTAAGTGCTCCGGCCATATCAGTCAGCTCCAACCAAAAACACGCATGTATGGTCCAAGAGTGAGCCTGTATCCCACACCTGGGGGTGTGCGTCAACCCTGTACCTAGGGACGTCATCATCGATCCACACGGAGTCAAATCGTCCCGCATAACGGGATACAACATCAGCCGTCAACACGACAACATAGTCCCACCTAAAAATGGACGTCCCAGCTGGCAGCCACGCGGTGTAAGCGACCTTACCATCTCCCTGATACGACCCCTCAAGGCCATCCATTAGACCGGGCTGAACTGAGCACCCCGGGACAATGCTGCGAGTAGAAACCTTCCCGTACTCCCACTCGCCACGATCATTCGTCCTCCGCTCTGGAGCCCCGACGATGATCGTATTAGTCATCATTCTGACGATACTCATGGCCGCTCACTAAGGATGTATGGGGCCAGCACGCGCCGCACACCGGCGCTAACATCTAGCTGACCTCCGGCAGTCCCGTACGAGGCCGAGATCGAGCCCACAGCCTCCTGGGTTCTACCCAAAGGGCTAGCCCAAGACGCCAGCACCACAGACATCACAGCACTGGCTACCGCGCCGGGAACCTCGTCATAGCCGTGAGTCATAGTCACCTGCACAGCGCCGAGTCGACATGGCAGATCCTCACGGACCTCTACCATTCCTCGAGGAGACCAACCGTCAATAGCCAGCTCACGTCCATCTACAGCAACCGTAGGACGACTGACAAGACGAAGGGTGGGAAGTACCAACAGACGTCCCCCGCGAGTATCCATGATTACCGTGTGAGTCTCTACACCAGCAATATGCCACCCGCACAAATCACGCACGGTGTCCGAAGCACGGTCAATCCAGCCCTGGAGCCCGGGGCTGGATGCAGGAACCCGGCCCAGGCTAGCTTCTGCCAGCTGGGCCGGGGTGACAAGCGCGTTACTTGGCACTTGACTCAGGTTCCTTCGTGTCTCCTGCTGCTACAGGCTGTGGGGCGACACCGAGACGCTCAGCGTCCTCAGGAGAGAGCTGAATAGTCACCGGTGCGCCGTGCAGCAGAATTTCATAAACATCCATAGTCACTGCGACAGGTCCACCTTTGCGAATCCCAGAGGCTTACGCACTGCCAGCAGTGCTCGACGCTCAATGCGAGTAGTCACGACATTGCTAGTGAAGGTCTCACCGTGCGACACAGTAGACTCGACCCGGATTCCGCCACGCTTGTAAAAGGTAGCGCAAGTCTTAAATGCCCCAACCAAAGCAGTGCCTTTAGGCATAGCCGATGTAACAACAGTACTCAGCCCCCACACATTCGGGAACAGATTGACCCCGCCTTGGGAGGCATAGGCTGGGGCGAAAATTCCACCGCCATAGTACTGGTCGTTCTTGTCCTTGGCGAGACGGAGAGCAGTGTAATCCTCGACGCTCATAATGATGCCATCTGCGGTGTAATCTGCAGCCCTAGCGACTGCTGAGGCCGCCTTAAAAATGGCATCAGCTGTAGTATCAGTGCCCTTAGTAATAGCCTGGATACCGGACGTGCTCAAGATGCCACGAATGTTGGCACCAGATCCGTCGCCATTAACCAGCGCCTTTTCTTCGGCCAGCTCGAGCTCATAAACTCCGCGTCCATTAATCTCAGAAACGAGGAACGCAAAGTCCTCGAGCATTTCATCCGAATACTGGATAACACCAGCAATTTTCTTGTAAGCCTCAGTGACCAATTCAGGGTCGGACATGTGAATCTGAGGCTTCTTCTTGCCCTCTTCCACAGCTCCCATGGAGCCCTCCATCTGCCCCTCACGGAGCCACGACACAGCCGAGGTGTCAGTAGACCCTTGCTGGAAAAGCTCTCCGACCTGCAGTCGGGTACGGACCGTTTCCAGACCCGGAATGTACTCCGTTGAATACGGCAGAGCGCTGGAAGGAGTAGTATGCGGGTCGGACGCAGTTTTAACGCCCAGCCACTCGGGTGCTGCAGCAGAGCCCGTCTGGCCCTTCATGCCGGACAGCTGAGCACCGATAGACTTAACGACATGCTCGCCGAGCGACTTAGCAGCAGCCTGAGAGCGGTCCTCAGGGGTCTCCCCGCCGAGGCCTCGGATAGAGTCCATCAGCCCCTTGCTCTCCAGACAGGCCTCAAGAGTAGACTTGGCGTCGCTAAGCTCGGACATCCACCCCTTAACACGATCGACATTATCGCCGAAGCCGCCCCTTTCAAGCGCCTCATCGGCGGCCTTCTCGATCTTTTCGCTCAGGCCCTTGATATGGACCTTCAGTGTCTCGATATTCACTGATTCTCCTTAATGCCCAGCAGGGCCAAAACTTCGCCCACAGGGATCCCTGCAGACTTCTCTTCATTATCGGAGCCCTCGTCACCATGGGCATCCAAAAGCTCCCCAAGGGCCTCATAAGCCCTTCTAATCAAATCCAGGTTCTTAGCTGAAAGAACTCGTCCAGCTTTCACTTCAGTAATCATCGCTTCCGGGTTTGCTGGAATCGGGACGACGGAGATCTCATACAGCTCAAGCTCTTTAAGCTCATAGCCTTTGCCGGACATCTCCGCGTCAAGAACGCTGTACCCAAAACTCAGTGAGTCAAGACGTCCATCCTTAAGCTGCTCGTAGACAATTCTACCGTAAGTATCCCCGGAAAGGTCGAGCTTCGCCTTGAAGAACAGGCCTCGTTCGTCCTCATAAAGCTCCATGGCAAAGC
>ERZ773069.924-NODE-924-length-18090-cov-10.474411_pt1 | contig 18090 bp, 19 predicted proteins | sample MGYA00580619_ERZ773069 | MGnify/ENA primary metagenome ERZ773069 (study PRJEB29015, sample SAMEA2738007) | human oral metagenome | biome: human oral; feature: human-associated habitat; material: dental | place: China | collected 2108 ...
GTGGACGGCGATGGTAAAGCGGCTCGAAATCTGCATATTGTACCCTCCGTTGTTCTGTATCTGTATCATACAATGAATGGAGGGAAAATGCAAGAGGGTTCGCTTAAGGACACATCATCTCTAACGGTGCCTTCTTAGCCCAGTTCCTCCGCTGAGCGTAGCTGGCGGCGTACGTCGAGGAGGAGTTTGTAGTGGACGGCGCGCCCCTCCTGCACGAGTTTCTTTACGGTGGGCGGCTGCCAGAGGGAGTGGATGACGGTGCCGCTCGTGAGGGCAACGTCGGTGCCGCGCGCGCTGTGTGCGACGAGCGGTGCGCGTGCGATGTTGATGTAGCCGAGTCTGCCGCAGCGCTTCTGTACGGGGCGCATCATGACGGGCGCGAGGACGCAGCCGTGCAGGATGGGGAGTATGATGTTGCGGCGGCGTGCGAGGAGGCGCGCGGCGTTCCTGCGGATGAGGCGGATCTCCTTGTCCTCGCGCTCGGCGAGGCAGGAGAGGACGTATTCGGTGGTTGCGGGGAGCTTCAGGCTGTCCCCTGCGGCGGTATGGACGACGGTCTCGCCGGAGCCGTTTGCGCCACTGTCGGGTACGAGTGCGAGAATCTCCGCCGCTGCGGGAAGTCTCTGCATGAGGATTTCTCTCTTCGTCCGGTTCATTTCGGATCTCCTTTCATTCCCTAACGGGCAGCATTTGCCGCCCCTCCTGCCTGCCGCCGGCGCAGCGCACACGCAAGAAATATAAATCAATCACCTGTTCCTTTCTGAATGGTATTATATAGAAAATGTGTTCTTGTGTAAAGAATTTTTTGAGTGCGCCTCCTCCTTTTTCCGCTGACGGCAGGTATCCATGTGTAAAGCGCTTACGGAGAACAAAGAGAAAGGAGTTGATCCAGATGGCACGCAAAGATGCAGCGAGCAAGATCACGCTCAAGGTGACGACGGGAGTCGGCGCGGACGGCAAGACGCTCTACAAGAACCGCACGATCAGCGGGATTGCGCCGAGCCTCACGGATGCGGATGCGCTGACGGTGGGCCGCGGTTTCGCGGGTCTCCAGAAGCACGGCCTGAGCCTCGTGACGCGCACGGACACGGCCGTTCTCGAGGACTGAGAACGCTACTAAGATCATAGAAAGGAGGGAGTCCATATGTCGACGAAGAAACAGCTGCGCATGACGATGAAGATGTCGAGCGGCAAGGAGATGACGCTGAGCCTGATGGATCCGAAGGACGGTCTGACGAAGGCAGAGGTCACGACCTGCCTGCAGGATGTCATCGATAAGAAGGCGATTGTCGCAGGTGAGGCGTACCCCGTCTCGGTGAAGGACATCGCGATCCAGACGGTGGATACGGAGAAGCTCGCCTAAGAGCGCTCCGTCACTCGCACCCCGCAGGAATGCCTGCGGGGTTTTTGTATGTACTTGCATATCGCGCTGTCTTTTGATAAAATGCAATAGGCTTGCGGTTGTAGCTCAGATGGATAGAGCATCTGCCTCCTAAGCAGAGGGTCGCGCGTTCGACTCGCGCCAATCGCACCATTTCTTTGATATGAAAAAAGCCCCGACGCTTATCGGGGCGTTTTTTTGTGCGTTATTTCAGCCTTTGCCGAAGCCGAAGAGGGATTTGAGTTTGCTGCCGATGCCTGTGGGTTTGTCGCTGTCTGTTATGACGATGTCATTATCAGGCATATCGTCATATAGGTCGCTGTCCATTGTTTTGCGTGGCTTTGCATCGTTTCGGCTCTCCGTGTCGTCGTCGCCGAGGTCGAAGCCTGCGCCGTAGTTCGGCGAGAAGCCGGAGATGATGGGGATGCCGCAGTTCGGGCAGGCATTTGCGGAGGAGGGGACGAATTTGCTGCATTTCGGACAGAACATGATTGCCTCGCTTTCTGTCTATTGTCAGAGGATATATGCTCGGTATCTTTGCCGAGCAGTATCAGGACGATGAAGTGTTATCGTATTCCTCATCTCTGTGCAGCAGCCGCGTGACGCCGATGAGAGCGAGGATGCCGCAGAGGATGGAGAGCGCGATCAAGAAACTGTTGCCGTCGCTGCTGATGGAGATGTAGTCATACAGAGGTGTGCTGTCGAGCGGGGTGGCGTCGTCGACGCGGTCGAGCTCGCCGAGGACGGCGGAGATCTTCCAGGAGAGGAGGAGGCACGGCAGGAAAGGCGCACATGTGAGCGCCGCCTCCCATTTGCTCCTGCCGAGGGTGCGCAGACGGCAGAGGATGAGCGGCAGGAGCGTGAGCGGGAAGAGATTCGAGCTGAGGAGGAGGACGAAGAAGTCGAGTCCCGTGGGCAGAATGCGCATGGCATCCAGCATGAGGACGACGGGGTAGAGGGTCGCCTCGATGAGGGAGGGAACGAGGATGGCGGCGGCGGCGAGGAGGAGGAGGGAGCGCATGATGAACGGCGTGCGAGCAATTGTGCCCTGTGTCGGGAAGTATGCCGCGCGGACGGGGGGAAGCTCCTCCTCGACGGGCGGTTCTCCGTAGCGATTGGCCACCAGGTCTCCCTTTTTGAGAAAGATCCACGCGGAAAATAGGGCAAGCACGAAAATGCCGATAAAGACGAGGAAGATGTAAACGAATGCAAAGCTGCCGAGTACGAGTCCAACCTCCTCGGGGCTGTCAAAGAAGATGAGGTCAGGGCTGAGGTTCATCATCTCAAGCACACCAGCGAGAAAGAGGAGGGCGAGCATGGGCAGCCCGATGGGGATGAGACCCGCGAAGAGGAGGGGAAAGGCGAGGCTGCCGCTGCAGCCGATGTCGTGCAGGCGTCGGACGGTGGCCGGGATGGCGAGCAGTGGGAGGAGGGTGTAGACAAGGGTGATGATGAGCGCAAATCCTATGATGAGGAAGATCCAGAACGCGGCGGTTGCCTCGCGGAAGAAGGCGGTTGCCGCAGTATAGGCGGCGGGTACGAGGAGGTAGAACGCGATGTTGAGGGCGAGTGCTGTCGCGCCGAAGAGCACCCCGATCCGGAGGGCGTAGTCGCGGCGCGTGAGTCTGCCTGTTCTGCTGAAAAAATGATTGTTCATGCGCGGTCAGTCTTTCTGATCGTGCGGCGGCGCGATGTCTGTCGGCGCGTCGCCGTAGGTGGCGCGTGCGTAGGGGTTCTCCGGTCTTTGCGGGGTGCTGGGTGCAGCTGTTCCAACTGCGCTGCCAAGCGGGTCGGGGCCGTAGGCGTTGTCGCCCACTGTGCCCTGCTTGAATAAGAGGTAGAGGATGAGCCCGAGGTTGACGAAGGGGATGAATGCCGCGAGGCAGAAGTAGCCTGAGAGTCCGACATCATGCAGACGGCGGATCATGAGCATGAAGCTCGCGACGGTGAGCGGGATGCGCAGGAGTGTGAAGAAGCCGACGACGCCCATGGCGGCAGTTTCGTCAGGGTGTGCGGGGTCGCCGCCCACGAGGAGGGCGAGGAGTGCCATGAGGGTGTAGATGGCGAGGCCTGCGAGGAAGATGACGATGGTGCGGTTGAGGTAGCGCTTGCGGTTGAGGCGACCCTTCCACTGGAAGAAGTTTTCTTTGATGCCAGTATCGATCTGGTGCATTGGATTCTCCTTTTTAGATGATATATGAAAACGCCCTCATTGTAGCATATTGCAGGGGAATTGGCAAAAAAACAGGATGAGAAGAAAACGGAGAGAGCGCCGTCTGCGGAAACGGCGCTCTCTCCATGTCTATATAGAAGGTTGTGGTATGGGGGCTAATTGGGGCTTGGCGCATCTTTTCCGCCCACTCTGTGTCGACCGACCTCAGCATAGGTTTCTCACTATGCTTGCGGTCGGTCTCCTTGATTGGACGCAAAATCTGCTGCCAATCCAAGGTTTTCCTCAATCGGGCGCATCTTTTCCGCCCACTCTGTCCTATCGCACCTACGCCGCACCCTCCTCGTTCTCGGCGGAGACGGTGTTGCGTCCCTTTTCCTTCGAGATGTAGAGGGCGCGGTCGGCGCGGTCGATGAGCGCGCGGAGACGATCCTTCTTGCCGTGCCAGGTGGAGATGCCGAAGCTGAGCGTGACGCCGTCGAGGCGCTGCTCGAGGATGCGTCTGAGATGCTCGCAGAACGCAACCATTGCCTCGAGGTCGTAGTGCAGGGCGAGGAGGATGAACTCGTCGCCGCCGTAGCGGATGAAGAGGTGCCGGCGGTCGATCTCCTCGTGGATGGTATCCGCGATCTCCTTGAGGATCTGGTCGCCTGCGAGATGTCCCTTCGTGTCGTTGACGGTCTTGAAGTGGTCGACGTCGAAGATGGCAAAGGAGAATTTGAATCCGCGTTCGTAGGCGAGGGCGGAGAACTTTGCAAAGCCATTGCCGAGTTGGTGGCGGTTGTAGCAGCCCGTGAGGAAGTCACGCTGCGCCTCGTTCTGTGAGATCTCCAGCTCGCGTACGAGCTCTTCGTTCTCCTGCGCAAGCGCCGCGTCCTTCAGCATTTGCTCGCGGATCGTGTAGAAGATGAAGGGGATGCTCGCATAGATCGAGAAGACGGTGGTCGAGAGCATGACGGAGAGCTGATGATACTCCCAGTGCAGCGCGTCGATGCCGCCGAATATGACGATCGCGGTCATGGCGAAGGCAGCATAGCGGCAGGCGGGGTGATACTCCCAGTTCGAGCGGATGAGGGTATAGATGAGCACGAGGCTGCCGATGAGCAGGAGCGGATAGAAGAGGAAGAGGAGATACATGTAGCCGTCGAGACCCACGATCTCCGTGATGGTCGCCGTGACAAAGAGCAGGGCGAACACTTTCATTGTATTTTTTACGTGTCTAATGAACTGCGGCGAGACGATTTCCTGTGTGATGCGCGCGCAGATGAGGGGCATGACGTAGAGCATGACGAGGTGGAGCTCCCACCAGAAATTTGCCATGCCGTAGATGCGCGGGAAGAAGGAGGAGGTGCCCGTTGTCCACAGGATAAAGCTCGCGAGATAGGCAATGAGATAGAGCTGCATGCGGCGGCGGCGCGCATGTGCGCCGCGCCACGCGAGATCCATGACGAGGAAGACGATGAGCGCGACTGCGACCGACAGGCTCGAGATGTAGATTGCGTCGGCGAGGCTGAGGCTCCGCAGAAAGAGGTGCGAGGAGCCGATCATGAAGTAGTCGATGCTGCCGAGCCAGTTCGGATAGCCCGAGTGCAGCATGATCGTGAGGCGTTTGCCCGCCAGATCTTGATCGAGATGCACGTAGTGGAACGCGCGCCCGCGTGAGTCCGTGAGCTTGCTCCAGTCGCCATGCATATAGATGAGCTCGTCATCGAGGTAGACGTAGGCATCCTGATTCGTCGTCGCAAATAGGATGTGGTCGTTCACAAAGCGCGCGGAGAGCGGGATGCGCCACGAGAGGTAGACCGTCGTGGTGTCATCCGGCATAGGCGGCGGCGCCGGGTAGTCATACTCCTGCCAGTCAAAATTGCCCGCACGAAATCCGATGATGTCCTTGTACTCTGGGTTCCCCTTCATGACGGCGTACTCGGCACGCATATAGGGATCGAGCGGTGTCGCAAGGAGGTGCCACGCGAGCGCCGTTGCTCCAATCAGGAGCGATACACAGAGCAGGGTGAGTACATTCCCCCGCAGAAACACGAGTATTTTATTCATGGGGTGCACCCCCTTGGAGAGAGGAGCAGAGACGATCATTCACTGATATTTATCTTAATTATATCATCCTATTAGATAGAGAACAATAGGAAAATGAAAAAGAATACGAGTTTTGCTAAGCAAGAACGAGGTATACACGAAAAAAGACTGCCACATGAGAACAAATGCTTTCATGTGGCAGCTATATTTTGTATTTATGGGGAAAGTTACGCTATTGTTATGCCGCGCGTCAAGGTATCTCGGGCTCCTCCGGACATTCGTCCTCGCCGGAGACGGCGTTGCGCCCCTTTTCCTTCGAGCGGTAGAGGGCGCGGTCGGCGCGCTCCATGAGCGCCGCCATATGATCCGCTTCGCCGTGCCATGTCGAGACGCCAAAGCTCAGGGTAACGCCGTCCAATGTCTCCGCGAGAGTCTGGCGCAGCGCGTCGCAGAATGCGACCATCTCCTTGAGATTGTGATGGAGGGCGAGGAGGACGAATTCATCGCCGCCGTAGCGGATGAAGATATGGCGGCGGTCGATGTGTGCGTGAACCGTATCCGCGATCTGCTTCAGCACGCGGTCGCCCCCGAGATGGCCGCGCGTATCGTTGACCTCTTTGAAGTGATCCACGTCGAAGATGGCGAACGAGAAGTTGAATCCACGTGTGTTGGCGAGTGATCCGTATTTCTCAATGCCGTCTGCGAGTTGATGGCGGTTGAACGCACCTGTGAGGAAGTCGCGACTTGCCTCGTCCTGCGACTCCTGCAGCTCGCGCGCGAGCACTTCATTCTGCTGTGCGAGCTGCGCGTCCATCTGCATCTGCTCGCGGATGAGGAAGAAGACGAAGGGGATGACGGCGTAGATCGAGAAGATCGTGGTCGAGAGCATAGATGCGAGGAGGTGATACTCCCAATGCAGGGCATCGATGCCGACGAAGATGGTCAGCGAAAGCATTGCAATCACGCCGTAACGACAAGCAGGATACTGCGACCAATCTGAACGGAAGAGCATGTAGATGAGCGCGAGGCAGCTGACGAGGAGAATCGGATAGAAGAGGAAGAGCAGGTTCATATAGCCGTCGAGCCCGCAGATCTCAAGGATCGTGGCAATTGCAAAGAGGCTTGCATATGCGATGATGACGATTCGCACGGCTTTCTTATATTGTGGTGCCGTGATCTCCTGCGCGATCTTGGCAAATGTGATCGGCATGATGTAGAGCATCATGAGGTGGAGCTCCCACCAGAGGGCAGGGATGCCGAGGAGGCGCGGGAAGAAGGACGATATGCCCGCCGTCCACAGGATGAAGCTCACGAGGAAGGCGATGAGGTAGACCTGTATTTTGCGCCGTGTACGGATATCGCGCCAGACGAGATCCATGACGAGGAAGACGATGAGGGAGAGTGCGATCGAGAGACTCGCAATGTAGATTGCATCCGCCGTGCTGATCTTGCGGATGAGGGATTTTTCGCTGCCGATGAGGAAGTAATCGAGGCTGCCGAGCCAGTTCGCATAGCCCGTGTGCAGCATGATTGTGACGCGCTTCCCCGCGAGATCCTCGTCTACGTGGAGGAAATGAAGTGTTCGCCCGCGTGAGTCCGTGAGATCGGACCAGTTGCCGTGGATGTAGATGAGCTCGTTGTCGAGGTAGACGTAGGCGTCCTGATTTGTCGTCGTAAAGAGGACATGGTCGACAAAGAGTGGTATTGTCGCGGGAATCTGCCACGAGAGGTAGACTGTGGTCGTCCCAGGTGGCATGGGCGGCGGGATGGGATAGTCATACGGCTGCCAATCGAAATGCGCGGGGTCGAAGCTGATGATGTCCTTGTACTCGGGTTCTCCCTCGAGAACGGCATACTGCACATGGGTTGGCGTGTACGGCGCATGCGAAAGCGTCTGCCATGTGTGCGCCGCAAGCGCTGCAATCAGCGCGCCGCACAGGAGCAGAACACGGCTGTCCCATATGTTGTGAAAGAATTTTGTCATGTTCCTGCTTTCCCTCTGGTCTCGGGTGGGGAGGCTCCGATTCCTTTAGAATAATGAATAGTATATCATAAAATAAGGATAATGCATACTATAATATAATGTATAAATTGTAAAATGAGGCCGTGGGGCTAAGTGAGGATAGAAAAACTGCCGCATGAGTGCGTCATGCGGCAGTCTGTGTGTATATTTAGTTCTGGAAGCCCGAGAGGTCGAGGGCGTCAAAGCCTCTGATGAGCTCCTTGACCGTGCGCTCGATCTCGTCTGCGCCGCCCGCGGCATCCGCCTCGATGTTGAGCGGCATGTTCGGGTCGTGTAGGGACATGCGCAGCAGTGCCCAGCCGCCGTCAAAGACGATGCGCACGCCCTCGTAGGACGGCTCTGCAATCGTGAGGCTCTTTGCCTTTGCTCGTTCCTCGAACGCGGCGAGGACTTCCTTGCCGTACGCTTTCACATCGTCCACATCTTTGATTTTGATGCGGATTTCGCGTGCCTCAGCCGGCTGGCGGAGGTTTACGATGAGGTCGTCGAGCGTTCTGCCTTCGGCGCGTGCCTTTGCGGCTGCAATGATGAGCTTCACGGCGAGGTAGGCGCCGTCGTCGAGGTAGTAGTTCTCAGAGAGTGCGCCGTGCCCAGAGGTCTCGATGGCGAGTGGTGAGACCTCGCCCGCCTCGTTGCGGCGGATGCACTCGTTGATGACGTTCTTGTAGCCGCGCATGTAGCGCAGGTGCTTTAGGTGCAGGTCGTTCTCGAGGAAGTCGTGCAGGCCGTCGGAGGTGACGGAGTCCGTGATGATGGTGGAGCCGGGGTAGTCGGGCGCGAGGATTGCCGCCATCATGGCAATGAGTGCGTTGCGGCTGACATCCGTACCGTCCGCGAGGACGGCGCTCATGCGGTCGACGTCGGTGTCGAAGATGAGTCCGAGGTCGGCGTCGTTCTCGATGACGGCTTCCTTGATGGCGAGCATTGCCTTCGGATCCTCGGGGTTCGGGATGTGGTTCGGGAAGTGTCCGTCGGGGTTGAGGTAGCGGCTGCCCGAGGTGTCTGCGCCGAGCGGGGTGAGGATGCGCCCCGCGAAGAATCCGCCCGCACCGTTGCCCGCGTCGACGACGATGTGCATGTCCGCGAGCGGCTTTTCCTCTCCGCCGAGTGCTGTGCGGATTTTCTGGACGAGGTGCTCGCTGTAGCGGCCAATGAGGTCAAATTTCAGCACGTTGTCGAGGGTGCCGTGCGCCTCCTCGGCCTCTGCAGCGTAGGTGAGGATCTTCTTGATGTCCTCCTTGTCCGCGCCGCCCGCAGCGGTGAAGAATTTCAGCCCATTGCGGTTGTAGGGGAGGTGGCTCGCGGTGATCATGATGGAGCCGTCCGCCGCCGTGTCCTCGAAGATGGTCGCCATGAACATGGCGGGGGTGGAGGCGAGGACGCAGTCGATGCCGTGCGCGCCCGTGTGGGTGAGTCCCGTGAGGACGCAGTCCTTGATGGCGAGCGCGGAGATGCGCGAGTCGTGGCCGACGGCGATCTGCAGTTCCTCGGGCTTCTTACCGGTCTTCTCCGTGAGTAGGCGGACAAAGCCCGCCGCGATGCGGTTCGCAGCCTCGGGGGTGAGGGTTACGGGCTCGCCTTCGACGCCTGCGACGGCGACGCCGCGGATGTCGCTGCCGTTCGCGAGCTTCATGAAATCCGCGTGGGTGAGTGGCATTGGGATTCCTCCTTTGTATGATGAAATTATTCTGCGCCGAAGAATTCCTCCTCAACGGCGATGCAGAGCGTGTGGTAGATGGGGAGGTGGTACTCCTGAATCTTGTACGTCTCCTCGTCGGGTGCCTTGATCGTGATGTCGGCGTAGCCGCCCGAGACGCATTTGCCGCCCGAGGCGCCTGTGAGGGCGATGGTTGTGAGTCCGAGCGCCTGCGCCATGCGGAAGGCGTAGAGGACGTTCTTCGAGTTGCCCGAGGTCGTGATGCCGAGGAGGACGTCCTCGGGCTTTCCGAGTCCTAATACCTGCTGGGCAAAGGTGAGGTCGGGCGCCTGATCGTTCGAGAATGCCGTGCTGATCGCGAGCTGGGAGGGCAGGGAGATTGCAGGGAGTGCGCCCTGGAGGTTCTGCATGAAGTAGTCGACCGTTCTGGGATCGGTTGCATCGCATGCTGCGTGGAGTTTTGAGAGGATATGCTCATCCAGATGTCGCGGCAGGAGGAAGCCCTTCATCAGCTCGCCGACGATGTGCTCGGCATCCGAGGCAGAGCCGCCGTTGCCGCAGACGATGAGTTTGCCGCCCGCACGGTAGCAGAGGGTGAGCGCCTCTATCGCGGCGCGGATATCTCCGCCACACGGCTCGAGCGCGGGATAGCGCGCAATGAGGGTGTCGACGGCGGCGAGGGCTGATGCTTTCATATGATATGCTCCTTTACAAATCCTAGCTGTCTCTTATTATGGACGATATGAAAGTCTTTTTCAAGGGGAAATCTGTGGGAATGCAGGTATTTTCTATCGTTATTTATTCTAATTTATAGCTATTTATCGTTATTTTATATAATTGTTTTTTATTTATTATAAAGTTAGGGAAATAAAAAGCCTCCCCCGTCAGTACGGGGGAGGGGAACCATGCGAAGCATGGTGGAAGGGGTGCTCTCAGAGCAGCTCCTTTTTATTTTAGCGGTTCCGATAGTGGTCGGCAATCGTGCGCGGGCTTTCGCCGGCAACATCCATCTGCGTGTGTGCAGGGGATGCCATGCGCGGTGCAGGTGCGCCCTGCGGACGGATGTCCGTGATGGGCGGCTGCGGTGCAGCTGCGGGACGTGCCGCATTCTGGTAGACGTTCTCTTCCTTGCGTCCGCGGAAACGGTTCCAGAGCCAGCGGATCGCGATGAATGCGACGAATACCATGGCGACGTTCGCAAGGACGCCGAGGAGATCCGCGAGGAAGCCCTCACCCATGCCGAACATGGAGGCGAGGAGTCCGCCGAGCATCATACCGCCCGCGAGGAGTCCGATGTTGCGTAGGGTGTTGCCCCAGCCCGTGCCTCTCTGCGCTGCGTTTGCGGCATTTGCTGCGCCGGGCGTATTCGCCTTTGCCCCTGCAGCGGGTGCGTTCTTATCGAGCTGGCTTGCGTTCTTGGACGGTGCATATCCCTCGCCGTTGCCGGAGACGGACTTGCTCTGGCTGCCGCTCTGCGCTGCGGGCGCTGCGGGTGCAGCCTTGGGTGCCGCCTTCGGCGCGATGCGTGCGCCGCCCTTTGCTGCCTCTGCTTGCGAAACGATGACGCTCTGCACGGCGTTCGGCGCAATGATGGGGGCGGTGGCAACGGTCAGCGAGCCGACCATCGCAGCGGCGATGATTTTCTTCAATTTCATTCGATACTCTCCTTTGTATATCATTCGAAACGGGGATTTCTCCGGTATTCGTAACCGAATTGAAAAACGCAAATTAATACCTTGACGAGCGGTGCTCCGTAGCAAACCCTAGTGGAGCAAGCGGGAAAAAGTGTGCGACCCGCCCCCTGCGGATTTTGACCGTTCAAGCGAAGCGCGTTTGAAATCCGCAGGTATTTAGGCGGACGAGCACACGACCGCTTGCGTAACGAGGCGTTCTGCGAGGAGCACGCGAGGATGCCTTACTCCCGATAGGACTTCACGTCCTCGGGGAAGGCGTAGATCTCGCCGACCGTGTCGAGCTCGCCCGAGAGATAGCGGTCGATGTCGTCCACGTCGATGTAGAGCTTGCAGTCGATGTCGAGATAGCCCTGCTCGCGCCCGTCCGAGAGGTCGCGGATCGCCATGAGCTTCTCGCGCAGCTTCAGCAGGTCGGTGCGCGTCGCGTGCACGTCGAGGCGCAGTTGCGGGACGCCGTATTCTTTGAGGACTTCTTCCATGGTCATGCGTTGTGACATTGTACGTTCCTTTCTTTATCCTGTAATTCATCGAAGCGACTGGGTGGGGCAGAACTCAATGCGGAGCATCATTCCCATGCCTGCTGCAAGCCGCTGCAGGGTTCGGATGGACGGATTGGCGCTGCCCTTTTCCATTTTGCTGATATCTGCCTGTGCAATTCCTGTGCGTGCGGAGAGTTCCTTCTGCGTGAGTCCGACGCGCCTGCGCGCGTCGATCATCGCCTGAATGATCGCGCGTTCGGGTTGTAGCGCCTCGTATTCCGCACGTATTTCGGGATCCTTCAGCTGTTCTTCGAGGAAGTCGTCAAAGCTCGTGCCCATCCGATTGCTCCCTTCTGCGCAGATAATCTGTGCGATACTCCTTTGCCCGCTCAATTTCCCTTTGGGGCGTCTTCTGGGTTTTCTTTACGAAACCATTGGTGAGGATGATCTTCTGATCGGCATAGAAGAAATAGAGAACCCGCGTGATATTTGAAGCGAGCTTTGCACGCAGCTCAAATATCCCCTCGGAGAGGTGTTTGGAATATGGTTCTCGCAGCTCATAGCCATTATCCTCGAGAAGTGCAATCATACTGAAGAGTTTGGCGCGCATCTTCTTATCGAGCGAGAGCAGGAACTCCCGCGCGGGCTGCTCGCCGTTTGTTTTTTCGTAGAACTCAACATCAAAACGCATTGCTTCTACCCACTAGAATATAGGATTTATCCCATATTGTCAATCTTTCTGTCGATAAAGTCAATTTATCAAATATGGCTGAATTCTAACTGAATGCGTTCTCCTCCCATTCCCGCCGTTTTCGAAGGGCGAGGAGGGCGGCGGTGAGGGCGCGCTTCTCGTGGAGATAGGACTCGTAGTCGAGGTCGCCGACAGCGTGCTGCATGCGGGCTTCGAGCGCGCGCATGGCTGCCTCTGTGCGGCGAATGGCAGCGCTCAGATCCTGCATGAACATTCCCCCAATCTCACAGATATTGTAACAGTTTTGGGAAAAACTGTCTACAAGAGCGCAGAAACCTATGCTATAATGAAAATAATTGGAAAAATGAGAAGGAGTCTCCTCTTGAATAAATTGTTCTATGAAAATGTGCGGGAGAATACGCTTGCGCTCGAGCGCTCACAGAATGCGCAGCGCACGCGCTATATTCTGGCGCGCACCGTTGTCTTTCCCGCGATGCTCATCACGCTGATTCACGGCTATGATGTGGAGTCGGCGGCAGAACTCATGCTGGGCGGCTTTCTCCTGCTGCTCTTCGTCGTGCTCGTGGCGCGCCATCGGAAGCTGGAGCGCCTGCGTCTCCTGACAAAGGCGTATCTCGCGGTGACGGCGGGCTATCTCGAGCGGTTCTCGGGGGCGTGGAAGAATCTGCCCGAGGACGGCGCTGCCTATGGAAAGGAAAAGCGTCCGCCCGACCGCGATCTGCATATCTTCGGCACGGCATCCCTCTATCAGTATCTCTGCGCGGCGCGTACACAGGCGGGGCGCGAGCGGCTTGCGGCGGCGCTCACAGCGACGCCGCGCGATCTGGATCGCACGCGGCGTCGTCAGGCGGCGGTGGCGGAGCTCCTCGCGCATCCCCTGCTCTGCATCGAGCTTGAGGCACGCGGGGCACGTCTGCCGGATGGGCACGATACACGCGAACTGGCAAAGGAGCTCGCACATCCTCTTAAAGGATCGCTAAAACTTATCTCTTGTATTGGCATTGTATTTGCAAATGCGTTTGTTCTTTCCTTTCTCTGGGCGGCGTTCTTTCATGGCGCGTGGACGATTCCGATCCTGCTCTTCATGTTCAATCTGACGGTGGCAATGGCGTTCTACACGCGCACGCAGCGCGAACTCGCCCCGCTCGGACATATGGCACGAGAACTCAGGCTCTACGGGCGGATCTTCCGCACGCTCGAGCGCGCACCCCTGCGCGGGGAAGCGTTTCGCGAGGTGCTCGCGCCGCTCTTTGCACCCGTGCGTGCGACACAGGCGCAGAGTCGTCTGACGACGCTCGCGCAGTGTGCGGCTACGCGGCGGAACATTCTCTTCTTCTTCCTTGCGAATGGAATTCTGCTCTGGGATCTGCACTGCATGGCGTATTTCTCGCATTGGCGGATACAGGCGGGAAAAGCTGCTGCAGGCTGGCTGAAGGTCTGGGCAGAGGTGGAGGTGCTGCTCTCACTCGCACGGATTGGACATACGCGTGCAGTGCATGCCTTCCCGACGTTCCTGGAGGGGGATGCGCCGCAGCTCATGGCAGAGGGGGCAATGCCGCTCGTGATCTCCGAGGAGGCAGCGACGCCGAACGATGCGCATCTCTCTGCGGGCATGCTCGTCATCACAGGCTCGAATATGTCTGGAAAGACAACGTATATGCGAGCGCTGGGTTCTAACGCTGTTTTGGCATACGCTGGAGCTCCTGTGTGCGCACAGTCCTTTGCCCTCACCCCGATGGCAGTCTATACCTCCATTCAGATCAGCGACGATCTCGCGGGTGGCATCTCGACGTTCTACGCAGAACTCCTGCGCATCAAGAAGATGATGACGTACAGCAAGCGCGGGCGTCCCATGCTGATCCTGATTGACGAGATCTTTCGCGGGACGAACTCTGCCGACCGCATTGTAGGCGCGCGCGAGGCGATCCGCCGTCTGACCCTGCCGCACGCGATCACAATTGTGACGACGCATGACTTTGAGCTCTGCGATCTCGGGAGCGAGGGCGTGCCTGTGGAGAATGCGCATTTTGAGGAGCACTACGAGGGGGACAAGATCCTCTTTGACTTCAAGATTCGCGAGGGGCGCTGTCGCACGACGAATGCGCAGTACCTGCTCAGGATGGCGGGCATTATGGGGGAGTGAGGGGGCGTTTGCCGCTTGCAACCGTGACATCCCTTGTAAAATCTGCTATAATAGGGAAGTCTTTCAACATGTAACAATATGCGGACAAATCCGCTGAAAGGATATGGAATGAGTGAGCAAGGTGCAAGACCCGCCGCGACGGCGGGGGTGATGACTGCCGCGGCGGTGGTCTACGCGCTCGCGGCAATCTATCTGCCCATGCTGACAATGATGATGGGGATGTTCTGGCCGGTCTTTATCGCGCTCGTGACTGTGCGCGAGGGGCTGCGCTGGGGCGTGCTCGCGGCAGCGGCATCCCTCATCCTCACGATGCTCTTTGCAACGCCCGTGACGGGGGCGTTTTTCGTCCTCTCGTTTGCGCCGACGGGGCTTGTCCTCGGGGCGCTCTTTCGGCGCGGTGCGGATACCGTACGCGCCCTTACAGGTGGGGCGCTTGCCTCACTCGCGGGCAAGGCGGCTGCTGCGGGGATGATGCTCCTGATCTTCGGCCTGAATCCGTTCGCGATGGATATCTCCATGGCAAATGAAACGATGGACGAGACCCTTGCAATGTACCGCTCCCTTGGCATGGATGAGGCGCAGCTGGAGGAGACGCGCGCGGCGTCGACGCAGGTGCTTGAGCTCTTTGTGCTGATACTGCCCGCGCTCTTCCTCGGGAGCTCCGTGATTGAGGTCACGGCATCGTTTGTCGTGCTGCGCAAGGTGCTCGTCCGCCTTGGGATTCCGGCGAAGGGGCTGCCCGCCTTTACCGAGTGGCGGCTGCCGCTCTTCTTCTCCTATCTCTTTGCGTTCTCGCTGATCGGGATTTACTGGGGCACAACCCGCGATATTTCGTGGCTCTATCAGGCGGCGCTGAATGGTTATCTGATCTCGTTCATCGCAGGGCTGGTGCAGGGGCTCTCCCTCGTGCAGTTCCTGATGAAGCGGTTCAATGTGTCCTCGTTCGTGCGCATTATCATCTATATCTTCATTGCGGTGAACGGCTTTATGACGCAGATCGTTTCGTGGACTGGGCTGTTCGACATCGCGTTTGACTATCGAAAGAAGTTCCGTGAACGTCAATAAGAAATATGTTGTATATACGTTATCCATATAAAGAAGGTGATTCTATGCCGCGGAATTTATCCGCGTGGATCGACCTGACGATCCATCTGATCGTCATGCTCGCACTTGCCCTCGTGACATATTGCTACAATACCTATGTGGGGGCTGCCGGCCTCCTACTTTGGGCAGTGCTTGTCGCGTTTGCGTGGGAGCGTTGTCGGGACAGAGAGCGTCGATTTGAACGCTACTGTATGGGCATTATCCGCAATGTCAATAATGTCATGAACTACGCGGTGGACTCTCTGCCGCAGGCAATCCTCCTCGTGAACAAGGATGGTCATCTCGAGTGGTGCAACCATCAGCTGACGGCATCTCTCGGCGGCGTAAAGCCCGAGCAGGGGACGCCGGTTGTGGATTTTTGGCCGAAGTTCAACCTCGAGGCGGTCTGGGGCAATGAGGGAGAGTATCGCCTCTCGCATGAGGGGCGTTCCTATCGCATCTATCATCGCATGGTGCCGACGCCGCCGCAGATGGATCCGCTGATGGCGCTCTATGTGGAGGACGAGACGGAGTTTGCCGACCTCGAACATCGCTTCCGTGCGAGCCGTACCGCCCTCCTTTACATCCAGCTTGACAACTACGATGAGATCATGCAGGGACAGTCGGAGGCGGAAAAGTCCATGCTGCTGCTCGCTGTGCGCGAGCGTCTGGACGCCTGGATGAATGGGCTTGGCGGCTTCATGCGCAGTATTTCGGACGGTGAGTTCGTGGCACTTCTCGATCGCGCAGCGCTCGATCACGCGATTGCAGAGAAATTCGACATCCTCGATCAGGTGCGTAAGATTGTCAACTCGAAGGGGCTCCCCGTGACGCTCTCGATCGGGCTCTCGCTTGCGGACGATCAGTCGCTGAAGGAGCTCGGCGAGGAGGCAGAGGCAAAGCTCGACCTCGCCCTTGGTCGCGGCGGCGATCAGGTGGCGCTCGACATCAGCGGCAAGACGCAGTTCTTCGGCGGCAAGGCAAAGGCGGTCGAAAAGCATACGCGCGTCAAGGCGCGCGTGGTGGCACATGCCCTGCGCGACATTATGGAGGGTGCAGACGAGATCTACGTCATGGGGCACCATAACGAGGACTACGACTGCTTCGGCGCTGCGATGGGCGTTGCCTGCATGGCACGCGCGCTCGGCAAGCCCGTGCACATCGTCCTCAGTGATATGAACGAGGGCATCGACCGCATTCTTGACATGGTGCAGAAGGATGAGGCATACGACGGTCTCTTTGTCCGTCCCGGCGATATTGCGGGCGTTGCATCCCTCTCTGCGCTGCTCGTCGTGGTGGATGCGCATATCCCGCACATCCTTGCCGATCCGACGCTGCTCGACCGCATTCCGAAGATCGTTGTGATCGACCATCACCGCCGCAGCGAGAATTTCGTCAAGAATCCGCTGCTCGTTTACATCGAGACAGCATCCAGCTCGGCGAGTGAACTGGTGACGGAGCTGCTCATGTACTTTGGCGACAGTGTGCGGCCGACGCGTCTCGATGCGACGGCGCTCTACTCGGGTGTGGTCGTAGATACGAAGAATTTCAACGTCGGTGCGGGTGTCCGTACCTTTGATGCGGCGGCGTATCTCAGACGTGCGGGCGCAGATCCCGTGCTCGTTCGGGCGCTGTTCCAGAGTGACTATGAGACGACGGTGGCGCTCGCGCGTGCGAAGGCAAATGCAGAGTATTTCCCCGGTGGGCTGATCGTCGGAAGCATTCCCGAGCGTCTGCCGAATGGGCAGATCATTGCGGCGCAGGCGGCGGACGGCATGCTCCGTGTGGATGGCGTGCGCATGAGCATCTACGTCTTCCAGCTGCCCGGCGATGTGGTCGGCATCAGCGCACGCTCGACGGGCGAGATGAATGTTCAGGTGATTATGGAGGCGTTCGGCGGCGGCGGTCACGCGAATGTGGCGGGCGCGCAGGTGAAGGGCGTGCCGCTCAGCGTGGTGCGCGGCGATGTCGTCGAACAGGCAAGGGCATATATAGAGGAGAGTGACAACCATGAAGGTCATACTGCAGGCGGACGTTAAGAATATCGGGAAAAAGGGCGAGATCGTGGAGGTTGCGGACGGGTACGGGCGCAATTTCCTCCTGCCGAAGAAGCTCGCACTGCCCGCAAACAGTGAGAATGTGAATGTGGCAAAGGCGCAGGCGGGCGCGAAGGCGCGCAAGGATGCGATGGCGGTCGACGAGGCAAAGCTGATGGCGGCGCAGCTCGAAAAGGTCGAGGTGGAGATTCCCGTGCGCATCGGCGAGAACGGACGGCTCTTCGGCGCGGTGACGGGCAAGGATGTCGCGGAGGCTCTGAAGAAGAAGAACATTGATGTGGATCGCCGCAAGATTACGATTCGCGGCGAGGTTGTGGGCGAGGGGCTGTATGAGGCCATTGTCAAGGTGCACCCGAATATCTCCACGACGATCAAGATTCATGTGAAGAAAGAGTAGGCATGGTGTCGAGTGCCCTTCGCAAACACCTCGTTACGCAAGCGGTCAGACAGCATAGAATACTTTCGGCATGCATACCCAACGTGAACCTGTAGTTGCGCAAGTGACCACATGCTTGTTCGCCTAAATACCGGCGTACTTCTTAAACGCGCTTTGCTTGAACGAAAGAAGTGCGCCGGGGGCGAGTCGCCTGAGCGGTCAACGTCATCCAATCACACTTCGCTAACGCTTGTGTTCTTGGGACGTTTTCCCATACGACCTGT
>ERZ773069.925-NODE-925-length-18089-cov-7.711101_pt1 | contig 18089 bp, 15 predicted proteins | sample MGYA00580619_ERZ773069 | MGnify/ENA primary metagenome ERZ773069 (study PRJEB29015, sample SAMEA2738007) | human oral metagenome | biome: human oral; feature: human-associated habitat; material: dental | place: China | collected 2108 ...
CTCTTTATAGGTCTGTAAGAACTTGTTTTATGAATCTCAGTGCTCCTCTGTTGGGTAGGTATGTATATAGGATAGTTAGCTCTTCTTGTTGCATTGATTCCTTTACCATTATGTAATGCCCTTCTTTGTCTTTTTTTGGTCGCCCAGGAGTTCGTCGCCCAGGCCCACGTCGTCGACCTGGAGGCCGACCAGGTCGCCGTCGACGACGAGGAGCTGGACGCCCGCGCCCTCGAGGGCGACGACTCGCTCGGCGTCTTCCTGGAGCGCATCGCCCTGGTGGCCGACTCCGACCAGATCCCCGACGCCGACCCGGACTCGCCGGGCGTCGTCACCCTCATGACCCTGCACACGGCCAAGGGACTGGAGTTCGACAACGTCTTCCTCACCGGGATGGAGGATGGCGTCTTCCCCCACATGAGGGCCCTGGCGAGCAAGGACGAGCTCGCCGAGGAGCGCCGGCTGAGCTATGTGGGCATCACCCGGGCCCGACGGCGGCTCTACGTCTCGCGCGCTGCCGTCCGGTCGGCGTGGGGCGCCCCGCAGTACAACCCGGCCAGCCGCTTCCTCGAGGAGATCCTTCGCGCCGCCGAGATCGAGGAGGTCGACGTCGTCGGAATAGCCGAGTCTCACTGCGTGAAGGAAACCGCCCTCGACGCTTTGAGAGCCGGATGGCCCACGCGCGTCCTGTCCGATTTGACTGTGCCCGTCAGCGAGGAGCTCGGCATCGCCGCGCGCACGGAGATGGACGAAGCCGGGGTTGAGCAGGTGGCTTCCATGAGCGCCTTCGGTTTCTACGAGGAGGACGAAGATGCCCCGATTCCGGGCGACGACGCGTCCCTCGCAGGCGCGATCGGCGGGGACGCGTATGGGAGTCTCCACGGTTCCGACGGCGGGTATGCGGACGGCATCGACGCCGACGCATACGGCGAAGAAGGGACTCTCCGCGACGGCGATCCATACTCCGACGGCGGCGATCGGTACGACGGCCTCGACGAAGACGGCGAGGAACCCGATCTCGCAGCCCGGCTCACGGCCGGGCTAGGCGCCGGGCTGAGCCTTTCAAGCGAGGCGGACGACGTCGATCTCGACGACATCGACATCGACGAGGAGATTGACTTCTCCGACGACGCCGACGAGACCGACTTCGACTTCTCCGACATTGACGACGCCCCCACCCTCTGACATCGACAAACCGATGGAAACGCACGCACCGCACCCGGCGTCAGCCGGGCTGCGCGCCGAGGCAGGACCGCTTCGGCCGGAGGCAGTTGAGCTCGCCCACAGCCTTCGCCTCGTCGTATGCGACATGGACGGAACCCTCCTTGACGAGGACAGCCGCATTCCCGACGACTTCTGGCCGCTTCTAGATGCCATGCGCGAGCGCGGCATCGCTTTCATCCCCGCCAGCGGGCGCCAATACGCCACCCTCGCCGCGATGTTCTCGCAAGAGCTCGCGGGAATGCCGATCATCGCGGAAAACGGAAGCTTCGTTGTGCAAGACGGGCGAGAAGTGCACTCCTCCACGCTGGCCAAATCGGTGGTCGCCGACATCGTGGATCGCTCCCGCAGCCTTGGCAGGAAGGAACTCGGCGTCGTCGTATGCGGCAAACGCTCGGCCCACGTCGAATCCACGGATCTGCACTTCCTGGAGAACGTCGAGAAGTACTACGTCGTCAACCATGTCGTCGACGACCTGACCGCCGTCGACGACGACGTCCTTAAAGTCGAGCTCTTCGACGCGCGGGACGCAAAGAAGTTCGCGCTGCCGCTGGTCCAGGATTTCGCCGACTCGCACGACGTCGTCGTCTCCGGGGAAAACTGGGCCGACGTCATGGCCAAGGGGACAAACAAAGGCGCCGCCCTGCGCGCACTGCAACGGTCTCTCGGAATATCTCCCGCCCAAACAGCGGCTTTTGGCGATTATCTCAACGATTACGAGATGATGGCAGAGGCGGAGCTTTCCTTTGCCATGGCAAATGGCCATTCGGATCTCTTGGCTGCGGCGCGCTTCACGGCGCCGTCGAACGCGGAGCACGGGGTGCCGACCACGCTCAAGGCGCTGCTCAATTCCGACGCCGCCTGACGGCGAGAAGAACGGCCTGCGCAAGCCCGCTGGAGAGAAGCTCGAATTTCGCAAGGGTCTCGGCTGTCTATTTATCCGCGAGCTCCCGCGAAAAGAGCTAGAGAATGTGACGTTTAACGTGACGCTTTTTGCGCATAAAACGACATCCGAATGCAGCTCTTGCGCAAAACGGCATCGGATCAAAGAAATCGGCAGGTTAGGGCGGCCTAGCAAAACTCGAAACAGCAACGGTGAGGTGGCCCTTCCCTTCCTATCCGCCGCCGCAGAACGGGCATAGATTGAAGGTGTTCAAGCTTCGTACGGCGATAGAGCCGCTTCGCCGTCTTCTATCTGAAAGAGGTTCATCATGGCCCAGACACTTGTTTCCACGTGTGCGGCAACCGCATGCTCCTTCAACAACGGCGGCTGCACAGTCGCAATGACGATGGGTGAGCGCGGCTGCGCAACCTTCGCCAAGCTCGACGCCCGCCGTTCGGTTGCCGCGAACGGTCTCGTCGGCGCGTGCCAGCGCCTCGAGTGCGTCCACAATTCCGACCTCGTGTGCACGGCGGCGTCCATCGACGTCACCGCCGACGCCGCCTGCGCAGCCTTCGAGGCACGGTAGCCGCTAATCGGGCGACGCGCCCGTCGGCACACGCTTCCGTCAAAGCGAACGATGCGGGGACCCCGCGCACTCGGGGTCCCCGCATTTTCTTTGGCTTCTGACGCTGGATCCGCTAAGGTCAGGAACCAAGCTCCATAAGACGCCCGATCTCACGGGCGAGCTCGTCTCCTCTGACGATTGAGGCTGCAAAGGGGACAAAGGCGGTCACAGCTTCTTCGCGGCTGACGCGCATGAGCGTCAATCCCGCCCTGTCGATGTCGACGCAGAGAACCGCGGTCTGCACATGCTCACAGCCAATGCGGACGGGCTGGCGCGCAAGCAGCGCCCCCGGAACGATGCCAAGCGTCACCGCGCCGAACAACTCATTGACGGCGTCGTACCCGAAAGAGGAAAGAACGTCCAAGCCGACGAGTTCACCGAAACTGTCTGCGAAAAGATCGTCCCCGCCCGCGGCCTCCGCCTCGGCCTCGTGGTGCTGGCGACACACTTCTTCCCAGGAGACCGGCGTGACTCCGGCCGCATCGTGCAGCAGCACCCGCTCCATCGACACGACGGCGAGGCAGCCTCGCGGGGCCGAAGCAATCGCGGCGACGTCGTCGGGAAGCACTCCCGCTGCAACGGCCTCGGTCGTTTCCTCGAGGGAGAGCCATCGCGCCGTTCCAAGGAAATGCACGGCGGACGCCACGATTTCAACCGTCGGATCGGGCGACTCTTTTTCTATCGACACGCGAACGTCCATTGCGCAGACGTCGCGATTTGCAAGAGCTTCGACGAGCACAGGCTCGGCGGTGGCGACGACCAGGCTTCCGTCCGCCGCAATGCCGTGCGCGACGGCCGTCAGATTGAGCGCTGGCTCCTCGCGGTAAGCCACCAGCATCGCCTGGCCGGCGCCGTTCAGGAGCCGATGGGCACACGAGCGTTTGCGGGCATCCCAGACCTCTTGATCGACCGACGTGCGGCCGGGGAAGAGCGACAGATTCGGATTCAAGGTACCTCCACGAAAAGAAGCGTCAAAGTAAGGATAGCCTGACTGCTTCGCTTTGTGAAGCCATTTCGCAAAGACAATGGTGCGTAATTGCAAGGGAAGTCGTGGGCATTTGCTCGGAAACCGGCTGACACAGCCGTCCGAAATCCGGGGAAACCGCAAATTCGGGCCGAAAACTCAAAAGGCGCAAACCTGTCCAAGGAGCCCCGGGCGAGAGCCGAGAGGCGCAAGCGGAGTCGAAGAGCCTCGGCCGGATCAGACGGCGCGCGCCGCAGCCGCGGCGTCGTACAGGTCTTTCTTTCGCAGGCCGACGCGGCGGGCGACGTGGGCGGCGGCGTCCTTGAGCCGGAGACCGGCGTCCGCGAGGGCGAGGACCTCGGCGACCGACGCTTCGACGTCGGCCTCCTTTCGAGGCGCACCTGCAACGACGACGGCGATCTCGCCGAGAACCTCTCCGGAAAAACGCTCGGCGAGCTCCCCCAGCGAACCCCGCGCGATCTCCTGATGGACCTTCGTCAACTCCCTGCACACGCACGCGGGCCTGTCCGAGCCGAATCCTTCGCACATGGCGCGCAGAGCGGCGCCCAAACGGCGCGGGGACTCGAAGAAGACCATCGTGCGCCCTTCAGACTTCAGCCCCCGGATCGCCGCGGCCAGCTCGCCCGCCTTGCGGGGCAGGAAGCCCTCGAAGCAAAAACGGTCCGTGGCCAGCCCCGAAACGGCCAGAGCCGCCAACACCGCGGAGGGCCCCGGAACCACTTCGACGTCGACGTCTGAACGCGCAGCGAGCGCCACGAGCCTGTATCCGGGGTCGGAAACCGAAGGCATGCCGGCGTCGCTCACGACCACGACTCGCTTTCCCTCACGCGCAAGGCCAAGGAGAACGGGCGCCCGATCGGCTTCGTTGTGCTCGTGGAAAGAGAGAACCCGCCCGCGAACCGCGATGCCGAGCCGCCCGGCGAGATTGAGGAGGCGCCGGGTGTCCTCGGCGGCGACGACGTCGGCCCTCTCAAGCTCGCCGCGCAGGCGAGCGGACGCGTCCCCGTCATTGCCGATGGGCGTCGCAGCCAAAACTATCGGTGGTCTCATAGGCATAACTATTTCACCGATCCCGTGGGCACAACTATTCCAAACGCATCCGACACAGGCTGAGTCGCCCCGGGTAGACTCACCCCGTGAGCGAAAAGGACACGACCCCCAGCAGCCAGCAGGGCGAAAACGACCCCGGGCAAACTCACCCCGCGCAAGGGCCCGCCCAAGCCGTCAAGCAGAAACGGCGCCCTTCGCCCGGTTCCCAGAGAGATCCCGGCACGCCTCTGGAGGCCAAGGACGCCGAAGCCTACGAAAACGATCTTCGGGGAAGGCTGGGCCTCCTGCCGATCGGGGTGAAGCTCCCCCTCAAAATCCGCAGACAGGGCTGGATCGCCGCCGGAATCGCGGCCCTCGCAGCCTTCGTCACTCGTTTTTGGAACCTCAACCACCCGCACGCGATCGTCTTCGACGAAACCTACTACGTCAAGGGCGCCTTTTCCCTGCTGCGCAAGGGCTACGAAGGCACGTGGGAGGGAGCGGAGAAGGCGAACGAGCTCTTCCTCAAAGGCGACTATTCCGCTTTGAAGGACAGCGCGGACAAGGTCGTCCACCCGCCGTTGGGCAAATGGATCATGGCCGCGGGCCAATGGATGTTCGGATCGGACAACGGCGTCGGCTGGCGCTTCTCCACCGCAATTGTGGGCGTGCTCGCGGTGATCCTCGTCGCCCGAATAGCGATGCGCATGTTTCGCTCCCCTCTTCTGGCCGGATTCGCGGGAATCGCCATGGCGCTCGACGGCATGGGAATCGTCATGTCGCGCACCGGAATCCTCGACAACATCTTGGCTTATTTCGTGCTTCTAGGTTTTTGGGCCCTGCTCCTCGATCGAGAGCATTCGCGGGCGAAGCTCGCCAAACGGGTGGCCCGAGGAGGATTCCGCTCTCTATCGGGGGCGCCTCACGTTCCGGCGGACCCCTGGGGGCCTCGCGTCGTCGGACGTCCGTGGCTCCTGGCCGCAGGCATCTTTCTCGGCTTTGCGGGCGGCGTGAAGTGGTCGGCCATCTACGCGGTCGCCGTCTTCGGCCTTGCGGCTTTCGCATGGAGCCTTTCGGCGCGCCGCATCGCCGGCGTTCGGCTGTGGTTCGGCGCGGGAGTGTTCAGAGACGGCCTGCCCGCCTTTTTCACATTGGTTCCGGCGGCGGTTGCCGCCTATCTCGCAGCGTGGATCCCCTGGTTTGCCGACTCCCGCTCGTGGGGCCGTCAACTGGCGAAGGAAGCCGCCGAACGCGGAGAGGACCTCCCGCTGACCGGGGCCCCCGACGCCGTCAACTCCTTCATCCTCTACCACAAGGACATGTGGCATTTCCACCACACGCTGTCGTCCCACCACGATTACCAGTCCCAGATGTGGGACTGGATCATCCAACGCCGCCCAGTCTCCTTTTATTGGCTCGGCACTGACAAGGCCCCCAATAAATGCGGGGCGCATTCGTGCGTGGAGGCGATAACGTCCATCGGCAACGTGGCGGTGTGGTGGCTCGGGCTTGCGGCGCTCATCGTCGTCGTCCTAGCCGCCTTTAAACACAGGGACTGGCGTGCGTGGGCGATACTCGCAGGGTACGGCGCAATGTGGGTCCCCTGGATCTCCTACACGAACCGCACAATCTTCCAGTTCTACGCCGTTGCTTTCCTGCCCTACGTGGTTTTGGCGCTGACCTTCGCCGTCGGCGTGGCTGCACAGATCGTCGGACGGGCGCACTCGGGGCAGCCACGCCTGTCCTTTGGCTTCATCTCGGGCCCACCCCGCCCCGTTCGTCGACAGAACGTTCCCCGCCCCGCCGGCGCGCGCTCCCAGCTGCGCAACGCCATCGCCGTCCGTTTCGGCGACGAACCCCTGCCGCCGGGCGCGATCCCGCAGCCGCTCACCGGAACGCCCCGGGCGCCAAATGCGACGCCGACGCTTCCCCCGAATTCGGCAGCGCAGTATTTCCCAGGCGCGCCCGAGGCCTTTCCAAACACGGAAGCGTTCCCCTCGAACGCGGAAACGCTCTCCCCAAACGCAGCGCCCGCCTCGAACGCGGAAACGCTCTCCCCAAACGCAGCGCCCGCCTCGAACGCAGCGCCCTCCCCAAGCGCAGCGCCCGCCTCGAACGCGGAGACGCCCTCCCCAAACGCAGCCGCACACCCGCCGAATACAGCGACGCCGCCCTCGGACACGAAAGCGTTCTCTTCGGGCGCGGTGTCATCGCACCCCGAGCACAACCAGACGAATCGGTTCGAGCCGAGTGCAGGCGAAGCGATCGCCGCAGGAGCCGACGCGCCCCTTTCTTGGCATGCGCCCGGGCCCCCTCCGCCGGCCCCCGATGTGCCGCCCGAGTTCCATTCGCCGAACCCCGCTGTTCCTTACGTCGCCGCCCCTCCGCAAAAGCAGTGGTGGGAACCGCCCGCCAGGCGCAGGACGGGAGTCTTCTTCGTCGGGCTGGTTACGGCGGTCATAGTCGCCGCGGCCGCGTTCTGGTACCCCCTGTGGACGGGGCAGAACATCTCGCACAGCTTCTGGCAGTTGCACATGTGGCTGCCCAGCTGGATCTGACGCCCGCCCCGGGATCGAAACGCCTGTCGCCCAAAGGAAGTATTGCACAATCAATTCACAGGAAACTTCATAAAAACATCACGGAAACTCCATTTGAATAGTCACGTCAAAACAAAGACAGTTCTTTTGGAGGAGAATGTGAGCGACAAGGACAACCGCACGAATTCGGCGGATTTTGAGGCCCACGGGCCGACGGGGGCCAGCCGGCCGTTCGGCTCCTCGGAACTCCCGGGCGCGCCGAAAGCGGGCGACGCGGCGGGAGTGAGCGACGCACCGAGCGCGACCGCGCCGCTTCCGACCGCCGAAGCGGCGCCGGTCGATGCGACAGCCGACCACGCAGATTCAGCCGAAGCCGTGGATTCGTCCGCGACAGCCGTCGGCGAGAAGAAAAAAGCGAAGCGTCGATGGCCGACGAGAGCCCTGGCCGCAGCCGGCGTCGCCGGAATCGTCGTCGGCGGCGCAACGATGGCGGGCGTGAACGCCCTGACCAACGATTCGTCGCACGGCAACAGCAGTTGGAATTCGGGCGCAGGCAAAGCCGGAAACGGCAAGCCGCAGCCGCCTTCGGGCAACATGCCCCAACCGCCGGACGGCGGAGGAGGGCCCCAGCCGCCGTCGGACGGACAGGGAGGCAATCAGCAGGATTCGGGCAACCAGGGATCCAGCGGCAAAAAGTCTTCGAAATGGGGGAAGAACGCCACCAAGAACAAGCAAAATCAACAGCAGAAGGGGTCGGACGGCCAGCAGGATTCAAACCAGACCCAAGGAACCGACGGGCAGAGCTCGGGCGGGGCGGACAGCTCTGGCGGGACGGACAGCTCGGGCGGACAAACGCCGACCGGCTGACAGGAGGACTACCCGGCGGATACGCGGGCTCCTGGGCAAAGGGCGCCGCGAGCGACATCGCTTGCGGCGCCCTTTCACGTCCCTTTAAATTGTCCGTGCGAGGGAAGGATGACAACCATCACCAGGCAGCGTTGCGTCGCCTTTGGAGGCTATAGTGTTGAGAGGACATGTAACGGACAAAGGACAGAACACTAGATGAGAGCGAACGACGCGCCACGCGCTGAGCCGCAGGAGGCGCAGGAGGGGGCGGCAGCGCCATCGTGGCTGACAAATGCCAGCCTCCGGCCGGAAGAGGACGTTCAGTCTCCTCGCTCGTCGATAGCCGCGGCGATATTCTGCGTCTTTGCACTCATCGCCATCGGACTTGTGGGGCTTACCACAGCGTTCTCCCAGTCGTCGGCAAGTCCGAAGGTCGAGTCGGTCGTCAATCGGTCCACCAGTTTCGCAGCCACGCCTTCGACTCCGAAGGCGTCCGCCCCGCCCTCCCCCACAGCCCGCAAGACGCCCAACTTCTACCAGCCGGCGTCCCCCGAACCGACTCCCACGCCAACCAACGGCGTTACAGGTTTGGCTCGAATAACAACGACCTACGGACGCGAAACAATGCGCGGAGCCGCAATGATTCTAGATTCGTCAGGGATTATTGCAACGAACTACCACATCGTCAATCATCCTTCGCCCACTTTTTCGGTCTACATTCCCGAGAAGGGGAGCACCCATTCCGCCCGCCTGATCGGCTACAGCCCGCTGACCGACGTCGCCATCCTCAAAGTCGACGGCCTTCCCCCGCTCACGCCGATTACACCGGCGGCCAAGTCTCCCGCACCCGGCGATCCGGCCGTCATGTTCGGCTTTCCCGATTCGGAAAGCCGGGCCACGGCCGCCTCGGGCCATGTGCAAACGGGAGTCGCCCGCAACCGCGGGACGACGACGATCGACAACTTCACGTACGACGGCATGTCCTTCCTCGTGAGCTGCCACATGGTTCCCGGATACTCCGGCGGACCTACCGTCAACCCCAAGACCGGCCAAACCCTGGGCATGAATGCGCGGTACTACATCGATTCCAAGGTGCAGGCCGAGTCGATCGCGATATCCGACGTCATGCGGGTGAAAACCGAAGTCCTCGGCGGCAAGCCGACCAAGGACACCGTCGTCAAGTGACCGCGGGGAAAATCGCGAGACGGAACCGCACAAGACCGTCGAAAGACGAAGCTCACAGGATCGGTCTCTGGATTTTCCCAGGAAACGTCCCGGCAGCCCCATGTTGCCGGCAGTTAACTTATTCATGACATACAGAGAACGCATCCTCTAGGAGGGGACATTGAGCGAGAAGGACGCCGAGGGACAGTTCCGCCCACAGAATGTCGAACCGACGCAATCCCTGCCGCGCTATGCGGCGGAAGGCTTCGGTGCGGCGTACCAAAGGCCGGCGTACCAGGCTGAGGATCCGTCGGCATCGGGATCGGCTGAGCCTGCATTCCCGCGCCCGCAGGATTGTCAGGAGCGCCAAGGCGCCGGCTACCTGGACCCTCGGGCCCGGCTCGGTGAGCCGACTTTCTCGGGCCAGGCCACGGGAGGTCTGCCGGCAACGGAAGGCCTGCCCGCTCATGCCCGGGCCGGCTTTTCCGAGCAAAGCGCCGACGGCAACGCGTTCGGCCAGCAGTTCGGGGAAGACTTTTCCACCCACCAGTCAATGAGCGGATACCCGAGCGGGGCAGCCGCTCCGGCGTCGACGAAGCGCAAACGCCATAAGTGGTCCACCGCGGCGCTCGTGGCCTCCATGCTGTCCGGAATGGTTCTGGGCGGGGTCCTGGGAGGCCTCGCGGGAATGGCGATCGAGGAACGCGAGAACCAGTCGAGCGCCCAGTCCGTCCAGCCGAACTCTCCGCAGACTAAGCAGCCCCCACAGGGTCAGGTCCCCGATCAGGCCCCGGTAGACGACGCAGGAGAGGGCACCAGCGGGGCAGCCAAAGGAAAGCGCGTAAACTCCGCCCCCGGCGTCGTTCTCGTCAACTCCGCGCTCAACGGCGGCGAAGGCGCCGGAACGGGAGTCGTCGTCGACAAGTCGGGCGTCGTCGTGACGAACTATCACGTGGTTCAAGCCTCTACGACGGTCACGGTCACCGACCCGAACACGAACGACCAGTATGAGGCCGAGGTTGTGGGACACAACGCGGCGCAGGATGTGGCCGTGCTGAAGATCAAGAATCCGTCGAAGAAGCTGAAGGCCGCTTCGATCGCGAAGAAGGCAGCGAACTCGGGCGACACGGTATACGCAGTCGGCAACGGACACGGCCAGGGGTACCTGACCAAGCTTCAGGGCACAGTCACGGCGCTCAATCGCTCGATCACGGCTCAAAGCGCTTCGAACAACGAGAGCAAGAACAAGCTGACCGGGCTGATCCAGACCGACGCCGATGTGGTTTCGGGATACTCCGGGGGGCCGCTTATGAACGCCGACAACCAGGTGGTGGGAATCAACACTGCCGCTTCGACGGGTAAGACGTCCGAGGAAATCAACGGCTACGCCATTCCCATCTCGAAGGTCATGGAGACCGTGAAGGAGATCCGCAACGGAGAAACCGACGATGGAAACATCATCGGCCGCAACGCGGCCCTCGGCGTGTCGGTAAGGTCAGTCGGCGGGGCGAATCAGGACGGCCAGGCTCCTCAGCAGGATCCCGACATTCCCGAGGCGCCCGCTGGGGTGTCGGGGGCGCAGGTCACCGGCCTCGTCAAGGGGTCGGGCGCCGAGAAAGCCGGGATCGTGAAGGGCGACGTCATCACGGCGATCGAGGGCAAGGCCGTCGAGAATTCGTCCGAGCTCGCCAAGACCGTTCAGAAGAAGAAGGTCGGCGACAAGGTCAAGCTCAGCGTGACAGGCGCGGACGGAGCCCAGCGGGAGGTCGAGGTGACACTCGGAAAGGCGAGCGTCAACTAGCCGACTCACAGGCGGCGATCCGAAGGAAGGACAGAAGCGGGGCGGGGACGACGATGTCCCCGCCCCGCTTCGCCTCTACAGGACCACTCGTTCTCGCGGCAGGCGAGCTTGTTCTCCCTAGATTCGCGGTTTACGCCTCCGAACTTGGCAGGCTGCCCAGGGCGGTTTACGCCCCCGAACTCGGCAGGCTGCCCAGGAAGGCCTCGACAGCCCGATAGAACGCCTCCGGTTGGTCGCGGCGGATGCAGTGGCCCGCGCCTGTGACCGTCGTCGCCCTGAGAAGGGGATTGCCGACGGCCAGAATCGAAGCGATTTCTTCTTCGGTGAAGAGCGCACCTGGCTGATCCCCCGTCATCAAAAGACAGGGAACGGCGATCCCCGCGGCCAGCTGCGTGCGCGGAGCCGTCAGTCCCACGACGCCCACTGCGACGAGTGCGCGGTCAACCTGCCCTTTGGCCGTGGCCCACGCCCCCAGCTCGCCGACGGCGCGACTCGGATGGTCGTTGACGGCTTGCCTGACGGCGTCGGCGGGATTGGCCGCAATTCGGTCCAGACGAGCGATTTCGGCCTGTGCTCCCGCCTTGTATGCGGCAGCCTGCTCCTCGGTGAGCCACGCCGGATCCTCGAGCACGAGGGCCTCAACGAGGTCGGGGCGCACAGCAGCCGCCGCAGTCGCAATGGCGCCTCCCATCGAGTGCCCGAGGAGCGCGACCTTCCCCGACGCAGCGTACCCTGCCTGTTCTTCGACGACGTCGATGGCGGCCTCGACGCTCGCGCCGAGGGGGTCGGCCAGCTCGGCGTCCGTCAGCCGGGGAGAGAGCCCGTGGCCGAGCGAGTCGACGAGGGCCACTCGGCGCTCGCCGTTCCACCTCTGGGCGATTCCCGCCAAAGACGGCCCGTTGTCGGTCACGCCGTGGAGGGCCACGATCGCCGTCGATCCCCCACAGCCCGAAATATACGTCGCCAACCTTGCCATGACCCCTCCTAAAAGCTCGATCGCTTTGAAACAGGCGCGGACTTCGGCCGCCCTAGGCCTGGGGCGGCCATTCGAGGCCTCAGACCTGGCGTGGGCCCTCAGCCTGCCGTCCGTCCTAGATCCAGAGTGGATTCTCAGCTTCCTCTGGATCCGATACGGATTATAGATTGCTCGGGCCCAGGCGCGGCAGACGCTTCCGCCTCACAAGCAGACGTCCAGCGCAGTATGCGAAGGCGACCACCCGCACCGAAGGAGGCCAGTCGGGTGAGAGCGGGCCGGGATCGGCCTGGGCTTTGCCGACCACCCGCACCGAAGGAGGCCAGTCGGCTCGAGGGCCGCACCCGCTTGAGATTGAGAGGAATGCGATGTTGCGCGAAAAATGAGGGCCGCATCCGCAGGCCAGCCGTTAGACTTGCAGGCGGCAGAAAGACCCGCGGTGGGCAAAGACTTGCAACGAGTCGAAGGAGGACGAATGCCAAGAAAGTATCTTTTCATCAACGCCAGCGCCAAAAAGGACGGATCGACTGTCGAATGCGGAACGGCCCTGCTCGAGGGCCTCGAAAGCGAACAGATCCACCTCGTCGATTACCGCATAGGCTTTTTCGGCCAGAGCTTCGACGACGACGAGTTCGACGCCGTGCTGGAGAAGATGCTCGCTGCCGACGTCATAGTCCTCGGCTCCCCCGTCTATACGGAAACAATGAGCGCGGCCGCCAGGACTCTGCTGGAGAGGCTGGAAACCCACCCCAGGGCGGAAGAGCTTTCGGGACGGGAATTCGCCTACTTCATCCAGGGATACGGGCCGACCAGGCTGGCAGTCGAATCGACGACGGCCTCGGTTCGCAACGCCGTCGAACCGAGGGGGGCGCGCTTCCTGGGGGCTGCCTCTGACATGGTCGAACTGGCCGAGCTCCGGGAGGCGATCGACTCCCAAGAGGCCGAAGCCTCTCACGAATGACGATTGCGCGAGGGCGTCCAGCAGGGACGCAACCGACCCGGCGCCCCTCGCGCATCCGGGCGGGAGCGCCCCGATGCGGAGAGGGAAGGCCTTCTGACATAGAGACCGACCGACAGAAAATGACTTTCCTTGTGCCGCGACATATGTACGTGCGCTGCGACATATGCACAGGGACGTCTTCAAGCAAGTCAGCGCTCGCCCATTCGCGTAAAACGTCAAAATGTCGCGCCTGAAGGAAGGAACTTCGATATGCCCGAGAGCGATCCCATCCGAGTCTCGTCGGCGGAGGCTCCTCGCTTCATTCGCACGCTGACAGACAAACACAGGCGGGCAGGCGAACACAGACGGATAGCAGAGCCTGCTTCGGGGACGCCGATCGATTCTGGAATGCCGACCGCCTCGGGGACGCCAACCGCCTCGGGGACGCCAACCGCCTCGGGGACGCCGACGGATTCGACAGCGTCGCGGCCAACCTTCGTAGTTGCGATCGACGGGAAGTCGGGCGCAGGAAAGACCACTTTGGCGGGCAAACTGGAGAAGGAGCTCTGCGAGGAGGGCATTGCCGCCGCCGCGATAGAAGTCGAGTCGTTCATCGGCGGTTGGAACGGTCTGATCGACGGCGTCGAGGCCGTGGCCTCCCGAATTCTCGAGCCCGTCCGGTCGCGAGGGAGCGCGACGGCGCGCACGTGGGATTGGAACCGCGGCGCGTGGGCGGACGAGATCCGTATTCCGCAGTCGGGCCCCGTTGACGTTCTCATCCTCACAGGGTGCGGGGCGGCGAGCGCTCCGTGTCGGCCCTTCGTCGACGTCGCCGTTTGGGTCGAGCTGGACGAGGAACGCCGCCGCGAACGCGTGGCCCGAAGGGAGGGCGACCCCGGACGATGGTGGCTGATGTGGGCCGAACAGGAGGACCTGCTGCCACGAAGCGGAGCGCCCGACGTCGTCGTGGCGGATTAGCCGTACCACTGCCTTCCCGCGTATCTCTGCATGGCGGTCAACAGGCCGATCGTTGCCACAACCCACGCCCACGACGGCTGCGGCGGAAAGAACGCCAGGCCGATGACTCCGCCCGCCCAGCCAAGCGCGGCCAGAACGTCGTTGCCCCGCGACGAGAGCGGTCCGCCGTTGTTCTCGGAGTTCAGGGCAAAGACCAGGGCCAAAACACCGAGGACGACGACGGCGACTCCCACGGCCAGCACGTGCGGTGGGTCGACGGCGAACCTGAACGCCAATACGGCAAGGGCAAAAGTGAAAAGGCAGTATGCCGTCCACCGCCAAGGAGTCATTTTCCCTCCAGTCTTTCTGGGCGTCGCCGCCCGGGCCTTCCGGGCGTTGCCTCGCCCGAGTTTTCCTGAGCGTCACCGCTCCGGCGTTTGCATTCTCACCGTGCAAGCCGCTTACCGCCCCTTGTGGGGGAAGTCCCCTGCACCGTGAGATTTCACGTCAGCCTACCAGCAGCAGAACGCGACCGCTGCAGACGAATCGGAGACGGCTGAGGCGCGCAGCGCTGGAATCGCCCGGCTTCCCGCTTTCCCTCGGGCGGCTCAGGCCTCCTTCAGGTCGCGAATCTCCTCGGACCGTTCAAAGCCCCTCCGCAAACGGCACGCGGCCAGCAGCGGGCAGGAGCCGCCGTCGTGCGATTTTCTCCTCCGACAACTCGGACAATTTCCTTTCCCGAGGCGCCGGACAACGATGCCCATGCGGACAGACGTGAAAATTGTGGACTGATCGATGCCAAATGACGTAAAATGCAAAGACCAATGAAGACAAAACTATCACGCACACAAAAGTCCAATCGGACGACAAGCTTCCGTTAGGGTGAAAATAATGAGCGATGAGGACCTCAGCGCTGCGGATTTTTCACGCGTACTGTCCAAGCTGCCGGAGGGGCTGCCCATATCGGACGGATATGACGCGCGCAGATCCGGCTCTGACCGTCTGCTTGCGGAAGAGAACTGGTACTCCAGCCCCAAACAGTCGATGGTCAGCTGGTACGAGGACCTGGAGTCCCCCGACGGTTCCGCCCGCAAAAGGCGCTCGCTAGAAGCCCGGGTTGGATGGAATCGTTCGACGTCGCCGCAGGGAATGCTGTGGATCGCCGAAGCCTTGGGCGAAGACACCGCCACCCTCAACGAGGCCGTCGAGGAGGCGAGCCGCCGCAAACGCCTGACCAGCCAGTGCTCCGCCATTCGCAGGTCCATCCCGTGGGCGAGGATCGCCGAGCTGCTGGCCGCGCACCGAGAGGAAACCCAGGGGCACTTCAAAAAAGGGGCGAAAAGCCTCGCAAAAGGGGCGGGATCGAAACTCACCAGCTGGTTGAGCGGCCGACGCCGGGACTGCTGATTCCCTTCAGGGACTCCACAGCCTGTCTATATTATCATGCGAAAGTGAACGCCTGCAATTCACCCTCGATTTGGCGGAGCTAACACTCCTTCTTTTTTCCGCGCCGTTGCGCGGAACAATCATCACACACCTCCGGCCTGGGCAATAGTACCCATGACACAATGTCTCCTTGGCGGTAACAATATTGGAGAGTGGCGCTTGAACACGCGGAGGCAAAAAGCAACGCCACGAAGGAGGGAACATGCCGAAGAGACTGGTAAGAGCGGCCACCGTGATGGCCTTGTTAGTGGCGCTCACCGCATGCGAATCGTCAGGATCGTCCAACGGCAAGAAAAGTCACTCACATACGCCGACGCAGACCGCTTCGACCGCAGTCTCGTCCCAAGCCAGCGGAATGACGTCGCCGTCGACGTCATCGGCGCCGTCGACGGCGCCCACATCGGGCGAGTCCAAGGCTGCGACGCCCACTCCCACCTCAACCGAGGCGAGCGAAGCTCCGACGTCGGCCCAGGCGCCGCCGTCCCCGCGCGCCCATCAGAGCCCGAGCGAACCGCCGTCGTCGCCCCAATCAACAGGGGCATTCACGACGTCGGTCGAGTGCACGCCCGTCTCGGGCGCCGAGTCCCCTGTCTCCAAGGTCGTTTTTCGAGGCAACGGCACAAAGTACTCGGCGCGTTTCGTGTACGAGGACGGCGTCGGCACGCCGCCGGACACCCTCGGCTACGTCGTCACGCTTTTCGGCGAGGACGGGGCGAACGGAGTCCTTTCAGCCGGGCACCTCAACGGCAAGAAGGTCTTTCCCGTCGAGGACGACAATTTCGTGGTCATCGAGCACGGATATTTGACGATTGTGGAGGCATACACCCGGATTCCGGGAATCACTCGGCCATTTAGCTGGTACGCTGAGGTAAAAGACACTGATAACACCATCGCCACCTGCGGCACCAAAACGACAGCCGTCCCAGTAGACTAGCGGGTCGCTTCATGCGCTTGCCGCAAGCGTTTATTATCATGGTGTATCAGGAGGCGGCATTACCGTCACATCACGCAAAATTGGAAGGACACGATCGTGTTTACCCCAGTCGAAAAGGGTTGCTGCAACCCATACCGGCCTAGAAAGCCTCAGCCCGCGCTCTTGGCGTGACGCAAAGCAAGATTTCCCCTAGGGCTGCGCGGATTCTCGCGCGGCGGAAGATAGGCTGAGGTATGTCAGAAGGGATGCACGGATTCAAGGACGAGCAGCTGAGCGTCCTCGCTACGTGGAACCTGATCGAGCAGTTCAGCCCCGAGCCCATTCCCGAGCCCACCGGACGCAAACGGAGGTCGCGGCGCAATGGCCGGCGGCGTCAGGGCGAGGATTGGCGCGCCCAGCTCGAGCTGCCCTCCTCCGCACTGGGCGAGACGCCAGACGACGCAGCGGAAGACGCCGATCTGCCCGTTCGCTTCCACCGCTACCAGGGGACGGAGGCACGCCGCGGCAAGGGCCGCAACGGCGGCCAGGCGCCCCTCCCCGACTATCAGGTTCTGGATCTCCGCCCGGGAATGATGCTTCCATGGCAGGAGATCGCCGACGCCGACGCATTCGAAGGGCAATGGCGTCACACCGTCTATCTAGGTTGTTTCACCGCTGAGAACATCGCTCGCGAGCTCGAATCGATCTTCGTCGATTCGACCGACAACTTGGCCGTCGCCCGCGGAATGAGCGCGTGCGCCACGGTTCAGCTCGATTCCCTCGGCCGCGTCCTGCCGGAAACGGCCGTGCTGTCCTCTGCCGCGTGGGGAGTGGGGCGGGCCCGCGACCCAGGTCCGATCGTTCCCTGGTGGTTCCTCGGTTTCGACGCCGGCTCGAAGGAGCTTGTCAACTCGATTCGAACGTTCGAAGCTCGGCGTTCGTCGGACGGCCACCCGTCCCCGCAAACGTCAGATTCGCTCGCCGAGCTGGTCGCAATCGCCCAATCGGCCGCCGGCGTGACGCGGATTCCTTCGCTGGCAAGGCCCGCCGTGCGGATCAAGAGCGTCAGGGTCCGCGAGCCCGGCACGCCCGGAGCGCACGGCCTTCCACCCGACGTGGGAGAGGAAGACAGCCTCAACAGCCCTTTCCTCGACGAGATCGCCCTCGCCAGCGACCTCATTCGCCGAGACGACGCCGGCATGGCGCTTTCGCGCTTCCTTTCGCCCGACAGGGCGGTCAACACCGCCCGCCGGCACGACATGCGCAAGCGCAGCGCGGCCATTGACGCCCGGCTTAGCGCCAGCCGCATTCCAGCCGGCAGATGGCCCGCCGACCCTGCCCTGCACCTCTCGCGCAACCAGCAGTTCGCAGTCAATCGCGCCATGCACGAGCTCTCCGACAGGGGCGGGATCCTCGCGATCAACGGCGCGCCGGGCACGGGCAAGGCCGCCGTCGTCCGCGAGATTCTGGCCGGAAACGTCGTCGAACGCGCGCGCAGGCTTTCGCGTCTGCGCGATCCGAGAGACGCATTCACCGGCGCGATCCACACGTGGGAGGACGGCGCCTCCCGCCGCGAAGTCCCGCAGCTCAAGCCCGAGCTCACGGGTTTCGAGACCGTCGTTGTGTCAGCCGGGCCGACCGACACCCTCGCCGAAGAGTTCCTCTCGCCCTCCTTCGTGGCGAAGAAATGGCGTTCGGGCGACGCGTTCTTCAAGGGCCTCGCCGCCTACGTCAACCGAGGCCGCGTTGCTGCGGCCTCCCGTCCCGAGGAC
>ERZ773069.926-NODE-926-length-18088-cov-10.740698_pt1 | contig 18088 bp, 2 predicted proteins | sample MGYA00580619_ERZ773069 | MGnify/ENA primary metagenome ERZ773069 (study PRJEB29015, sample SAMEA2738007) | human oral metagenome | biome: human oral; feature: human-associated habitat; material: dental | place: China | collected 2108 ...
GGTATAATAGAAGCATGGCAAACAAAAATACAAGTAAAACAAGACGGAGACCGTCAAAAGCTGAATTAGAAAGAAAGCAAGCTATCCAACGGATGTTAATTTCCTTAGTCATAGCTTTTTGCTTAATGTTCGCTGCCCTGAAATTAGGAGCAGTGGGTCTCACCCTCTATAATCTCATTCGTCTATTAGTAGGAAGTCTGGCCTATCTGGTCATTTTTGTCGTTCTAGTCTATCTTTTTTTCTTCAAATGGATTCGAAAGCAAGAAGGTCTGATCTCAGGTTTTCTTTGCATTTTTTCAGGCTTATTGCTGATTTTTGAAGCTTATCTTGTATGGAAATATGGCTTAGAGCAGGCTGTCTTTAAGGGAACTTTAGCCCAAGTTTTGACAGATTTGACAGGCTTTCGTGTGACTAGCTTTGCTGGAGGAGGGCTGCTAGGTGTTGCCCTTTATATTCCAGTCGCCTTTCTTTTTTCAAATATTGGTACTTACTTTATCGGAGCTATCTTAATCTTGATCGGTGCTCTTCTAGTCAGTCCTTGGTCTGTCTATGACGTTGCTGATTTTCTTGGAGCACGTTTTTCGCTTTGGATGGAGCGACGCGAGCTGAAGAAACAAGAACGCTTCATCAAACGAGAAGAAGAAAAAGCGCGTAAGGAAGCAGAGGAACAGGAAAGACTAGAAAAAGAACAAGCAGAGCAAGCCTTATTGGACATACCTCCTGTTGATATGGAAACTGGCGAGATTTTAGAAGCTCCCCCTGTTCACTTTGATGATTTACCACCCCTTCCAGAGGAAGAATGGATAGAACCTGAAATTATTCTCCCTCAAGCAGACTATGAAGTTCCTAGCGAAGTTGATACTCCAGAGGAAGCTGAGTTCTTAGAGGATGAGGATGTTGAGGTAGATTTTTCTGCTAAAAAAGCTTTAGAGTACAAACTCCCCAGCTTGCAACTCTTTGCACCTGATAAACCAAAAGATCAGTCAAAAGAAAAGAAAATCGTTTGCGAGAATATCAAGATTTTGGAAGAAACCTTTGCGAGTTTCGGTATCAAGGTAACGGTTGAACGTGCTGAAATCGGTCCATCAGTTACCAAGTACGAAGTCAAGCCAGCAGTTGGTGTTCGTGTCAATCGCATTTCCAATCTAGCAGATGACTTGGCTTTGGCCTTGGCTGCGAAAGATGTCCGTATCGAAGCTCCAATTCCAGGGAAATCCTTGGTCGGGATTGAAGTGCCTAACTCTGAAATTGCGACCGTATCTTTCCGAGATCTTTGGGAACAGTCACAAACCAAACCTGAAAATCTCCTAGAAATTCCTCTTGGGAAAGCAGTTAACGGAACAGCTCGTAGTTTCGACCTTGCTAAAATGCCTCACTTACTTGTGGCTGGTTCTACAGGTTCTGGTAAATCTGTTGCAGTCAATGGTATCATTGCAAGTATTCTGATGAAGGCTCGTCCAGACCAAGTCAAGTTTATGATGGTGGATCCTAAGATGGTCGAGTTATCTGTTTACAACGATATCCCTCATCTCTTGATTCCGGTTGTAACCAATCCTCGCAAGGCAAGTAAGGCTCTTCAAAAAGTCGTAGATGAAATGGAAAACCGCTATGAACTCTTTGCTAAAGTCGGCGTTCGGAATATTGCTGGTTTCAATGCCAAGGTTGAGGAATTCAACGCTCAATCTGAGTACAAACAAGTACCTCTTCCTTTGATTGTCGTGATTGTGGACGAGTTAGCTGACCTCATGATGGTGGCTAGCAAGGAAGTAGAAGATGCCATTATCCGTCTAGGACAGAAGGCGCGTGCAGCTGGTATCCATATGATCCTCGCGACCCAGCGTCCTTCAGTGGATGTTATTTCTGGTCTTATTAAGGCCAATGTACCGTCACGTGTAGCCTTTGCTGTTTCTTCAGGAACGGATTCACGTACGATTTTGGATGAAAATGGTGCGGAAAAATTGCTTGGTCGAGGGGATATGCTCTTCAAACCAATCGATGAAAATCACCCTGTACGCTTGCAAGGTTCCTTTATCTCTGATGATGATGTGGAACGTATTGTTAGCTTTATCAAGGCTCAAGCAGATGCTGATTATGATGAAAGCTTTGATCCCGGAGAGGTTTCTGAGACAGAAGGTGAGTCTGGCACAGGAGATGAAGGTGGAGATCCGCTATTTGAAGAAGCTAAGGCTCTGGTCATTGAAACTCAAAAAGCGAGCGCATCCATGATTCAACGTAGATTATCAGTTGGTTTTAACCGAGCAACTCGCTTGATGGAGGAATTAGAGATGGCTGGGGTTATTGGTCCAGCAGAAGGAACGAAGCCACGAAAAGTTTTACAACAATAAAAAACGTAAAAATAGTATAAAAATGCATGGGAACTTTATTGAAAAGTTAGTCAAAAATGGTCTAACTTTTGCGATGAAGTTTCCTTTTTTATAGCGATTTCTTTAGAAATAAGGCTATCTGAAAATCGTTTCAGACTTGCCTAATAATCGGATTTTACTTTTACTAGTTTTACCTATTAAACTATTGATTTTTTAAACTGTTTTTGATATATTAAGTTGGTATAGAAAAAATTATATGTTTATCCAGTAGTGTTTAAAAATTGAGGAGGATATTTTTTTAAAATAAAATGCAAACGCTTACTTGATAAACTGAAAGGAACAAAAAAAAACGATGGATAAAGGATTATTTGAAAAACGTTGCAAATATAGTATTCGGAAATTTTCGTTAGGAGTAGCTTCTGTCATGATTGGTGCTGCTTTTTTTGGAACTAGCACTGTTCTTGCAGATTCTCCGCAAACAGGTTCAACAGCGAATATGCCAGCTGATTTGGCGGCAGCTCTTGCCAATGCGAAAGAGGATGATGGGCATGACTTTGAAGCACCAAAACCTGGTGAAGACCAAGGCTCTCCTGAAGTAACTGAAGGACCAAAGACTGAAGAAGAATTGCTGGCAAAAGAAAAAGAAACTGCTACAAGCTCAGCAGCTTCAGATACTCTTCCTGAAGAACTACGTGGAAAACTTGATAAGGCTGAAGAAAATGGCCGCACTGCCTCAAAAGAAGAACTAGAAAAAGAAGATAAAAGCTTAGTCCCAGAAGATGTTGCTAAAACAAAAAATGGAGAATTAAACTACGGTGCGACTGTCGAAATTAAAAGCCCTGCTGGACTCGGTAGTGGTATCGTTATCGGGGAAAATCTCGTTTTGTCTGTTTCTCATAACTTTATCAAAGATGTTCCAGATGGCAATAATCGTAAGGTAGCTGATAATGTTGAAAGTGATGAAGATGTTTACACAATTTCTTATCAAGGTGCACCAGACGTCAAATTCAGTAAAAATGATGTGAAACACTGGGATCGTGAAGGATTCCTCAAAGGGTATAAAAATGACCTGGCAATCGTTAAACTTCGTACACCTCTTGCAAATGCGCCTGTTGAAGTGACTGATAAGCCTGCGACGACTAAGGTAGGAGATAAGGTCCATGTATTTGGATATCCAAAAGGAGAGCTTGATCCGATTCTGAATACAACTGTTGAGGATATTAATAATCACGGAGAAGGTGTTCGTGGAATTAGCTATCAAGGAAGTGAACCAGGTGCCAGTGGTGGTGGCATTTTCGATGAAAATGGGAAATTGATTGGTATTCACCAAAATGGTGTATCTGGTAAACGTAGTGGAGGTATTCTCTTCTCACCTGCTCAGCTAGAATGGATTCAAAACTACATCAAGGGTATTGAAACAACGAAACCAGCTGGTCTAGATGCTCTCGATAAACAAGTTGAGGACAAGGAAGAAAAACCAAAAGAGGATAAACCTCAAGAAGAAAAACCAGCTGACAATAAGCCGGCAGAAAACAAGCCAGCTGAGAATAAACCTGCTGAATCAAAAGAAGTGACTCCAGAATGGAAAACGGTTGAGAATAAAGACCAACAGGGAACAGTAACAATCCGTGAAGAAAATGGAATTCGTTATAACCAACTAGCTTCAACTGTTCAAAATGACAATGGTAAGAAACCAGCCTTGTTTGAAAAAGATAGTTTGACAGTTGATGCTAATGGGAATGCCACAGTTGATTTGACCTTTAAAGAAGAATCTGAAACAGGTAAATCTCGCTTTGGTGTCTTCATGAAATTCAAAGACACTGATAACAACGTTTTTGTAGGTTACGACCAAGGTGGATGGTTCTGGGAATACAAGTCAAATGGAAGTGGACTTTGGTACCAAGGTGGACGTGTTGCAGCTCCAGTAAATGGTTCTGAGAACCACTTGACCATCAGCCTTAAATCAGATGGACAGCTCAATGCAACTAACAACGATGTCAAACTTTTTGACACAGTGACCTTGCCATCTGCAGTAAATGACAAACTCAAAGATGAGAAGAAAATTGTTCTTAAAGCTGGAACTTATAACAGTAGCGAACGAACCATTGTTAATGTCAAAACTGATGACCAAGAAGGTGTGAAAAACGATCAAGAAGCCGCTGAAAAAGAAAAGGGCGACACAGTAGATGATAGCAATGTCAAGTACGACACTATCGAATCTACAGTGCTGAAAGCAGTCATTGACCAAGCCTTCCCACGTATTAAAGAGTACGTCCTCAATGGCAACAAGCTTCCAGGTCAAGTGCAACCGATTAATCAAGTTGTGATTAATAAGCACGCTGTGACTCCTGAAGTTACCTATAAGAAGGTCAATGCAACGACTGCCGAGTATGAAATGAAACTCCGTGATGAGGAAAACCTCATCAATGCAGATATGACCGTTCGTTTGCAAGTGGTGGACAACCAACTTCACTTTGATGTGACTAAGATTGTCAACCATAACCAAGTGACACCAGGACAAAAGATTGATGACGAACGTAAATTACTTTCTTCAATCAGCTTCCTAGGAAATGCCTTGGTATCTGTTTCAAGCGACCAAGCGGGAGCTAAGTTTGATGGGGCAACCATGTCAAACAATACTCACGTCAGTGGTGATGACCATATCGAAGTAACAAATCCAATGAAAGAATTAGCCAAAGGCTATATGTACGGATTTGTTTCAACAGATAAACTCGCTGCAGGTGTATGGAGCAACTCACAAAATAGCTATGGTGGTGGTTCTTACGACTGGACACGTTTGACAGCTTACAAGAATACGATTGGCAATGCCAACTATGTGGAAATTCATAGCTCTGAATGGCAATGGGAAAAAGCCCACAATGGAGTCGTCTTCCCAGCATACACTCAAGAACTTCCAAGTGCAAAAGTTGTTATCACTGAAGATGCCAATGCTGACCATAAGGTTGACTGGCAAGATGGTGCGATCGCTTACCGTAGCATCATGAACAACCCTCAAGGTTGGGAAAAAGTTAAAGACATTACAGCTTACCGTATCGCTATGAACTTTGGTTCACAAGCGCAAAATCCATTCCTCATGACCTTGGATGGTATCAAGAAGATTAACCTCCACACCGATGGTCTTGGTCAAGGTGTACTTCTTAAGGGATACGGAAGTGAAGGACATGACTCTGGACACTTGAACTATGCGGATATCGGTAAACGTATCGGTGGTGTTGAAGACTTTAAGACTCTTATTGAGAAAGCTAAGAAATATGGTGCCCACCTTGGTATCCACGTTAATGCTTCAGAAACCTATCCAGAGTCTAAATACTTTAATGAAGATATTCTTCGTAAAAATGCAGATGGTAGCTATAGCTACGGTTGGAACTGGCTTGACCAAGGTATCAATATTGATGCTGGTTATGACCTCGCTCATGGGCGTCTAGCTCGTTGGGAAGAGTTGAAGAAGGAATTGGGTGAAGGTCTAGACTTCATCTATGTTGACGTATGGGGTAACGGTCAATCAGGTGACAACGGTGCCTGGGCAACTCACGTTATTGCGAAAGAAATTAATAAACAAGGTTGGCGCTTTGCTATTGAGTGGGGCCATGGTGGTGAATATGATTCTACCTTCCAACACTGGGCAGCTGACTTGACTTATGGTGGCTATACAAATAAAGGTATTAACAGTGCCATCACTCGCTTTATCCGTAACCACCAAAAAGATTCTTGGGTTGGTGACTACAGAAGTTATGGTGGTGCAGCTGACTACCCACTTCTAGGCGGTTATAGCATGAAGGATTTTGAAGGATGGCAAGGACGAAGTGACTATAACGGTTATGTAACAAACTTGTTTGCTCATGACGTTATGACTAAGTACTTCCAACACTTCACAGTCAGCAAATGGGAAGATGGCAAACCAGTAACGATGACTGACAATGGTAGTACCTATAAATGGACTCCAGAAATGAAAGTCGAATTGGTCGATGCTGCAAATAACAAGGTTGTGGTAACTCGTAAATCAAATGATGTCAACAGTCCACAATATCGTGAACGAATTGTTACGCTTAACGATCGTGTAATTCAAGATGGTTCAGCCTACTTGACACCTTGGAACTGGGATGCAAATGGTAATAAGCTTGAGAGTGACAAGGAAAAAATGTACTACTTCAATACTGAAGCAGGTGCAACAACTTGGACACTTCCTAGCGACTGGGCAAATGGTAAGGTTTACCTTTATAAACTAACTGACCAAGGTAAAACTGAGGAAAAAGAAGTTGCCGTGAAAGATGGTAAGATTACCCTTGACCTTACTGCAAATCAGCCATATGTTCTCTATCGTTCTAAACAAACAAATCCTGAAATGTCATGGAGTGAAGGAATGCATATCTATGACCAAGGATTTAACAGTGAATCTTTGGATCATTGGAAGATTTCGGGAGATGCTTCTAAGGCTGAAATCGTGAAGTCTCAAGGTGCAAACCAAATGCTCCGCATCCAAGGCAATAAAGAAAAAGTTAGTCTCACTCAAAAATTGACTGGCTTGAAGCCAAATACTAAATACGCAGTGTATGTCGGTGTAGACAACCGTAGTAATGCTAAAGCAAGTATTACCGTTAATACTGGTGAAAAAGAAGTAACCAACTACACCAACAAGTCACTCGCCCTCAACTATGTAAAAGCCTATGCTCACAATACTCGTCGAAGCAATGCAACAGTTGATAACACAAGTTACTTCCAAAACATGTATGCTTTCTTTACAACAGGTTCAGATGTATCAAATGTAACCTTGACCTTGAGTCGTGAAGCAGGCGATGAAGCAACTTACTTTGATGAAATCCGTACTTTTGAAAATGAATCAAATATGTACGGTGACGGTCATGATACTGCAACAGGTGTCTTCAAACAAGACTTTGAAAATGTTGGCCAAGGTATCTTCCCATTCGTTATCGGTGGTATCGAAGGTGTTGAAGACAACCGTACTCACTTGTCTGAAAAACATGGTCCATACACACAACGTGATTGGAATGGCAAGAAAGTTGATGACGTTATCGAAGGAAATTGGTCACTCAAGACAAATGGTCTCGTAAGTCGTCGAAACTTGGTTTACCAAACAATCCCACAAAATTTCCGCTTTGAAGCAGGTAAGACCTACCGTATTACATTTGACTACGAAGCTGGATCAGATAATACTTACGCATTTGTTGTAGGTAAGGGAGAATTCCAATCTGGTCAAACGAGCAATATGGAAGTGCATGAATTGCCAAATACATGGACAGATTCTCAAAAAGCGAAACGAGCAACCTTCCTCGTGACAGGGGCTGAAACTGGCGATACATGGGTAGGTATCTACTCTACAGGCAATGCAAGCAACACACGTGGAGATTCTGGTGGTAATGCGAATTTCCGTGGTTACAATGACTTCATCATGGACAGACTTCAAATCGAAGAAATTGTCTTGACTGGTAAGATGATGACAGAAAATGCTGTCAAGAACTATCTTCCAACTGTTGCTATGACCAACTACACCAAAGAAACACTGGATGCTTTGAAAGAAGCAGTCTTCAACCTCAGCCAAGCAGACGATGATATCAGTGTAGAAGAAGCTAAGTCTGAAATTGCTAAGGTCAATGCTCTTAAAGACGCTTTAGTGATGAAGAAAACAGCTCTTGTAGCAGATGACTTTGCAAGTCTTACAGCTCCTGCTCAGGCTGGTGAAGGTCTTGAAAATGCCTTTGATGGCAACATGTCAAGTCTATGGCATACATCATGGAGCGGAGGAGATGTTGGTAAACCAGCAACCATGGTCTTGAAGGAACCAACTGAAATCACAGGCTTCCGTTATGTTCCACGTAGTTCAGGTTCAAATGGTAACTTGAGAGATGTTACTCTTGTAGTAACGGATGAAACAGGTAAGGAACATTCCTTCAATGCAACCAATTGGGCTAACAATAATAAACCAAAAGATATTGACTTTGGTAAGACTATCAAGGCTAAGAAGATTGTTCTAACTGGAACAAGAACCTACGGTGATACAGAAAACCAATATCAATCAGCTGCAGAATTGATCTTTGCTCGTCCGCAAGTTGCTGAAACAGGTCTTGATACAGCAGCCTATGAAGCGGCCTTGGCTAAAGCTCAAAAATTGACTGATAAGAGCAATCAAGAGGAAGTAGCAAGTGTTGTTGCCAGCATGAAATTTGCAACAGATAATCATCTCTTGACAAATAGAATGCTTGAATTCTTTGCAGATTATCTCGACCAGTTGAAAGACCAAACACCTACCCCAACTCCAGATCCAGAACCAACTCCAGAACCTAAACCTGAAACTCCAACATCAAGCAAGGGTGACGAAGCTGCGCCAGTTGTTGACCTTCCAGAATTCACAGGTGGTGTCAATGGTGTCGAAGCCGCTATCCACGAAGTTCCAGAATTTACTGGAGGTGTAAATGCAGCTGAAGCCACTGTACACGAAGTTCCAGAGTATACAGGTGCAATCGGAACAGCAGGTGACCAAGCTGCACCTACAGTTGACAAACCAACTGAAGGTGTTCGTGTCTTGTCAGATAAAACTACAGGAGTTGTAGTTGCAGGACTTGCCAGAGATTTGGCTACAGATCTTAATCTTAAAGTTCAAAAAGTAACAGACCAAAGTCTACAAGGTGTGAAATTTGATGCTTATGCTCTTCATCTAGTTGATAAAGATAAGCATGAGGTTCAAGCGAAGGGTGTAGTGCTCGTTCGACTTCCAGTTTCTGGTGAAGTAGCTGGAGTATATTACACTGCATCAGGTGAGGCAGTAAGCTTTACAAATGGTCAAGGTACAGTTGAGTTTATAACTAGTCAGCTAGGACATTTTGCAGTAGTTTATAAACAAGTTTCTAAACCACAAACGCCATCAGTAGGAGAGCCAGGGCATAAACCACAAACTCCATTAACTGAGGAACCTGGAAGTCAAGTACAGACTCCATCAACAGAGAAACTGGATCATAAACCACAGGATGCTGCAGTACAAAAACTTGATCAGAAATCAGTTGATACTGCTAAACCAGAAATGAAGGAAGTAGCAGCTAAACAAGAAGCGAAGGATAAACTTCCAGAAACTGGTACTAGCAAGTCAGAGCATCTCTTCTTCCTTGCCAGCCTCAGTCTAGCAATGTCTGCTCTATTTCTTGCAAAAAGAAAAGAAGATTAAAATACAAAAAAGTTTTCATTAAAAGAGAGCTTAGACTCCACATTCATTGTCGTGGAGAAAAAGAAAACCCAGAGAGGACCCTCTAGGTCCTCTCTTTTTCTAAAGGGGAATGAGAGCGCTTACCACTCGTGAGCGTATGAAAGGAAATAGGAAAAAATGGGAAAACATTTTTTTGAGAAACGGTGTCATTACAGTATACGTAAATTTACAATCGGCGCAGCTTCTGTTATGATTGGTGCCAGTATCTTTGGAGCTGGTATGGTTCAAGCTGCTGAAACAGAAGGAACTGCAGAGACAGAAGGTACGGTAACACAAGCTCAGCCTCTGGATAAACTGCCAGCAGATATAGCAGCAGCTATTGAAAAAGCAGAAGCGAGTGCTGGAACTGTAGATGATCAACCTGCAGCGTCAGAAACTGAAGCAACTGCAGCCGAAACAACTACTCCAAAACCAACTGAAACTCCTGCTCCTAAGGAAGAAGTGGCTTCAAAACCAGCTACAAATCCAAAAGAGGAAGTAGCTTCTGAGGCGAAACCAGCTGCAAGTTCTGTGACTAAAGATGTAGTAGATACACCAGATGTCAATCATTTAGAAAAGGCGACTGCTACAGCATCAAACCATGAAGCCAACACACAATACACAGCAGAAAAGGCAATTGACGGAAAACCTGACACTCGCTGGGCTACTGACCAAAACGTTGAGAAACCAACAATCGAATTTACACTTGAAAAGACAACAGTGATTAAGCATGTGGAGATTGATTGGGATCGCCGCGTTCGTGGTGAACAAAATGATCCAAATATCAAATCATGGAACCTCTATTACGCTGGCCAGGATGATGTGAATGGATCAGGAGTTAAAGAATGGAAGTTGGCCTACCAAAGAACAGGAAATCCTCTTCTTGATGAAAAAATTGACTTGAAAGAAGCTATCCAAGCCAAATACCTTAAACTTGAAATCACAGATTATCAAGCAGGTACAATGAACTGGAAAAATGTTGGGATTCAAGAAATTCGAGCTTACTCAAACATTCCAGACGCTAGCAAACCAACAGATATTCGCCAAGTGACAGAATTAGCTGTTGCTGAAGATGGGAAATCACTTGTCTTGCCTAAATTACCAGGTCAAGTCAGCTTGATTGGTAGCAACAAACAGGGAGTTGTTGATCTTAATAACAAAATCTATAAACCCTTAACAGATCAAACTGTTAAGGTCATGGTCCAACAAGTCAAGGATACTCATACTTTCACAAAAGAATTTGAAGTAGTCATTAAAGGCTTGCATACAGACGAAGGCGTTGGCACTAAACCAGCAGTTGCTCCAGCAGTTCAACAATGGTATGGAACTGAAGGCAAAACTTCTATTACAGCTGATACTGTTATTTCAGTCGGAGATTCTGGATTTGGTCAAGAAGCTAAATTCTATCAGACTGACCTTGAAAGTCGTGGGTTAGAAATCGCTACAGGTGATCAAACAGCTCAAAAACGGATCGAATTTAAAAAGATTGAAGACAAGGGCTATGGCAAGGAAGGCTATGGTATCACTGTTAAAGATGGAGTTATCACCGTAGAAGCTGCGACCAATGCAGGAGCATTTTATGCTACACGTACCCTTCTTCAAATGGGCGAAAATGATTTGCAAAACGGAGAAATCCGTGACTTCCCAAGCTTTAGCCATCGTGGATTTATGCTAGACACAGGTCGTAAGTTTATTCCTTATGATACGCTTGTAGATATTATGCTCAATATGGCCTACTACAAGATGAACGACTTGCAGTTGCACTTGAATGACAACTATATCTTCTTAAAAGATCATTTAGCAGGGAAAAATCTTACTCCACAAGAGGAACTGGATTATGTTCTTAAAAATGCTAAGACAGGCTTCCGTGTAGAAACTGATGTTGTCGGTGAAAATGGCGAAAAATTAACATCTGATGAGCATTATACCAAGGAAGAAATGCAAGAAATTATCAAGTTGGCAAAAGCTTTGCATATCAACCTTGTTCCTGAAATTGACACACCAGGTCACGCCCTTTCATTTGTTAAGGTCCGTCCAGACTTGATGTACAAGGGTCAACTTAGTGCGAGAAAACACAATGTAGAACGTGTAGCTATGTTGGACTTGGATAACAAGTACGAAGAAACGCTCGCTTTTGTCAAATCAGTCTATGATAAATTGCTCGATGGTGAAGACGCACCACTTCATGGTGTTTCTACTGTTCATATCGGTACAGATGAGTACTATGGAAGTCCAGAAAGCTATCGTCGCTATGTCAATGATATGATCCAGTACATCAAGGGCAAAGGCCTAACACCGCGTATTTGGGGTTCACTCTCTGCCAAACAAGGAACTACACCTGTTGATTGGAAAGATGTAGAAGTTGATATCTGGAGTATTGGTTGGCAACGACCAGCAGCGGCCATTGCTCAAGGTGCTAAGATTATCAATATCACAGATATTCCAACCTATAGTGTTCCAAGTGGTAGCAATAGTCAAGGTGGTTATGGGGATTATGCAAACTATGAAACTCAATACAACCGCTGGACACCAAATGACTTCTCAACAGGTGGAGGACCACGCCTAGAGGCATCTAATCCAAATATCCTTGGTGGTGGTCATGCAGTCTGGAATGATAATATTGACCTCCATGAAACTGGACTTACTTCTTACGATATCTTTAAACGTTTCTTCAAGAGTATGCAGTCTACTGCAGAACGCACCTGGGGTTCAGACCGTGCAGCAAAGACCTATGCAGACCGTGTTCAACCAGCAAGTGTTTATGCACCTCAATCTAATCCAGATAAGACCGTAGCTGAAGAAGACTTGTTCAAGATTAATCCTGAGACTGTCAAAGATTATCTTGCTAAGAAAGTACAGAAGACTGAAGCAGGTTTGAACTTCGAAAAAGATAGCACTATCGAAGGCCTAGTTGGTGATGCTGGACCAAGTCATGTCTTGAAATTGGATGTGACTGTGACTGGTGATGGCCAACAAACCTTCTCAACAAGTGGAAACAACCAACTTTACCTTGCGGATAAGGATGGTTATCTTGCCTATACTTTTGAACAATTCCATATCCAATTCAACAAGAAACTTGAAAAGAGCAAACGTTATCAAATTTCTGTCGTAACCAAACCTCAAGTGACTGAAGTTTATGTAGATGGCGAAAAAGTTGAACGGATTGCAAATCCAGCTTACCCTCGCTTTGCTCATAATAGCTTAGTCTTACCACTTGAAACAATCGGTGGCTTCAAGGGCATCTTGCATAGTGCTGAGTTGTCAAATGAAGCATTCGTAAATCCACGTTTGATTCCAAATGATCATTTTACAGTTTCTGCAACTAGTCAAGAATTACCAGGAACCAATGCAGAAGGTCCAGTAGAAAAAGCCTTTGACAATGATCCAAATACCTTCTGGCATTCAAAATGGTCTGGACATCAAGCCCCATTCACAGTTGCAATGAACTTGAAAGCAAGTGAAACAGTCAATGGTTTGACCTATCTTCCACGTCCAGGTGGTGGTAACGGAGTCGTGACATCTTACGAAATCTATGCTCAAAAAGATGGTCAAATGGTTAAAGTTGCTTCAGGAACTTGGGAAAACAATGCCAAAGAGAAAACAGTTAACTTTGATTCCATTGAAACCGATAAGGTAGAATTTAAAGTTCTAGCAGGTGCTGCAGGATTTGGTAGTGCTGCAGAAATTCAACTTCTGAAACCAGTTTCTACTAACAAAGCAGAAGAACCAGTTAGTCCAGAAAAACCTGTGACACCAGAAAAACCTGAAACTCCAGAAAAACCTAAAGTTGAGGAAATGGGCGATGGGACAACTGAACTTGCTGATAGCTTTGTAGCTACGAAACCTACAAGCGACGAGGTAGTTGCTGCAGCAGCACAAAGTCAAGATTATCTCAAGAAAGAGTACAAGGTCTTCCCAACACCACAAAAAGTAACTTACGATGAAGGGGTTACGAAACTCCATAAACAAGTCAATCTTGTCATGGGCGATCAATTAGATATCTATACTCGTAACCGCTTGAAGAGTGTCCTACAAGATCATCAAATCTCTTACACAAGCAGTCAAACAGCAGTGGCAGGTGCTACCAACATCTACCTTGGTGTTCATGGTCAAAATTCACAGGCTGAAAAAGAAGTGTCTGGAATTTCTCAAGGACTCTTTGATAAGATTGATGCCTATGCCTTGTCAATCAAGAACAATACAATCTCTATCGTCGGTAAGGATACAGATGCTGTCTTCTATGGATTGACGACTCTCAAACACATGCTTAATGAAAGCGAAGCTCCAGTCTTGCGTAATGTAACAGTTGAAGACTTCGCTGAAATTAAGAATCGTGGTTTTATCGAAGGTTACTATGGAAATCCATGGAGCAATGCTGATCGTGCTGAGTTGATGCGCTATGGTGGTGACTTGAAGTTGACTCAATACTTCTTTGCACCAAAAGACGATCCATACCACAACAAGAAATGGCGTGAACTTTATCCAGAAGAAAAATTAGCTGAAATCCGTGAATTGGCACGTGTCGGAAACCAAAACAAGACTCGTTATGTTTGGACCATCCACCCATTCATGAACAACCGTATCCGTTTTGGCAACGATGCTGATTACCAACAAGATTTGGAAACCATTAAGGCTAAATTCACTCAATTGATGGATGTCGGTGTCCGTGAGTTCGGTATCTTGGCCGATGATGCTCCAAGTCCAGTTGGTGGCTACAATAGCTACAACCGCTTGATGAAGGACATGACAGATTGGTTGACTGAAAAACAAGCAACTTATGTTGGCCTTCGTAAGGAAATGATTTTCGTTCCAGGTCAATATTGGGGTAATGGTCGTGAAGATGAGTTGAAATCTCTAAATGAAAATCTTCCAACTTCAACTTCTATGACCCTTACTGGTGGTAAGATTTGGGGTGAAGTATCTGAAAGCTTCCTTTCAAACCTTAAGAATAATCTGACTGCAGGAGGTAAGACCTACCGACCAGTTTCTCTATGGGTAAACTGGCCTGTTACAGATAACTCTAAACAACACTTAATCTTGGGTGGTGGTGAGAAATTCCTTCATCCGAATGTAGACCCTAGTCTCCTATCAGGTATCATGTTGAACCCAATGCAACAATCTGAGCCTTCTAAGATTGCCCTCTTCTCTGCAGCTCAATATGCATGGAAACAATGGAAGTCAGAAGAAGAAGCTAAGAAAGTAAATGATATCGCCTTCAACTTTGTTGAAACAGGTAAATTTACTGACAGTGAAACATCTGTTGCCTTCCGTGAGCTTGGTAAACATATGATCAACCAAAACATGGATGGTCGTGTTGTGAAGTTGGAAGAATCTGTTGAACTTTCACCGAAATTGGCGACCTTCATGTCTAAGTTGAAAGCTGGTCAAGATGTTGGTGCAGAGCGTGAAGGTTTGCGTGCAGAATTTGCTAAACTAAAAGCAGCAGCTCAACTTTATAAAGCATCTGGTGATGAAAAGATGCGTGCTCAAATCCACTACTGGTTGGATAATACTATTGACCAAATGGATGCCTTGAGTGCTCTTCTTGATGGTACAGAAGCTATCGAAAAGAACGATTCTGCAAAACTTTGGGATAGTTACTATAAGGGCTTGAAACTCTACGAACAATCACAAACTTATACCTTCCACTATGTAGACCATGATGAAAGAGCTGAGTTGGGTGTTCAACATATCCGTCCATTCTTGCTTGGACTTCGTGAAATCCTTGCAACAGAAGTTCAAAAAGCCTTGCATCCTGACCAAGTCATTAGTACCTTTATCACAAACCGTACAGGTGTCGAAGGTGGACTTGCTGAAGTGACTGACGGAGATTTAGGAACACATGCCCTTATCAAGTCACCAAATAGCATTCAAACTGGTGACTACATTGGCTTGAAATTTAATAAGGCTGTTTCAGTTCAAAACTTGACCTTTGCAATGGGAACTCAAGCAAATCCTCGTGATACCTTCAACAACGCTAAGGTTGAGTATCTCAATGAAAATGATGAGTGGGTAACCCTTTCAGAACCAAGCTACACTGGTAATGAGCCTCTGCTTAAATTTGAAAACCTCAACATCAACGCTAAAGCTGTTCGCATGATTGCAACTTCAGATCGTGGAAACACTTGGTTTGCTGTAAGAGAAATTGCTGTTAACCGTCCTGTTGAAGTTACTCGTGCTAAACAGACAGCTACTGTGACAATCAGTCCAAATCTTATGTACAAGTACAACACAACAGTTGGACAGATTACAGATGGACGTGATAATACTGAAGCCATGCTTGCAAATGCTGATAGAACAGACACAACTCCAGTCAATGGTTGGGTACAACTTGACTTGGGTGAAGTCAAACCTGTGACCAAGGTTCGTCTGGTTCAAGGATCAGGAGATAAATTGGCAGAAGGTGTTCTTGAATATTCTGCAGATGGTAGCTCATGGCAAGAATTGGATCGCTTGACTGGTGAACAAACAAAAGAAATCGAAACTCCAATTTCAGCTCGCTACGTTCGTGTTCGCAATACTAAGAACATCAACTTATGGTGGCGTATCGCTGACTTCTCAGTTGAAACCCGTGCAGGCAATAGCGAATTGACTGATACAAATGTTGAAAGCTTGAAGTCAACTCCAGTTTATGACAGCCTAGGCCGTTATGACCTTCAAATTCCAAGCGGAACTAAGCTTCCAGCTAATAGCTACTTGGGTATGAAACTTGATCGTCTGCACCAAGCTGAAAGCATTCAAGAACTTGGTATAGAAAATCCATCTCTCAATTTGGAATACTCTCCAAATGCCCAAGAATGGTATCCAGCTGATCAAGTGACAGATAAGTCTTTGGTACGTTATGTTCGTTTGATTAATAAGACTGACCAAGAACAAGCAGTGACAGTGACATCACTACTCGTTCAGACAAAAGAAGTTCAACCAACAACACTTGATTCTACATCAATGGGAATTCACCCAACATACGGTCGAAATGACGTTCGTAAGATCAAGAACTTGGATCAATTATTCGATGGTGTTTACAATAACTTTGTAGAGTTTTCAGACTATGCTCGTAAAGACGGTCATATCACTCTTAAACTTGGTAGCGAACGTGACATCAAGAAGATTAGAGCTTACATCCAAGACGGCACTCAAAACTATCTCCGTGATGGTAAGATTCAAGTCAGTCAAGATGGTAAGACTTGGACAGATGTTGTGACAGTTGGTGACGGTGTTGCTAATGAAACACGTGATGACTCATTGACAGATGGCTGGACACATGATTCTAAGATGCCAGGAAATCGCTATATCGAGGGTGAACTTTCAAGCCCAGTTAAAGCCAACTATCTCCGTGTTCTATTTACAGCAGACTACGATGCTCGTTTTGTAGGCTTCACTGAGTTGGTGATTAATGATGGCGAATTCGTGAAACCAATCAATGACCCAACTGTAGAAGGAAATAGTGGTGAAAGTCAAGGCAACCTTTATACGAACCTCGTAGATGGTAAAGTCTTGACAAGTTACAAGGCTGAGAAAGAACAAGGTGAGCTTGTTTACCACTTGTCAGAACCAACAGACGCTAACCATATTCGCCTTGTTTCAAGTATTCCTCAAGGAGTTACTGCACGTGTGCTTGCTCGCACTCTGAAAGCAGATAGAGACGGAGCTTGGACAGATCTAGGTGAAATTACCTCAAGCTTCCAAACATTTGCAGTGAGAGAAAAAGCGCCATTGTTGGATGTCAAACTCGTTTGGGAAGGTGGCAAACCAGAGTTCTACGAAATGACGACATTCCACCAAGAGCTTCCAGAAGAACCAGAGAAACCAGCTCCAACTACAAGTAAGGGTGACGAACCAGCACCAGTAGTAGAAGTCCCAGAATTTACTGGTGGCGTAAATGGTGTCGAAGCAGCTGTTCATGAAGTTCCAGAGTACACTGAAGCTATTGGCACAGCAGGTGATGAAGCAGCACCAGTAGTAGAAGTCCTAGAATTTACTGGTGGCGTGAATGGTGTCGAAGCGGCTATCCATGAAGTACCAGAGTATACTGAAGCTACAGCAGAAGCAGACAAGATTCCAGCACCAGTAGTAGAAGTCCCAGAATTCACAGGTGGTGTCAATGGAGCAGAAGCTGCTGTTCATGAAGTACCTGAGTTCACTGGTCACGTAAATGGATCAGAAGGAACTACCCATGAAGTTCCACGCTTTGAAGGTGGCGTTCCTGGTGGAGAAGGAACAACTCACCAAGTTCCAGAATTTACTGGCGGTGTCAATGGTTCAGCTCCAACTACCCGTGAAACTCAAGCATACACAGATGAGCAGTCTCTTGTAGCTCTTGCTATGTCACAAGATAAGACCTACCAAGCACCTGCAAGTCATAAAAATATCCTCCCTGAAACAGGTACTAAGGAAAATGCAACTCTTGCAACAGCAGGTGTTGTAGGAGCACTTCTTGGTCTCTTTGCAATGGGAAAGAAAAAAGATGACGAATAAGATGATGTAAAAGCATCCAAGTCATAGAGAGTGGGACAGAAATCGGTAATTCGTTAGAATTCGATTTCGTCGTCCC
>ERZ773069.930-NODE-930-length-18030-cov-33.733630_pt1 | contig 18030 bp, 20 predicted proteins | sample MGYA00580619_ERZ773069 | MGnify/ENA primary metagenome ERZ773069 (study PRJEB29015, sample SAMEA2738007) | human oral metagenome | biome: human oral; feature: human-associated habitat; material: dental | place: China | collected 2108 ...
TCTAAATAATCAAACGGAATTTCTTTGGTGTAATCACCTTTAATATATAATCTCATATTTTACTCCTACGTTCCTAAGAATTCAGCAGCTCTCAATATATATCTAACTAATTGATTTTTCTCATAATTTGACAGTTTTTTCAATTTGGATATTGAATCAAGCCAATTTCTAGCACTTTGAGCATCAGTTATTTGGGTATAAGGAATATCCTCATTCAATGTATACCCAGCTTTCCCACTTCCAGATTGAACCTGAATTTTACCACTGTTTGGTTCTGCATCCACACGAATATTCCCTTTTCTACTTCCAATCTTTCCTTCAACAGTCCCAAAAGTCTTACTCGTCGGTTTATTTGCCTGCCAACTGTTATAGTTACTAGCTGCACTGAGGGTAACTCCTAAATTCGCTGTATCAATTTCATAAAGAGTTCTAGCAACTGACAAAGTCCCATCTACAACTAGGCCTTCTGCAGTAATATACCCTGCTTCTACAGCTGCTGCTGCTACTAGCGCCGAGCCACCTCCAGTTAGTGGAGCCCACTCCAAAGCAAAAGCTGCTCCTAGAGAAGTACCAGCATAAATACCAAGACCAGCTAAAATTTCTACTACTCCCTTAGCCAAGTCAACAGAATTAGCTTCAAAATTTTCTTGAATAAGTTCTTGGTATTTTTCATTGACCATTCTCGTATAAGCACTATCATACTTTCCATTTTTTAGTACAGAAAAGTTATCATCTTTTTGATAATGACGATCCTTATAAGCTCTAAAATCAAAAATATCAATTATATTGCCTTCATTGTCAATCTTTAGAGTATGATTATAATCATCAACAATCTTATCCCATTCTGAACGCGGTTTCCCCTTCAACTTTTCCTTGAGTTGACTACGATAATAGGCATCCCCTTCATCCGATAGCATCATATTCCGAGAAGCTTCTTGAATCAATCGTTCTTTAGGCTCTAGATATTTTTTCTTCGAAATAGTCTGAATCTTCTGAGCCTTCATCTTAGTAGACCAACTCATATCTATACCATCAGTAGAGTAATTACCCTCACTGTCTACCAATACCTGACTAAGCTGCGTCGCTCCTTGGATAGCTAAACCCAAAACCTGCAGACTATCTGTGAAATACTGGGACACCTGATCCACAAACCATTCCAGTTTGTCTATTTTTTCTTGAATTTCTCGAATACCGATATTTAGTTGAGTTTCAACTTCCATTAAAGCAGATGTCTGAGATAAAAGGTCTCCCAACTTACCTGTCAGCAGAGCTCCTGCATTACGGAAAAAATCTTGATTATCTGCAATCTGCTTTTCTACTTTTGCCAGTTGCTCATTTTTTATTTTCAGCTGTTCCTTCAGTAGATCCAAGTCCAATTCGCCATATCCAGCCACCTCGGAATCAGCACTTTTATAGGAAGCAAGCTCTCCCTGAATATCATCAATAGCCTCTTGTAGCTTCTTTATAGCAGGGATGATAATCTCAGTAAATAGGCCTTTACCAGCTGTATAAGCTGCACCTTGAAGTTCACCTGATTCTAGAGAAGCAACCAAGTGATCACAACCACTTGACAGCCGATCTGTGACTTGATTAGCGATTTGCAAATTATTGCCCATTGCTTGGATCAGCTGGGCAGAATCCGTTGCACTATATTTTACTCCCACGGCAGACTATTCCTTTCTTTAATCAGTTTTTCTCGCTCTTCTTCCATAGCATTTCTTGTTTGACGACTGACCTTTTCCAGTTCATCCATCTGAACATCCACATAATTCTTGACCTGTTGGATAAGAGACTGAGTATCCGCTAAATCTCGACTGAGAGTAGTAGCATTTTGCGGGTGTTCATAAAGCAGAGTTTCCATTTGAGTCGTTAAATACTGAAAATCTGTTGCAAAATTCCCCAGAGAATTCTCATATTGACGTTTGAGAAGCATAAATTCATCTTCTTTTTGCTCTACTTGTAAAATTTTCTCATGGAATTCCTGACGTTCTTTTTCACTTTTATCAGTTTTCATCTTAACTCTCCCAGCGCTTGGCTTCTTCTATGTCGCGTTTTTCTATTTTAGCAGCAATCTCTGGAATTTTATTGGCCTGGATTAGAACAGCTGAGCTGAAATCACTGACAGCCTGCAACATTTGATTGCAGGCCTGACGGCCAGCTTCCATCCCAGCAATTCCAGTCGTATAGGAAAATTCAACTTGTTGATTTTGCGCATTACTTGTATCAAGATCAACTAACTCACTGATTGCGTCTGCTGCTGAAATTGTACTTGATTGTATTTTCCCCATTAGCTTCTTTCCTTTACATAATTTTTCAGCTATTATACCACATCCAAGGCGAAAGAAGAAGCGTGAGCAGGGCTTTCTGATACCAGTTCGATAAATTTCTACAGCTGTCAGCCGTAAGAAAAAGTGAACGATAAAAAATAGAGAGTGGGACAGAAATCGGTAATTCGTTAGAATTCGATTTCGTCGTCCCACCTCCGCACAGTTGAGTAGGGCTGTAAAAGCTGATGAAATCAGCGTAGTAGAGCCCACTCAACCACTGCGTCTTGCTCGACAATCCAAAGACAATTGAGAGGCTAGGACTTTTGTCCCAACCTCCTTATCTATCCTTCATCAAATCTAACAAACGATCTTCCATGAGTTTAGCAACATGCTGATCTCGGCAAATCACCAAGAGGGTATTAGCACCCGCAACTGTCCCTAAAATCCATTCATCCTTGTTGGCATCGACAACATTGGCTAAAACTGCGGCTTCACCCAATTTAGTGTGCAAAACTAAGGTAAACTCAGCTCTTGCTACACCTTCCAAATGATGGGACAAGAACTCAACCAGGTCAATCTTCTCTGTCTCATTTGCTAGTACATAGTAGACCTTATCATTTTTCTTAACCTTGGTCAAGCTCAGTTCGCGAAGGTCACGCGACAAGGTCGTCTGCGTCACAAAAACATTGCGTGCTTCCAACCGATCCTGGATCTCTTTTTGAGTCCCTAATTTTTCCTCAGTGATCATCTGCTTGATCAACTGATGACGTTCTCTTTTTCTCATAACATCCTCTCGAGTGAATATTTATAACATTTTACAACTATTTAATAAGAACATTATACCAAAAAAACTGAATATTTCAAAAAAATTCTTATCATTCCTCAAAATTGTGATAAAATAGAAGAAAAGTCCAAAGGAGTTTATAATGAATACAAAACAATTGATTGCTAGCGAATTGGCTAGCGTCATTGACAGCCTGGATCAAGAGGCTATTTTAAATTTACTAGAACAACCAAAAAACTCTGACATGGGAGACATCGCCTTCCCTGCCTTTACTCTAGCAAAAGTTGAGAGAAAAGCTCCACAAATGATTGCAGCAGATATCGCTGAAAAAATCAATAGCCAAGCCTTTGAAAAAGTTGTCGCAACAGGACCTTACGTTAACTTTTTCCTTGATAAAAATGCCATTTCTGCTCAAGTATTACAAGCTGTTATCACTGAAAAAGAATACTATGCTGACCAAAATATTGGTAAACAAGAAAATGTTGTTATCGACATGTCTAGTCCCAATATTGCTAAACCATTCTCTATTGGTCACCTGCGCTCAACTGTTATCGGAGATAGCTTGTCACATATTTTCCAAAAAATCGGTTATCAAACAGTCAAGGTCAACCATTTGGGAGACTGGGGTAAACAGTTTGGAATGCTGATTGTTGCCTACAAAAAATGGGGCGACGAAGAAGCTGTAAAAGCTCATCCGATTGATGAACTTCTTAAACTCTACGTTCGCATCAATGCTGAAGCTGAAAATGACCCTAGCTTGGATGAAGAAGCACGCGAATGGTTCCGTAAACTTGAAAATGGAGACGAGGAAGCTCTCGCACTTTGGCAATGGTTCCGTGATGAAAGTTTGGTGGAATTTAACCGCCTTTACAATGAATTGAAGGTTGAATTCGACAGCTACAACGGGGAAGCCTTCTACAATGACAAGATGGATGCAGTTGTAGACATCCTTTCTGAAAAAGGACTTCTTGTTGAATCAGAAGGTGCCCAAGTTGTCAACCTTGAGAAATATGGAATTGAACACCCCGCTCTTATCAAGAAATCTGACGGTGCAACTCTCTACATCACACGTGACTTGGCCGCTGCCCTTTACCGTAAAAACGAATATCAATTTGCTAAATCTATCTATGTCGTTGGTCAAGAACAATCTGCTCACTTTAAACAACTTAAGGCTGTCTTGCAAGAGATGGGTTACGATTGGAGTCAAGATATTGTCCATGTTCCTTTTGGATTGGTAACAAAAGAAGGGAAGAAACTCTCTACTCGTAAAGGGAATGTTATCTTGCTAGAGCCTACTGTCGCAGAAGCCATCAGCCGTGCCAAAGCGCAAATTGAAGGCAAAAATCCGGAACTTGAAAATAAAGACCAGGTTGCTCATGCTGTTGGAGTTGGAGCCATTAAATTCTATGACCTTAAAACTGACCGTACAAATGGATACGACTTCGACCTTGAAGCTATGGTATCCTTTGAAGGTGAGACTGGTCCTTATGTTCAATACGCCTATGCTCGTATCCAATCTATCTTACGCAAAGCTGATTTCAAACCAGAAACAGCTGCCAACTATAGCTTGAATGATCCTGAAAGCTGGGAAATCATTAAACTCATCCAAGACTTTCCACGTATTATCAACCGTGCGGCAGATAACTTTGAACCTTCTATCATTGCTAAATTTGCAATTAGCTTAGCGCAAGCCTTTAACAAATATTACGCTCACACTCGCATCTTGGATGAAAGTCCAGAACGCGACAGTCGTCTAGCTCTCAGCTATGCAACTGCGGTTGTCCTCAAAGAAGCACTTCGTCTACTTGGTGTGGAGGCGCCAGAGAAGATGTAATTCGTTACAAGAGACTGGAACTAAAGTTCCTAGTCTCTTGACGGCAATCGCTATCGGGCGATTTGCCTAAACGCCTTACTAATGCATCCAAATAAATAATATCGTTTTATTTGGATGCATGTCGTGATCTATTAAATTAATTCATTACTAAGCAGTCTAAGTAACTAACGCCAAATCCTATAAGGGATTTGGCTTGGCGCTTCACTAGTCAAGGTTCCTAAATTAATCGATTTAGAGACCTTGACATCGTAACTATAGGCGAATTGCCTAAACACTTTACTAGAATTACTCGAAAAGCGGAGACTCTTCGCTTTTCTCTTGCTATTCATTTCTTTATTACTTAGGGAGAAACTTTATGAGCCAATATGCTTATATTTTAGTTATCATCAGTCTTGTCGCTCTTTTTCTCGTTAACAAATACGAAAAGGAAAAACTACAAGGCCTTCTACAAGAACAGCTCTTAAAGGATGAAACTTTTCGAGCTACTATCAAGGAAAAAATTCAAACAACAGAAAACATCAACGATGTCATCGACTACATCAATAAGGGATATCGTTTGGGAATTATGATTTCAAAAGAAATTGTTGAAGACATCAGAAAATAAAAAGGATTCGAGATAGTATTTCTCGAGTCCTTTTCTATTTTTTCCTGATAACTACGATTCCAACCAGTATAACAATCCCTAGTGATGCCATGGTTCCGTAAGCTGACAAACTTTCATCAAGAAACTTCGCGGATAACTGCATCAGAGTGATTGCTAAGAGTAGTAAGGCACTGCATAGCATAATATCCTTGAGGCTTGGTTTGCGTTTTATATACTTTAAAAATCTATGTAGTTTACTCATTTCCTTATCCATTTCTACTAAGTATTTTTACATAATATCGCTCTATTTATCTTTATCTCCATTATAGCTCACTCTAGAACTAAAGCAAGCACGATATCAACTTTTTCTTTTTCATTGCAAATAATTTTCATTATTTTCAAAATGTTTTCAAATTTCTCTTGCTTTTCTAATCATTTTTTTATAGAATAGAGTGCATATCCAGATTATTCTGAAAATTCAAAAACGGGAGCATCTATTATGTCACAAGTTACTTTATCAAGCCAGTCAACCTGGACAAGCAAACTAAAGGCAATGGGGCCAGGTATCCTCATGGCTTCTGCCGCCGTTGGAGGTTCTCACATCGTATCCTCCACTCAAGCTGGTGGTTCTTATGGTTGGTCACTACTCCTCTTAGTTATCTTGGCTAATGTTTTTAAATATCCATTTTTCCGTTTCGGTGCTGAATACACTGCTGATACTGGAAAAACCTTAGTCGAAGGTTATGCTGAAAAAGGAAAAATTTACCTCTGGATTTTCTTTCTACTCAATGTCTTCTCTGCCATGGTCAATACCGCTGGTGTTGCAATTCTTTGTTCAGCCATCATCGCTAGTGCCTTTCCAATGATTGGACTAAGCATCACTCAATGGTCTCTCATACTTGTCGCAATCATTTGGGCTATGTTGCTCTTTGGAGGCTACAAACTTTTGGACGGTATGGCAAAATGGATCATGTCTGCCTTAACTATTGCAACTGTTCTTGCAGTTATTATTGCTGCTATTAAGCATCCAGAGTACAGTTCTGATTTTGTTGAAAAAACACCTTGGCAAATGGCTGCACTTCCCTTTATCGTTTCCCTCTTAGGATGGATGCCTGCACCTATTGAAATTTCAGCCATTAACTCACTTTGGTCTGCTGAAAAGAAAAAGACCGTCAACTTTAATACAGAAGATGCTCTTTTCGATTTTAACGTAGGTTATATTGGAACAGCCATTCTTGCAGTATTCTTTGTAGCACTCGGAGCGCTCATTCAGTATCCTACAGGCCAAGCAGTTGAAGCCGCTTCTGCCAAATACATCTCTCAATTTGTAGGTATGTATGCCTCTGTCCTTGGTGAATGGTCTCGATATTTGATTACCTTCATCGCTTTCCTCTGTATCTTTGGGACAGTCATTACTGTCATCGATGGCTATTCACGTGTCAATCAGGCCTCCCTTCAACTCTTGGCAAATCAAAAAGAGGATAATCGTAAATCTTTGAACATCTGGATGACCATCACAGCTATCATTGGTATCGTCATCATCAAATTCTTTGCCGGTCAAGTGTCAACCATGCTTCGCTTTGCCATGATCGGTTCTTTCCTCACAACGCCATTCTTTGCCCTCTTGAACTATGTCTTAGTGACACATGAAAACAAAAACCTTCCTTCTTGGCTGAAACTGCTCGCCATTGCAGGACTGATTTTCTTATTTGGTTTTGCAATCTTCTTTATCTACGCACTCGCTATCGGAAAAGCAGGTTAGTTTATACAGTAGCACCCACCTTGGGTGCTTTTTTTGCGTATTCAAAAAGCAGTTGAGAAGCCCAACTGCTACATCAAGTGATTCTAATGTTCCGTATCCAACTCATACAAGTCTGCAATAATCCCTGCGACCTTCTTGATATCTCCCAGCATTCCACGCATCTCAAAGTCTGCTAGAACAGGGAAACCAAAGCGTTGGCTGTATTGTTTAGCCGTCAAACAGTATTGATTGTTGAAGTTACGATTGCCTGATCCTACGACACCAAAACACTTGCTGGCATTGTCTCGATAGGCGATAAAATCACCTACTGGAGTAGTCAAAATCTCCACATCTCCATTGTCAACACCATTGCCACCTTCTAGATAAGTTGGTAGGAAGGCAACATAAGGATTGGCCATCTCAAAGAAGTTCTCTCCTTCCTTGACTAGGTCTTTAATATGAATTTTTTCTACTTCAATGTTCTCATACTGTTCTAATAGGTAAGCCTTCAATCGTGTGACGAAACTCTCCGTATTTCCACTCAGACTGATGTAGACCAAGGAAACTTTTTTCATGCTCTCCTCCTTTTTTTGAATCATAAAAAAATAACTACCAAGATTGTATCTTGATAGTTATGCTTTGTCAACTCTTAGGCTAGTTCTTCCTCTTCTTGAGCTTCTGTTAATTCTTTTTGTTGACGCCACATTTTATAGAAGACGATTGCTAGGAAGATAACATTGAGTACGATCCCAAAAATGGCTGAACCTTTGGCACCAAGCTCCGCTCCCATACGGATGTTAGGATCTGTAAAAAGTGAAACCGCATCCTGAACGCCGATAAAGTTGTAGATAGAACCAACGATGGCAACGAAGACATAAGCAAGATAAGTGTAGTTAGCCAATTGAAGGTTTTTACGAATAAGGAAAACCAAAGCCACAACAACTAGAATAACAGATAAGACAACCAAGAGAATGCTGAAGACAGAATGACCATGTTCCGATACCTTAATGGTGTAATCAACGAGCTCCTTAGCATAAGTAGCATTAACACCTGATGCTGATGTTTCTAGATTGCTCATACCCTCCGCAGTAGGTACTGGAGATATGATTCCAAATAGCGACATTGCTGAGAGTAAGGCTGAAAAAATCAGTAATACCCATAGATAGATTGGTTTCTTTTTCATCAAAGCAACCCCCTTATGTTTTTTAGTTTATTATAGCATATTTTAACAAGCAAAACAAATCCTACAAGTTTGCTTCCACCTGTTTACGGTAGGCCTTAGGAGACTTTCCACATAGTTTTCGAAAGACCTTGTAGAAATAGCCTACATTACTATAACCAACAGTATAGCAAATATCCTCGATACTATCATTAGTAGATAGCAAGAGTTGCTGAGCAGCCTTGATGCGTTGCTTATTGAGAAGCTCCGCAAAGGTTGAATTAGTTTCCTTCTTGATTAGCTGACCCAAATAAACGGGATTGATAAAGAGATCCTTGCTGATATCCTTGAGGGAAAGTTCTTTTTTGTAGTCTCTACCAATGAACTCGAGCACACTGACCACATTTTCATTCATGCGGTATTGGCCAAAGAAGGAAGTCAAGGTTTCCTTGGTATAAGCGACTAAATCCTCAAAAGTTGTAATGGCATGAATGTTCTTGACAATATCTGTCATATCGTCTGCTTTCAAATGTTCAAAAAGATGGAAGACATCCATGACAAACTGGGTAAAGAGCTGCTTGGTAATGGATACCCTTGGTGTATTTTCAAGGACAATCTTCTCAAGCAAGGTCAACTCCTCGATAATCTGCTGGAGATTCCCCTGGATAATCACTCGATAGATGGGTTCGTAGTAAGAAAAGAGACTTTCAGACTGATCTAAATTGACCGAACCATAAAAGAGTGTCTTTTCAACATCACGCTTCCACTTTTCAAAGTTGACTTGATAAGGTGCTTCAAAAGGCATGACCAACAAGCCTTCAAATTCCTGATCAGCAAGGACAATTTGCCAATCTTGCCCCAGAACGTAGTAAGGAATGACAAAATTCCCTTGTTTTTCCTTGGAAAGTCCGATCCACCAATTTTCTTTTTGGCTGAGATGAGTCTTGAATGCTTCTTCATCGAGTTGCTGACTCAATATTTCGGGCTCATGAGATTTTTCACCAAGCTGACTGGCAATCTTTTCTAGCAAGCGTTCAAGCTCAACCTTATCGACTGGTTTAACCAGATAATCAACGACATTGAGATTCAGGGCTTTCTTGACATAGTCAAATTCTTGGTAGCCTGAAAGGAGGATATAGTAAGCATTTGGCAACAACTCCTTCATCTCCCCAATCATTTCAAGCCCTGTCTTGTCAGGCATATTGACATCTGAAACGACAATATCTACGGGATGTTCTCGAACGTAGTCCAGAGCGTCGTCAGCATGATTGGCTGTTGCGACGACTTCCATATCCCATTTGTCAAAAGGAATCAAGCGTTTGAGTCCTTCTGTAATCATGTACTCATCGTCAACTAAAAGTACTTTATACATCTTTATCCTTTCTCGTCATTTTGAATGGTAATTCGATAGCGAACACCTTCTTGTTCAACTGATTCTACACTAATGTCATAGCGGTCGCCAAAGTAGAGTACAAAGCGCTCATGCACATTGACAATCCCAATAGACTGCCGTTTCCCACTATAATCCACTATATGTTCAAAGGTTCTTTGAACTAATTTATCCTGGATCTCTGCTAATTTTTCGGCAGGCATTCCGCGCCCATTATCCACCACTAAAATCTCAACATAGCCTTCTTTTTTCAAGGCCTTGATACTAATCACATTATCTGTACGTCGATGATCAACTCCATGAGCAAAATAATTCTCCACCAAGGGTTGGAGGGTGAATTTTGGAATGCGCATTTCTTCCAATCCAGGGTCAATCTTAAATCCGTAAGCAATGGATTTTGGATAGCGAACCATACAGAGATAACTGTACTTCCGACAAAATTCCACTTCTTGCTTCAATGTTGTTTCTCGCTCATCAGAGATGTTGTTGCGCAGGAGACTACTGAATTCGTAGATAATATCTGCTAGTTCATTTTGGTTTTCCATGACCGCGTACATCCGTAGAAACTCCAGAGTATTATACATGAAATGTGGATTTATCTGAGCTTGTAGAGCTCGCATATTGGCATCTTTTTGACTCAGTTCAAGTTGATAAATATCATGGATATTTCTCTCCAATCGATCCAACATATCATTTGTCGTCTCAGCGATTACAAGCAATTCCTGGTCTTTTTTCGTGAGATCAATTCTTTTACCTTGCTCCCCTTGCGCAATATCATGGATAGTTTCTACTAGGTCAACAACTTGGGTTTGATACTTCGAAAATGTTTTTTTCAAGGTTACATATAAAATAACGATAAAGAGGAAACTCAAAGCAAGAATAAAAACCGAACTAGAGATACTACCACTAAGGACATAATCCCTTGGAACTGCAACCTGAACCTGATAACCATGAGCAGTCTCATCTTGCAACCATTCCTCTCGATCACTTTTTTCACCTAGGTGAAACATTTCCGTTTCAAAAGGAGAGGTGATGCTCACAGCAATTGGGATATTTCCTCTGGTATTGTCAATAGCCTTATAAAAAATATCGGAAGATACAGAAACATAAATAACGCCAAGAGCTTGGTCAGATATGGGATCAGATACGGAAATGGCAAAACTATTGGCATCTGGCTTAAAAGCTTCTGCAAAAACCTTGTAGCCACTACGATTATCCCTAGTCGAAACATAAACTTCTGTCGAGTCTTGCAAGACAATGGCTACACCCGTTACAAAATCATTGCGCACATAAAGGTCATCAATATTTTCATAAATGGATACAGAAATATAGGGTGATGCCTTACGCTCCAGTTGCCAATAGAAATAATCTGGTGTACTAAGGCTAAAATACTTATAAATTCCCTCGATTCGCGCTTGATTATCTACTAAACTTTGGGCTGAACGCGCTGACTCTCGATAGTAATACTCAACCTCACTCACTGTCCGAGTCAAAACCCGCTGGGAAACCTGTCTTGCTTCTTTTTCGCGACTATCCCAGTTTACATAGGAAATCAAAAGAGCAAAACTAGCAATGATGACAATCATCACCCAAGTATAGGTTCGAAGGAGTGAATGAAGCCAAAATTGTTTCATTCTATTTGGACGCCAATTTTTCATGAATGCTTTCATAAACAGGCTCCAATAAATCACTAATAAAGAAATGCCACATACCAATCCCTACAAAAATGATAAGGGCTGGCATATAGAAGGCAATGATGGCTAACAAGACGCTACCAAGAAGAACCTTGGCCACTGCTGACAAGCTCATAAAAATTCCGATAAAGGCTAGCTTCAAGGTATTTTGATAGGATAAGTCAAAATAAACTTGCAATTTTAGAGAAACTGTATAAGCCAAAAATACCAAGGCTACCAAAAAGATATTTAAAAATGTTGCTGCCAAGTGGATAATGGTCTGATGCGGCAATTGGATCATGAGATACAAACCATAAATCAAGATCAAGTCAAGTCCCATAAAGGTGTAGAAACTGAGATTGCTTTTGACAAAATTGCTCTTGTAAAGAGTCCAAGCCTCTTTAAAACCATAGGCACGGTAAGAATAGCCGTGTTCTGCAAATAAACTCATGAGAGTCGCACTAGCTGGCGCTATACCAAAGACTACTCCTCCTGCTAGTGTCAATAACCAAAAATAAACCGTTGCAATCATCCCCAAAAAGAAACGATGAAAGACTAGCTCAATAAAATTTCCCACGGTTTTCCTCCAAAAAAATAATCTAGAACTATTATAACATATTTCAAGCGCTCTCAAAAATAGGAGGAAAGAAAAGGCAGTGAGAGTTGAACTTGCTACCTTTTAGAAGCAAGTTCGGAGCAGGTATCCATCCTTGTCAAATAGCCAAATGTTAGTTTATAAAGGATATATATAATTGTTTAATAATGTTATTTGTGCTATAATAAAGATAGATAGAGATACCGATTAATAATCAAAGAACAAAGGCTTTACCAGGGCAGATGGATATGTTTGAAAATTAGATAATTACTATTCAACTTATTTACTGGTTTGATAAAATAACGAAAGGGGTACGAGACATGACTATTTTTATTTTAAGAACTACCGTGTTTTGGATTGCTCTTATTTTGAGTCTTTTCTCTGATAAATTGTTCAAACAACAATATGTAAAAATCGTAAAAATAATTTGCACTATAATCATGTTAGTCGTAGCATTATCATATCTGTTCTAAGTTATTTTAGGAATACAGGAATTTGTTTGTCCTGTATTCTTTTTAATCTGCAAAACGTGCGTAGAAATGTATACCAAAACCTCCTGTTTAAACGGGGTGCAGTAGAGAGACTAAACAAATTGATAACATCAATATCTACTTTTAAAAATAGAAAAAGAGTCTGGGACAAAAAGATTTTGATTCCAGGAATTCTTTATTATAAATTTTAAAAATCGATAGATTAGACAAAAAAAGCGAACAATACAGTATCCTGAGTGTCAGATGACTCGTTTTGTTCGCTTTTTATATTTAAGGTTAGACTTTTGTCCCAGACTCTTTTTTTGTTGATTTTAAAACTTTAAATTGAAATGTATTACTGAAACTATTGTTTAAAATCATCCCTTTTGGTTTTAACCTACAATACAGTTATTAATCACACACCTTTGATATATTAAAAACTTTTTACAGATTTCTAATTTTTGTTAGCTCAATCTCTACAATTCTAGTATCACATGATATATATTTGAAATTTACAAAAAAAACTGATAGAATAATTAAAGTAACAAAAATTAATAGATGGCATTTATTTGATAATAGTTTAAAGATGAATTGGATAATAACTTATGAAGTTATGTGAAATATTTGATGATTATGAAAATGGTGAATTATATGAATTCAAAACAGAATTTGAAACCTTATATTTGAGCGACAAAAGTGGCTATTTAGATAGCATAAATGACGTAACAAGAGTTGTTCAGAAAAATTTTTTTGAAGAAATTATCAAATTGACAAATAACCAAAGTTTTAACCAAGGATATTTCTTTTTGCCAACTCATGTCCGTGATGAAATAGATGAGATCCTTTTCGATTTCTCCGAAAATGAAAAATATGACGAATGGCCCATTGAAGAGATTAATTCATTAAAAGCTGCGCAAATTAATGAATTAATTTGTAAATTCGAAAATAATAGCATCTCTAAAAGCGATGAGTGTTCCACTTCTTTTTTTCTTGTTAGGGGCGGTATAGATAATTGGGATTCCAAAGAAATTTTACTTGGTTTGAAAGAAAAAGTCACTAATAATACTGAACCGGTGGCAATTTTAAGAGGGGATATCGATAGCGGAATTGGTCTGCTTCGTAAAAGTAAATCTTTTACAGCACCTATGCCGAAATTTAAACATGTATCTTTTTGGAAAAAAAAAACAGGATCAACTCTAGCTGATTTCACAAGCATATCAAATCAGTTTAACATGTTGGAGAACGACTATGAAACTAATGAATAAAATAATAAATAGAATCAATGACAAGTTTGATAAATACTTTGAAATAATCAATTTTAGTTTCCCTGTTCTATTCTGTGTGGAATTAGAAGGGCAAGTAAAGATTGGTTTTGTCAATGATTACAAACCAAACATGGGAAAATTTTCCTTTATTTTAGCAAACTCAAAATATGACGAAATTATTAATTGCATTGAAAATGATACTCCTGTCATCGATTTATTTAAAGGGAATATTTACAAGTACACATATAACAAGCGTGAAATAAATCACTATATAATTAGCACAAGTGATATAAAGCAATATTTACCTAGTGAGGAACTAACTGTCCAGGGTGCTTTTAATTGTACTAACATATATGATTTACTTGTTGAACTAAAAAATCAACAAAAACAAATTTATGACAATGAAGAGATTGTACGAGATAGATATCATATTGCAACATTAGAGAACCTAATGGAAAGCTATAACAAAACCTTTTCAATAACATACAAACAATTTAAGGATTTGCCTCGTTTCTCTTTTAAAACAAGCGACTACATTCATTATTATAACTCATCTGAATCTATCGATACTGATAAATTAATTAATGCAATCAATGACATGATTAAATACATTGATAGTGCTAAGCTTTTTCAAAGTATTAAAGAAGTTAACTTTACCGGATACACTAGTGATTTATATCATATAAAATACTCTAAACATAAAGAAGATATATATGAACAAAACTCTAGTTCTTTTGTAGAAACTCCTAATTATAAATTTATACCTGAATCTAAACGTATAGTTATAGACTATGCTGATATTAATAAAGTAGCTTAAGAGGGGAATAAAATGAATAAACCTGTAATAACTCTACAAAGATACGAAGTTGATCAACTATTAATTTCTAGAGAACTCACTGAAAGGGACTTTGATGAAGAAACATTTGACCTTGATGCAAATGTTGGAATTGCACCTGATAAAGCACATGGAATTATAAAACTAAATGTATCTTTAATTGACAAAGATATTAAGAAAAAATTATTAGCAACGATAACAGGATACTTCGAAATAAATATTGAAGAAAATATCATTGATGTCTTATTTGTAAACGGTACTGCTATTCTATACCCTTATTTACGTTCAATAGTTTCAATAGTTTCAGCAATTGATAGTAGTGAAGCAATGTTATTACCTACTATTAATGTTTTAGAACTATTAGCTAACTCTCAACATGGAGAGGAAGACTGATTTATATAATACATTTTTTGCTTTGTTTCACCAATATATTCTCATTAATTACACCAAAAAGATATAATATTACTTTCAGATTTTAAATATACGAATAGCATACAAAATTTGAAAAATTATTTGATTTTCAAATTTCTACTTCAACAATTGGTTTACTATAGTTAGGTGCTTGAACATAGTGACAATAGAGTTTCCCTAGTTCAAGTTTAGGTTTGAACTCTTCAAAGTCACTTGCTAGTAAATAGCAAGGTTTATAGGCACAACTATTTGTAATAGCTACTTCTTCTCTTAAATCCTCTATAAGCATTTCTAATGTTTCGTACTCGTAATACGTGCTATTTGTCCTTTACCCTCAAATAAAGCTTTGGCTAAAATAGATGTTCCGTTACCATAAAAGACAGTGTTAGATGTTATGTTTTCGTAACCCCTCATTTCCAGACGATAATACCTATCTACTCTACTATCTCCTATAGATACTTCTTTAGGAACCATATAAAAATATCTGCCCTTTTCTACTGCTAGCGTGAACCGTCTGCGCACTTCTATTTGTTTTAGGTACTCGTCAATTCCACTACCGATAGACAATGCTTTTTGGATAATCGAGGATTTATCGGAAGAGTGGTTTTTGTCTAACCATTGTCCTAAAAATCTGTGAACATATACCATAATTTTTCACTCCTTTTTATTCTTATGATTTAATTTTACATAATTTTTATATTCTTAGCAACAAAATCAGAACTATCATTGATAGCCTGGAAAATTATGAATTATAAATCATAAAACAGAAAATTAAAACACTAAATTGCAATGATACTTTTAGTCAATGTCCACTTATTTAACAAAAATACTGCGAAATTTTTTCGCAGTATTTTTGTTATAGATAGTGTCACAATTCTCCAAAGATTTATATATAGATTTTAAAAATGATTTAGAATCTATAATTCTATTTTTTAGTTGGAGTTTTATGAACACTTAAACCTCCATTATCAAGTACTTCAACTTTATATCCTGCTTTTCGTAACTCTACTGCAGTTTTTTTAGCAATTTTGTCCTTATCTTCACTTGAATATTCCCAGAATGGCACAGATTTCTTAGCTATACCAGAGCTTTGAAAAATGTCAGATTCCATCCAAACATGAAACATAGTACGTAATTTACGGTCAGAGAAAAAACCACCTCCATCATAAACGACAGAATCAGGTTTGTTTTTAAATCTATAAATAACATACTTTTTATAGTTTTTGTGTAATTGTTCTCTCTGAGAAGTCGTCATTACAGTTTTACTTAGATGTTTCTTTGCTGTCAGTGCAGAATAGTAATAGAATCCCATGTAAGCGCCCCCTTTTAGTTTTGTTTATTTTATCACGTTGACTTCTTGATGTCAATGTTAATATAGAAAAATATTAAAATCAATTAAAATAACTTGATATGTAGGATATTTTAAACAATAGATCTCAATAATGATAATCTTGTTTTAAAATATACAGTATGTTATAATTGTGAAAATAAGATAATTAAAGAAGGTTACTGCTATGAAAATCTGTAAAAACTGTCAAATTGAATTCGACGAATCTCATAATTTTTGTTCAAGGTGCGGCTCTAAATTAGAAAAGTTAGTAAAGTATGAAACGAGTAGAACAGAATATTTTACAAATCCTTGCTTAGGAGGAAGAATTTTCGAAAATTTTGGAAGCCACGGTACACATTTCAAACGATTTCTTTTTAATAACGATCATTACTATATAAACAAAGGGAAAATTTGGAAAGAAGATATCATTTCTGGCAACAGGAATCTTATCGCAGAATTAGATAACTACTACCAAATTGAAGTTAACAACATTCAAGACTTGTTTTTATTCGTTAATAATGATGGTATTATTGTTTATTCTTTAGGGTTAGAGTATCTATATTATTTCCCTCACAATGAGACCTCCAGTAAGAATTACTGTCAAATAATTACTAAAAAAGATACACAATCTGTTGGAAGTATTTACATCTCTGATAATTTAATATTCTATTCTTTAGAAAATTATGAAAATGAAGAAATAGACTTAGACGAACAATTCGAAAATTATGGTTACCTACCACAATTAATAGCTAAAAACAATAGTAGTATTGAAAAATTCGATATTCTTACTGGTAAAAATGAAACCATCTTCTCTTCAATTTATCTAGGAGAAGTATACATTGATCCAGTATCATTTATGACAAGTATTCCAATATGTGGAAATAAAGATTATATGGTTTTCCCTATAAGTATTTATAACGTTGCAGGAGAGGAAGAAATAGATTATACAAAACCTAAAGAAGTGGTTGTCTTGTTGAATTTAAATACCAAAGAAATGCAAATGTTGCAAGCTGAAACATTAGAACGAGAGTTCCTATTCTTTGATGCTCAGAGGAATCAAATTTGGTATAGGAAAGAAAATGCAGATAGCAATTTCTACCAAAAATACGATATTATATCTGATACAACTGAAGAATATAAGTTTGATTCTAATTCTAGCATTTCATATTTCGATGGTATAGATGCATTTGAGTGTGATGAATATTCAATTCATAGACTTTATAATGATGGTTCTAAATCCGAAAATTTACGAACTGATTCAAATTCTAACCTTAGAGATGCATCTTTCTTCAAAACCGATAAATGGCTGATGATACTAGGAGAAGGTGATCCTGGAATCACAGAAGAATATCTTTATTTTGAAAAAGATTCAAACAATCCTAACTATAAATCAGTTTTTGATTTTGAGGACCAATTATAGTCAAATTACTACTTGTTAAATCCGTGTTAAATTCACTTTTTATCCATATAAAACAACGAACAAAGCAGAGTTCCAAACAGGAAAATCAATTTGTTCGTTTTTATTTTTAAATTATTTGGCTCTAAATAATTTTCTTAAACAACACAAAAACACTCTAAGCAATATGACTAGAGCATTTTTATATGTATTGGTTCGTATTGAATGCTTACTTCACTTCAGTAAACACAACGTGTTTGCGAAGTTTTGGTGAGTATTTCTTCAATTGAAGACGGT